>Ga0302325_10033394_pt1 | contig 10542 bp, 8 predicted proteins | sample Palsa_T0_2_FD_201948 | JGI IMG/M metagenome (GOLD analysis project Ga0302325, IMG submission 201948) | Peat permafrost microbial communities from Stordalen Mire near Abisko, Sweden - Palsa_T0_2 | ecosystem: Environmental > Terrestrial > Soil > Palsa > Peat permafrost | place: Sweden: Abisko...
AAAAAATCAAGTGTTTCATTTACAAACTTCTTCGCGAGGATGCAGGATGTCTTTAAAGCTTCGAATGCAGTTGGCTGCGTTGTCATGTTCCATACTCTTGTCTTCTGCGGCATTCGCCGCTCCAAGACGCGCGCTCATCACACAGCCCGTGGATGCGACCAAATTGCGGACCTTGGCTGGCAATACCCGCCCGGAAGTCAGTTCCGGTACTGATCAAGGGAGGGTCGACGACAGTTTTGCAATGGACCATATGATGCTGCAGTTGCAGCGTAGCGCCGATCAGGAAGCCGCCGCAAAGGCCTTTATCGACGACTTGCACAATTCGTCATCGCCGAACTTCCATAAGTGGGTCACGGCAGAGGAATTTGGAAGCCGGTTCGGCGCTGCTCCCGAAGATATCGCGGCAATTACGAAGTGGCTCGAATCGAGTGGCTTCACGGTCAATACCGTCTATCCGAGCGGAATGGTGATTGACTTTTCTGGCACCGCCGGCAACGTGACAAACGCATTTCATACCGAAATTCATAAGCTGCTGGTCAACGGAAAAACGCATACCGCGAACATGAGCGACCCGCAGATTCCGGAAGCGCTCGCCCTGGTGGTGTTAGGTGTCACTTCGTTGCACGATTTTCGCCCACACGCGAATTGGAGGCCGAAGGCAGCGATGGCGAAGGCCCAATATACGGTCTCGCAGGACGGGTATCCTTATCAGCTTGTTACTCCCGCGGACCTGGCTACTATTTACGATTTGAACGCAGCTTTCGCGGCGGGCTACACAGGACAAGGACAGACCATCGCGGTAGTTGAGGATAGCGACCTCTACAGCACGGCCGACTGGAGCACCTTCCGCGGCACGCTGGGCTTATCCGCTTACACCGGAGGTACACTGACAACGGTCCACCCCGCTCCGCCCAGCGGCCGGACCAATTGCAGCGATCCGAGGACGTCCACCGGAGACGATGGCGAAGCGACTATCGACGCGGAATGGGCAAGCGCCGCGGCGCCCAACGCAACGATTCAGGTAGCTGCCTGTAATGACACAGCGACAACTTTCGGTGGCTTGATCGCTCTGCAAAACCTGGTCAACCAGGCAACCGCTCCACAAGTCATCAGCATGAGCTACGGCGAATGCGAAGCCGCCAACGGAACAGCGTCCAACGCCACTTATAATTCCGCTTATCAGACAGCGGTTGCGCGGGGAATTTCCATCTTTGTGTCCTCGGGCGATGCCGGAGCGGCGAGTTGCGATGCCGGTGCCCTCACGGCCAGTCACGGAATCGGCGTCAGCGCTTTTGCCTCGACGCCCTATAACGTGGCCGTGGGTGGAACGGATTTCGCCGATGGCTACCGTGGTAACCAGAAGACTTATTGGGCCGCCACCAACAGCGCCACTTATGGGTCGGCTATGTCTTACATCCCGGAAATTCCGTGGAACGATTCATGTGCCGGTTCGCTGCTGTCTATCTATTACGGCTACGGCGCCGGCTACGGCTCCAATGGTTTTTGCGGGTCGAGCGATGCGGTCAATAACGGTTTCGTAACCACCGGCGCAGGCAGCGGCGGCCCTAGCGGTTGTGCGACAGGATCGCCGGCGGCGAACTTTATTGTAGGTGGCAGTTGTGCTGGTTACGCCAAACCTTCCTGGCAAACCGGCATTACGGGTATCCCGAGTGACGGCGTGCGCGATATCCCGGACGTATCGTTATTCGCGGCGGACGGAATCTGGGGACACTACTACGTCACCTGCTGGTCGAACACGAACAGTGGCGGCTATCCCTGTACGGGAACTCCCGTAAACTGGGGTGGCGCTGGCGGTACTTCGTTCGCATCTCCCATTCTTGCCGGCATCCAAGCACTCGTCAATCAAAAGATGGGCGGCGCGCAAGGCAACCCGAACCCGGTCTATTACAAACTCGCCGCCAGTTCCGTGGCCTCGTCGGTATTCCATAGCGTTTCGCAAGGCGACATTGCCATCAATTGCTCGGGAGACATAAGTTGCTTTGGCATTGGCTTCGAGGCGCGTGGAAGGTCGGCAATGCCCACGCAGTTCGTCGGTAATGGAGCGATGTCCACGACCACGGGAACTTACACGCCCGCGTATGCAGCGAACGGCGGCTGGAGCTTCGCGGTGGGCATCGGCAGTGTGGATGCTTTCAACCTGATTTCGAACTGGAGCAAGGGACAGTAACAATGACGCGCATGTTCAAGAACACTCTTATTCTGGGCGCAGCCGCTTTAGTGGCAATGATTGGTCCGGATCGCCTGGCTGCACAGAATTTCGACACTAGCGGCACGGCGGGCGTCAGTGGCCAGTATTTGTTCCGCTATGTGAATTTCTTCAACGATACCAGCGGCGACGTCACTGAATCCTGCAGCCTGACCGGCGTCATCACCTTTGACGGAAAAGGTTCGTACACTCTCTCAAGCACCCAGCTCTATGACTCAGCGGGTAGCCCGACCGGATCGTGCTCCAGCCTCGGCGGCGGGACGTACGGCGTTCAGTCGAATGGGATGATGCAAATGGATAACCCCATGTTCAGCGCTACCCTTTACGGCGCCTCCAGCCAAACCGTCCTGAGCGCGAGTTCCACCGAAGACGACGCGTACGATTTCTTTGTCGCCGTTCAAGCTCCGCAAACGCCGTTTTCAAACAGCAGCTTAAAGGGGTCTTACACGGTTGGCTCGATGGAGTTCCCGGTTTCCCCGGCTGTAAATGACTCCACAGGCGAAGCCTTGACCCACCAGGGATACTTCACCCTGAACGCCGACGGTAATGGAAACATCTCCACTATTACGTTGACCGGCTCCGCTGAAAACCTCAATGCCACCACTGTGACCCAAACCGTCAACGGCGCCACCTACACGATCTCGGGCGCCACCGGCGGCACTCTAAACATCCCCAACTCGAATAACTCCCAATTGATCAGCGGCAACAAGGTACTCTACGTTTCGTCCGATGGCAACTACGTCCTCGGAGGATCCACCACGGGCGCGGACATGATCTTTGGTTTTCGTGCGGCGAGTTCTCCGTCGAACGCTCTTCTGACCGGAACCTACTTTATAGCGGGCGTTGACGCCGATCTCTCGAGCACCTTTCTCGATGCCTTCTATGGTTCGATCAACGCCAACGGCGCGGGAACTTTGTTGTGGCACGAGCGCTTCGATGATGTCATCGACGACATCGCCTACGACGATACTTTCAGCTCATCCGTCACGATCGGCTCCAACGGTTCTTACTTCGATGGCACTTACACCACCCTGGTAGGATTCAACGGTCAGGCCGCCATGATCATCGGTTCGGGCCAGCAGTTCTCCCTGAACATCATGGTCCAGGCGCCTAGTTTTACGCCAACCTCGTCCGTCTGGATTAACCCGATCGGCATCACCAACTCGGCGAATTACACGCCGATCACCAATGCGTATGCGCCCGGAGAACTGGTCAACATTTACGGTAATTTCGGAGCATCGGGCCAGTTCGACCAGACCATTCCTATCACAACAAACCTTGGCGGTGTTCAGGTCCTCGTAAATGGAACGGCTGCTCCAGTCTACTACGCCGGCGCGAATCAGATTACCGCTCTGGTTCCTTATGCAGTTTCTCAGGATTACTTCGCTACGTTCCAGGTCATTGTTAACGGAGCGAAATCGAACGCAGTGACCGTGTACGCCGATGAATCCTCACCGGCAATCTACACAGTCGGACAGAATGGCTTGGGTACTGGCGAAATTTTGCACTCGAACTTTACGCCTGTGAATGACAACAGTCCAGCCGTACCCGGTGAGACGGTCAGCGTGTATATGAACGGCTTGGGCACCGTAACACCCACCGTGGCCGATGGCGCGGCCGGCCCAACGAGTCCGCTGAGCTACTCCGACGAATATAACGCCGGCGACATCAGTGTTTATCTCGATGACTTCGTCGACAATTACGCGCAGGCCAACGTGACCTTCGCGGGACTTGCGCCAGGGTTCCCAGGGCTCTACCAGGTGAATTTCACTGTGCCGACAAACACGCGGAGCCTCGGCAATGGGCACGTGTATATCGCTCTGAATACCGATGAAGGATTGACGGAAATGGCGACGATCAGCTTGAGCGGGTTCTCTCACAAAAGCGGCGTTGCGGAGGTTCCCTCACGTCACCCCGCCGCGGCCGTAGCCCGCGCTAAACTCGCCAAGGCCGCAAATCATCCCAAGCGGTCGGCTGCGGGGACGAAGGATGTCCGGCGCGCGCTCCCTCCCCGGGTCGTCGAATAGTTTCGTTAGAGTGAATCGGAACGCCGCACGATGGCGAGCGTTCCTTCCTTGTTGGTGAAGTCCAACGCAGCCTTCGACGCGCTGTCCATATCTTTGTACCCACCGAAGCGAACCATGTACCAGGGCTTCTGATCTTCATCCACCATGTTCAAAATGGTGGTGGTAATGCCCTTCTGTTGTAGGGCCGCTTGTAAATCCTTAGCTGCCTTCTGTTCGCGGAACGCTCCCAGTTGGAGCACGAAGGGTTCCTCGGTAGGATTCGAAATCGTGGCAACCGCAACCGGAATCCGAGGCGCCGCAGGCGCGGGAGCTGCCGCGCCCCCGGCCGGTGTAGTCTCCGGGCCTGCTGATCCAGCTACGGCGCCAGGCGCAGCAGCCGCATTTGAAGGTGCAGCCCCCGGTGCCGCGGCAATCGGTGGAGCAGCCCCCCCTGACGCGGCAGCAGGTGCAGCACCGTGAGCAGCGGCCGCAGTTGGTGGCGCGCCGCCGGGTGTCGCCGTCAAAGCCGAAACCGAGGTAGCGGTAGTCATACCCCTCATCGCCGCGGTCTGGGCCTGGGACTGTGGAATTCCCAATAAGGATTGAACCTGCACCACCTTCCTGAGTTGAGCATTCTTTGCGTTCAGGCTTGCATTGACCCCAGCCCCACCCCCCGGACCGCCTGCTGAAGCAGGCGCGCTACTCGCCGTTGCAGTATTCTCCGACCCTCCCGATCCCGTTACTCTACCAACCGCGAAAATCACAAACGCGGTAAGAACGATCGCAAAGAGCAATAGGAAAAAACGCAATTTCGTAAATGTAAATTGATACGGCATTAAGGCACCATCGTTGTAGTTTGCCCAGGGGCCACGATCTGGATCACGCCGCCCCAGATACACATCAACTTCGAGTTGTTATCGAGCGCGGGCATGTTCGCGACGAGCGCCGTGGGAGCGCCAGGTACCCAGGGGGCCGGCGTGTTTGGGATACAAGGCATCGGGGTCAACACGCCCAATGCCGCCGCGGTCGCCGCAGCCACTTCAGGGTTCGCCATGGAACTGCACATTCCAAATGGCAATACGTTCACCATCGGTTTGCCATCCATAATGTTCGCGGCCGGTACGCCTGTCATAGTCCTGTTCACCGGAAGCACGATCAACGAAGATGGCGCGGCGCCGAAGCTGCATTGTAGATTCGCGCCCATACATACCTTTAAAGCCATAACGATACTTCCCGCAATTCTACCGCTTTAGCGCCATTTGCGGCGGGCACGGCGCCTTCCTACCCTTGTAGTAACAAACGCGCTCTTCGAGTTTTCCGTCCATCGTGAAGCGCAGGTTCTCCCCGTGCAGAAGTCCTTTCTGGTAGTGAGAGACCTCGCGCGCCTTGCCTGTAGGGTAGAAATCGGTCCTGCGACCGTGCAATTCGTCGTCGTCGAAGCTCTCTTTTCGAATAACTTTTGCATTGTGATCGAAGTAGGTCGCTTCGCCGTGCCGCTTGCCGTTGCGGTACGGCAACTTCATAGAAGTCTGGCCGATATCGTCGAAGAAGATGGCCTCTCCGTCCTTCTGGCCGTTCTTGAAGTAGATCTTGGCGGCCATCCGCCCGGAATTGAAGAGAATGGTCTCGCCATCCAGCACCCCGCCGAGCATCGTGGCTTCTTCGGTGACGACGCCATCGGAGTTCTTGATGAGGACCTTCTCGTGCACCGGCGCCGGAGCAGTTGGTTGGACAGTTTCAGCCATGGCTAGTTGATCTTCACCAATCCGCCCTTGAGCGTCAGCATACCGCCTCCATCCACGGTTTGCGAAGCAGCGCCTTTGTTGGTCAGTGATACGCCCGCGTCGTTTAACATCGTTGTGCCGGCTTTGTTAGTAAGGGAAGTACCGGCCTTATTCATGAACTCGGTTCCGGCCTCATTTGTCATGCCGGTCCCGGCCTTATTCGTAAAACTGGTCCCGGATTTGATGCTCACAGTGCCGGACGCCTCGATCGATATGTTGCCTGAAACCTTGAGCGTGAAATTGCCCGTGACCTCCTGCTTGTAATCGGCTTTGTTGGTGTGGGTCTCATTGCCGGTGACAGTCACCGCGCGGGTGTCTTTCACTTCGTGAGTCTCCTTACCCGTATTCACCTTGATGATGCGGTCGCCTTTATCGACGGTGAGAGTGTCGTTCTTCTTGCTGATGGTTGTCGTACGGTTATTGGTAATGGTCTCGGTGCGGTCGTTGAGGACAATGATATTGAGATCCTTCTGCGCATGCATAAAGATCTCTTCGGAATCTTTCTTGTCTTCGAAGCGGAACTCGTTGAAGCCCCCGCCTCCTTTGCTGCTATTGGTCTTGAAGGTGCTCTTTGTCTGCTCGCCGGGCAGCGCATAAGGGACGGTCTGTGTGGCGTTGTAGACGCAGCCGGTGACGAGCGGCCGGTCGGGGTCGCCTTCGAGAAAACTAACCACCACTTCCATTCCGATGCGGGGAATGAAAATCGCGCCCCAGGATTTGCCGCTCCAACCCTGCGCCACGCGAATCCAGCACGACGCCGTTTCATCCTTGGCGGGCGCCTGATCCCAGTGGAACTTCACTTTGATGCGGCCGTACTTGTCGGTCCAGATTTCCTCGCCGGACTTGCCGACTACCGTTGCGGTCTGCGATCCATAGATGCGCGCACGCGGTGCGGTACGGGTGGGGCGGAACACTACAGCTTCGGGAATTGCGTCAAAGGAGTTGTTATAAACTCCGGATTGATCGGCGCGCGACGTAACCGACTTCAAATAGTAGGCGGTGTTTACGTCCGTACGGGTGTGGGCTTTGAGCGTGAACTTCGCTCCCGCCCGAAACGCGCGGCAGTTGCTCGATCCTCGAAGGATCTTCCCCGGTGTTTCGTAGGCGAGAAGCGTGCGCGCGGTAATCTTGTCTCCGTCACCCTTCACCATGTAACGGCCCGGGTACTCGTAGATGGAACGGGCCTTGTCTTTCGATGAAGACTTCGATAGCAGATCGGTAGAGGGCGTCTCGAAGTTGTAGTCGTCGGCTTGGTATTGGCCTACCGTGACCTGCTGCTCCCAAGTGCAATCGTAAACACTGATATCGTCGTCCCATGAGTGCCCGGTTGGCTCCATCTGCACTGTGGACGTGCCTTGGATATCGACATGAGCGCCGGCATCGTCCGCCAGAATCAGCTTGTGAGTGGAAGCATCATGTTCGAAGAAGTAGTAGATGCCCTCTTCCTCCATCAGGCGGGATACGAAATGGAAGTTGCTCTCCATGTACTGCACGCAGTATTCGCGGGCCGCGTAACTGCCTTTGAGGGAGTCCTTGAAATCGGTGAAGCCGGCGTCGGAAAACACTTTCTTGATGATGTCGGGCGCCGTTTTGTTCTGAAAGATGCGGCAATCGGAATTCATCGTCAGCAGCCACAGCCAGGGGTGAACGTCAGCCCGGTAGGTGGTGTAACGCGCGTTCTTGCCGGCCTGCACGAAGCGGCCGACGATGCCGTTGAAATACTCCTGAGGGCCGTTCTGAATCTTGTAGGAGACGGTCACCGCTTTGCCGACGATCTTCGTGAAGTCCAGGGAGTCGTCCTTCGAAATCATCTCGAGGGAATAGTGAAACAGACCCGATAGGCGTTCTTCCGCCTGAAAAGTCTGCATCAACAACTTGTCCTTGCCGAGAGGAGTAGTCAACTCCAGGTAGTAGGGTGGTTGAGCGTTGGCCGATCCCATAGGTAAGACGAAGGGGTACCGTTCGAGGATATCAGACAGCCGCCGAAGATACGGATGAACCTATCTTAATCGGTAATAGTCGGGTTTCATCCGGGCTGCGTGCTAGCCTTGGGGGCACCAGGTCCAAAATGCCGAACTGTGGTAACTGCAATAAACCGTTTCAGAGCAGCAATTACTATTGCGGCGATTGCCGTTGTGCAACCTCCCGTTGTGAAGGCCTGAAAGCAAGTGGATCGCAGCAGTGCCGCGGACACTTAGGAAAATGCGCCACGGTGACGTGTACGGCGGGAGTCTCCGCGGGCCCTGGAAAGCGGTATTGTCCCAGTTGCCAGTTACGCAATTCCGCACGGCCCGCGAGTTCCGCGCCCGCTCCTAGCGCCCCCCGCGTACCTGCAGGCGTGGCCGGCGAAGCCGCCCGGAGAGCAGCCGTCTACGCCCAGAAGCTGAGCTCGATGCGCGGTACCCGAGAGCATATTGCGATGGTGGTGGGCGCGGTCGAACTGATTGCCGCAACAACCGCTTTCAATCAGCACCTGACGGAATTGACAGGCTGGAAGAACCTCAAGTCTTGGGTGCGTTGGGGCTTCCAGTCGCTGGAGCCGGCGATGCTGGCCAAGATGCGCTTCAGCGCGCTGATATCCGGCCTTACGCCGGTCATGCTCGCAGCGGGCATGCGGAACGCCTATTTTGCCGAACGTTTCCTCGAAGAGATGATTCTGGTTTGCAATGCCGAAGAGGACAAGGCGGACATCAGCTTTATCGTCGGCCAGGCGTTCACGTTGTTCGGGCCGCTGCTTGCGCCTTTGAGCGCAGCTGCCGGATCGGCCGTAGGCGGAGGTATAGCGGCTACGTCCACCAGCGGCGCGATCAGCGTGGGCAAAGGGCTGGCGCAAATGGGGCTCACCGCGGGAGCGAAGGCCGCTGCTCTCGATGCCAGCTTCGCCCCCAGCATGTCTGCAAGTAGCAGCCTGGCTCCCATGCGAGTCGTGGTGGAAGATTGGGACATCCCCATGACGCGCGGACGGTCCGCCACCGTCTATACGGCGCCCACTCCCACCGAAACCAAATCCATCGCCACCGCGGAAGAGCGTTACCACTACAGCGTCAATCCGATGCAGTATGCCATGTGCCTCTTCAAGTACCTGACCAACCTGACTCGGCCAACTCGATCCGAGATGATCGTGATCAACGAGTTCGGCGGCATCAGGCAACTTCAGGCTTTGTACGAATTCATGAAGCACCCGCCGCTGTGAGCTAACGAAGCTTGAACGGGCGGCCCTGCAAGACGACCTGCGAATCGTCGACGGTAAACGGCTTGGTCTTGAGCCACGAAGTCCAGCCCAGCCGGGAGTTTCGGCGCAACCTGGTTTCCGGCACCTGGCGCTGGCGCAAGGTAAGGCGGAAACGGAATTCGGCATCCACTCCCGCGTAGAAGCGCGTCAGTTCGCAGAGGGGCTGAAAGGCGCTTCCGATCGGCAGAAAATCCAGGAAAGCGTCCAGGTTGAGCGGACCCATTGTGAGTTCAAAGGTGCCTTGCTGATCCCAATACCGTTTGCCGACTAAGGCGCTGACGCCCAGGATCTGGTTGCGGCCGGTCACGCCAATCCGGCTCCATTGATCTTCTTCGAGGTAACGCCATCCGCCCGCGAGCTGCTTCACCCGGGCCATGACGCCAAAGTAATCGGAGAAGAATCGCTCCAATCCGGAAGCCGATCGTGGATGCCGCGCCAGAACGCCGCAGTAGTAAAGCAGAGAGCGGTCGGGGACTCCCAGCCGGTTCCGGAGCGAGGAACTCCCCAAGCCGAAGAACGAGTAGAGATAGAACGCCGTCCGGTCCAGATGAGGCTGGCCGGCGGTCATGGAGGGGTGGTGGATCTTGCGGATCTTCACCAGCAGCGAAAGGAGCCGGTGGTTGAAGATGTCCAGAAAATCCCGCATCGCCAAATCGCGGCGGGCCACCCGTTCGAGGATGCGTTCGGTATCGGGAATGGGCAGGGGGCCATACTGTCCGGCGGCGCCAAGCAGATTGACCACCATGTCATAAGGCTCGTTCTTGTTGTCGCCGGGGGTGACTTGCTGGACTTCGCTGGCAGGGTACTCCAGCGTTACGCGCGAGTGCAGGCGGACGACTTCGGAATCGGGATCGGAGGATTCGCCCGGCGCGCCGCGATCGGGATTGAGTAGTTCGAGGAGCTTGATCGCCTGGAAGTATTCGAACTGCCACGGCTCGGCGAGCAGCCACTCTTCGACGGAAGCTTCCTTCTTCCATCCGTAAGTCACAGGAGTTCCTGATACCCCGCGATGGGCGCCCATCGCTTCCATTCACCCTCACGCTGCTCACTCTTGATGACGAGCTGGGTGAACGAGTTGATGGATGCGTAGAGCGCGAGGAATTGGCTCAGCACGGCGCCGAGCAGAAACGCGCCGGTGCCTACATAGAGAGTCTCATCGAAGGTCAAGGTGACTTCGGTGCCCTGGCAGAAGCCGCGCCACGGCTCACTTCCCAAGCGGCGGCTGATCCGGCGGCACTCCATCTTGCGAATGCCCTGCACCTGCTGATAAGTGGACGGCTGTTCGGAAAGGCT
>Ga0302325_10033396_pt1 | contig 10541 bp, 10 predicted proteins | sample Palsa_T0_2_FD_201948 | JGI IMG/M metagenome (GOLD analysis project Ga0302325, IMG submission 201948) | Peat permafrost microbial communities from Stordalen Mire near Abisko, Sweden - Palsa_T0_2 | ecosystem: Environmental > Terrestrial > Soil > Palsa > Peat permafrost | place: Sweden: Abisko...
CTCGCGGCGCCCGCGCCCGCCCGCGCCCGCCGCGCCCCCGCCCGCCCGCCCCGCTCAGCCGCCCGCCGCGCCCGGCCCGAACGCCATCACCTCGACCAGATGGCCTGCGGGGTCGCGCACGAAGGCTCGGGGCGCTCCCCAATGCTCGCGGCGGGGCTGGACCGCGTGGCCGGCGTCCCGCAGCGACTGCAGCCTCGACTCGTAGTCGTCGAGGACGACGGCGATGTGGCCGCGCTCGGGCTGGGCGTCGTCGGCGAGCAGCAGGTGGATCTGCGTGCCCGCTCGCTCCAGCCACACGGCACGGCCCGCGATCCCGTCCGGAACTGGGACCTGCGTGAACCCGAGGATGGCGTAGAAGTCGACGCATGAACCGACCTCGGCGGCTGTGATCTCGCGAGCGACGTGCTGGATCATGGGTTTGGAGTTCCGGAAATTGCGGCAAATTGGTGAACGGCAGCCAGCGGGGAAATACGGCATCTGGCAACAATGGCCATGGGCTGCGGGCGCTCTGTCGCCAGAAACGTCCGTCAACCTTGTTAGCGTCGAAGTTTCATATGACCTCGAAAAGGAGGGACAAGTGACGAAATCTGAGTTCGTGGACCAGGTCGCCGCTCGAGCTGGTCTGAGTAAGAAGGATGCCGCAGACGCCGTCGACGCGGTCCTCGAGACCGTCGAGGACGCGCTCAAGCGCGGAAGCGAGGTCGTGTTCTCCGGCTTCGGCAAGTTCACCGTGGCCAGCCGCGGCGCGCGGGAAGGACGTAATCCCGCCACCGGCGAGAAGATCCACATTGCCGCCTCGAAGGTCCCGAAGTTCACGGCCGGCGCGGCTCTCAAGAAGGCAGTCAAGTAGCCGCGAGCACCGACATCTCCGTCGCGCGCGCGGCCCCGTTGACCGCGGGCCCACCGCATGCTTCAACGCCTGAAGCGGAGGGCTTCGGCGACCGCCTTGCCGGCCTCGTCGCCGCGCGCGCCTCGCAGATCGTTCTCGGGCTCGATCCCGATCCGGCCCACCTGTGGCCGGCGGCGCTAGACGCGGCAGGGCCGCCAGGGCCTCCGCCCGCCGAACGCGCCGCCCGGGCGGTCGCTGTTCACTGCCAGCTCGCGATCGAAGCGGCGGGAGAGCAGTGCGTTGCCGTCAAGCTGCAAGTTGCCTGCTTCGAGCGCCTCGGCGCGCCGGGGTGGGCGGCGCTCGCCTCGGTCGCCCAGAGCGCGCACGCGGCCGGGCTGCTCGTGATCGCCGACGCCAAGCGCGGTGACATCGGGGTCACCGCCGCCGCCTACGCGCAGGCATTCCTCGGCGAGACACCGACCCCATTCGGCACGGTGCCGGGCCTCGGCGTCGATGCGCTGACGATAAACCCGCTGCTCGGCATCGACTCGATCGAGCCGTTCCTGGCCGCCGCGCGAGCCCGTGGCGCCGGCCTGCTGATCCTCGTGCGCACGTCGAACCCGGGTGCAGCCGATATCCAGGAGCTGGCGCTCGCGAGCTCAGGCGCCGTCAGCGACAGGCTCGCCGGCATCGTCTCCGAGCTCGGCGCGCCGGGGGTCGGCGCCGCCGGGCTCTCCGACGTGGGCGCCGTGGTCGGCGCGACCGCTCCCGGGCGGCTCGAGGCCCTACGTGCCCGGATGCCCCGGACGGTCTTCTTGCTTCCCGGCGTCGGAGCCCAGGGTGCCCGCGTCGAGGATCTGGCGCCGGCGTTCATACCGGGTCCGGCCGGGGGCCTGATCGCCGCCTCGCGGGGGATCGTGAACGCCTACGAGCAGGCGGGCGGCGACCCTGCCACGGCGGCGCGAGACGAAGCCGCGCGGCTCCGCGAACTGGCCTGGTCGCTGACAAGGTGATCGCCGCGTCGGCGCGGGACCGCGCCGAGGATCACTCGTGGCCTGGGTATCATCGCCCAGCGATGGCAGGTCGGGCAGCGGCTGTGGATCAGACGGTGACGCTCTGCGAGCGGCTCATCGCGGCGGCGCTCGGCGCTCGGCGCTCCCGCAGCTCCCGCAGCTCGCGGAGCGCCCGGAGCGCGATCTGCATATGCGTATGGCTTGTGTGCGTGCTTGTGCTCGCCGCGCCCGCGCTCGCCGCCTCGCGGCTCAAGATCTCCCCCGCCCCTGCGCTCGGCTCACCTACCTCAGGCATCGCCGAGCAGAGCGCCGTCGGCTCGCCCGCGACCCAGCCGCACCTGAGCGCCCGGGCGGCGATCCTGGTCGAACAGTCGACCGGTCAGGTCCTGTACTCCTCGAACGCCGACGCCGAGCTCCCGATTGCGAGCACGACGAAGTTGATGACCGCGCTGTTGACGCTCGAGCACGTGCCTCGCCTGAGCACGATGTTCGCCGCCCCCGACTACGACGCGGCGTCGTCCGATTCGCAGATCGGGCTGGCGCCGGGGGAGCGGATGAGCGTCCACGACCTGCTGCTCGCGTTGCTGATCCCGAGCGCCGACGACGCCGCCGAGGACCTCGCATACAACGTCGGTGGACACTCGGTCGCGCGCTTCATCGGGATGATGAACGCGAGCGCGCGTGAGCTGGGGCTGACGCAGACGCACTACTCGACGCCGAGCGGGCTGGATACGCCCGGTAACTACTCGAGCGCGTCGGACCTGGTCAAGCTTGCGAGCTATCTGCTCGGGCACTACCCGTGGTTCCGCAGCGCGGTCGGGCTCCAACACGCGCTGCTGCGCACCGGCAGCCATCCCCGCTATGTCGTCAGCACGAACACGCTGCTGTCGGAGGTCCCCTGGATCAACGGCGTCAAGACCGGCCATACGGCCGACGCCGGCTATGTGCTCGTAGGCTCCGGGCGGCGAAACGGGATGACGCTGCTGAGCGCTGTCCTGGGTACCAACAGCGAGGCGGCGCGAGACTCGAACACGCTCGCACTGCTCGACTACGGTTTCTCGGACTTCCGCCTTGCACATCCGGTCGTGTCCGGCAGCATCATCGACCGACCGACCGTGAATGAGGAGCCGGGGTTACGGGTTGACGTCGTCGCCGCCGGCAGCGTCGCCGAGGTCGTCGCCCGGACCGCGAGGCTGACGACGCGGGTCGACGTCCCTCGGCAGCTGGCCGGGCCGCTGCGTGATCACGCGGTGGTCGGGTCGGTGGTCGTATCAAGCGGCCCGCGGGTGCTTGCACGCGTCCCCGCCGAGCTCGCGCGGGCGCTGCCGGCTGTTAGCGCACTGACGCTCCTGGGCCGCTTCCTCTCGCGACCGTCTACGCTTGTATTGCTTGTGTTGCTCATAGGGGGAGCCAGCGTGCTTGCACGCCGCTATCGGGGAGGAAGGCGCGCCAATGTCAACGCGCGCGAATCGGGCGCTGCCGTGGCGGGCGCTGCCGTGGCGCAGCTCGCGGGGGCGGTGGACCCGGCGGGGGCGGTGGACCCGGCGGGCGCGACGGACCCGGCGGCCGGGACGGACCCGGCGCCCGCGATCGACCCGCCGGCTGCGGCGGAGCGTGCGGCTGCGGCGGAGCGTGCGGCTGCGGCGCAGCGGGCTGCCGCGGCAGAGCGGGCTGCCGCCCTCGAGCGCGAGCGGCGGCGCGCCGAGCGTGCAGCTAGGCGGGCGGCCGGCGACGGCGGTCCCTCACCATCTTCGGCTCTGCTGCGTGACCGGGACCGCACATGATCATCACGGTCACGCTCAACGCTGCCCTGGACAAGACGCTCGAGGTGCCCAGCTTCACGCTCGGTCGTCGGCACCGGACCGTCGACCAGACGACCATGCCGGGCGGCAAGGGAGTGAACATCGCGCGCGCGATCAAACGACTCGGCCAACCGGTGATCGCGACCGGGCTCGCGGGTGGGGCGACCGGCACCCGCGTCGTCGAGGCGCTGACCGAGGAATCGATCCTGAACGACTTCGTCCGGATCCGCGAGGAATCGCGGACCAACACCGCCGTGCTCGACCCGACGACGGGGCTTCACACCGAGATCAACGAGCGCGGGCCGGCGGTTTCCGCCCATGAGCTCGAGCAGTTCCGAGACAAGCTGCTCTATCTCGCCAAAGGCGCCACGATCTGCGTGTTCGCGGGCAGCCTGCCGCGCGGAATCGAGGCGGAGATCTACGCGCGCCTGATTCGCGACGTGCGCAAGCTCGGAGTGGTCACCATGCTCGACACCGACGGTGAGCCGCTGCGGCTCGCGATGAAGGCGGAGCCCGCGGTCGTATCGCCCAATGAGCTTGAGTCAGAGGAGCTCGCGGGCCACGAGTTCAACGGCGACGAGGATCGCGTGGCGGCGGTCGTCGAGATGACCCGGCTCGGCGCTCGGGAGGCAATCATGACGGTCTCGGACGGATGCTTCGCCCAAGTGGTCGAAGGTGGGGGCCACGCGATCTACCGGGCTCGCGTGGACGAGCAGGAGGCGCGGTCGACGATCGGCTCTGGAGACGCGTTCCTGGCCGGCTACGTGGCCGCGCGCTACGGCGGCCAGTCGGCATCGGAGTGCTTGCGCTTCGCGGTCGCCTGCGGCGCCGAGTCGACCCAGCATTTCGGCGCCGGCGTCGTCGATCCCGGCAAGGTCCAGCGACTTCTCGCCGAGGTCGAGGTCGAGCGGCTGGAGATCCCGGCCGAGATCCACTAGCGGCACGGGACCGGCCCGCCCGGGCGCCCGCCGCCGACGGCTGGGCACGATTCGGGCGCTGCTAGCATCGACCGCCCGATGGCTGCCGCCCGATCGCTTACCAGCTGCCCCCTGACGTCCGGGCTGCGTCCTACGCTGTCGCAATGGAAATAGAGATCGGCCGCGGAAAGAAGGCCCGTCGCGCCTACGGGTTCGACGACATCGCGATCGTGCCCTCCCGGCGCACGCGCGACCCCGATGACGTCGACATCTCGTGGACGCTCGGCCCCTATCGCTTCGAGCTGCCGCTGCTCGCGGCCGCGCTCGACGGCGTCGTGTCCCCGGAGACTGCCGGCCTGATCGGGAAGCTCGGCGGGCTCGCCGTGCTCAACCTCGAGGGCCTCTTCAGTCGTTACGAGGACGCCGAGGCGCAGTTCGAGCGGATCGCGTCCTTCCCCCGCGAGGTCGCGACGCGGGAGATGCAGGAGATCTACCGCGAGCCGGTCAAGCCCGAGCTGATCAGGCAGCGGATCCAGGAGATCAAGGCCCAAGGGGTTGTGGCGGCGGCTTCGCTGACGCCGCAGAAGGTTCGCGCCTACTACGAGATCGCACTCGACGCCGGGCTCGACATCCTCGTCATCCAGGGCACCGTCGTGTCCGCCGAGCACGTCTCGCTCGACGAGAGCCGGCCCCCGCTGAACCTGAAGGAATTCATCCGCGAGCTCGCGCCGACGCCCGTGATCGTCGGCGGTTGCGCCTCGTACCACACGGGGCTGCATCTGATGCGAACGGGCGCCGCCGGCGTGCTGGTGGGCGTCGGACCGGGCGCCATCTGCACGACTCGAGGGGTGTTGGGCATCGGCGTTCCCCAGGCGACGGCGATCGCCGATGTGGCCGCCGCGCGTTCGCAGCACATGCTCGAGACCGGCGACTACGTGAAGGTGATCGCCGACGGCGGGATGCGCAACGGCGGCGACATCGCGAAGGCGATCGCCTGCGGCGCGGACGCGGTGATGCTCGGCTCGGCGCTCGCTCGCGCCTACGAGTCGCCCGGACGCGGCTACAACTGGGGGATGGCCACGTTCCACCCGACCCTGCCACGTGGCACGCGCGTCGTGACGGTTCAGAACGGCTCGCTCCGGGACATCATCAGGGGGCCCGCGCGGGAGAACGACGGCACGTTCAACCTGATGGGAGGCCTGCGCACCTCGATGGCAACCACCGGCTACCGTGACATCGCCGAGTTCAATCGCGCCGAGCTGATGGTCGCTCCCTCGCTGCAGACCGAAGGCAAGTACCTTCAGCGCGAGCAGGGGGTCGGAATGGGCGCGAGCGGCAAGGCCGCGACGGTCGGCGCCGTCGACTAGGGCTCACAACTGCCGTGAGTCCGAGTGCTACGCCCGCCGCCGACCTCGAACTTCCCCGCGCGCCTCTGACGGTCACTGACAAGGTCGTCGTACTCGACTACGGCGGCCAGTACTCGCAGCTGATCGCCCGCCGCGTGCGCGAGTGTGGAGTGTTCTCCGAGCTGCTGCCACACCACGTGGGGGCAGAGGAAGTAAAGGCGCGGGATCCGAAAGGGGTGATCCTCTCCGGCGGGCCCGCTTCGGTCTATGCGCCGGGGGCCCCCGTGCTCGACCGCGCGCTGCTCGACCTGGGCGTCCCGGTGCTCGGGATCTGCTACGGCATGCAGCTGATAGCGCTCGAGCTCGGCGGGCGCGTGGAGGGGGCGGAGGTCGGCGAGTTCGGACGCTCCCAGCTCACGGTCGGCTCGCCGGGGCGGCTACTCGCCGGGACTCCCCGCGAGCAGTCCTGCTGGATGTCACACCGCGACACCGTGTTCGCGCCGCCGCCCGGATTCGACGCGCTGGCGTCCTCGACCGTTTCGCCGGTGGCCGCGTTCGAGTCGGTCGAGCGGGGCGTGTACGGGATCCAGTTCCACCCCGAGGTCGTCCACACGCCCTACGGGCAGCAGGTGCTGACCACGTTCTTGCAGGACATCTGCGGCTGCGATCGATCATGGAGCCCGCGCTCGGTGATCGAGGAGCAGATCGAGCGGATCCGCGCCCAGGTCGGCGACGGGCGGGCGATCTGTGGGCTGTCCGGCGGCGTCGATTCGAGCGTCGCGGCCCTGCTCGTGCATCGCGCGATCGGCGACCGGCTCACCTGCGTGTTCGTCGATCACGGTCTGATGCGCAAGAACGAGGGCGAGCAGGTGATCTTGGCTTTCCGTGACCACTTCAAGGTGCCGCTGGTCGCGGTCGACGCCGCCGATCGGTTCCTGGCCCGCTTGAAGGGTGTCTCGGATCCCGAGGAGAAGCGAAAGCGGATCGGGGCCGAGTTCATCCGCGTGTTCGAGGAGGAGGCGCTGCTGCTTCCCGACGTCCGCTACCTCGTCCAGGGGACGCTCTACTCCGATGTGATCGAGTCGGGCGGCGGCACCGGCGCCGCGACGATCAAGTCCCACCACAACGTGGGTGGGCTGCCGGATGACCTTGAGTTCGAGCTTGTCGAGCCGTTGCGGGCCCTGTTCAAGGACGAGGTCAGGGCCGTCGGTGCCGAGCTCGGACTCCCTGAGCGGCTGGTGTGGCGCCAACCGTTCCCAGGGCCGGGTCTCGCGATTCGGATCGTCGGCGGCGAAGCGACCTTCGAGCGCTTGGAGACGCTGCGCGAGGCCGACGCGATCCTCCAGGACGAGATCCGCAAAGCGGGGCTGTACCGCGAGCTGTGGCAGTCGTTCTGCGTCCTCCCCGACATTCGTACGGTCGGCGTGCAGGGGGACGAGCGCACATACGGGAACGTCGTCGTGATCCGCGCGGTGACGAGCGACGACGCGATGACCGCCGACTGGGCGCGGCTGCCCTACGACCTGCTCGAGCAGATCGCCTCGCGGATGATCAACGAGATCCGCGAAGTCAACCGGGTCGTGCTCGACATCACGAGCAAGCCACCCGGGACGATTGAGTGGGAGTAGGGGAATCGGCTGGCGCCGCTTCCCTTGGGAGTTCGGTCGAGGTTTGGGAGGTGGGGTGATATTGGCGCCGAACTCCCGGGTGCTGGTGACCGGGTTTAGGGGGCCGGGTTTAGGATCCCTCTGCCTAGGATATACTTAGACAATGGGAGGCTGGCGATCTGGCGATGAGGAGTACGCGGAGGTGCCGCGGCGGAGGGTACGCAAGCGGCTCTTCACGAGCGCGAGCATCGTCGTGTTGGCCGGGTTGCTGCTGACGCTCGCGTTTGCTCCCGCGGTCGAGGCGTCGAGGACCCTATACGGGGGCGGCTCGCCGGCGACTTGCACCGGCGACGCGAGCAGCACGATCAACGTGCTGCACGCGGGATCCCTGTCGAATTTGGTGAAGCTCGGTCTCGCTCCCGCGATGAAGTCGTCGTGCGGGGTGACCGTGACAGACCAGAGCGGCCCCGCCGTGCAGCTCGCCGAGGAAATCAAGGCCGGGACGCTGTCCGGAGACGTCTACATGAGCGCCGACGCCCACGTGAACAAGACCCTGATGGGCGAGCGCAATGGCGACTGGGTCCGCTGGTACCTGGCGTTCGCCCGCAACGAAGAGGTCATCTCGTACACGCCGCAGAGCCCCTTCTTTGCCGAGCTCGAGAAGGCGCGGCTGGGTGAGATCCCCTGGTACAAGGTCCTGATGGAGCCGGGCTTCGTGCTCGGGCGCACCGACCCAAACACGGACCCCGGCGGTTACTACGCGCTGTTCGTGGCCGAGCTCGCCCAGCGCTACTACGGGATTCCCGGCCTCGAGCAGAGCCTATTCGGAAGCGTCGAGAATCCCGCCGAGGTGCTCGCCCCGCCAGCGTTTACGAATACGGTTTCCGGGGCGGTCCCTGACGCCACCTTCGGTTATCTGAGCAGCGCCATCTACAGCGGTTCCCCTTACATCGCCCTCCCACCGCAGATCAACCTCAGCGACCTGAACCTGGCGCGGTTCTACTCCCAGGTCAGCTACACCAACAACGAGGGCGTCACGTTCCGCGGAGCCCCGATCTACGACAGCGTCACCGTGCTGCAGCGGAGCACCAACGAGCAGGCAGCGATCGATTTCGTTCACTTGTTGCTCAGCCCGCAGGGCCGGCAGCTCGTGCACGCCGATGGCTTTCTCGACACACCTCTGCTCGTGGGCGGTGACGTCTCCGCGGTCCCGTCCGAGCTTCGACCATTCATCCAGGGCCGCTTTGAGCACGGCGGCGGCGGCCGGCGGCACCGCCATCGCCACGCAGCTCGATTTCGGTAGCGGCGAGCTCAGGCTGAATCGGCGAGCGCCGCCGCGAACAGCTCGCCGGTGGGCAGGACCCCGAGCTCGATCGAGCGCGCCTCCACCTGCTCGCCGGACGGAATGCTGACGACGCTCGCGTAGCCTTCGGCGCCCGGATCGCGGTGCACAACGACGCACCGCTGCTCGAGGTCGACGACCCAGTACTCGTCGACGGCTGGGGCGTAGATCCGCGGTTTGGTCACTAGATCCCGCTCCTTCGAGCTGACCGCCACCTCGATCACCAGGCGTGCGCGCTTCGGGTGTTCGTCGATTGGCGCGCGGCGATCGATGACAGCGACGTCCGGCTCGGGCTCGGAGGTCCCGATCGTGAGCGGCGCGGTGATTCTGAGCTGGTACTCGGAGAGGTCGAGGTGGCCGATCAGCCAGTCGATCAGCCAACTGATGGCGTTTTCGTGTCGCGGCGTCTTGGGGCTCATGTCGACCAGCAGCCCATCGATAAGCTCGACCCGGGAATCATCGTCCAGGCCGCCGCTGGCGACGAGCTGGTGGTACTTCTCGATCGAGAGGCGGTGGAGCTCGGAGGGCGGGACGGCGATGGCCACAGGAGGCAAGTTTAACCGGGCGGCTCGTCAATCTCGGATTCCCTATCATTGGCCGCAAGCCGCGCGACGGTCGCGCGGCTTGTGCGTGCCATGAAGACCTACGTTGCCAAACCCACCGACCGAGACCGTCAATGGCTGGTCGTCGACGCATCCGGGCAGACGCTCGGACGGCTCGCGACCCAGATCGCGGATACGCTGCGCGGCAAGCGCAAGCCGACCTACACGCCGCACATCGACACCGGCGACTTCGTGGTCGTGGTCAACGCCGAGAAGATCCGGGTGACCGGCAACAAGCTGGCGGACAAGCGCTACTACCGCCACTCCGGCTATCCCGGGGGGCTGAAGTCCCGCTCGCTGCAGGAGATGCTCGACCGCCGGCCCGAAGAGGTCATCCGGCTCGCCGTCAAGGGCATGCTGCCGCGGAACCGCCTCGCGCGTAAGCAGCTGACGAAGCTAAAGGTCTACGCCGGGCCGGACCACCCGCACGCCGCCCAGCAGCCGCAACAGATGGAGACAGCGCAGTGATTGACGCAGAGCATCCGGAGGACGTCGAATCGTCGTCAGGCGATTCGACACCGCCCGACGAAGTGGAATCGGCCGAGGCCGCGGAACCGGCTGACGCCGAGGTCCCGGCGGACGCCGAGGTCCAGGGGGCCGACGAGGCTGAATCTGTGGCGCCGGAGCCGGAGCCTGAGCCGGAGCCGGTGGCGGCGGAGCCCGCGCCCGAGCCGGAGCCTGAACCGGTGGCCGCGGAGCCCGCGCCGGAGCCGGAGCCCGAGCCTGAGCCTGAACCGGTGGCCGCGGAGCCCGCGCCTGAACCGGTGGCCGCGGAGCCCGCGCCGGAGCCCGAACCGGCCGCCGCGGAGCCCGAGCCGGAGCCTGCGCCGCCTGCCGCGGAGCCGGAGCCGGTCGCCGCGGCGCCAGTAGTCGAAGTCGAAGTCGAGCTCGAGGAGATCGAGATCGAGCTGCAGCCGCGCGTCAAGCCCGAGATTCCGGGTGCCGACCTGATTCCCGACATCGTCCCCGAGGGCGGTGAGGCGCTCCAGCTCGACGCCGAGGCCCTCGCGGCCGCGGAGGCCGAGGCAGAGGAGGCGAGTGGCGAGGACTCCGATCGAGAGGATCTGGCGCAGCCGATCGCCG
>Ga0302325_10033397_pt1 | contig 10541 bp, 7 predicted proteins | sample Palsa_T0_2_FD_201948 | JGI IMG/M metagenome (GOLD analysis project Ga0302325, IMG submission 201948) | Peat permafrost microbial communities from Stordalen Mire near Abisko, Sweden - Palsa_T0_2 | ecosystem: Environmental > Terrestrial > Soil > Palsa > Peat permafrost | place: Sweden: Abisko...
CTTCTGCCGAGCGATTGATCGAATCACGAATAAACTTTGTGGACCAAGCTGGCAACATGCACCTCGTGCTCGGTCAAAACTATGAGCGTACGATCATCGGAAACAAAGAGAATGCCGTTTCAAAAGATGGCAAGCGGGTCAGTCCCGCAATCGCTCAATTGTTGTTCACCTTTGCCACGAAGGAACTAGCGGGAAGCTGGTCCGTGCGTCAGCTGGCTGAAGCGTCCGGGTTGAGCAAAAGCAATGTTGCGAATGTTCGACAGCAGTTGGTCGAGCGCGGAGTACTGCGAGAATCGGGGCACGGCTTTGATATCACCGACAAATCGCGATTACAGGACGAGCTGTTGAGAGGTTATGAGTTCGCTCTGCGTCCGAAACTTCTAATCGGGCGTTTTCGGTCCTCCGACAGAGACCTAGACGACATGCTCGCCAGCGTCCGAAAGCCTTTTGCAGACCTATCAATTCGGTGGTCGGTAACGGGTGGGCCGGGTGCTCAGGCTCTCCAGAAGTTTTATCGAGGATTGGAACTGCCAATCTTCGTCGACTCTTTCCCCGATCAACTTCGTCGTCAGTTGCGGATCATTCCTGACAAAGCAGGGCCACTCATTTTTCTGCGTTCCTTCGGTACCATCCCGTTTTGGCGAGAAACCGAGCCGTTCCCTCTCGCACATCCGTGGTTGATCTATGCCGAGCTGATGTATTCTTCCGATCCAAGAGCGCACGAGGCAGCGGAAGAACTCAAACACGAATTCCTCTCCTGAGCAATGCCCGAACTTACCGACAACCAAATTGCTGACCTTCGAGTCCTGCAAAAACATTGTGGGGCACGTGTAAGTTTTTTCGTATCAATTTCCCTTTGAACTCATAACCCAAGGTCGGTGGTTCAAATCCACCCCCCTCAACCAATGGAATCATAAAGCTAGGGGAGCCTAAATTTAGGCTCCCCTTTTAAATGTGCGGGTAATGTGCGGGTTCTATTGAACGGCCGTACGTGTTGGCATGGTGACTACGTTCGCGGCTTGCGCCTTCTTCCACTCGCGCCGGCGGTTCTGTACTGCGCGCTGTTGAGCCCTCTGCTCTTCATCGCTGAACAGGTCTGCATAGCGCTTGGACATGCTGGAGGTTTTGTGTCCGGTGATCTTCATGCAATCCTCCACCGAACTGCCGGACTTCCATCCCTGACTTTTCCGGCTGGATTGGATAACGGACAAACGGGAAGTAATCTCAGGTAAGAGTAGCCGACGATACGCGAAAATGAGTTCGGCACACTCTATCTCAGACCCAAGATCGGAAATACGGTATGAGATCAGTTTTACCCTTTCTCCTTTGGGAGACCTCCTGTCGTAGCCAGCCTCAGTCGTTTGTGTTGGGCCGTTAACGGGTCGCCGGCCGCGAACCTGCTTGGCAAGCAGTCGGACTGTGGAATAAGCTGTGGCAACTTGGGGAAGGGCGTGTCTTTCCGTGACTCTTCTTTGACCGCCCGCCCATGATTTTGAATTCAGGAGGATAAGCAGATGAGAATTTTGGTGCACTTTATCTGTGGAGTGCTTTTGTGCTTGGGGGCGCCTGCCCAGCAACATGACTCGCATGCTCAGACCCGTCCTGTCACCCTTGTGTCAGGATTGGGGGATCTTCATCACCCGGTTTCCACCAAGAATCCTCAGGCGCAACAATTCTTTGACCAGGGGTTGCGGTTTATCTACGCCTTCAACCACGACGAAGCGGCGCGATCATTTCAGCACGCTGCGGAGTTGGATCCTCCGCTGGCCATGGCATACTGGGGCGTCGCCGAGGCCGTGGGACCGAACTACAACGATCCAGCCGACCCCGACCGATACAAGCAGGCACACGAGGCCGTGCAGAAGGCCATCGATCTTTCTGTGGCTGCTTCGTCCAGCGATCAGGCCTACATTCAAGCGCTGGCCAAGCGCTTTCCCGCAGACCCAAATTCCGATCTAAGAAAAGCGGCGGAAAACTATCGCGATGCGATGCGACAGCTGGTGGCCGAATTCCCCGACGACTTGGACGCCGCCACGCTTTTTGCTGAGGCTGGAATGAATTTGCATCCCTGGGGACTGTGGCATATCGATGGCACGCCGGAGGCCGGTACGGATGAAATCGTGTCTACGCTGGAGTCAGTGATGAAGCGCGATCCCAACTATCTGGGCGCGATCCACTATTACATCCATGCCGTGGAGGCTTCGCCGAATCCCGAACGCGCTCTAGCGGGAGCGAACAGGCTGGCTGGGCTGGCGCCTGGAGCGGGACATATTGTTCATATGCCCGCGCACGTCTACATTCGCACCGGCGACTACGAAGCTGCGGTTAAAACCAACGAGCAAGCTGCTGCAGTGGACCGCGCATACATCAAAGAAACCGGAGTGCAAGGCATCTATCCAATGATGTATTACAGCCACAACCTGCACTTTATTGCCATGTGCGCGGCGATGAATGGCAACTATGCGGAGTCGAAGACGAATGCGGAGCTGCTCATGGCTAACGTTGCCCCTCACGTGAAGGAGATGCCGCCGCTGGAAGGCTTCACCACGATTCCAATCGCAGTGGAAGTACGCTTTCATCACTGGGCCGAAATTCTGAAGATGCCGCAGCCTGATCCTGCCCTCAAGACGACCACGGTTTTCTGGCACTTCGCGCGCGGCATGGCTTTGGCGGGCACGGGCAAGCTGAGTGAGGCGGAGGCAGAATACAAGATCGTAGCCGACGCGGAAGCGGCTACCCCACCGAATCTTATATTCCAGATGCCGATCAATAACAAGACCAAGGACGTTCTTCAGATCGCGGAGAATGTGCTGGGTGCAAAGCTGGCTATGGCGAGGAAAGACAATGAAGGTGCAATCGAGATGCTCCGCAAGGCAGTCGCCATTCAGGACACGTTGAAGTATGACGAACCGGCGGACTGGTTTTTTCCGGTCCGCGAATCGCTAGGCGCGGCTCTCCTGATGAGCGGGGACGCGGCTGGCGCCGAAAAGATTTTCCGCGCTGATTTGGGGCGGAATCCGCGAAATCCGCGATCCCTGTGGGGACTGTATCAGGTCCTGCTGCAGCAGAAGCGTGAGTATGACGCAGGATTTGTCCAGAAGGAGTTTGAGGCTTCGTGGAAAGGCGGAAGCCAGACCCTGAAGCTTGACGATTTGGTCTGAGGACTCGGCTCGCGCGTGTGCAACGGCCTCGGCTGTCCTGGCGTGAGTCTACCCCCGCCAAAGCGGAGCCGGGGCGTTGCAACGCGGTTCTTGCGGTCGGTTAACGGGCGACCCTTCCATAATCCAGTAAGGGAAGGGTTGCCCCGTAATCAGGGAGCAAGCCACCGATGCTCAACTAAAATAGTTCGATAACCATTGAAGCGGCTATCCGGCGAGCGCAACCCAGCGAGTACAACTCGGTACGGGCTCTGGTAGAAACAGTGGCGAATGAGACGTTTAGGGACCTCTTTGCTCCGAATCCCGTCCCCCTTGAGTTCGAAGATGAGGATCGGACGTTGGCATGAGAGGCAGTTGTTGATGAGAAGATTGCGGGCGTGATCATAACGAATCAGGAGTGGGTTAGCGACTTGTGGGTATTTCGCGAGCACCGAAGACGAGGTGTTGGAAGCAGATTACTCGCGCAGGGCGAAGCTGAAGTAGCCGCCCGTGGTCACCAGACGTGCCGCCTTCGCGTCGTTCGGTCAAATGCGGTTGCGGTGCAATTCTATCTCGGTCAGGGGTGGCAGATTGCGCGGGAGTTCGCGCACGAAAAGTATCACCATGCCATGCTGGAGATGGCCAAATCTTTGCCGGAGAAGCTCGGTGGCGCTCTCTGAGCGGTTAGCCACGCTCGGTAGACGACCGTCTCAGTTGGCGAAAAATCTTAGTATCCTATCGACAAGTGCGCCGGCGCGATGCGCCCGCGTGGAGCTGAGTGTTTCCCGCCGGGGCACTTGCGATAGGAGGATTTGGACGAAGCCGCTGGCGTTTGCGGCGGACGCGGAGGGCTATATAAATATTAAGGTATGGGGATTCAATGGCCGTTTCGCCATCTCATCGCCTTCAGGCCACGCTGACTGCCAATTCTGTCAAAACGTGAGTTCATGCACAGACGCATATTATCACCTGCAGTCGAGGTCTTGCATCGTCCCACACAAACTGCCAATCCTCGAACACGCGGTAGCGTCCGCCGCGCCAGCGGCTTCGTCCAAATCGCTATAACACTCATTGAGGCGCCCTTCTGAGACTTTTCATGCCCCTGCTTCGTAATACGTATGAGCGGGAGGTATTGCCGATGAAACCCTTTTTGACCTTGCTTGTGGTTGTCCTCCTGATGCTGGGCGTTCTGGCCGGATGCGCGTCCGGTCCTAACCCGTCAAAAGGAACGGCCAGCGAGCACGGTGGAGTTGCGGGCTTCTGGCTCGGCCTCTGGCAAGGTTTTATTGCGCCCCTTGTGTTCGTGGTCTCGCTGTTCCGGAGAGACCTCAGTATCTACGAGGTCCACAACAACGGCGCTTGGTACAACTTCGGCTACCTGTTCGGTCTAGCCTGCTTCTTCGGCGGCAGCGGCAACCGGGCGCCGCGGCGGGCGGTGAAGTCTGGCACCCCTCACGGAGGCGCGGGTCAATGAGTGCAATGGCCTGCTTACGTCAGGAATGCCGGCTCGAGCTAGTTCCTTAACCCAAGCGCTGAAACCCACCAGCAACGACCGACCAAACGAACAAGGCTATCGGGAGATAGCAGACCGCGCTTTAGGGTTTGGCTTCCTGCAGGAGAACCACATCAGAGTCGTTATGGAGGCGGACCATGGTGATGCTTTTGCCGTCGGGTGACCAGTGGGGCTGAGCAATCTCTTCGGACTTGAAGTTGGTGATGGCGTGGCCGGGCGATCCGTCGAGCGGTTGTACCCAGAGATTGTCCACGCCGTTGTCGCGAACCGCGTAAGCGACCGACTTGCCCTCGTCGACGAAGTGCACTCCGCCGGAAAGCTTGGGAGCGTCGAGGAACCTGGGCGGCGATGAGCCGTCGAGATTCAACAACGCAACTTTCAGCGCCGCTTCTTTGGTCTGGCTGTCGATGAGTTGCGCTACATAAACCAGAGTCTTGCCGTCGGCGGACACCTGCATGTTTCTCGGGACGCCGCGGCCCCCAAAGTCGGCGCTGTGCGGGACAGCCTCCGGCTTGCCCGAGCCATCAACCGGCACGCGGTAGAGTTGCCCGGACAGGTAGTCCCAGTAGTAGACCCACTTCTGATCGGGAGAGCAGGTGGCATAAAGGTCGCGCTTCCCGCTGGTGAGCTGAACCGGGTTGGAGCCGTCGGCATCGGCGCGCCAAACTCCGGCAGAGTTTCCGCCTCCGCGGAAGTACCAACTGAACACGATGTAGCGGTCGCCGCAGGCTTCTGGAGCAACCGCGAAGGAGTTTGGATCGCCAAGGAGCAGGGTTGCATTCTTGCCATCGAGCGTGACCTTCCATAGACGCGCGCCATCGGTGAACAGCAAATTTCCATCCGCCGTCCAGTTAGCCAGAAACACGGAGTCGACCTGGGAGGAAAGCGGAGCGGGCTGCGAGTCTTGAGTGCCCGCGGCGGGAAGCACGTAGACGTTGCGCTCGGTCTTGGTCTGCACCGTAGCCAGAGTTTTTCCGTCGGCGGAAATAGAAATCGTTCGGTAAGCGTTGGTATCGCGAGTCACAGGGTGGAACTCGCCGTCCGACGCGGATACCCATCCGATCTGATCGCGAAGATAGTTAGGGCCTTTGGGTTGGAAAAAAAAGTAAATCTCCCGTCCATCGGGCGACCAGGCCATGTCGTAAGAAAGCTTGTCGTTAAACGAGGCCAGGCGCCGAGAATTGCCGCCATTGACGGAAAGCAGATCGATGCCTCCCAGAATGCTTTCCGGCAAGTACAGGGCCGATGCGATCTGCTGGCCGTCGGGGGAGTAAGCGAACATACTGGGAAAATCTTGCTTAGGTCCTGTTTGCACGACTTTCTCGTCGCTGCCATCGGACGAAGCGCTGAATACGCCGTATTTCCCGGCCTGATCGTTCACCCTCGCGTAGGCAATGCGGCGTCCGTCGGGCGAGACGGCGATAGTGCTGTCGACGCCGCGGATGATGATCTGCGGTGTGCCTCCAAGGACGGGAGCGCGGTAAACATCGCCGCGAGAGCCAATGCTGCCCTGGCCTTTCACAAGGTAGATGTAGTTTTCGTCAGGCGAAAACGCGAGACTTCGGTAGATGCTGGCCGAAGGCGGAATCACCTGCGTGTCGCTGCCGGTGGCCACGTTGCGCAGCCAGAGGCTTTGAATGCCGTTGTCGTTGATGGTGCTGAGGATGAACTTGCCGTCGGGAGAAATCGCAGCCGCGCCGGCTTTGCCGGAGTTGGTCACCTGCGTGATCGTGAAATTCTGGAAGGGCAACGCTGTCAGCCGGTGCACGAACGAGTAAACGCCGAATGCGGCAGCGGCAAGCACGAGCACGCCGACGATGGATCCGAGAACAAAGCCCAGCTTGTGCTGCTTGGCAGCGGCAATCACAGCGGAACTGGATCCATGCGCGGGAACTGTCGCGTTGCTTAAGCTCACCGCAGCAGGCGTAGCAATGCTCGTTGACGGCGCAGCTTCCATTTGCGCAACGGCCACGACGCTCGATGCGACTAAACCCGAACGGCCAGTTTCAGTGTCGCGCTTGAGCCGCTGAAGTTCGGCGCGCATGTCGGAGGCGTGCTGGTAGCGCAGGTTGCGGTCTTTCTCCAGGGCGCGGTTGATAATGTCTTCGAGTTTCGGCGGCACTTGCGGATTGAGCCGCACTAACGAAACCGGGGCGCGATTCATGATGGTTTCAAAAATGACGGCGGAACTTTCGCCCACAAACGGCAGCGTGCCGCTGACCATTTCATACAGAACAGCACCGAACGAGAACAGATCGCTGCGAGGGTCCAGTTCCTTCGCGCGTACCTGTTCGGGCGACATATAAGAAATCGTTCCGACGGCCATGCCGGGACTCGTCAGGTGTTCAGGGTCCACCAAGGTCTGCGTGTTCTGCGCGTCTTTATTCTCTGCATTTATCGCGGTTATTGGTGCGACCTTGGCGAGTCCGAAGTCGAGAATCTTGGCGTGATCACGGCTGGTAACGAAAATATTGGCGGGCTTGATGTCACGATGCACAATGCCCTTGGCATGGGCAGCATCGAGCGCATCGGCGATCTCGATCGCGAGCGAGAGAACTTCGTCCATCTCCATGGGGCGGCCGGCGATGCGATGCTTCAGCGTAACGCCTTCGAGAAACTCCATAGCGATGAAGGCGCGGCCGTTCTCTTCGCCGATGTCGTAGATGGTGCAAATATTGGGGTGGTTGAGAGCGGAGGCGGCTTGCGCTTCGCGCCGGAAGCGCGAGAGCGCCTGTGGGTCGCGGGCGACCTCTTCCGGCAGAAACTTGAGCGCGACGAAGCGATGCAGGCGGGTGTCCTCAGCTTTGTAGACCACGCCCATCCCGCCTCCACCCAGCTTTTCCGAGATGCAATAGTGCGAGATGGTCTGGCCGATCACTGGCCTACGATCTTAGGACCGGAGATGCGGCAAGTCAATCAGCGAAAAGGACTTGGGCGACCGGGTAGAAATCAGTTGGCGAAACATCGCTAGTTCACTCATCACTGGCCGGGTAGACTCTGAACCGAGGAGAGAGGGCATGACTGAACGGGAATGGGAATCGTTCGCTCGACTGTATAGAGAGGTGTGGAAAGCGCACGCCGATTTGGCATCTCTGAGTACCATGCTTACCATGGCCGAGTTCGCCGCTCAACAGAACCGACTCGAAATGGCTGCTAAGGCGATTGCCGGTTGGGAACCGCGACTGGAAAGATCTCGCAGCAAGAACTTCTATGCAAAATACCTGAACAAACGTGAGCAGCACATTTCGCAGGCGGAGGTGCAGCGTTCTGATGCGGCGTTGATGCAATCGTTCGAAGCTGATCCGCCGCCTCGAATTGCAGGCAGCCAATTGACGTAACATCGCCATAACCGGCCAATCTGTGCCCGCCCTGAAGGTGTGTTCGCAACGGCCAAATTCCTGGCCCTGTTGCCCCCGCACCGCACCAGATCACGTGCTCACAGCGATGACCCATGCTGAACCACAACACGCTCTAGCTCGCGGAGTTTAAGGAAAGAAATCCGGCTGAAGAATAATAAACTACGTCTCTCAGCCGCGCTGCATCGAGCGATTCACAATTCCACAAGTCAAAACGCATTGGCCGGTTATGCCATTTCACTCATTGCCGACTGGGGGTTCTGAGCGCTATCGGCTGATTTCGCCAGTCAGCGCTAAAATGTTCCAATGATTCCCAAAGCGCTGGACAGCCTCGACTTAGTTGAAGCCGTGATGGTCATCGAGGAAGTCTTAGGAACTGAAATACCTGACAGCGGTGCAAAGAACTTCGGCAGTCCACGATAGATGGTGGACTGGCTTGAACTTCACCTTTCAAACCAACGGCCCAACAAAGAGGCCTGCGCTCTGCTTAGAAAGCTGGCCAAAGCTCACGACAACCCTGAGTTGGCCGAAGGTTTGGAAGGCAGGTGGCGACGAGAGCAAATTGCTGCAATCGTCCGCGAACTATTCCGGTCGGACACTTGATGCGACTTGACAAGCACGACATATTCCCGTTGAGCATCATCTTGACCTTCGCGATAGCGATTCCTATTGCTTTGTGGGTCGGCTTTGGCAGTCGGCAACAAATCGTTCGTGACCTGTACGACATCGCGAAATATTTCGCATTCGTCGGCATCTGCGTCGCACCTTTCATTGCGTGGTTTGCTGTACGCGTACGCAGACGTGAGAAGCGCTTTTTGACCGAACGCGGGGAGCAGGCAACATCTGATTTCGTTGCGCTGTTCGCAGGTGAATCGGAACGACGTGCGGCTAACCTTCTATTCGAGAGGCTGCGGCGCATGACTGCAACGGGACGGATGCCAAGGTTGCAAAAAGGAGACCAGTTGAGCGGTCCGCCATTGTTCCTCGTCCCAGATGACTTGACCGAACAAATAGAGGAACTATGCGTGGAGCTTGACATCTGCACGGCCCTTGACCCTGATGCTAAGAACGCCCTATATAGCTCTAAGACTGTTGCGGAACTTGTTTCCGCGCTGGCCCGTTTCATCGAGCAGCAAGGGCTAGAATCGGATGTTGTCACCGCACCGGATGGGTAGCGGTTGTAACATCGCCATAGCGCTTTTTGACCCTTGACCGAAAGTCCGACTCTCGGTGAGCGTAACCGCCTGTTAACAACAGTCTTCGATGTCGGCGTATAATCCATCGCCATCCAGAGGTTGTCAGGGCTGACGTTGAACTGTTGGCTCATCACTCACACCAAGAAATCCCAACCTGTTCAAAAGGAGGCCACCATGACCGAAATCAGTACAACAAAAAAGGGCAGCAAGCAGGCAGACGACAATACAATTCGTCCGTTTCCTAATGTGAATGTTGCAGAGGCGGACTTAACTGAATTGCGCAGGCGCATCGACAACACACGGTGGCCGGAACGAGAAACGGTCACAGATGCAACCCAAGGCGTGCAGCTCGCGACCACTAAAGCACTCGCTCGCTATTGGGCGACAGAGTACGACTGGCGCAAGATCGAGGCAAAACTCAACGCCCTGCCGCAATTCATCACCGAGATCGATGGGCTCGACATTCACTTCATTCACGTCCGTTCGAAACATGAAAATGCATTGCCGCTCATCGTTACTCACGGATGGCCCGGCTCGATCATCGAACAGATGAAGATCATCGATCCGCTGACCAATCCTACCGCACACGGCGGAAGTGCATCCGATGCGTTCCATATCGTGGTTCCGTCGATACCAGGCTACGGGTATTCAGGCAAGCCGACCATCACAGGCTGGGACCCCGCCCACATCGCGCGAGCGTGGGTCGCGCTCATGAAGCGCCTTGGCTACACAAAATTTGTGGCGCAAGGCGGTGATTGGGGCGCGATCATCACCGAACAAATGGGTGTGCAGGCGGCTCCGGAATTGCTCGGCATTCATACCAACATGCCTGGCGCGGTTCCGGCCGACATTGACAAGGCGGCGTCCACCGGTGCGCCAATGCCCCACGGTCTCTCACCCGAAGAGAAACTCGCGTTCGAGCGGCTCCAATTCGTGTACAGCAAAGGCGTCGCCTACGGCTACCAAATGGGGTTGCGACCGCAGACGCTGTATGGAATTGCGGACTCCCCCGTCGGCCTGGCTGCCTATTTTCTGGACCACGATGCGTGGAGCTACGCGCTGATCACGCGCGTCTTTGACGGGCAGACTGAAGGTCTCTCAAGAGACGATGTCCTCGACAACATCACGATCACCTGGTTGACGAACACGGCGCTTTCCGGAGCACGGCTCTACTGGGAAAATAAATTTCCCTATTTCAGCGTCAAAGGCGTATCTGTCCCGGTTGCTGTGAGCGCGTTCCCTGACGAGCTCTATCAATGTCCGCGGAATTGGGCAGAAAGCGCGTATCCCAAACTGATCCATTACAACAAGCTCCCCAAGGGCGGGCACTTTGCGGCCT
>Ga0302325_10033398_pt1 | contig 10541 bp, 5 predicted proteins | sample Palsa_T0_2_FD_201948 | JGI IMG/M metagenome (GOLD analysis project Ga0302325, IMG submission 201948) | Peat permafrost microbial communities from Stordalen Mire near Abisko, Sweden - Palsa_T0_2 | ecosystem: Environmental > Terrestrial > Soil > Palsa > Peat permafrost | place: Sweden: Abisko...
CTACATCGACGCCGCTTCGGTGGATGGCGCGTCCCGGCTGATGATCCTCTGGAAGATCGTGCTGCCCATGTCGCGGCCGATCCTCGGCGTGGTCTCGATCTTCGCCACGGTCGCGGTGTGGAAGGACTTCCTGTGGCCGCTGCTGGTCGAGTACGGCTACACCCCGACCAGAGAGGGGCTTAACGTCGGCATCTGGCAGGCGACCTACGGGTCGCCGGAGAACCTCATCATCGCCGCGTCGGCGATGGCGGCGATCCCCACGATCGTGTTCTTCCTGATCTTCCAGCGCAACATCATGTCCGGCCTCACCGCCGGCGGCATCCGAGGCTGATCGCCGGGTGCGAGCACGCCCGCCGCATGCGCGTCAGCCGGCCGCGGTCATCGACCGCTGCCCCAACCCTGGAGAAAGCAGGTTCACCGTGCACAAGCCGACATCACCCGAGCCGTCGTCATCGGGTTCGAGCGATACCTGGTGGCGCGGCGCCGCGATCTACCAGCTGTACGTGCGCAGTTTCGCGGATGCCAGCGGAGACGGGATCGGCGACCTGGCCGGCGCGCGGGCCTACCTCCCGTACCTGGCCGAGCTGGGCATCGACGCGATCTGGTTCAACCCCTGGTACCCGTCGCCGCAGTTTGACGCCGGCTACGACATTGCCGACTACCGAAGCATTGACCCCCTGTTTGGCACGCTGGCGGACGCGGACGCGCTGATAACCGAGGCGCACGCGCTCGGCATAAAGATCATCATTGACGTGGTCCCCAATCACAGCTCCTCGCTGAACCCGTGGTTCATCGAGGCGCTGGCGGCCGGGCCCGGGTCGGCCGCGCGGGACCGGTTCTGGTTTCGGCCGGGTACCGGACCAGACGGCGACCAGCCGCCGAACAACTGGCAGTCGATCTTCGGCGGCCCGGGCTGGACCCGGATCACCGAGCCCGACGGCACGCCCGGCGAGTGGTACCTGCACCTGTTCGCGCCCGAGCAGCCGGACTTCAACTGGGACAGCCCGGCCGTCCGGCGCGAGTTCGAGGACGTGCTCCGGTTCTGGTTCGACCGCGGGGTCGACGGCATCAGGATCGACTCGGCCGCGCTGCTGGCCAAGGACCCGGCCCTGCCGGACTACTCAGACGACTCCGGTGACCCGAATCCGTACACTGACCTCGACGAGGTACACGAGATCTACCGGTCCTGGCGGGCCGTCGCCGACGAGTACCCGGGCCGGGTCCTGGTCGGCGAGGTCTGGCTGCCCGACGCGGCGCGGCTCGCGCGCTATGTCAACCCGGGCGAGCTGCACACGGTCTTCAACTTCCCGTACCTGAGCTGCCCGTGGGACGCGGCCGCGCTGCACCAGGTGATCGACCAGACGCTGAGCCTGCCGGGCGAGGCCCCGGCGACCTGGGTGCTGTCCAACCACGACGTCGACCGGATCGTCACCAGGTACGGCCGGGCGGACACCGCGTTCGACCTCCAGCGGCGGCGGTACTTCCACGGCTTCGGGGCCGACCTGCAGCTCGGCGCCCGCCGGGCGCGGGCGGCGGCGCTGCTGACGATGGCGCTGCCCGGCGCCGTTTACATCTACCAGGGCGAGGAACTCGGGCTGTGGGAGGTGCAGGACATCCCCGACGAGCTCCGCCAGGACCCGATCTTCTACCGCACGCACGGCGACGACCCCGGCCGCGACGGGGCCCGGGTGCCGCTGCCGTGGTCGGGGACCGAGCCGCCGTTCGGCTTCACGCCGCCCGGCGCGTCGGCCGTGCCGTGGCTGCCCCAGCCGAAGGAGTGGCGCGACCTCACGGTCGCGGCCGAGTCCGCCCGGGCCGACTCGATGCTCCGGCTCTACCAGGACGCGCTGCGCATCCGGCACTCCGAGGAGTCGCTCGGCGACGCCCGGATGAGCTGGCAGCCTTCTCCCGACGGGGTGCTCGCCTTCGACCGCGGCGCGTCTTTCCGGTGCGTGACGAACCTGTCGGCCGAGCCGGTCCCGCTCCCGCCGCACGCGTCCGCCCTGCTCGCCAGCGGTCCGCTCGACACCGGACTGCTGCCGCCCGAGACTACCGTCTGGCTGCGGATCGGGTAACCAGGACCGGCCTCCGGGCGGCGCGCGGCTATCTCGCTACCCGCGCTGCCCGGCGGTCTGCTGGTCGGCCTGGCCGGCCTGGGGCGGCACCTGGGCCTGGTCACGGTCGCCGACACGGAACTCGAGCGCGTCGTTCTCCTCGGCCACGGTGACGTGCTGCCCGGGGCTGAGCTCGCCGCCGAGCAGCATCGCGGACAGCCGGTTGTCCACCTCCCGCTGGATCGTCCGGCGCATCGGCCGGGCGCCGAACTCGGGCTGGAATCCGCGCCGGGCGAGCCAGTCGACCGCCCCGTCGGTGAAGTCCACCGTGATGTCCTGCGCGTGCAGCCGCCGGACGGTCTCCTCGAGTAGCAGGCTGGTGATCTGGCGCAACTGGGTCTCATCGAGCTGCCGGAAGACGATGATCTCGTCGATCCGGTTGAGGAACTCCGGCCGGAACGCCTCGCGCAGCCTGCTCATGATCCGGTCCTGCGCCTGCGCGTCCTGGCTCCCGCTCTGGCCCCCGCCGTCGCCGTTGTCGAAGCCGAGCCTGCGCCGCCCGATCACGTCCGAGCCGAGGTTGCTGGTCATGATCACGACCGTGTTCTTGAAGTCGACCGTGCGGCCCTGGCCGTCGGTCAGCCGGCCGTCGTCGAGCACCTGCAGCAGGATGTTGAACACATCCGCGTTCGCCTTCTCGATCTCGTCGAGTAGCAGGACCGCGTACGGGGTCCGGCGGACCGCCTCGGTGAGCTGGCCCGCCTCCTCGTAGCCGACGTAGCCGGGAGGCGCGCCGACCAGGCGGCTGACGGTGTGCCGCTCCTGGAACTCGCTCATGTCGATCCGGATCATCCGGTCCTCGCTGCCGAACAGCGCCTCCGCCAGCGCCCGCGCCAGCTCGGTCTTGCCGACGCCGGTCGGCCCGAGGAACAGGAAGCTGCCGATGGGCCGGTTCGGGTCGCCGAGCCCGGCCCGCGAGCGCCGGACCGCCTCGGCGATCGCCGTCACCGCGTCGTCCTGGCCGATGACCCGCTGGTGCAGGTTCACCTCGAGCTCGAGGAGCCGTTCCCGCTCCTCCTGGGTCAGCTGCGCGACCGGGATGCCGGTCGAGCGGGAGACGACCTCGGCGATGTCGGCCGTGCCGACCTCGGGCACGTTCTTCTGGCCGGCCTCGTCGCCGGCCGCGTCGGCGGCGCCGTCCACCCGGTCGGTCAGCTCGGCGATCTCGTCCCTGAGCGACCCGGCCCGGTCGTAGTCCGCCGCGACCGCCTGGTCCTTCTCCCGGTGCAGCTGGTCGAGGCGCTGCTCGAGCTCGCGGCGGTCCTTGGCCGGCCGTTTGGTCCGCAGCCGGACCCGGGCGCCGGCCTGGTCGATGAGGTCGATCGCCTTGTCCGGCAGGAACCGGTCGGTGATGTACCGGTCGGACAGCTGCGCGGCCGCCACCAGCGCCTCGTCGGTGAAGCGGACCTGATGGTGCGCCTCGTACCGGTCGCGCAGCCCGCGCAGGATCTCGATCGTGTCGCTGACGCTCGGCTCCGGCACCAGGATCGGCTGGAAGCGCCGTTCAAGCGCGGCGTCCTTCTCGATGTCCTTGCGGTACTCGTCGATCGTGGTGGCGCCGACGATGTGCAGCTCGCCGCGGGCAAGGGCGGGCTTGAGCATGTTGCCCGCGTTCATCGCGCCCTCGCCGGCGCCGGCGCCGACCACCGTGTGCAGCTCGTCGATGAACACGATGAGCTCGTCGCTGTGCGCCGTGATCTCGTCGATGACCTTCTTCAGCCGCTCCTCGAAGTCGCCCCGGTAGCGGGTCCCGGCGACCAGTCCGGCCAGGTCGAGCCGGACCAGGCGCTTGTCGCGGAGCGTGTCGGGCACGTCCCCGTCGATGATGCGCTGGGCGATGCCCTCGGCGATCGCGGTCTTGCCGACGCCGGGCTCCCCGATGAGCACCGGGTTGTTCTTCGTCCGGCGCGACAGCACCTCGATCGTCTGCTCGATCTCGGACTCGCGGCCGATCACCGGGTCGATCCGGTCATCGCGGGCCATCGCGGTCAGATCGGTGCTGTACTCGTCGAGGGTGGGGGTGTCCGACGGCGGCTGCCCGCCGGCCGCCCCCGGGCCGCCGCCCGCGGCTGCCTGCTGCAGCGTCTCCGGGGTGACCCGCGCATCCCGCAGCTGCCGTCCGGCGGCCGATTCCGGGTTGACGGCCAGCGCGAACAGCAGGTGCTCGGGGCCGATGTAGGAGGAGCCGAACGCCCGCGAGACCTGCCGCGCGTCGAGCAGCGCCCGCTTGGCCGACGGGGTCAGGCTGGGCGCCTCCTCGCGGGGCTCGCCGCGCTTGGCGCCCGCCTCGATGGTCCTGGCGATGTGGTCCGGGTCGGCCCCCGCCGCGGTGAGGAGCCGGCGGACCGGCTCCTGGCGGGTGGCCGCCCAGAGCAGGTGATCGGTGTCCAGATCGGGGTCGCCCCACCGGGCCGCCTGGGTGGCGGCGTCCCGCATCAGCTCGCGAGCCTGCTCGGTCATCAGCTGACCGATGTCGATCCGCTGAGCCGGCCGCTGCGGCGCCGCGCCGCCGAAGAAACGCGCGAAAATGTCATCGAAGGGACTGGCGCCCAAGTCGCCAGATCCGAATGGGTCATAGGCCATGGTGTGCAATTTCCTGACTGGCAGTCGTTGGCGTCAGGGGCACTCGTCCCGGGGGACGAACGCCCGGCAACCGCCAGCCCTACCCGGCCCGATCCCGGGCCAAACGGTCCTATGCCGGCACAGAGCCACACTTCAATGCCTGAGCGTAACCGTGTTCGGAACGGCCGCCGCGGCCAACTTCCCAGGTCAGCCTAGGAGGGCCCGACGGGCGGCGGCGGTCACCTGAGCGGCGTACTCGGGGCCGAAGAGGCAGGCGTGCACGAGGAGGGGGTGCAGCTGGTGCAGCGGGACGCGGGAGCGCCAGCCGTCGGCCAGCGGGACCGTCTCGTCGTAGGCGCGCAGGATCTCGTCCAGGTGGGGAGCGCCGAACAGGGCGAGCATCGCCAGGTCGGTCTCCCGGTGGCCGCCGTGCGCGGCCGGGTCGATCAGCGCCGGCCGCCCGCCCGGCCACAGCACGTTGCCCGACCACAGGTCACCGTGGGTGCGGCTGGGCGCCTCGGGCGGCCCGGCCAGCTCGCCGATCCGGCCGATGACGGCCTCCACCGGGCGCGCGGCGGACGCCGACAGCGCCCCGGCGTCCAGCGCTCTCTTCAGATAGGGAGCGAGCCGTCGCTGCGCGTACCAACTCCCCCAGTCTGGCTCGGCGGCGTGGCCGAGGGGCGTGTTGTCAAGCGGCAGCGACGCGATGTACCCGGGCCACGGCGCCCCGAACCCGGCCGCGCCGGCGGCGTGCAGCCGGGCCAGCGCCGCGCCGAGCTCCCTGGCCGCGCCCGGCGTCGGGCTGCCCGGCGGCAGCAGGTCGATGACCAGCAGGCTCTCGTCCGCGCCGAGCACCGACGGCACCGGGACGGCGCCGGCCGAGGCGAGCCAGCGCAGCCCGTTCGCCTCGGCTGCGAACGCCCCCGGCGGCCCGGCGCCGACGGCCGCCTTGACGAAGATCCGCCGGCCGTCGGCCAGCGTCCCGGTCAGGTGCCGGAACCCGTGCCGCGTCCCGACCTCGCGGACACCGGGCAGCCGCGCGCCGACCAGGGCGCCGATGCGCGCCGCGAGGTCCTCGGTCATGGGCTAATTCTGCGCCAGGCCGGCCTCTGCCGCAGAAACTGGGCTGAGCGATTGAGGCAGGAGGGGCGCGAGCGCCGGTCCGTCTTTTTTGGATGCGGAGCTATTGTCCCGTTATGCGGGTTTGCCTTATGGTCTTCCGTTACGCTGCAGTTTTACCGGCCGGGGGGCGATTTCGTTGTCAGCTTTCCGCCCGGAAGAAGCCGATCCGTGGGGGGACCATGGCCACATTCGCTCCAGGCGTCCAACAGCAACCGCTGGAAGAGCAGAGGGACAAGGGCCTCAAGTCCGGTGCCCTCGGCCTGGCGTCGAGCATTGTCATCGGGGTCGCGTCAACGGCGCCCGCCTACAGCCTGGCCGCGACGCTGTTCTTCGTCGTCGCCGCCGTCGGCCTGAAGGCACCGCTGGTCGCCGTGCTCGCGTTCGTGCCGATGCTGCTCTGCTCGATCGGCTTCAGCGAGCTGAACAAGGCCGACCCTGACTGCGGCACCACCTTCATCTGGGGTACCAGGGCGTTCGGGCCGTCGGTCGGCTGGGTGGGCGGCTGGGCCACCGTGGCGGCCGACCTCCTGGTCATGGGCAGTCTCGCCCAGGTCGCCGGCCAGTACCTCTTCTTCTTGTTCCAGGGACCCAACAGCTCGATCGGGGCCAACGCCTCCGGCGGCTGGGTGCTGCTGGTCGGGATCCTGTGGATCGTCGCGATGACCTACATCTGCTACCGCGGCATCGAGCTGTCGGCCCGGTTCCAGCGGATCCTGCTCACCATCGAGGTCGTCATGCTGATGGTGATGTCGGTGACCGCGCTGGTCAGGGTGTACGCCGGCCATCCGGCAGGATCACTGCACCCGAGCCTGTCCTGGCTGTCGCCTGCGCACCTGCCCTTGTCGGCGTTCGTGACCGGCCTCGTCTTGATGCTGTTCATCTACTGGGGCTGGGACACCGCCCTGTCGGTCAACGAGGAGACGGCGGACAAGGCCAGGACGCCCGGCCGGGCCGGCATCATCTCGACCGTGCTGCTGCTGGTCACCTACGCGATCGTCATCATCGCGGTGATGTCGTTCGCCGGAGTCGGCGGCAACGGGGTCGGGCTGACCAACCCGGCCCACCAGTTCGACGTCCTGTCGGTGACCGGCAGCGCGATCTTCGGAACCTCGGGATTCGGCACGGTCCTGTCCCGGCTGCTGATCCTGATGGTGCTCAGCTCGGCCGCCGCGTCCACCCAGACGACGATCCTGCCCGCCGCCAGGACCACTCTCTCCATGGCCGCCTACCGGGCGCTGCCGCAGCAGTTCGCCAAGATCAATCCCCGCTACCTGACCCCGACGGTGTCGACGATCGTGGTCGGGGTCGTCTCGGTCGCGCTGTACGTCCCGCTCAACTTCATCTCCGACGGCAACCCGATTGGCGACGCCGTGACCGCGATCGGGCTCTACATCGCCTTCTACTACGGGCTGACCGCCTTTTCCTGCGCCTGGTACTACCGATCCACGGTCCGCGGCAGCGCCCGTGACCTGTGGATGCGCGTCATCCTGCCGCTGCTCGGCGGTCTGATCATGTTCGCGGCCGGCATCTACAGCCTGCAGAGCGACTGGGTGGCGTCCAACAGCTACACGAGCTGGACGGTGCCCGGCCTGCAGTGGCAGATCGGCGGGATCTTCGTGATCGCCGCGCTGGCCGCGCTGTTCGGACTGGCCAGCTTCGTCTACATGCGCGTCACCGCCCCCGCGTTCTTCCGTCGGCAGACCCTCTCCCGGGCCACCCCGGTGCGAATTCCGGAAATGGAACTCTGAGTCGGGGGGCTGGACCATGAGCAGCGCAGCCCCGCTGGACGGCGCGGCGGGCACGGCGCCCGCCCGGTCGCCGTCCTGGCCGGTCCGATCGGGGACGGTCCCGGCGATAGCCGACGGTTACATCGACCGGCTCGAGACGGCCCCCGACCTGACCGCCGCCCTGCGCCCAGGCAGCATGGTCGCGCTGGTCAGTCACCGGGCAGCAGACCAGGGGCGGACGGCAGGCTCGACCGCGCGGGACTGGCTGAGGTCCTCGGGCAAGACCCAGATCGCGGTTGCCGCGGCCGAGTCGCTATGGCACGCGCGCGAGCTGGACCTGCTGCTCTGGATCGACGCCAGTAGCCGGGCCTCGGTGCTGTCCGGCTACGCGGCGGCAACGGCCCTGGTGACCGGCCGGGATCAGGCGACCAGTTGCGAGTCAGTGGCCGCCCAGTTCCTGAGCTGGCTGGCGGAGACCAGCCATTCCTGGCTGATCGTCCTCGACGACCTGACCGGTGAGGCGGACCTGGACGGCCTCTGCCCGGCCGGCCCAGCGGGCCGGACGCTGGTGACCTGCGCCGACGCCGCGGCCGTGCCCCGCGGCATGCGGGTGATGCCGATCGGGCCGTTCAACTCGCGCGAGGCCCTCAGCTACCTGACCGAGCGGTTGTCGGCCAACCGGGGCCAGCGGCTCGGCGCGATCGACCTGGTCAACGCCATGGGCGTGGAGCCGGCCGCGCTGGCTCAGGCCAGCGCGGTCATCGCCAGCTCCGCGATGTCCTGCCAGAGCTACCAGGAGTATTTCGTACGCTGGCGCGACTACCTGGCCGATCCAGAGCAGGCGCTGCCGCTGGCAAGCGCGGTCACCTGGCCGGTCTCGCTCGAGAGCGCCAACGCGTTTGCCCCCGGAGGGTCGGTCCGCTCGCTGCTGGCCCTGGCCGCGCTGCTTGACGGGCACGGCATTCCCGCAACCGTGCTGACCGCCCCGGCCGCCGTCCGCTACCTCACGGGCGGCGAGGCCGCCGAAGACGCCGAGCCGGCCCTGACCGCGCTGTCGGCGCTCGAACGGGTCGGCTTGCTGACGGTCGAGCCGGCGTCGGCACCGCCGACCGTGCGGATGAACCCGGTGCTGCAGGCGGCGTTGCGCGACGCCATACCGGAAGCCCTGCTTGATCAGGCGGCGCAGGTCGCCGCGGACGCGCTGCTGCAGGCCTGGCCTGAACCGGAACCGCTCGGCTGGCCCGCTTCCGGTCTGCGGTCCTGCACCGCCGCCCTCCAGCAGGCGGCGGGAAGCCGGCTGTGGACCACCGATAGCTGCCATCCGGTGCTGCAACGGGCCGGCGACAGCCTGGATCACGCTCGCCTGACCGGGCCGGCCGCGGAGCACTGGCGTGACCTGGCAACGACCGCCGACCGGCTCCTCGGCGCGGGGCACCCGCAGACGATTGTGGCCGAGCAGCGGCTGGCCGAGGCCTGCCTGGCGGCCGGCCGCGCGGAAGACGCCGTCAGCTGGTTCCGCCGGATTATCGATACCCAGACCGTGCAGCTCGGGGCCGATAACCCCGATCTGATCAGAACGCGGCTGCGCTTCTGCCACGCCCTGGTGGCGGCGCGCCAGCCCGACCGGGCGGTCTCCCTCCTCGAGCAGGTGGTGTCCGATGCCGAGCGGGCCCTCGGCCCCGAGCACATCGAGGCGCTCGGCGCGCGGGACGAGCTCGCCGCCGCCTACCAGGCCGCCGGGCGGCACTCCGACGCCATCTCGATCTACCGGCGCACGCTGGCCACCCGGGAGCGCGTCCAGGGACCCCTGCACCCGGAGACGATGACCACGCGCCGCTCCATGGCCGATTCGTACCTGGCCAGGGGCCTTTCGAAAGAGGCGGTGGCGGCCTACCGGCGGGTGGTCGCCGACCGGGAGCGAGCTCTCGGTCCTGATCACCTGGACACCACCCGGGCGCGCTACAGCCTCGGCGCCGCCTATCTGCGGACGGGCAAGGCGGTCGCGGCCGAGCGGGCGTACGAGCAGGCCCAGGCCGGCTTCGAGCGGGTACTCGGTCCCCGGCACCCTGATACGCTGCGCAATCGCGCGGAGCTTGCCCTGGTCTACCGCCAGCTCGGGCGGTACGGCGACGCTCGCGCGCTGCTGCGCGACACCGTCGACCGCCTGGAGCGCATCCTGCCCCGCCACGATCCGCTGGTCATCGAGCTGCGCGAGGTGCTGGCCGATATCGGCGACGAGTGATCCGGGCTCGTCTACCGCGGGTTGGTTCTCAGTAGTGGATGGGGCCGCGGGCGCCGCCGCCGGCGGCGATGGCGTCGCCGTTGACGGCGACGCTGCGCGGTGAGGAGAGGAACGTGACGACGTCGGCCAGCTCGGCGGCGGTGACGGGGCGGCCGCCCGGGCGGTGCGCAGGTAGCCGAGCACCTTGGTGTCGAACGCGGCCAGGATGTCGTCATCGACCAGGTCGGCCAGATCGCGCGGCGAGGTCGCCCCGGCCGGCGTGGCGGCGTTGTTGACCAGGATGTCGACCCCGCCGAGCTCCTCGGCGACGTGCGCGATCGCGGTTCGCACGGCCTTGTCGTCGGTGGTGTCGGCGCTCAGGGCCAGCACCCGGCCGCCGCGTTCGCGCAGCCGCGCGGCCGCCGCCGCGAGCCGGGCGGGATCGCGGGCCAGCAGGGCGATCTCCACCCCCTCGGCCGACAGCGCCTCGGCGATGGCGAATCCGATGCCGCGGCTGCCGCCGGTTACGACCGCCCGCTTTCCGCTGAGAAGTAGGTCCACGATGTTCGCTCCGCCGCGACTCGCGCTTGATGAAGAGTGTGCGTGCCCTGCCTGGTGGGCGAATGTGCCACCGGCGCGCCTGCCCAGGGCGCCGATGGCACATTCGCGTCGGGGCACCATGCCCTCGCTACTAGTACGGTGCCGGCGCCCCGATGGGGTTAGAGGTCTGCGTACTGGGGTTCGTCGGCGATCAGGATGCGCTCGAGCAGGCGGGGGAAGTCGCCGTAGTTCCGC
>Ga0302325_10033399_pt1 | contig 10541 bp, 7 predicted proteins | sample Palsa_T0_2_FD_201948 | JGI IMG/M metagenome (GOLD analysis project Ga0302325, IMG submission 201948) | Peat permafrost microbial communities from Stordalen Mire near Abisko, Sweden - Palsa_T0_2 | ecosystem: Environmental > Terrestrial > Soil > Palsa > Peat permafrost | place: Sweden: Abisko...
TGAGGTTTCCGTGTTCGATCAAATGCCGAACCACGGCAACTGGACTCGCTTTAGGAATGGGCCAGTGCTCTTTCTCATACCGTTGCACCAGCATGGTTAGAAGTTCGATGGCTTCCTCTTCGGAGGCAGAGGGGTTTTCCAAAGCTGTCAGTTTGAAAAGTGCTTCGGTATAGACCTCCAGTTCCTTATGGTTGTGGATGACACGGGGAGCGCCTTTGGCGATCATCTTTGCTGGGTCTGCCAAAACTGTTGCTGTGCTCATTTCTTTGTCCTCCCACCACCGTATTTTTTATCCCGGTTCGCGAAATTGTCGTAATCCTTGTGCGTCAAAAAAGACCTGATATAAACCTGCCCCATAGTGCGTTTCGCTGTCGTGGTCTTGTCATAGTGGAGAACGGTGACAAGCCGATACCGATTACCCCGGATGTTGAAAATCACATAGCCCGCCACGGGATCGGCGAGCCCCCCAAATTGTCATAGTTTTTGTGCAGTCAAATGTCATTTCTGTCCCTACTGGACTATTCTGTCCATCTCTGCCCTTACTTTCGTAATCCCTATTTTCAGCAACTTCCACGGTATCAAGGGCTTATAGCCGGGTTGATTACTAGGGGCGCGATACCGAAGTTACTTTTGCGGAATTCCCATTGGGTTGACAATTTGTGTCAGTGCGAAAGCATCCCGCTGATCCCCCGGAAAATCAGCGGCTTCGCATTGACCCTTGCATCTCGGGAATATAGGAGAGATATGTCTCAGCGGCTGGGTGACCTGCTGGTCAAGGAAAAGGTCATTACCCAAGAGCAGTTGGAACAGGCGACCAAGCTTCAGAAAGAGTCGCACTCTCGTCTCGCGTCGGCTCTGGTGAAGTTGGGTTTCCTCTCGGACGAGGATGTCACCAACTTTCTCTCGCGCCAGTATGGCGTGCCCGCCATCAATCTTTCTTATTTTGAAATCGATCCCGCCGTCGTCAAGCTGATTCCCTTCGAAACCGCCAAACGCTATCAGATCTTGCCCCTCAGCCGCGTCGGCGCTTCGCTCACCATCGCCATGGTCGACCCGACCAACGTCTTTGCCATGGACGATATCAAGTTCATGACCGGCTTCAATATCGAACCGGTCGTCGCCTCGGAAAGCTCTATTCTCGCCGGCATCGATAAGGCCTACGGCACTTCCAAAGAGGAAGAGCTTGAGAGCGTCATGCAGTCGATGAACGAAGCCGGTGAAGGCACCGACATCGAGCTGCAGAACGACGAGCAGGAACTGGAGCTCAGGGAACTCGAAAAAGCGGCCGACGAAGCTCCCATTGTCAAACTCGTGAACCTGGTCCTGACCGACGCCGTGAAGCGGGGAGCCAGCGACATTCACATGGAGCCGTACGAAAAGGAATTCCGCGTTCGCTTCCGTATTGACGGCGTTCTGCAGCTGATCATGAACCCGCCGCTTAAGCTGAAGGACGCCATCACGTCCCGCCTCAAGATCATGGCCAAGCTTGACATCAGCGAAAAGCGGCTGCCGCAGGACGGCCGCATCATGCTGAAGATGCAGATCGGCGGCAAGAAAAAGCAACTCGATTTCCGCGTCTCCACGCTCCCCACCCTGTGGGGAGAGAAGATCGTCCTGCGCTTGCTTGACAAAGAAAATCTGCGCCTCGACATGACCAAGCTCGGCTTCGAGCCCGAGTCGCTCGTCAAATTTGAGAAGGCCATCCTCAAGCCCTACGGCATGGTGCTGGTTACGGGTCCGACCGGATCGGGCAAGACCAACACGCTCTACTCCGCCATCTCGCAGCTGAACCAGCCCGATACCAACATCATGACCGCCGAAGATCCGGTCGAATTCCAACTGGGGGGCGTCAATCAGGTGCAGATGAAGGAGCAGATCGGTTTGAATTTTGCGACCGCCCTGCGCGCCTTCCTGCGGCAAGATCCCAATATCATTCTCGTCGGCGAAATCCGAGACTTCGAAACCGCCGAGATCGCCATCAAAGCCGCGCTTACCGGTCACCTCGTTTTATCGACGCTACATACCAATGGCGCGCCCGAAACCATCACCCGCCTCATGAACATGGGAATCGAACCCTTCCTGGTGGCGACCTCGGTTCATTTGATCTGTGCCCAGCGCCTGGTGCGCCGCATTTGCAAGGACTGTGCCGAGCCGGTCGAAGTGCCTCCCCAGGCGCTGATCGAAGAGGGCTACACGCCTGAAGAAGCCAAAACCGTGCAGATCATGAAAGGCAAAGGCTGTATCACCTGCAACAAGACTGGCTACAAGGGCCGCACCGGTTTGTACGAAGTTATGGAAGTCGACGATGAGATCCGGGAACTCGTTCTGGTCGGCGCTTCGGCGGTCGAGCTCAAGAAGAAGGCGATTGAACGCGGCATGATCACCTTGCGTCGCAGCGGGCTGATCAAGGTCGCGGCGGGCTGGACCACACTCGAAGAAGTGGCTCGCGAAACGATCCACTAGAACCCTCGTTCTCTGTTCGCCTGGACGAACGACGCAGAGCGAACGACGAACAACGAACGATTAAAGGCTAACGACGAACGACCGAATCGGAACAGGAAAGACGAAGAAAACTATGGCACTCTCATTAAGCGATTTGCTCCGCCGCATGCTGGAGATGGGAGGAAGCGATCTCCACATCACCACCAACTCTCCACCACAAATCCGCGTGCACGGGCATCTCGTGCCACTCGACCTGCCCCAGTTGACGCCCGCCGAGACCAAGCAACTGGCCTACAGCGTCATGACCGATTCCCAGAAGCACCGCTTCGAGGAGAGTCTCGAACTGGATTTCTCTTTCGGTTTAAAAGGACTCGCCCGTTTCCGCGCCAATGTCTTCAATCAGCGTGGAGCTTCGGCTTGCGTCTTCCGTCTGATTCCGTTCGAGATCAAATCCTTCCACCAACTGGGCTTGCCTCCGGTGGTCAGCAAAATGTGCGACAAACCGCGCGGTCTGGTGCTGGTCACGGGACCGACCGGTTCAGGCAAGTCCACAACGCTCGCCGCCATGATCGACAAGATCAACACCGAGCGCCACGAACACATCCTCACCATTGAAGACCCGATTGAGTTCGTGCACATGAACAAAAACTGCCTGGTCAACCAGCGCGAACTTCATTCCGACACGAAAAGCTTTACCGACGCCCTGCGCGCCGCTCTTCGTGAAGATCCCGACGTCGTGCTGATCGGCGAAATGCGCGATCTCGAAACCATCGAATCGGCATTGCGCATTGCCGAAACCGGCCACCTTACTTTCGGGACGTTGCATACCAATTCCGCCTCGTCCACCATCAACCGCGTCATCGACGTGTTTCCAGCGCACCAGCAATCGCAAATTCGCGCCCAGCTTTCGCTCGTGCTCGAAGGCATCATGTGCCAAAGCCTGCTGCCCAAGATCGACGGCAAGGGGCGCGCCATGTGCATGGAAATCCTCGTGCCCAATGCTGCTGTCCGCAACCTGATCCGCGAAGACAAGATTCACCAGATCTACTCCTCCATGCAGTCGGGACAGGAAAAGTTCGGCATGCAGACATTCAACCAGTCCCTCGCCACCGCTTATTTCGATAAGCAGATCACCATGGAAGTGGCGCTGACGCGCTCCAGCAATCAGGATGAACTGCAAGAGATGATCGCGCGCGGAGCGACCCTTGCGAATCGTACCAGTCCCGCTCCGATGGCTAAGGGTTCGGTGACGGTGAAGAGATAAACAGGCAGCGAGACCAGAACGAAGACACGATATAAAGAAGCGAATCGGGTAGCAAATCAGGAAACGGATAACGAGACTAGCACCAAGACTAATAAGAAACGAACACAGGATAGGCGCAGAAACAGGGAAGCGAAACCAGCCGGTAGAGCCGGCCGGCTAAGCAGGGGAACACGTCTAAGGAGAAAGTACCATGCCGGTTTTTACGTTTTCAGGGAAGACCGCTTCGGGCGAAAAGGTTCAAGGAGAGCGAATAGCCGCCAATAAGGACGGGCTGGCTTCACAGCTCCGGAAGGAACACATCACGCCCGGCAACATACGGGAGAAGGGCAAAGAATTTTCCATGCCCACTTTCGGCCGCGGCAAGGTCAAGGTCAAGGAAGTCGCGGTATTCTTCCGCCAGTTCTCGGTCATGATCGACGCCGGGCTACCCCTGGTGCAGTGCCTCGAGATTCTTGGCGCCAACCAGGAGAACCCCGGCTTTCAGAAGACCCTGCTCGGCGTCCGGACCACCGTTGAAGGCGGCGCGACCCTGGCCAATGCCATGCGCCTGTACCCCGTCATCTTCGACGATCTTACGACCAACATGATCGAGGCCGGCGAAACCGGCGGTATTCTCGACATCATTCTCCAGCGCCTCGCCATCTATGTTGAAAAGGCAGTCAAGCTGCGCGCCGCCGTCAAATCGGCGTTGATCTACCCCGTTGCGGTAGTCTCCCTAGCCATGCTGATCGTCGCCGCGTTGCTCAAGTGGGTCGTGCCGATTTTCGCCAATCTGTTTGTCGGGTTGGGAGTTGCGCTTCCGCTGCCCACCCGTATCGTCGTCGGACTCAGCGACTTTGTCGGTCATTTCTGGTGGTTCTTTATCGTGGGTGGCGTCGGCCTCGTCTTCGGCGTCAAGCAGATTCGCAAGCACCCACGCGGCCGCTATTACTTCGACGCCATGCTGCTAAAGTTGCCGATCCTCGGCTTGTTGCTGCGCAAGATCGCGGTTGCCCGTTTCACCCGCACCCTCGGCACCTTGATTACCTCGGGCGTTCCAATTCTCGAAGGCTTGGCCATTACCGCTCGCACCTCGGGAAACGCGGTTCTGGAAGAAGCCCTGATGAAGGTGCGCAAGGCAATCGAAGAGGGTCGCACCATCGTCGATCCGCTGCGTGAATGCGGCGTCTTCCCCAATATGGTGACGCAGATGATCGGCGTAGGCGAAGCAACTGGTGCCATGGACTCCATGTTGCAGAAGATCGCCGATTTCTACGAAGACGAAGTCGATTCTGCAACCAAAGATATGTTGGCGATGTTGGAGCCAGTCATCATCGGCATCCTTGGCGTCAGCATAGGCGGCATCGTTATTTCTTTGTATATGCCGTTGTTCTCCATGATCGCCAAACTGGCGGGATAGAAAAATCGCCGCTCATAGAAGGCGCGAGGCCCAGCCCCTGAAGGGGCGATGGATTCAAAGGCATTGGGGTATCGCTTAAGCGATACCCTGATACGAAACCTCGTTACCCTGATACGAAACGTTGTTTCCTCGCAAGCTGTTTTAGAGACACCGTAAGTTCTTTGAATGCAGCCCCCCCTTTAGGGGCTGCGCGGCAAGACCCGGGATTTCAGCAAACTGCGATCGACAACGACTAACGCGAACGACCAACGACCGACGACCACCGACCGATTTCATGCACTCCATGACCGATGAGCGAAACTGGCTGACCTGGCTGGTGAAGGTTCGCATCCTGATCCTGATGGTTCTGCTCGCCATCGAGCTGGCCGTCATGCGCCTCACCCCCAGCCCCCTGCCCATCCTGCCCTTTCTCACGGGTATGTTGCTGTGGTTCGCGCTCTCCATATTTTTTCTTCTTCTGATTTCCGTCTGGAGTGAGTATCGCCCGCAGGCTATGCTCCAGGTGGTTGCCGATCTGGTCATGGTCACCCTGGTCGTCCATGTCACCGGGGGCATCGACAGCTCGCTAAATTTCCTCTATCCCCTGGTTATCGTGGTCGCTTGCATGTTGCTGCCGCGAGCCTGGGGATATCTCAGCGCTGCTCTCGCTTTCATCCTGTTTGGAACCATCCTCGAACTCGACTACTACCTGGTCATTCCCTCGTATTCCATCTCGCATCCCAAGCTCAAGGCCTTGCAGGTAGTGATCTTCGTCAACCTCTTTGCCTTCTTTGCCATCGCCTATCTGGCTGGCCTGCTGATGAGCAAGCTGCGGCAAGTCGATGTTCAGCTGAAAGATGCCAGCGGCGCCCTTGAGAACCTGCAGGCGCTTCACGAGAATATCGTGCAGTCCATGAGCGGCGGTGTGATCGCGACCGGGCTCAACGGACGCATCACTTTGGTCAATCGCGCGGCTCAGCAACTGCTCGAAATCTCCGAAGCCGAATTGCGCGGACGCTCCGTAGCCGACCTCTTTCAGGATCCATTGCCCCATTTCGGCGGAGAGCGCGGCGACGCTGAAGTCCGCTACGCGACCGGCAACGGATTCCGCAAGACTTTTCGCGTTCGGGTTTCAGCGCTCAATGTAAGCGCGCGCGGCGATCTGGGCTTTGTCTATTCCTTCGACGATCTCACCGAGATCCGCCGCCTCGAACGCGAGGTGCGCATGCAGGATCGTCTGGCTGCGGTTGGCCGTCTGGCCGCCGCCATCGCCCATGAAATCCGTAATCCTCTCACTTCCATCGCTGGATCGGTCAATATGTTGTCCGATGCGCCCGCCTTGAATCCCGAGGAGCGCCATCTTCTGCAGATCGTGCACCGCGAGTCCGATCGCCTCAACAACATCATCACCGATTTTCTGGCGTACTCCCGCGGCAAGCAGTATCGCTTCGAGCGCGTAAACCTCATCCCGCTGCTCGAAGACACGCTCACTCTGCTCGAGCATCGTCTCACCGCCGAAAATGCAGGCATCAAACTCGAGCGCAGCTTCGCAGCCTCCGAAGCCTGGGTGCTGGCCGATGGCGATAAGCTCAAACAGGTATTCTGGAATTTCTGCGAAAACGCCGTCCGCGCCATCAAAAAGACGAATAAAGCCGGAACCCTGACCGTATCCCTGGCCGAGCGCGGTTCCGACTGGGAAATGAGCTTTGCCGATACCGGTGTGGGCATCGACCGCCAGCAGACGGATAAGATCTTTGAGCCCTTCCAGTCGAACTTCGAAGGTGGAACCGGTCTCGGCCTCGCCATTGTGTACCAGATTGTGCAGGCGCATGAGGGCAAGGTATGGGCGCGTTCTGAAATAGGCAAGGGATCGAGCTTCGTGCTGCGTTTGCGGCGCATGGAGTACGCACACGCAAACGCGCCTAAGCGTGATCGTGCGCACGGCGTCGACAAGGGACCCGCCGCTCCATCATCCTCCGACGAAGCTGCGCTAGCCGCCTCGGACGCAGCCGCCGTTCCAGCAGCAGGAGGAAACTCGCGTGGGTAACATTCTCGTCTGCGACGACGAGCGTTCAATCTGCGAACTCCTCGATATCGCTCTTCGCCGCGATGGCCACAAAGTCGAAACCGTCACTTCGGGCGATGCAGCCAAGCGCAAGATCGACAGCGCGCTCTTTGACGTCATTGTTACCGACATCAAGATGCCCGGCGTCGACGGCGTCGAGGTCCTGCGCCACGCGCACCAGATCTCGCCCGATTCGGCCGTCATCCTCATGACCGCCGTCGATGACTACGAAGCCGCGGTGCAGGCTGTCAAAGCGGGGGGCGCGAGCGATTACATCCGCAAAAGTCCCGGCTTGATGGACGATATCAAGCTCGCCATAGCCCGCGCCCTAACGAAAGTCTCTTTAAGCCGACAGAACTTTGCCCTGCGCCGCGATGCGGCCACGCGCAACTCGCTCGACAATATTGTCGGCGCCAGTCCCGCGCTCGAAAAGCTCAAGCAGACCATCCGGACCGTTGCCACCACCAGCAGCACGATTCTCGTCTATGGCGAAAGCGGAACCGGCAAGGAACTCGTCGCCCGCGCCGTCCACACCTGCTCGCCCAGGGCCGCTGAGGCTTTCGTCTCCGTCAACTGCGGCGCCTTCCCGGAGACGCTCCTCGAAAGCGAACTTTTCGGTTACGTAAAAGGCGCTTTTACCGGGGCCAACCAGAACCGCCGCGGGCTCTTCGAAGTTGCCGACCAGGGCACGATTTTTCTCGATGAAATAGGCGAGATGACCATGCCCATGCAGGTCAAACTGCTGCGCGTGTTGCAGGAGCGAACCGTCCGTCCGGTCGGCGGCACCAGTGAAATTCAGGTCGACGTCCGCGTCATCGCCGCCACCAACCGCGATCTCGATCGCCAGGTCACCGAGGGGACGTTTCGCGAAGATCTTTACTATCGGCTGAACGTCATTCCTATCCGCGTGCCGGGCCTGCGTGAGCGCCGTGAAGATGTGCCGCTCCTGGCCAATCATTTCCTCAAGAAATATGCTCCGGGAGCAGGGAAGAGCATTCACGGCGTAGCCGCCACCTCACTCGAGGCTCTCACCGGCTACGACTGGCCGGGCAATGTCCGTCAGCTCGAAAACACGATCGAGCGTGCGGTAGCGCTCGAATCAACCAATGAGTTGCACGTCGAGCTGCCGGCCGAACGTCCCAAGGTTCGCGCAGCAGCCGCCGGCGCGGACGGCGTAGCCAGCACTACACTCGGCATGTCTGTTCCGGCAGGCGCGGTTCTTCCCGCGGGCGTCAACATGGAACACTATGTAGCCGACATCGAGCGCTCTTTGCTGCAAGCCGCATTAAGCCAGACCAACGGCGTGCAGGTCCGCGCCGCCGATGTGCTCGGAGTCTCCTACCGGTCCTTCCGTCATCTCATGAAAAAGTACGAATTGTAGGAAGGCAGGTGTCAGGAACAACAAACCCTCAAAAAGCGGAACGGTTTCCCTGAGACCTGACAACTGAGGTCTTATCTTTTCAGCATGTGAATTTCAGTTCCGTTCTTGTGAAACCTGACTTCATCCATCAACTGATTGATCAGGTAGATGCCGCGGCCGTGATTTGAATAGATATTCTCCCCGTGGCAGGGATCGGCAATCTTGGAGGGATCAAAACCGGGGCCGGGATCGCGCACGACGATCAGCATGGCACCCTCGCCGTCACAGGCTACGTCGCATTCGATGATCTTTGACGGATCGCCTTTCGCCCCATGAATGACGGCGTTAGCCAGCGCTTCGGTCAACGCCAGTTCGATGTCGTCTTCGCGACCGGGAGCGCATTTGACCTCCCGTACAATCTCCATCACACTGCGGACAACCGGATCGACGGCATTACGATCGCCAGCCAGCGTCACGCTGAGCTTGAGATCGAATTTCCGCGCTTCGCAATCGCCCGACTCCGAAGCGTGCGGCAGCTGCCGTTCTTCCGTCGGTTGCGATTCTTCCGGCGATGGAGAATCTGCCATAAGGGGTAAGCGTTGTTACCGGCCTTCCTCTAAATGAGATGCAGACAGGCGCTGACAGATTCTAGGGACTTACGGCCCAAGATGCAACCTTATTTGAATTTTACAAATCCTTACACACCCTGTAGAGACGGGGCTACCGCTCGGCAAGCCGCGTCTCCACAGAGACGTTCACTCCTCAGTCTCCGGCAGGCCGCCAATCTGCTGCATCTGCCGCCGCCAGTCCAGTTCTTCCACAAAGCTTCGCGAATCGCGCCACCCCGCCTTGATCTTGACGAAGAGTTCAAGGAAAACCTTTGTCCCAACCATCTTCTCTATGTCGAGCCGCGCCGCCGTCCCAATCTTCTTCAGCATCTGGCCCCCCTTGCCGAGTAAGATCGCCTTTTGCCCGTCGCGTTCGCAATAAATCACCGCTGCAATCCGCGTGAGCCTCGGACTCTCTTCAAACTGCTCGATCGCGACCGACACCGCGTGCGGCACCTCTTCATGCGTCTGCATCAGCACATGCTCGCGGATCAGCTCCGCCGCCATGAAGCGCACCGGCTGATCGGTGATCTGATCCTCGGGAAAATAGCGCGGGCCCTTGGGCAAAGCCTTCAGAACGCACCCGAGCAACTCGTCGAGCCCTTTCTTTTTGAGCGCGGAGATAGGGACAATCTCCTTGAAGTCATGCAGCATCTGGAATTCGGCTATCAGGGGCAGCAGTTTGCTTTTGTCGGAGAGCAGATCGATTTTATTGAGCAGCAAAAACAGAGGAGTGCCCGCTTTTTTCGCCAGGTCAAGAACGTTGGCGTCGTCGCGGTCCCATTTTCGGGTTGCATCGACGATCATGAGAATCAGTTCGCAGCCTTCGAGCGCCTCGCGCACCTCGGACATCATCTTGCGTCCAAGCGACGAGCCGGACTGGTGAACTCCCGGAGTATCGATAAGCACGATTTGCCCGGCGTCTCTTTCTTTCGTGGCGGCTTTTTGCCTGGGGACGTTAATGATGCCAAGAATCCGGTTGCGCGTGGTCTGAGGCTTGGGAGAAATGATGGCCAGCTTCTCGCCGACGAGCGCATTGAGCAGCGTGCTCTTGCCCGCATTGGGGCGTCCGAGAATGCAGACGAATCCGGAGTGGAAAGACATTTATAATAGGGTACTCGCTTTTGCGGGTGAGTTCCCAGTTCCCAGTTCCCGGTTCTCAGTTCCAAGTAAAAACGGATAGCGTGTGGTGTGCATGCTAACCCTTGAGTAACTAACCGGATGGTAAACTAATGCAACCCGGCCCCCCGCCCCTCGTCAATTTCCTTGCAAAATATTCAAAAATAAGGACTTTTCTATAAAATATTGCGAAATAAGAAGTTAGGCACAATTTTAGGGTTAAATTCCAGGTTTGGGGGCGGTTTTGAGGAGGATTCGCGCTTTTCAAGCCCGGGCTCGCTCTCTGCTTCCGGATACGACGGTTT
>Ga0302325_10033400_pt1 | contig 10541 bp, 1 predicted proteins | sample Palsa_T0_2_FD_201948 | JGI IMG/M metagenome (GOLD analysis project Ga0302325, IMG submission 201948) | Peat permafrost microbial communities from Stordalen Mire near Abisko, Sweden - Palsa_T0_2 | ecosystem: Environmental > Terrestrial > Soil > Palsa > Peat permafrost | place: Sweden: Abisko...
CACCGGCCCCCGGCCAGCACCCCGCCTGCCCACGGGCCCACGCCCAGCGCCCCGGTGCCGGCCGGCCGCGCCCCGGTGCCGGCGGGCCGCGCCCCGGTGCCCGCCGTGGTGCCCGCCGTGGTGCCCGCGCCGGTGCCCGTGCCCACACGGGCCGGGTTGCACCTGGGCCACCAGGACGACCATTCTGACAGCGCCGCCGCCGCCCTCAACCTGGCCGCCGTCCCCGGGTATCCCATCTTGTCCGGCCACAACCATCCCCGCCGCCCCTACCAGCCTGGCGGGCTCACCGGCTGGCTGTCCGCGCTCGCCGCCGGCCGCCCCGGCGCCACGGTCATTGTCAGCATCTGCCTGGCCGCCCCCACCAGCGCCTGGCGCTCCGCCGCCGCCACCGCCCGCGCCGACCTCCTCGTCCCCGCCGCGGGCGATGTGCTGCACACCCGCGACGGGCAGCTCACCAGCGTCCCGCCGCTGGCCCTGGCGGCCAGCCGCCACCCGCGTCCCGGGCCGTCCAGCGGCTGGCTGCACATCCCCCACGACCCCGCGCAGCCAGTCACCTACCACCGCGGAACCCACACCGACGCCATCGCGGCCCTGTCCGCGCGGCCCGCCGCGGCCAGGCAGCCCGCCAGGCCCGCCAGCCTGCCTGCCCAGCCTGAGCCTGCCCAGCCTGAGCCTGCCCAGCCTGAGCCTGCCCAGCCTGAGCCTGCCCCCGCCCGTGCTCCCGCCAGCCTCCCGCCCCGCCCCCGCCGCCCGGTCCGGTTCGGCCCCAGCAACGCAAGCACCCCACGGGGAGCAGGTGGGCGGTCGCAGGTGGGGCCTAGCGGGCGGTTCGGGCGGCCTGTGGCTGGGCATCGTGCCGCGGCGCGGAACGAGCCGGAGGGGAGAGATCCGGTTTCCAGTGACTTGATCCGGGCCCCGGTGACCCGGTACTCCATTGTGCACTCGCTGATCGTGTCGGATCCCGCGGCCGTCCTAGCGCTGGCCGTGGCTCGTCAGGGTGCGGCGACACCGCTGGCGATGTGGCTGGCGGAGCGTGCTGAGCTACGCATGGACTACGCCGCCATGATCGCCGGAGCCATGTCTTTCCAGCGGAGCGAGTATGTCATGCCCCGCCTGGATGAGGCCGTGCGGCTGGTGCGTCAGGACATGCTCCGTTACCTGGAGGGCTACCGTGGGGTCCTGCCCGAGGAGATGCTGGGGGCCGCCGCGGGAGAGCTGGGGGCGGTCGCGGTCGACGATGTGCGGGACATGATCCGGAACTGGGGGGAGATCGAGAACTGGGAACAGCGCTCGGCCAGTCCGGCGGGACGGGCGTTCATGCCGGTGCTGGCCAATGTGCTAGGTGTGCTGGTCCGGGAGGTGCATACCCCCGGGTCGGGCCGGGGTACAGGTGGGGATGCCGGAGGCCGGGTGGAGCGCACGGCTGGCGTTCCGGGGGGGCGCGTCGTCGACCTTTACTACGACGGTACGACGGGGCATTACGACGGGTCGGTCCCGGTGGCCGAGTATCTGGAGCGGGCGGGGAAGCTGCCGGTTGGTGATTGGCTGACCAGGGAGCAGGCGCCCGGGATGCTCCGCACGCTGGGGCAGGTGACCAGGATGCTCGATGAGAACGGGGAGGTGCCTGACGGAGACCGCCCATGGACGCCGGAGGGCGGCCTGCGGTGGCTGCGCAATGAGGCTCCGCTGTACGGCCTGGAGCTGTCCGCCTGGGAGCGGGCGGCCTGGCAGCGGCTGGCCCGGCTGCTGCACCTGGCGAGCCAGGTGTGGGGGGATGCGGCGATCCCGGTCTGGGCGCTGATGGAGTTCTGGAAGTTCGCGGAAGAGGTGCGGCGGGAACGGCCCGGTGGGCAGCCGGACGTGACGATCGCGGAACTGCAGGATGCGCACCGGGTGCGCGCGCAGCTGCCCCAGGCGACGGACGGCACGGCCGCCGAGGATCTGCGCACGCGGTTCCAGCACCTGGTTTCAGGGCCGCCGCCCTACGAGATGCGGAGACAGCGTATGGCGCAGCTGACGCGGTTCCAGCAGCGGGCGTACCAGCTGGGCCTTGAGGACGTTGACGATGAGAAACTGGAGCCGGTGTTTCGTATGGTGGGCCGGATCGCCCGGCAGCTGGAGTTCTCCCGGGAGGTGCCGCGGTCGGCTCGTTCGTGGGCAGACGCGGAGGTCTTCCGGGCAGTGGGCGAGAGGCTGGGACGTAATCCCCCGGGCTCGGGGGAGGGGGTGATGCGGCAGGCGCGGCGTAACCTGTTCGAGTTCCTGGCCGGGATGAACGATCAGCTCCCTGGTAGTGAACCGGTCCCCCTGCTCGACCTGCAGGATGCTTCCGAGCTAGTACGCGCGACGCAGGCCGCAGGCTGGCGGACCTTTAACGCCATGCTCAGGTACCTGCTGGGACAGGACGCAACCACCGGCGAGCCCGTGATGTGGCTGGCCAGGCAGGTGAGAGCGGCCCGCCCCGGGGAGGGCGCAGAGCGGCGAAGGGCCGACCTGGAGGCGGCGGCCACTCGGTGGCGCAGCGACCATCAACTGCCGCCGCTTCAACTGGTGGGGCAATCCGCCGGGCCAGTTGCTGCCTCGGGATCGGCGGCCCGGCTTGTCCCGCCACCCCTGCCGCAGGACCGCGAAGCGGCGCTGCAGCGGGCGGCTGCCCTGCTCGGTGCCAACCATGTGTTCAGCAGGGAGCAGGCGGAGGAGGGGTTTGAACTGCTGGGCCGGTTCGCCCGGGAAGCGGAGCGCCAGCAGGAGACGTCCCAATGGGCTGGCCGACGGAGGGATGAGCAGATTTTCCATCTGTTCGGCAAACATATCGGGCTCGTTCTGCTGCCGGCGGGGCGCTGGCTCCTCATGTCCCGGAGGCGGCGGTTGTTCGGGCTCGTTTACCTCGAGGCCCGGGTGTGGGGATCCGACGAGGGCCATTGGGCGTTGGGTGCGGGCGCGGAGGAACAGAGCGCGCAGTGGCTGGGAGGGCCGAGGCAGCGGGCGGAACGGGAGAATCTGCGGCGGCTTGCGGACCTGGTGCGGGCGGAGTTCGGGCTCGACGCGCACCAGCACGTGGAGATGAAGCATCTGGAGGCGGCGGTCCGGAAGCTCAAGGCCCGGGCGGACGACGAGCCCATCGCCCTTGACCAGGTGCGTGGGCTGGTGTGGCTGTTGGGGCACGCGAAGACCATCAAGTGGTGGGCCGGAGGGGGGAAGGTGACGTGGCGGGACCTGGTGGCGGCGGCCGGGCCGCAGCGGAGACTGCCCATGGCGAGAGAGTCTTCCTCCCATTGGCAAGACTGGTACCAGCGACCCGGGCCAGGCCCAGGGAGTCCGCCCGGATATTCGCCGCCGTCGCCCGTCGGGGGGTCCGTCGGTTCCAGGCTCCCGCTGGCCGGGTCCTTGGAGCTGCCCGGCGCTCCCGGCCCGGTGCCGGAGGCTGACGGGGATGGGCGCGTCCGCCTGCCGGGGGGTGCTGCGTCCCCCCCGCACCAGGGGGAAGAGCCGGATGACTTCGCGCAGTGGGCGCTGGGGTTGCCGGACGCTGGTCACGGATTCGGCGATGAGCAGGTAGAGCAGGTCTTCCGGCTGGTCCGTGAGTTGTTTTCGCGGGAGCCCGGGAGGCTGCCTCGTCCTCGGGCCGGCCGCTCCGCGGTGCGCGGGCACCAGCGCGGGACGATCTTTTTGCACCGGGCCACGAAACTGGAGCTGCTGACCATCCTGGCCGAAGCCTCGCTGTCCGAGCAGTCTGCGGATTACCTGCGCGCAGCGCTGGACCTGCTGGAGGCGGCCGACCGTACAGGCGAACTGCGGGCGATGTCTGGTGACGGCAGGCTGGCGAAGGCACTGGAGAAGCTGCAAGCGGCGCTGGAGACGCTGAGCAAGACGGTCCCGGCCGGCCATCAGGAGCGGCTTGCGGAGCAGCGCATAGCGCTGGAGAGGTTGGTGGCCGCAGATCGCGCGGACCGCGCCGACCGCGCGTACCTGGAATCGGTCAGTGCCGATCTCGGGGACCTGCTGCCTGACGGCGTGCAGTCTGACGGCATCCGGTCCACGCCGCAGCAAGTACGCGGGCTGATCGCGGACGCGCTGGCCGGTGATGAGGTGGCGCTGGACCAGCTCGATATCCTGGACCGGATGGCGAGGGCGAGACAGCACCTGGCCGCCCGGCCCGGGGAGCTGGCCGAGACCAGTCAGGTCAACCGGTTCGTGTCGGCCAAGCTGGCGGTGACCCCGGACGCCGCGAAACTCGACGGCGCGGCCAGGCGCAGTGCGGAGGCGATGGCCAAGATCGCGGCGCGGGTGCTGGCGTGGCCCATGGCCCGGGCCGCGGTAACCGCCGCGGCCGCGGAGGTTCCCGCGCCTGGCACGGGGGTCAGGGCGGATATCGTGAAGTGGCGCTTCCAGGCCGCCCAGCATGCTCTGGCAGCGGTGCTAGCGGCACGGCAGGCCGCGATCGACGCGGCGCTGGGGGCGGTCCCCGAGCCTGGTCCGGAGTCGGCGGAGCCCCACGACGCCGACGGACTGCACTCTGCCCCGCTGCCCGGGGCCAGGCTGGCGGCCGAGGAAGCGGCGAGGCAGGCCGACGAGACCTGGATGCGGCAGCAGGAATACGGGCTGCACTCTGCCGCGCTGCTCGGGGCCAGGTTGGCGGCCGAGGAAGCGGCGAGGCAGGCCGAGGCCTGGGTGCGGCAGCAGGCCTACGCCAGGCTGGCCGCGGCCACGAGCGTGCCGATGCTGATGGACCTGTCCTGGGCGCTGCTGGCGCGGACCACGCCGGACCGGATCAGCCGCGCCGGGCAGCAGGCCAGGAAACAGTCTGCGCTGGCCGGGACCGCCGCCATCGGCGTCACGCCTGGCCGCGCGACTGACATCACCGCTGACCCCGCCGGCCAGGCCGGCCGGCCGGTGCGGACCGCCAGGCGCGGCCGGCGGCCGCCGGGGATAGCGCAGGCGCGGCACGGCGCCCAGCATCTGCGGCCGCCGCGCCCTGCCCACCGCGCCAGGCCTGGCCCGGCCACCACGGCCGCCGCGGCCGACGCACCTGTGATCATCCCAGCCCAGCCAACGCCCGCCGTGCGGGAGGTGAGCGATTACCGGACCGGGGATCCCGGCTACGACCTGAGCGTGCAGTGGCTGAAGGAACTGGCCGGGGAGCTGGCCGGGGGCCGTACCCTCGCAGACGCGGAGGAGCTGTTCTGGTTGCTGTGGGACAGCGATGACGCTGTGCTGGGCGAACTGCTGGATGTCCCGCCGCTAACGGACAGCGATGACCCTCTGCAGGGGGAACTGCTGCGTCTCCGGTCACTGGCGGACAGCGCGGTGGGCGAGCTGCCCGGTGACCGGGGACTGCTGGCGCAGCTGCTGGACTGGATTCCCCATTATCACCGGCTGACCCGGTATCTGAATGACTTCATGGAGATGCGGTTCGGCTGGGCTGATAAGGAGACGCTGCCGCAGGCGGTGGCGGTGGGCTGGGCACGGCCGCAGGGTCGGCCCGCATTGCCGGTCACCCCGGAGCTGATCTTCCCGGCGCTGGCAGACCTCCGGCTCAGCATTGATTCGGAGCTGAGCTTCCTGTATCTCCACCGGATCAAGGTAGCGTGGCACTCACGGCTGACCGAGGACGGTCCGGCCTTCATCGACCAGGCGCTCCGCGGGCTGCCGCCCATTCAGCGACGGCGCGCCCTGTGGTGGCTGAAGCGGGTGCTGGGAGCCCTCCGGGACGCGCACGAGGCCCTGCGTTACCTAGACGGAGATCCCTGGTCCAAGCTGGCGCTCGGCCGCACCGACCTGGCCACGATGATGCGTGGCCTGATGCACAGCGATGCGCGGGCGCTGCTGCTGGACCTGCCGAATTCCGCTGATAACGAGCATTGGCGCCAGGTAGCCGATAATCATAAGTTCTGGGAAGACCTGGTCGCAGCATTGCCAGTCGGTGACCCGGCTAGTGCCCAGTTGCGTGCCGGGCTGTTCAGCATCTGGGCTTTGCGGTCACGGCGGGACTTGCCCTCGGACAAGTTCACTCCCGGCCTGCTCAGCCCGGACCTGCGCGGCCTGGACGTCCGAGACGAGCTGGATGCGGCGTGGATCGCGCGGGTCCGCGCGCTGCTCACGGGGCTGTCTGGGGCTGACATCCTGGCCAAGCTCAACTCGCTGTCACGAGTGCAGCGGCAAACGGGTATGTGGTGGATAGGCTGGGTACGCGGGGTCGCCGGGTGGCGGGACCAGGCGTTGCTTTCCCTGACGGGTGATCCGCAGTTTGACCTGATGCCCGCGCAAAGGCGGGAACTTGTCGGCGTGCTCTACGGCGGGGGAAGCTCCTTCCGGGACCACGCCGCGGCGCGAGCCTTGCTAGAGGCCAGCGGGCCTCACCTGGCCCAGATATTCGATGATGGCGGGGCGCTGGCCCGCGCGCTGGATGCCGCCCTGCCAGGGGACCATCCGGCGCATCGCTGGCTTGAGGAGGCCATCGGCCCGCTCTTCCAGGGTGGCTGGGCGGCGCTGGCCTCAGGTCAGGAGGTGCGCTGGGCCGGTGTCCCGCCGCAGCCCTTCACCCTGGCCCGGCTCGGCCCGCTGCTCGCGGACATCCGCATGGACGATGAGCTGACCACGGAGCGGCTCGATCGGATCGACGCATGGATCGCCGGGCTGGTCTCCGGCGGGGACCCGACCTGGCTGGATCTGGCGGCGGGCATACTTACCCAGCTTCATACGGAGGAGGCGGCGAAGGCTGAGTGGTGGCTGGCCCAGGTGCGCGTCGCGATGCGCGCCGCCGGGCGGCGGAACTCGGTAACGGCGCTGGAGGCAATGCTGGTCCAGCTCTACTCGCTGGCCGCGCGGCGGCGCCGCGACGCCCGCAGCCTGCTGATGCTGACGGCTATCCCATCGGCCGGGCAACTGGCACGGCTGCGGGCCATCCTTGAGCCGGCTAGCGTCGCTGAGCCCGAAGCCCGGCCCAGCGGCGCTGCGCCTGAACCGTCGGGCGACGGTGGTGCCGGCGCTGCGCCTGAACCGTCGGGCCACGGTGGTGCCGAGGCTGCGCCTGAACCGTCGGGCCACGGTGGTGCTGAGGCTGCGCCTGAACCGTCGGGCGGGGGTGACGCAGTGAACCGGTTGCCGTTCGCTAGCCGGGGGTTCGAGGCCAAGGTGCGCAAAGAACTCGTGAAACAACTCGCAGCGGACTTTGACGTCGGCGTGGTGGGGATGGGCCGCGAGGAGTACGACGTTCCAGACAACCTTATCCCGATGCCGGATGTCGAGCAGATCGGCCGCCAGGTGAGGGAGTGGATCATGCTGGCCCACGGTCACCTCGCGCCCGTCCCGGAGCTAGTCGCTGACCGGGAGGGACGGCCTGGTAACCTCCATAATCTGTTCCGCCTCCGGGATGCACAGATCCAGGGCATGAGCTGGGCCGACAAGGGCGAGAATGCCCGCCGTTTGCTGAGGAGATATCTCCTTGCGGGGATAGCTGCCGGTGAGGTGCTGGCCGCGCATCACGCGCTGCTGAGTTTCCACCCGGAGACCTGGGAGCCGCAGAACGAGGAGTCGCGGATCGCCCAGGCCGTGATTGATGACCTGCTCATCAGTCCGCGGACGGTCCGGGAGATGCTGTTCGTCTGGCGTGGCTCGCGAGGTGGGGCCAACGCGGCAACCGGGGAAATCGAGGTGAACAGTTTCGACGCTGGCGATGCTGCGGCGAGGCAAAGGCACAGGTGGGTTATCACGCATTGGCTCCTCCATGAGTATGCGCACCTTGTGGAGCACCCGGGCTTCACCTGGTACCGGAAAAAGGCGCCGGAAGTCGGGTCGCGGGGCGATCACATCCTGACGGAGGGGATTGCCACGCTCCTGAACCGGATCTGGTGGGCCGGTGTCTGGCCAGCCACCTTGGACCCGCGGATACGTCTGATAATCGAAGGTGAGTACGCCAAGCTCCCTCCGGAGACAGTGAGTGCCGTCGCGGGGTACGACTCGGTCGAGCAGGCGATGGACCTGGTCGGCGTGCTCGGCATCGATGCCACCCAAGCGCTGTACATCAGGGGAGACACGGCGCAGCTCACTGGGCAGCTCCCGGTGATCCCGGAGATGGCGCCCAGCGCGGCGGAGGCCGGCGAGCTGGCCGGGATTAGGATGCGGCGACAGGAGGTTCCGGCAGAAATGGCCAGCCCGCTCGCGTCGGAGATCGACGTGGCGCTGCTCCAGGCCCTGTATGCGCTGGCGGACGCGGAGCCTTCCGGCCAGCCCACCGCGTCAGCGCAGGCCGGCCCGACCGCGACCCGCGGTGTGGATGCCGCCGCCGCCGCCCAGGTTCGCGCCCCGCGCCCCGCCGCACCGCCGGGCCGCGATATCAGGTGGAACAGCGGCAGCGGCGTCCCCGCGCCCGTCGGTGCCAGCCCGGCCCTGGCCAACGGCGGGTCGGGCCAGGCGGCGAATTCATTGCCTCCCCGGCCGTCTGGGCCGTGATCGCCGGGTAAGTGCCGGGGAGCCCGCGCTGCGGGGGGAATGGGCGCGGGCTCCCGGGCACGACCGTGTCGGCTGTGGCGCATGCTGTGGCCGACCGCAGGGAAGGTAGCAGCATCCCGGCGACCGCCACGTCAGGTGCCCCGGGTGGGCTACCGCAGTTGCGCCGGATAGGCGTTAGGCTGCGTGTTTCCCCGCCCTCAATACGGCTGGCCGGCCAGTAACCTTCACGCTGCCTGAACCAGTTGGGGCTGAACTTCCCTGCCCCGGAACTCGTAGCCCGTGGTGTGCTGGCGGCTCGCATGCCACCGCCCGGTGCAGGCGGTGACCTGGATGACGGGGGAGGCACGGCCTGATTGGCGCTGCGTGACGTTGAGTTCCCGGCGGCCTTCGGGGACTGGTCGCTGAGCCGGATCACCGCGGGCGTGTGGCTGTCTGCGGCGGCTACGACCGCCCCGCCGGGCGTGCGTGCGCTCCCGGCGGAGCCAGGACGGTTCAGCATGGTGGTCGACGCGGCCGGCCCGAGTCCGCGTACCGACCAGCTGCTCGACCAGTTCCTCCCGGTGCTGACCGAGGCCGGACTGGGCGCGCTGCGGCTGGTGCTGTCGGCTGGCGCAGACCGTTATGCTGCCGCGGCGGCCCGCGCGTATGGGCTCGATGTGATCGCGGCCGAAGCCGCGATCACGATCACGCCGCACGGCTATGCGCTGGTCCGGTCAGCCGAGCCGGCCATTTCCGGAGCCGTGCCGCAATGGCGCCGCTGCCTGCCGGACGGCGGCAGGTCGGCGGCGGGCGTGCTGGCTCCTGCTGCGGCCTGGGAGCGTGGCCTGGCCAGTCTCGCCCTGGAGCTGGGACACGGCGCCACGGTCCGCCGGGTGCCAGCGGGCCTGGCGCTCAGCCTGCCTGCGTCGGACGCCGGTGGCCCAGCGGCCGCGTTCGATCAGGCGGCACACGCTGTGTGGCCGGATCCCGAACGCCTCTGCGTTGTCGTCAACCCGGCTGGCTCAGCCGAGATGCTGCACGACTGCCTGGCCACGCTGCTGCTATCGCTGCCCACGGGTGACACCGACGGGGTGCGGCTGTGCTGGCGGCGGGCCGGGGTTAGCGCCGCGGGCCTGGCCGTGCAGGAACTGGCCCGACGATGCAGTACCGATCTGATCGCGCCCGCGGCGGACATCTCGGACAGCGGCGGGTGCGGCGGGGTCTGCCATGGGCCCATGGGCGCCGCGCCCTGGCTTCGGTTCACCCACGACGGGGACGTGCAGATGATGGGGGCGCTGTACCCCGAACCAGCCTGGGAGCGTGCGCTGGCCGAGGCCGACCTGGACGCAGCAGCTAACGGGCTGATCGTCGAGCATGTGGCGGCCGGACTGTCTGTACACCGGCCTGGGCCGTCCACGCGCGGGCTGGCCACGACCGCACGGAGCATCCTTCCTGACCCGGCGCAGGCCACCGTCATAGTCGATGCTGACCTGGCCGCCGGGGCGGCCCGGCGGGAGGTGGGAAACGTGCTCAGCAGCCTGCCGGTGGCGGCCACCCGGAGGCTCCGGCTCGTGCTGGCCGGGGCGGGCGACATGGGCCCGGACTCGTATGGGCAGTTCCTGGCCGACAGGTTGGGCGGCCAGGTCGTCGCACCCGTGGGCGAATGGACCGCCACCCCGGACGGCCGGCTCCGGGCCTGCACTGCGGGTGGCGCGGTCGGCGGAACCGCCGCGCCGGGCCCGGCAGCGGACGGGTGGTGCGAGTTCTGGCCACGACGACAGCAGCACCCGGTATCCAGCGATGAAGGGGCCCCTGCTGCCGCTAGCTGAGATGCCTGCAAGGTACCCGACCTGCAATGCAACTAACTGTGGTGATTTGAAATTTGAAAGATGAAATGACCGGTACGCCGGCACGGTTGCATACCGTTCTGTGTTCCCGCATACCCTCGGCTGGCCGGGTGTCGGCAGGCGAGGTGTCACCCTCGCCTCACCCAGGAAGCGCACCAGCCATGGGCACAGCCGTCACCGTCGGCCACGTGACCGCTGGGCGGCCAGGAGGCGCCAGGTGAGCTTGCCGTTGAGCCATGCAGAGGGTGGGGGGTGGGGCCTGGA
>Ga0302325_10033401_pt1 | contig 10541 bp, 6 predicted proteins | sample Palsa_T0_2_FD_201948 | JGI IMG/M metagenome (GOLD analysis project Ga0302325, IMG submission 201948) | Peat permafrost microbial communities from Stordalen Mire near Abisko, Sweden - Palsa_T0_2 | ecosystem: Environmental > Terrestrial > Soil > Palsa > Peat permafrost | place: Sweden: Abisko...
GACTGGCGCCGCACTAAACGGGAGAGCTTTGGCGCGGACCGGTGCGGTCACACTGGATTCCAACACGATGGTTAACCCCGGACCGCCGATCACGACCCTGACGCCACCGGCCTTGACCTCTGTCAACTGCCCACTGCCCACGGCCGTAGTCGGTGTAGCCTACAACTCCTTATTGATCCCCACGGGTGGCGCGGCGCCCTACACCTTTTTTGTCGCACCGGGATCGCTGCCCGCGGGTCTGACCCTGAACTCCTCCACCGGAGCTATCACTGGGATCGCAACTGCAGCGGGCGGCACCTCCTCATTTAGCACCAACGCTACGGATTCCGAGGCGCCGCCAGTGACCGCTACCAGTACTTGCAGCATCACGGTAGCCCCTGCGGGCAGTTCTCAAAGTGTTCCCACGCTGTCGACCTGGGGCTTGGGTCTGCTCGCCTTACTGCTGGCGGCCTGTTCGATTCGATTCATGCAAAAAACCTAGCTGCTTCCATGGTTTAGCGCCGCGTTGTCTGTTATGTGCGGTAAGGCCATGCGGCGTGATTACTCGGCGAGGGCGATGCGAAGGCATTCACAGAAACACGCGCAAAGATCGAGCGCGGCGAGCTGACTAAAGCTGATTGCCTACACCAACAAAGGAGCGGGCAGTCACTCGAGGCGCCGGGCTCGCACGGTCCTACTGCGGCACACGGGCGGCAACCTGAGAACATTACTGTATGCTATAGCACCTACGATGGTCAAGGCGGGCAGGTATTCTTTCAGGACCAAGCTGTGCCATCGCTATCGATCTGTAAACGCGGCACAGTTGGTGCAGCGTACTGCGGACTATCTTGAGGGCGGGCAGGGTACCTCTCGTTGGCCGTTCCGGATCGGAACCTCTTGAAACACATACCGATATGCAATCGCAGCGAAACCGCGATTCGTTCGGTGGGTGGCGGAGGTTACTTGATGGACTCGGCCATATTGGACTGGCGACCATTCTGGGCATCAGGCCGAATAGCTTTAAGGCAATGCTGTCTGGCTTTCACCAGATATTATGAGAGTTCAAACTGTCATACACTAGGTATCAGCCTAGTATCAATTCTGCGTATCAAAATCTATTATCTTAGTAAGATTCCGATGTCTCGGGACAATATAGCAGGGAATTTCTGACCCTGGGCGTTAACCCGAAAGAGGAAGCTATGACGATCTTGGAAATTATCGCAGAACTTCGCGAAGGGCTTGCACGCCTTGACGAAGCGATTATCGTTCTCGAGAACCTGTCGCGAACGGGAACGCCACGCAGAGGCCGGTCGCCAGCATGGAGGAGCACCGCCGCTGGCACTGCACCCAGGAGGCGGAATGGCAAGAACGGCTCACTGAATGAGGTCGCATTATCTGCCTCCGAGAGTTGATCATCGTTCACTGACGCTGCACTAATGCCCGGCACGCACGGTAGGGTTAGTGCGCGGAGCCGCTGGAGCGTTGCGGTACTTACAGAAGCGCAGACCGTTGTGGAAAGTATGGAAAAGCGATCCTCATGAGGCTGTGTTGTCGAAGTGTAGGGGTTGAAGCCATTGGTGGTAGCAGACCGCGGAAACCACGCCGTCAATTTATTAGACTAAAATTGGTTTACCATATTTCTTCTGTTGCTCCACTTGGGCGATTTAGCTGGTAAGCGTGATCGTAGGAAGCATTACCCGAGACGCAATCAAGGAATCGGACAGCATGGAGAAAGTTCCTGGAGTCGAGACTTGGAAATGCCGATTCAGAATCGTAATGTACGATGTGCAACGGCTTTTCGGCCCCGTGGAGCGAGAGGCTGGACCAAGAGCACGCTTACTCCCGATCCCCTACCTTCATTACGTTACTTCCCACTGGCTATAAACGTTAGCACTCTATCAGAAACGCAGTCGTGGAAGAGTCGGCATCCTGTAACGGTAAGCCGACAGTTTCGATAGAGGCTTTCAAGTGAGCATCTGGCGCGTGCGGCGACTGCGGGAGCTATGTGCAGTGAATGGTGTTTGGTACGCTCCCACACAGTCGGTATGGAGCGTTAGAGGGGCTTCATCCGCGATGTGTGGATCGCGGAGACGGTCCTAGGCCGGCGGTTTCTACGAAGCAAGAACATTCCGGTGAGCATGCCGGCTGAACCCGTGCCGACGAGCTCACCGCGTTGGCGGCGTACTGAAAGGGTATGTGGCCGAACTCCTTGAATCTGGGGCCCCGGGGATGCTCCTAAGACTATTTGATGCAGACGTACTGATGTCGATATCGCTTGCCGCCAGCGGGAGGATCGTCCAGGCTTATATCTCGATGGTACAAAGTGAAGCCATTTGCAAACCGGACGGAAAGCTCGGGAACGTCACATTCAGGAGGAACGAATGCAAGTGATTCTTGTGGCGAACCATGGATTCGCCCATCTCGAAATACGATCTGGAACTCTCGTGGGGCAAATGAGCCAGTTGAATTCCGGCTATGCCAGTGTTCCGCTCGTGGCCGTGGGGAAGGCGGTTGAAGCGCTCGAGCGCCCCAAGTGTGCTGGCAGCGATGCTCCGCCCTATACTCCGGACGGGATTGAGAGATTTGCCGAACTAATGGAAGGAGTTCGGCTCAGTTTTGTCGAGACGATCGTCAACACCTAGAGGAGATTTCGGCTTAGCCTCCTTCGGCACTGTTGACGGATTCCGAGAACCGTTGGTGGAGGGGCGTAATGTCGCGACAATCTGCAGTTTCGGGCCGGGTCCTTATCGTAGATGATGACAGGTTGCATTGTGGGGTCTTGGCCGCGATGCTGTCGGACCGTGATTTTGACACGAAGGTTGCGGCCGACGGGCTAGAAGCATTGGAGCGCCTCACGAGTTTCCAAGCGGACGTCATTGTCACGGACTTGGCCATGCCGCGCATGGACGGCTTTGAACTGCTCCGGCACCTGCACGAACGCGGCGACCTCACACCGGTGATTGCCCTGACCGGCGTTGGCAGCATGGAGAAAGCGCTTGCCGCCGTCCACGACCTGCACGCATTTTGGTTCGTCGAAAAGCCGGTGGAAGCACACGCTTTCAATATCCTTCTGAATCGCGCAATTTGCCACAAGAGAGGCCTACGGAAGGCTAACGGGCTCATGCGCGACCTGCGTGGCGGCCTCGGGGACATAGTCGGAAACTCCCAGGCGATGCAGCAGACGTTCTCACTAATCAGACAAGTTGCGCCTACCTCGGTGCCTGTATTAATCCGCGGAGAGAGTGGCACCGGAAAGGAACTGGTGGCCCAGGAAATCCATAAGTACAGCCCCCGTAAGCAAGGTCCCTTCGTACCGATCAACGCATCCGCCTTGCCCGAGAATCTGATTGAAAGCGAATTGTTTGGCCATGAGAAAGGCGCTTTCACCGGCGCCCTGGAGCGCTTCGCTGGCTGCTTCGAACAGGCTCATGGGGGCACCTTGTTCCTCGATGAAATCGGCGAGATGCCTCAGTCGACCCAACCAAAGCTCTTACGCGTTCTTGAGGACTTGCGAGTCCGGCGCCTTGGCGGCAAGCACGAAATCGCGGTTGACGCCCGGATACTTGCCGCAACCACCCAGGAAATCGGGGCGCATCTGAGAAAAGACCTTTACTATCGGCTGAACGTATTCCAGATCGTAATCCCGCCACTGCGGGAGCGCAAGGAGGATATTCCGCCGATCACTGATGTCATCTTGCGGAAAATGAACCAGAAACACGGAACGCGCGTCACCGGCGTCGATGCCGCGGTGCTGGATCTACTTTGCCGGCATGATTGGCCCGGTAATGTGCGGGAGTTGCGCAATGTTCTGGAGCGCGCTGCCATCATGGTGGGCGTTGGGTTGATTGGGCTGGCGAATTCTGGCGGGGCTTTCCAGCTAAGTCCCGGCCCGTATCGGACACCGGCATCCGGCCCCGGCAGTCCTCGGATGCTCCCGCCGGGCCAGTCGCTCGCAGAAATCGATGAGGCTTATATCAGGATCACGCTCGACCACGTGGGCGGCAATCGCAAAGCAGCCGCCGAGATGTTGGGGATTGGCCTGCGGACTCTCCAGAGCCGGATCGCGGCATGGCGTGATTAGGCGTAGGGGCATGGCTCCCACCCTTCGAATAAGCGTGGAGTCTGAGACTGCCAACAGATCTGTCTTTGGGCTTGTTCAGAAGAAATCGTGGTTACCTCTGGTTCGGGCAGCTTGCCAAGTGAAAGATACAGGGCGCGTTCCAGGAAGCGGTAAGTCCCGAAGGCCCATACGCTTTTCTCATGGTGACGTTGGCCTTGTTGTTCAAGCCCGCCACGACGCCGGTGGAGAGCAGTTTCATGAGGCGAAGATAGTTCGAGATGAGTTCGCGATGCCTGCGTGAGGATCGTGCGATTTTCTTCAGGGGTTGGGTGCGAGAGCGCAATGGTCTGACGGCACCATTCCTCGAGGAACTCGCCGGCCGCTCGATCTGGTAAACCAGGGCGAGGTATTTGTGGTCCTTGGCGCACTGACCTTTTCGACGACGATGGCGCGGCAGCGGCAGCAGTTGACGTGCCGCATGGCGCAGAGGAGCAAGACGGACAAGCCGCAGAAGACCGTTTTCTCAGAAGGAAAATCCTGGAGCAGACTTTCGATGGCCGAATCGTCGAAGATGGTGGCCCGCTGGCCTAGGCGATGGAGTCGGAGGAGGAGCAGCGGCGGCGCGAGGTGTGTGCGCTTCATGTGGCGCCCCGTCTAGCTCTAGCGACTACGCGGAGACGAACGGGCGGACCTGTTAGCCGATACCGACCCTCCAGCGCCGTCAGCGGGAACAGGAGCATTGGAGCAGCGGTTGTGTTTGGCTTCCGGTCGCCCATTCGATCGCCAAGGAGGTTTTCGGGGCTGTTGACTCTGCCCGCGCTATCCAATAAGCCCTATCGGGCGGCATGGGCTGGGTCTTGGTGAGGTCGTACAGACGATAAACTCGCTGGGTATCTCGTTCCCGCACCAAGGACACTGGCAACCCTTCAAACCTTTACGTCGGAAGACAAAGTGTTCTGGACTTTTCGCAGCGGATATACCGACTTTGTCATGGGGCCAATTCTGTCCCCCAACCACTACGCTGTTTTCATAGAGACTGTTCTTCCTATCGCAATGTACGAGTGATTGAGAAGCGCAAGACACTCGCTCCTATATTCCGGCGTGGCTAGCGCGATGTACGCATCGGTGATTGCCTCTTCGTCTCGGGCTTGGACTGTCCTGGCAACCGCGGAGATTCTCACCGTCGCAACGGCAACATCATCCACGTTCGGGGGCGAGTGCAAATGTCTCCCGCGCCGCGTCAGTGCTTGCCGCTATCCCAAACCGCCAGAGACTCTTTATCAGCCACCATTTTGATGAATAGGCCGCCCACTACAGAGCGAGCCTGAAAACCCTCCTGTTTGCCGCTTACCGTGTCGAACCAATCGGTCAGTGGAACGCGACTCTTAGTCTCATTCGCCCACTTATAAAGAGGAGCGACCAGAGCTTCGAAGTCCGCTTGCGACTCCGCCAGCGTAGCGGCCCACAATGTCCAATCGAGTTTCGTGTACGTCTTGCGGCTGTCCAAAGGCAGTCCGTACTGATTCTGCCGGCCCTCGTAGAAAGTGACTTCCTCGCGCGCCAACGACGCGGGGAACAGGTGCAGATCGAGAATCCGATCCCATACCAGGTTGTACTTCTGGCTCCACGTTCCGGGACTGTCGAACGCCAGCCGCGAGTGATGGTCCTCGACGGCCATCTTCATCCAGCGGCCGGCGAACTGATCGGCCTGATCGCGAAAGACCTTCGCATCGGCGTTTCGTTTCGTCCGTTCGCATAGCTGGCCATACGCCGCCAACCCTTCAATCGCCTTGATCGACAGGTTCGCATTGTGGGCCAGATGGCCCGCGAAATCATCCGTGCAGAGCTGGTTCTCGGGGTCGAAACCTTTCTCGCTGAGGTAGTGGGCCCACTTCTCGAGCAGCGGCCAGTACTTCTCCGCATAAGCCGCATTGCCCTCGATCTTCGCCACCGCCGAAACCAGCAGCAGCAGATTGGCCGTCTCCTCCACCGGCATCTGGTCTTCCTCGGTGCGTTCGCCGCCTCCATATACCTGGCCATTCGCCAGCGGATAGGTGCCCAGATCGTGCGGAGCGAATGGGAATTTCCAGCGGCCCGATCGCGCGTACTCCAGAATCGGCGTCAGCGACGCTTTGAGCAGTGTCGCCGAGAACAGCATCAACTGCGGCGACTGCGGGTAAATCACGTCGACTGTCGCAATGCATCCATTGCTGAAGTTTTCCTTCGGAAACAAGTACGGCGTGCCGTCAATGTCGGCCACCAATTTTTGCGCCGCCAGTGATTGCCGATAAGCGAGCGATACCAGCACCGCGTATTTGTCACCTCCTGAGCGGTTCGCGTCGGCGACCAGTTGCGCGTCGAACTTTTCACAGCGTGCCTTCAGAGACGCGTAGTCGGCCAGCGATTCGCGCAGCAGGTCGGCGGCTCCAGCGCCATTTCTGCGCCACCACGGCCGCAACTTTCGGAAAAGGTACTCCACCGAATACCAATCGTCGTACGCCACCAGCAGATAACGGCTGGCAGTTTCCGCCCCAACCGACCCGAGGTCGAACGACCATGCCAGTGCCGGTGCATCCTGTGATGCCGGCCGAGGCGTCTCCAGATCGTCGCTTGCGGCTACCGTACCCGATGACACAAACGCCGATTCCGCCGCCCTGCCGTTCGTCAACGCGGCCCGTCCGTTCTCGCTTTGTGGAGCCGCAACGTAAAGGAAGCCCCAGTCGATGCGGACATCGTCGCCCCACCGTGCTAGCACCTTTTGTTCTTTCGAACCGGCGCGCAACACTTCGTTGCCGTCTTCGCGATAACGCCCCATCGTCACTTCCTGCGCCGGATCGTTCACCGCCAGAGAGGCCGCGGCATCGAAGAACAGCGAGACCTGATGCTTCGCCCCGTCGGTGGAATTCACCTCCCACGTAATGTACGTGACCGGGCGCGAGAGCACGTCTAAATCATCCGGCAGCATGGGCGTCATGAAGGTCAGGCGCACCTTCAGTCCCGCCCCATCGAATTCGTAAAGTGTACGTGTAGGCAAAACACGCACGCTGGTTTGCGTCAGCGCGGGCGTCCCCCCAGGCTGACGGCCCATCAGCCGGTAGGCTTTCCCGTCGATGCGGACCAGGCTATTCAACGGCTGCGGTTTGCCGGTCCAATGCGTGGTGACGGCGTCAGTGAGGTGGTCGGCCGCGGACCAGACACTGAAATAAGGATCGCTGGCGATGAGCGGAACAGCCGGCGGCCGGAAGCCTTGAAACGCCCCGTCCTGCGCCATCGCCGGAATGGCCAGAAGGCCAAGCGCCACGCAGTACTCAGTTAGAATGCGCATACTCTCCCGAATTCGAACCTCATCTTGATTTGCACGGCCAACGCACACCTTAACATCAATCTCCAACTCCGTTCGGCCAGGCCGAGGTGAGTGGATATACGATCAGCGACTGAATGACAATAGCGGCGCCTTCGGCCTTGACGGAAAGACCATTGCACGGCCAACGCACACCTTAACATCAATCTCCAACTCCGTTCGGCCAGGCCGAGGCGAGTGCGTATACGATCAGCGACTGAATGCCAACCGAGGCGCCTTCGGCCTTGACGGAAAGACCATTCTCGCCTGGCAGAACAAACCTTGTCGATGAAATCTCTCCACCATTCACAAATGCCTCAATAGAGGCGCGGTCCACCAGGATCTCGACTGTCCTGACGTGCCCCGCGACGGCGGCGGGACGAGTACCGGACTCGATGGTGTCAGAAGTCAGAACCACCGGGACGCCGCGTATATTGAATGTGAGCTTGGCGCCTTCCGGAATGCTGACCTCTGCCTTAATGTGGAACAGCCGTCCCGCTGGTTCCAGGGGCAACACCTCATTGGCTTTCAACGTGCGATTCGTCCACGTGTCCTGCCCCTTGTGAAGCTGAGCGATTTCGCGGATTGGTTCGCGAAACACGCGGAGACCATTCGCAGTGCTTCGTAGCGTTAGCTCACACGGAAAGGACACTTGCTGATTGAACGGCATATCCGGAAACGACTGGCCGCGCATCCATGCGGCCTGAATCCGCCGCCCGTCTCCCGTATCGGTATTGGCCCAGGTTTGCGTGGCGTAGAAATTCGGGCCTATGTCCACGGAATACCGCGCCGTTTCTTCCTTGAACTCAGCGCCATCGAAACTTCCGATTGAGTATTGACCGTTGCCCTGAATCAGCACCCATTTCTTATTGCCGGCATTTCCATCCACGGGCAGTTCGAAGAAGTCAGGACACTCGAAGCTGTTGGGGATGGGCTTGTGTTCGTCCTTCCAGTTCAACAAATTCGCAGACGTCAGAATATGGTATTGGCCGTTCCCATAAAGGATCATGACCCAGTGGTTGCCTGGAGCATACCAGAACACTTTGGGGTCGCGTTCCGGGTAAACCAATATTGGATTTTTGTCGTAATGTTTCCAGGTGCGCCCATGATCCAGACTGTAAGAGAGGCATTGGCTGCGATTGTCGAAACGCGGCCAGAACGCGATCATCGCCGGGTTTGCTTTATTGGGAGACAAGCCTGAAGTGTTGTTGTAATCGACCACGATTGTGCCGGACTGAACGCCGCTATCCAGCTTCTCCTCCCAGAACGCAGGCTCCAGTTCCGTCCAGTGGATCAGATCGCGGCTCACCGCATGGATCCAACATTTGGCCCATCTCTGAGCAAACAGATGATACTCGCCATCGTAATAAATCAGGCCATTGAGATCGTTGACCCAACCTTCCTGCTTTTCACGTGGATTGAGCCGATCCATGGTCCATTGGCGGGCGGTGAAATGAAACTGCGGGCGCAAGGACTCCTGGTAAAGCGGTTCGGTCACCACCGGCAGCCGCTCCGGTTTGTCGGTCTGGACGATTTGATCCACGTTGATGTGTCCCCAATCGCCGCCGGCCTCGTCTACGATTTGCACTTGCGCGGTCTGGCCCATGAATTTCCGCACATCCCAACTGGCGGGCGCCAGGCGATCGCTTTTCCAGCCCGTCGCACTCTTCACGATTTTGCCGTTGACGAGCAAGTTCAAGCAAGTGTCGCGCTCGTAATCGCCACCGCTGATCAGAAATGAGATGTACTTGCGCGCGATTTTGAATGGTGGCGAGGTGATCGTTCCCGTTGGGCCGTCCCCCTCCATCTGGCTGCTGATCACCCGGTTGTCGCGTGAGTTTTCAATCCCCAGCCTGACGAGAGCATCGCCGGACACGGGGCCCAATCTGAATGCCAGACCCGTCGTCTTCCAGTCGCCGTAATTCGTGCCAGTGAAGCCCGGGATCCTTAGATCCTGTGCGCTGCAGTTGCCAGCCAGACCTAACGTGGCGATGAATGTGGGGGCAAGTGCCGAAGTGAGCATGCGGGTCATCTTTCCTATTGTCGTATTTCTGATCTCCTGAGGTCATGGAATCAGCGCGAGTTGCCTTCCAGGACGAGACAAACAGCAAAGCATTTTTGCCACAGATGAACACCGATGAACACCGATAAAACCAAGGCATTGTTATCGGTGTTCATCGGTGGCTAATTCGCTTTTTGAGGAGTTAGGCCCAGCCTCATTCCCCGCGGCCCTTGAAATTGTGGGTGACCTCAGGAGGTCAGTATTTTGATTAGAATCTGACCTCAACCAGCTTGGGGGACGTCGTATTCGCGAACCGCAGCAGCAACGTTCCGGACGCAGCGTCATAGACAGCGTCAGTCGCCGGCTTGCCATCGATCGCCACCTGCGCGGGCGCGGACTTCACCGCGCAGCGCACCACTGCCTGGCTGTCTGCCACGCCGTCCGCCTCAAATGTCAGGGCCCCGCCGCTGGCGCGCTCGTTACGCACTCGGCAAGCCGCCGCCACAACGCGCGGCATCGCATTGCCGGCGGCATCGAGGTCGTACAACAGGAACCGATTGCCGGGCGCAATCTCGACCTCGTGCAGGACTGGCAACGCCGCGTCGAACAGGTCGATGAACCGCCCGCGCAGCGCGTACGCTTTCGCCCCCGGCACCGACTCGTCGAGCCCGGCCGCGATGACGTACGGTCCGCGGCGGAGAACCAGCGCACCGGCTTCGCGCCACTCGAGCCCGACCACTCCCGCCGCCTGCTGCACAGCCTTGCGAACCACCGCGCCGCCGTCGGCGCGGTAACTGAGAGCGGCGGGCGAAAGCTTTTCCCGCACCACCACGCCTCGGCCCACGCGTTCCAAACCGGCGGCATCGCGCGCCATGCCGAGTTCCTCGAATAGGTGTTGCCGCGGCGTCTTGTAATCCATCGGCGCGGTGTTCCACCATTCGCGCACGGCGCAGTAAGGATCGCTATCGTCATCGATCACAACCAGAGCGCCACCGTTGCGCACCCATTGCGCCAGCACCTTATGGAATTCCGGTGTAGGCGGCTTCTGGCCTTCGTAAGTGAGCAGCAGGAGCCGATAGGGACGAAGCACATCTGCTGTGGTGACGTTCTCGATCTGCACTGCCTCCACCGGCAGGCCGCGCTTCAATAGCGGCATGGCG
>Ga0302325_10033405_pt1 | contig 10540 bp, 10 predicted proteins | sample Palsa_T0_2_FD_201948 | JGI IMG/M metagenome (GOLD analysis project Ga0302325, IMG submission 201948) | Peat permafrost microbial communities from Stordalen Mire near Abisko, Sweden - Palsa_T0_2 | ecosystem: Environmental > Terrestrial > Soil > Palsa > Peat permafrost | place: Sweden: Abisko...
CACGTCGTTTTGGTATAAACTTGCGCGTCGCCCGGGAGACCATGATGCCAATAATTCGACGATACCTTGCGGCCGCAGCCGCGCTGGCCTGCGTATTGACCGTCGCGCTGTTTGCCGGCGCGCTCGCCGACGATTATCCAAATCGGCCCGTCACAATCGTCGTGCCGTTTCCGCCGGGCGCATCCAACGATCTGTTGGGCCGCTTTGAAGCTGACATCCTGGGGCGTGCACTCCACGGCACATTCGTCGTCGAGAACCGGCCGGGCGCCGGCGGCGAGATCGGCATTACCTATGCGGCGAGGGCCGAACCGGACGGCTATACGCTGCTGCATGCGCCTTCTGTCATCACCTTGCTGCCCTATGTGATGAAATCGGTTTCTTATGATCTGAAAAAGGATTTTGCGCCGGTCACGATCATGGGTCTTACCGAGTTTTGTCTGGTTGTTTCGCCCTCGCTCGGAGTCAACTCAGTCGCCGACTTGATCACGCTTGGCAAGGCTCAACCCACCACGTTGACCTACGCTTCCGTCGGCAATGGCACGCCGCACCAGATTTTCGCTGAACAGTTCAAACTCGCGACAGGCATCAACATTCGCCACATCCCCTACAAGGGGACGGTGGCTGGCTTGACTGACGTCGCCAGCGGCAACGTTTCCATGGAGTTCTCCGATCTGACGCCGGCGCTGCCGCTGATCCAGGCCGGCAAGCTGAAATTGCTGGCGGTACTCTCCAAGACCCGTGATCCTGACATGCCTGATATACCGGCGCTGGCTGAAGCGGTGCCCGGCTATGAAGCACAAAGCTGGCAAGGCTTCTTCGCGCACTCCGGTACGCCGAAGGACATCATTGACCTGCTCAATGCTGCCCTGGTCGCCGAACTCAAAAAACCCGAGACGGCAAGGCGCTTCAAAGATCTTGGCATCATCGCACGGTGGAGTACGCCGGAAGAATTCGGCGCGTTCATTACCGATCAAAGCGCCAAGTGGGGCAAAGTCATCCACGACGCCGGCATTCAAATGGAGTGAGCGCTACCATGGCTATTCATCTCTACCTCGCGTTTGTCGCCGCTTGCGTCGTCATTGTGATCGTACCGGGACCAACCGTAACGCTGATTATCGCCAACAGTCTGCGACACGGCACTCGCGCCGGCATGCTCAACATCGCCGGCAGTCAGCTTGGCTTTGCCTGCATGATCGCTATCGTGCTCGTCGGGCTCGCTTCGTTGATCGATGCGATGGGCGTGTGGTTCGACTATCTGCGGCTCGCCGGCGCTGCTTATCTGATCTGGCTTGGAATCAAGCTGCTGAGGTCTTCCGGTTCTTTGGGGACGACGCAGAACGCGCCAAAGCCGCGTGTCGGATTTTTTGCACAAGGTTTCCTGGTTGCGATGAGCAACCCGAAAGCGCTGCTGTTGTTCGGCGCCTTGTTCCCGCAATTCATCGATCCGGCCGGCGACTATGGCTCACAGGTGCTGTTGCTCGGTCTGACCGCCATGGCGATCGCTCTCGTATTCGACAGCACCTACGCAATCCTGACCGGCCAAACCGGTATCTTGCTGTCGCAACGCCGCATCCAGCTGTTGTCGCGAGCAAGCGGGCTTTGCCTGATCTGCGGCGGCGCCTGGCTGGCGCTCGCACGGAGCCGTTGACGCACACCGATATGAGCCGTTGAGCAAATCCCGGCTCACGCCTAATATCGGTTCGAGGAAGGAACCCCCGCCCATGAATGACAAAATGGAAAAGAAATACGATCGCGCAGCCCAGGATATCGGCAATGCCGTCGGCATCGGCCACGTCAATGTTTGCATCGATGACCAGCACAAGGGGACGCACTTTTATATTACCGGCCTCGGCTACACACGCGATCCATTCCTCAATACCAGCGCCGGCAATATGTGGGTCAATGTCGGCATGAGCCAATTTCATCTGCCGATGGGCAAGCCGGACGTGCTGCGCGGCACCACCGGCCTGGTGATGCCGGACCGCAAGGCGCTGCTGGAACGGCTGACCAAGGTGAAAAAGGCCCTTGAGGGCACCAAATTCCAGTTCCGCGAAAGCAATGATGGTGTCGAAACCGTCTGTCCGTGGGGCAATCGCATCACGGTCCACGAGCCCGACGTCGCGCGCTTCGGTCGCGTTCAGCTCGGCATGCCTTACGTCCGTTTCGATGTCCGGCCCGGCACCACGGAACGGATCGCACGTTTCTATCGCGAGATTTTGGACGCACCGTCCGAGGTCAAGAAGAACGGCGCCGGGCCGGAAGCAAAAGTTCAGGTCGGCGAGAACCAGTATTTCTATTTCCGCGAGACCGATGCGCCGGAAGCGGTCTACGACCGCCATCACGTGCAGATCTATCTCACCAATTTTTCCGGGCCGTATCGGAAGCTGCTCGACCTCGGCTTAATCACCATCGAGGACAATGACTACCAGTACCGCTTCAAGGACGTGATCGACCTCGACACCAAGGAAGTGCTGTTCACGGTCGAGCACGAAACGCGCAGCCAGACCAATCCGATGTATGGGCGGCCCCTGATCAACCGCAACCCGGCCGCGACCAACATGGACTACAAGCCGGGGCACGACCAAATGTCGTGGGCTCTGGCCTAACAGCAGAGAATGCGCCGCGCTTTGGTGATCGGCGGCTCGCTCGGCGGGCTAATCATGGCGCATTTGCTGCGCGGAGCGGGATGGGACGCTACCGTCTTCGAGCGGAATGACGACGAGCTAGCGAGCCGGGGCGTTGGGCTCGGCACGCATCCGCAGCTCATCGCCATCCTGAAACGTGCCGGTGTCGACTTCGACGAAACGATGGGCATCGCACCGTCGCGCGCGGTTTGTCTCGATCGCAGCGGCGAGATCACGATTGAACGGCCGACCGCGCGCACGTTGAGCGGCTGGTCGCGGCTTTACCGCGCATTGCTCGATGCGCTGCCAGGGCAAAGCTATCGGCTCGGCAAAAGGCTGACGCGCGTCGAGCAGGACACAGACAGCGTGACGGCGATCTTTGCCGATGGCAGCAGCGAGCGCGGCGATCTCCTGATCGGTGCCGATGGTGTCCGCTCCACCGTGCGCGCCCAATTCCTCCCGAGCGTGCAACCAAGCTATGCCGGTTATGTCGCCTGGCGCGCGTCGATTGACGAGGCCGATGTGCCGCCGGCGATTTGGCGCGAACTGGTCGATCTTTATGCGTTCTGCCTGCCGGAAGGCGAACAGCTCATCAGCTATGCGGTACCTGGGCGCGACAACAGCACCGCGGTCGGCCGCCGCGCCTACAATATCGTCTGGTATCGGCCGGTCGATCGCGACACGCTGGCCGATTTTTGCACCGACGCTAATGGCCGGCATCACGCCAACGGGATTCCACCGCCGCTGATCCGGCCCGACGTGATCGCGCGCATCAAGGTCGAGGCCCGCGCAACGATCGCCCCTCAGATAGCTGACGTCTTTGCGCGCTCGGCACCGTTCTTTCAACCAATCTACGATCTCGCTTCGCCGCAAATTGTCTTCGGCCGCGTCGTGTTGGCCGGCGATGCCGCATTTGTCGCCCGCCCCCACGCCGGCGCCGGCACCACCAAAGCGGCGCTCGATGCAGCCTGCCTCGCCGACAGTCTCCGCGACACCGGCAATGACATCACCGCAGGGCTGCAACGCTACGAATGCATGCAGCTTCCGTTCGGCAAGGCGGTGGTCGAGGTCAACCGCGAGGAAGGCGCTTATCTCAGCGCCCAGCTCAAGCCAAAAGCCGAGCGAACAGCCGCCGAACTCCACCGTGACATCGGCGACGTGGTGCATGCTCATATCGCCCGCAGCGACCAGGTCGGTGAAATTGTCGCCGCTTATGGATTAACCGGGCTCTATTGAGTCTCGTCTTTTTCGGACCGGCTGCGGTATAAGCTTAGGCAAACAGTAATTCCGCGGGAGAAGCCCATGAGCGCCGCCAAAAAGACCCTGGTGATCCGTAATGGCACCTTGATCGACGGTTCCGGCAAGCCATCGGCGCGGAGCGATGCCATCGTCATTGAGGGCAACCGGATCAAAAGCGTCGGCGCGCTTCCGGGCGATATTCACATCGAAGACCGCAAGAACGTCGATGTGGTGGATGCCGCCGGCAAATGGGTGATGCCCGGCCTGATCGATGCGCACTGCCATATGTCCTACGGCTATCCGCTGATCAAAGGCGAGGGCAAAGGCAATGGTACCACGCGGCCCGAGTTCTCCACGCTGAAATCAGCCCGCAACGCGCAGAAGGTGCTGCGCTCCGGCGTCACCAGCATCTCGGTGCCGGGCGGCACCTGGTTCACCGATGTCGGCGTGCGTGACGCTATCCGGCTCGGCCTGATGGAAGGCCCGCGCATGTTCGTCGCGGGCCGCATGATCGTGACTTATGGCTGCATCGAGGATGACGAACCGTCATGGGAAGGCACGCCCGATCATTCGATCGGCAAGCTGTGCAACACCGCCGACGAGATGGTGACCGAGGTGCGCCGCCAAGGCAAGCACAGCGTCAACTTCATCAAGATGGCGGACAGCCGCTCCGGTGAATCGCAGATGCTGGCGAAAGAAGAAATCGTCGCCGTGGTCGGCGAAGCCCATCGCCGTAACCTGAAAGTGGCGATCCATTCCCGCGGTGCAGGATCCACGCGCTCGGCCGCGGAAGCCGGCGTTGACTGGATTGTTCACGCCGATCTCGCGACCGATCGCGATCTCGACGCCGTCGCCAAGGCCGGCATGCCGATCCTGCCGACCGCAACATTCCTCGCCGTCGTCTGCGAGCTCGGCAAACAGCAAAAAGTCGGCGCCGAGCAGGTGCAGCTCGATTTCAACCGCATGCAGCGGCACTACGATTTGCTCGGCGAGTTGATGCACAAGGCGCGCAAGCTTGGCATCCGGCTCCTCGTCGGCACCGACACCGGCAACAACTCGTTCACCCGCCATGGCGAGTTGCACGCCAAGGAGATCGAGATCTTCGTCAAGCACGGCGGCTACACGCCGATGGAAGCGATCGTCGCGGCGACCCGCGACAATGCCGTGGCCGTGGGCCTCGACGGCCAGGTCGGCCAGGTTGCACCGGGCCAATTGGCCGATGTCACGGTGTGGGACAAAGACCCGATCGCCGATATCGCGATCTTGCAGGACAAAAAGAATCTTGCCTGGGTGATCAAGGACGGAAAGGTCGTCGACCTCGATCGGTCGGACGAAATGCTGAAATTCCAGCAGGCCGCCGAGTAGCGCTCGCACCGGCCATGGGGGACATCGCGCGGTTGAGTGTCGAGATCGATGACGTGTCGCCGCGCGTCGTTCGCGTCGTTGAAGTGCCTGTCGACATTCGCCTCGACGATCTGCATTTCGTATTGCAGATCGCCATCGGCTGGCAAAACGGCCATCCATTCGAATTTCGCATCGGCGACAGCGCGTGGGGCCAGACCGACCGTGATGCCGGGATCGATCGTATCCCCGCCGAACAAAGCACGCTCGCCGATATCCTGGCGGCCGGCACCACCTTTAAATACGACTACGTCCTTGGCGAGGACTGGGAACACACCGTCACCCTGCTGGCGCGCGCGCCGGCGCAGTCCGATGTCCGTTATCCGCACCTCGTCAGCGCCGAAGGACGCTGTCCACCGGCGGATATCGGCGGCCCGGTCGGCTACGAGACTTATCTGCGCAGCATTGCCGATCCGAACAGCGCGAACTACGAGGAGATGATCGAGTTCGATGCGCCGGATTTCGATCCGCACGTCGTAGATGAAGCAACGCTGCGAAAAAACCTGGCGGAGCTGACACGTTATATCGGGCGCAAGCCGCGCCCGCACGAAACGGTCCGGAGTTGAGCGAATGAAATTCGGCGTCCAGTTCTTTCCCAATTTTCATCCGGCCGACAAAAGCGCTGCCGATTATTTTGCGGAATGCCTTACCATCGCCGGGGAAGCTGAAACGCTCGATTACAGCCACGCTCGCTCGGTTGAGCATTATTTCGAGCGTTACGGCGGCTATAGCCCGAACCCAATCACGTTCCTGTCGGCGGTCGCGGCGCGCACCAAAAAAATGCGGCTGGTCACCGGCGCGGTGGTGCCGGCCTTCAATAATCCGCTGAAGCTTGCCGGCGAGATTGCGATGCTCGATGCCATATCCGGCGGCCGCCTCGACGTCGGCTTTGCCCGCGCCTTCCTGCCGCACGAATTCCGGCGCTTCCGTATTTCGCCCGACGAATCCGTGGCGCGTTTTCGCGAAGGACTCGAACAAGTGGAGCTGCTGCTGACGCAGGAGAACGTCAGTCATCACGGCGAGTTTCATTCGTTCGACAATGTCACCTCCCTGCCCCGGCCGACACAAAAGCCGCGTCCGAAATTCTTCATTGCGTCGACTCGCACCGCGGATTCCTTCGAGTTCGCCGGGCGTCACGGTCATGGATTGATGTCGATCCCGATCGGGCCGCTGAAAGACCTGATCCCGATCTACCGGAAGGCATGGCGCGAGGCTGGGCATCCAGGCGACGGTGAAGTCGTGATCGCCTTCCACATGTTCTGCCACGAGGACCCGAAGCTTGCTCGAGAAATCCCGCGCAAGCAGTTCGAAGATTATTTCGCCGCGCTGTTCGAATCCGCAGGCGAATGGACGAAGGGCACGTCGTCAAAGGATTACAAGGGCTACGACGAGTCGATCGCCCGGATGAAGAATTTCACGCTGGAAAACCAGATCGAATCCCGCGGCGCGCTGGTCGGCACACCGGATGAGATCAAGGCCATTATCCACCGGCTCGAGGATAGTGTCGGCAAGATCGAGCACGCCTCGCTGCAGATCAATTTCGGCACGCTCGATTTTGCCGAGGCGCAGAAATCGATGCGGCTGTTCGCAAAGGAAGTGATGCCGGCATTTGCTTAACTGTCGTGCCCGCGATCATTTCAAGCCGAGGTATTTGTCAAATGGCCGGACCGCTTGCAGGCATTCGTGTTCTTGATCTCACATCTGTCGTTGCCGGACCGCTGGCAACGCAGATGCTCGGCGACATGGGGGCGGACGTTATCAAGATCGAGTCGCCAGAAGGCGACGCGCCACGTCATACCGGACCCTCGCGCTCGCCCAACATGGCGGCGTTGTTCATGGGACTTAATCGCAGCAAGCGCTCGCTGGTGCTCGACCTCAAGAACGATGCCGCGAAAGAAGCGCTGTGGCGGCTGATCGCGAATGCCGACGTGTTCGTGCATTCGATGCGTCCACAGGCGATTGGCAAGCTCGGATTCGACCACAAGACCGTTTGCGCAAAAAATCCAAGCGTCGTCTATGCCGCGCTGCACGGCTACCGCGACGGCGGACCCTATAGCGGCCAGCCTGCCTATGACGATGTGATCCAGGGCCAGTCCGGCATCGCCGCACTGATGTCGGAAGTCGCAGGCGAGCCGCTTTATGCGCCGATGATTATCGCCGACAAGACCTGCGCCATTGCGATTGCCGGGGCCATATCCACGGCGCTATTCGCCCGCGAACGCACCGGCCGCGGCCAGTTCGTCGAAATTCCAATGTTCGAGCAAATGGTGTCGTTCGTGCTCGGCGAGCATCTGTTCGGCCACAACTTCGTGCCACCGATGGGAGCGCTCGGCTATACGCGCGTGCTGGCAAGCTGGCGCCGTCCGTACAAGACCAAAGACGGCTATCTCTGCATGATGGCCTACACACAGAACCACTGGCGCAAGTTCTGGACCGCAATCGGCAAGCCGGAGATCCATGCGGACCCGCGCTTCGACAGCATCGCTTCCCGCGCCAAGAACATTGTCGCGCTCTACGAGCTGGCCGGCTCGTGCATCGCCGACCGGACCACCAATGAATGGCTCAAGCTATTGCGGGAACTGGAAATTCCGTCAGCGCGGATGTCCAGTCTCGATGACGTGATGAACGACGCCCAGCTCAGGGCCTCCGGCTTTTTCAAGCGCGCTACGCATCCGAGCGAAGGTGAAATTCTTTACACCGATCTGCCGGTGCGCTTTAGCGAAACGCCGGCAGGATCGACGCGATTGCAGCCGCGCCTCGGCGAGCACAGTTTCGAGGTCTTGCGCGAGGCAGGCTTCTCCGAAAAGGAAATCGAAGCGCTCGCTGTGTCGGGCGCTACCATTGACGCCAACGTGAAGAAACAAGCTGCGGAGTAATTTTTTCCTGAGGTGCCCGCCGAAGGGTGACGGTATCGATTACGACTCCATCATGTTCGGCGCATAAAGCTCGTCGATCTTGATCAGCCGCGATGTCAGTCCCTGCTCCAGCGAATATTGTGCGATGGTTTCCATCACTTTGCGGTTGGCTTTGACGCCATGGTGCAGCAACGGTGTCTTGGCGTCGCCCGACAGCAATCCGGCAGCCAAGTGATACTCGACATGGGCTAATCGCTCTGCGTCGGCGATCTCGTTCGCCTTGATGAATGCCTTGAGCAGGTTCTGCGCGACCCACGGATTTTTCTCGTAGACTTCACGCTGGATTACTGCCTGATGATTGATCGGAAAAAGCCCGGTCTTGCGATAGAACCGGATGCCCTCCGCGGTCGGATCAGGAAACAGGGTTTTGAAATCCGGATGGCTGTGCAGGTCGGTCCGGCTGCGGTCCACCAGATTGCGATTTGACAGATAATGGATGGTGGCATCGAGCTCGCCCGCCAGCATCATGGCGCCAAGGCTTTTGTCTCCGGGCACCTGATGGACAGTCACACCGGGCGGCGGCTTGAAGCCGGTAGCGCCGCCGTGACTTTTCTCCGGCGTGCGTTCCATCCAGAATTCCATATCTTTCGGGCTCACGCCGAATTCATGCTCCAGCACACCGCGGGTCCATAACGCCGCGGTCTGCTGGTACTCAGGCACGCCGACGCGCTTGCCCTTCAGGTCGGCTGGCTTTTCGATGCCGGACTTTCGACTGACCAGAATGCTGGCGTGGAAGAATCGGCGCGTGGTGAAGATCGGCAATCCGAGAAAACGCTGATCGCCCTGCCCGGTCACGATCAGGAACGACGAACATGACATTTCCGAAACAGCGAATTCGGAAAAATGCAACTGCCGCCAGAATAGTTCTGACGGATGCAGCACCGTCGGAATGAGATCGATGCCCTCGGGCTTCACCGACCCGTTGAGAATGGGCCAGGTGCGCGGATTATTGGTGATGCCGATGCTCAGTTGAAGATTCATGAAGCTCTCGCCGGTTGAGGTCGTGGCAGTTGATAACAGTCCACGGCGGCGTGCAATGTGCGACTAGCATGCCAGATGCGACAGTCGTATTAAGCTGGAGGCATACTCGTCGACGGTTGGGGAACAGATGCAGGTGACGACGCGTCTCCGCGTACTTGCGGGGCTGCTATTCATGGTGGCTACGGCTGCAGCCCATGCAACGGAAATCCATGTCTATTCGTCAGGCGCTCCCGCGGTGGCCGCCAAAGTTATCGCCACCGACTTCGCCAAAGGGAGCGACGACCATTTCGACTTTACAGTTGCCCAACCGGCCGTCATCCAGGCAGACCTCGCCGCGGGCGACACGATCGATGTTGTGATTTTGCCGAAGCCAGTCGTTACCATACTGACGAATAGCGGTTTGTTACGCAACGACGGTGCGGTCAACGTCGCACGCGTCGGTGCCGGCATCGTGGTGCGCGCCGGTGCACCTGCACCCAACATTGCCGATGTCGCCGCCATCCGCCAGTTGCTGCGCAATGCGCACTCGATCGCTTATCCCGATCCGGCCGAAACCGGCGGCGGCTCGACCGGGCTCGCCGTCGCGCGCATGATCGAAAAACTCGGCTTGACCGATGTCGTGCGGCCGAAGCTGATGGCGAAATCAGCGATTGGCGGCGGTGTCGCTTTGGTTGCCGAGGGCAAAGCCGAGGTCGGCATATTCAACATTAGCGAGATCATGCCGGTGAAAGGTGTTACCCTGGTTGGCCCATTGCCGTCAGAATTGCAGAGCTACATTCTCTTCACCGCGGCTATCCCGGTTAAAAGCACGGTGCCGGAGCCAGCTTCCGCTTACATCAAACGGCTCACCGACCCGGCCACCCGGCCGGCCTGGCTGAACGCCGGCCTCGAACCGGTTGCTCCATCGCGATAAAGAGCTGCCGACTTCAGCCTTTAAATTTTAGGGTTCGCAAGCAATGAATGAAACGGCCACCGTCGACCGCGCCACGGCGCAAGCCATGATCGAGCGTGCACTTGGCGAGTCGCGGCAGGAATTCGGTTCGTTTTTCCTATCCCGTCTGCTCGGATTTGAAGTCAGCTTTAAAGATAAGCGCTGCATCGTCGAGTTCGAAGCCACGCGCGCGCTATTCAATCCGCAAGGGACATTGCACGGCGGCATCTTGGCCACCGCCATGGACGTCTCGATGGGGCATCTGCTTCAGCACGTTGACGGCGCCGGCGCGACGCTGACGATGACCGTTCAGTTCCTGGCGCCGACCAAGGCCGGCCCGGTACGCTGCGAAGCCTCATTTCTGCGCCGCGGGCGCTCGATCTCTTCACTGAAGTCGGAAGCATTCCAGGGCGATGCCCTGGTCGCGCATGCAACCGCGACCTGGAGAC
>Ga0302325_10033407_pt1 | contig 10540 bp, 8 predicted proteins | sample Palsa_T0_2_FD_201948 | JGI IMG/M metagenome (GOLD analysis project Ga0302325, IMG submission 201948) | Peat permafrost microbial communities from Stordalen Mire near Abisko, Sweden - Palsa_T0_2 | ecosystem: Environmental > Terrestrial > Soil > Palsa > Peat permafrost | place: Sweden: Abisko...
CACGACACAGAAGGCAAGCCAGTCGGGTGCTTCAGCAGCCCTGCGACTTTCACAGTCACCTCTGGGCAAGTTGTTGAAGGCAGCGTGGGCTGCGATATTCCGTGACCTGCGAGTAGCGACTGAGGCAATCGGCCGCGAAGGGGCAAGGACCGGTTGTCGCCCCATCGGTTAGACTCGCGGCGGTGAGCTCAGCGCAAGCAACGGCCTCGCGGGGTGCGCGCGGTGGCGTGGAGAAGGCCAGCTTGGCCACCTCCGAGCATCGGCGCTTGGGCAGGTTCTCGCGCGAGGTTCAGTTGGCGACACTCGGCGTGGTTGCGTTCATCGGGATCACGATCTGGTGGCTCACGCAGGATGACCGCGTCCAGGACTGGGACAACGGCCTGCATACGATGAGGGCGTTTACGATCCACGACGAGATCGCGGCCGGCCATCTGACGGAGCCGTTCACCGAATTCAATTCCTACCCGCCGTTTGGTCACATCGTGGGCGCGCTTGGTGTATTCATCGGCGGCAAGAGCCCCGCATCGGTGATCCTCGCGTCGAACATCGTCTTCGTGCCACTGCTCGTCGCCGGCTGTTTCGGCGTCGGGCGGCTCGTCTACCGCTCCGAGCGCGCCGGGCTGCTCGCGGCGTTGTTTGCCCTTGGCACACCGATGATCGTCTCGGAGATGCACGAGTTTCTGCTCGACCCGCAGCAGGCGGCGATGGTCGCGGTGAGCGTGTGGGCGATCCTCGCCTCCGACCGCTTTCGGCGCCCCTGGATCGCGCTGCTGGCAGGGGTTCTGACGGGCCTGGCGATGTTGACGAAGGAGACGAGTGTGGTCTTCCTGGCCGGGTTGCTTGCCGTCGTGATCGTGCGCGGCGGCTGGCGCAACTGGCGCGGCGTGTTCGCCTTCGCGTTTGTGCTGCTCATCCTCGCGGGCTCGTGGTATTTCTACCATCGGGGCCAGCTCAGCGGACTCGTCGGAGGGGCGACGGGCGACGGGCAACCCGAAGCCGGTGCAAGCGCGGCCGGCGGCGTCACGCCGGAACACTTCTCGCGCCAGAGCTTCGGCTGGTACTTCTGGAGCGCCTTGAACATCCAGCTGCTCGCGCCGCTGCTGCTCGCAGTGCTCGCCGGCGCCGTGCTCGCCGTCTGGGCCTGCGTGCGAAACTGGCGGCCCGAGAACCTGCTGCCGGAGCTGCTCGGCGGCGCGTTCGTGTCGTGGCTTGGGGTGACGCTGATCACGCTCAAGGACCCGCGCTACTCCCTGCCGGCGCTCGTCTACATGGCGGTGCTCGGCACCGGCTGGATCGCTACTGCCACACGCTGGCGAGCGCCGCTCACCGCCGCGCTCGTGGCCGTCGTGCTCATCAACCTGATCGGTGTCTCCACCGGCCTCGGCGGCACGGTGCGCGTCGCGCTGCCGGGGGCGCCGACGGGCTCGGCGCTCGCGGAGCGCAGCATCACGTTCTACTCCCCGGATGGGTGGCTGCGCGGCGGGCCTGAACACGACGGCGACCTGCTGGCACTCCTGCGTGGGCTGAAGCGCATCGGAGTGCACACCGTCACCTTCGACGCGGGCAGCTCGGACGACATCGACTTCAACCTCACCGGCCTGCAGGTGCTCGCGGCCGAGGCCAGCCTGCCGGTCGCCGCGGTCTACAACCCTGCCGGACTCGGTCCCCGCGATGCGTTCGTGCTCCGCCACTTCCCCCAGCCGTGGGACCCGCCGCCGTGCCAGCGCCTGAACGACGGCAGCGGCGTCTACGTGGTACTCGGATACGCGTACATCCCATTCGCGAACTACACCTTCATCTGCCCGACACATCACCCGCTGCTCTACAAACGCACCCTGCCCCTGCCGCCCGGAGCCTCCCCGATGAGCTGACAAGAACCGTTTTAACCCCAGGTCAGGACGCGCCGACGACGCGAACCTCGGGCAGCGGCACGATGAACTTCCCACCGCCCTGCAGGAACTCCTGCTCTCGCTCGAGAAACTCGTCGAGGAAGTGCCAGGGCAGGGCGAGGTAGTAATCCGGCTTCATCGCCCGTGAGTCCTCCTCGCTGATGATCGGGATTTTCGTACCGATCGTCTCCGAGCCGAACTTGTCCGGATTGCGGTCCGCGGCCGCCTCGATGTAGGTGCTGTCGAGGCCGGCGTACTGAAGAATCGTATTGCCCTTCGTCGAGGCGCCATAGACGTGGATCTTCTTGCCTTCGTCGTGTAGCTGCTTGCAGATTGCGAGAAGCTCGTCGCGTACTCGCTCTGCGCCCAAACGGAACGCCTCATAGGGCTCAGGCGAGTCGAGCGCCAGCTCGAACTCCTTCACGCGCAGCGCACCCAGCGCCTCGAGCTGCTCCGGTGTGCGCTCGTGCCGGCCGGCGTGCCCGATGAACAGCCGGATCGAGCCGCCGTTCATGTCGTTGAGCTCGGCGGAGACGACCTCGAGGCCCTCCTCGCCGACTAGTCGCTCGATCACGGCGAGGGAGTAGTACTCGAGGTGCTCGTGGACGATCGCGTCGAAGGCATTGGCCTCCAGCATCATCGGGAGGTAGTGCAGCTCGATGACCCAGATGCCGCCCTCCGCGAGCGCCTCGGCCACGTCGGCGACGAACGTGCGCGGATACTCGAGGTCGTAGAACATCGCGATGCTGGTGATCGCCTTGGCCTTCTGGTCGGGACGGCGTGCTCGCAGCGCCTGTGCCGAGTAGAAGTCGTTGACGACGTCGTACCCCTTTGCGATCGCGTATCGCGCCACGTCGGAGGGGTCGAAGCCGAGGTAGCGCAGACCCTCCGCCTGATATCCATCCAGGAGGGTGCCGTCGTTGCAGCCGATGTCGACGACGAGGTCGCCGGACTCCAGTGACATGATCGCTTCGACTCCACGAGCGATGCCGTGGAGATTCTCGGTCATCGTGCGGTTGACCCCGCTGCGATACCAGTAGGAGCTGTACAGGATCGAACCGGGGACGGTGTGCTTGGTCTGGATCAGGCCGCACGCCTCCTGCTCGCGCGTCATGTCGCAGCGCACGAGCTCGAGCGGAATCGCTCGTTCGACCGGTTGGTCGCCGCCGGGATCGGCAAACGCCCCCGCGATGCGCTGATCACCGAGCGACAGCACGGGCGCGAGGTGCTCACAGCCGCAGATGCGACAGGTGGTGCGCGTGGTCAGGCTGGTGCGTGGTGCAGGTTTGCGAGTAGTCAAGTGATCCTCCGTCGCCAGGCGATCAAGCCGCGCCCGGCCAGAGCCGCTACGGCCGAACAGGGCGGGAAGACTACACACCGGGGATGCGGCAATGGTTCCCTGAACTGCCCTGTGCGGCAAACATCGCGATAGTCGCCAAACTACCAACTCGTGAGCGGCCCGATGACGATCGCCCTGGACGCACGTGTCGCCGCCGAGGTCCCCGCCGGTCGCGGTCGTTACGTGCGCGAGCTGATCCGCAATCTGGTGCCACTGCTGGGGGAGCACCGGCTGGAGCTCTATGCGCGTGAGCGCTGGGAGGAGCTACCCGACTCGGGGCAGGTGAGCTGGCGCGTGCTCCCGGGCAGCGATCTGGGCTGGGCGTGGGCGGCAGGCCGGGCGATGCGGGGGAATTGCGATGTCGCGCTTGCCACCTCGAGCTATCTGCTGTGCGTAGCGGCGCAGGCGCCGGTGCACAGCATGGTCTGGGACCTGGCCCCCTTTCACCGCGATCTGCACAGCTCGCGCGGCAGCGTGTTCGAGCGCGTGACGTTGCCGCTGGCGGTGCGCCGCTGCACATCGCTGGTCGCGATCTCGGCCGCCACGCGCGAGGAGTTGGTGGCGCGCTATCCAACGGCGGCCGGTCGCACGGCGATCGCCCACCCGGCCGCCGGCCCGCAGTTCACGGCCGTGCGGACGGACGAGGACGAGCGGGCGCTCGCGCGCCTGGGCGTGAGCGGCCCCTACGTGCTGGCCACGGGGACGCTCGAGCCGCGCAAGAACCTGCCGCGGCTGATCGAGGCCTTCACCGCGCTTCCAGAGCACGTCAGGGCGGGCCGTCAGCTGGTGCTGGCGGGCGCGCCGGGCTGGGAGACGGCCGAGACGTTCGCCCACGTCGCCCGGCACGCGCGGATGGTGAGGACGCTCGGGTACGTGCCCGACGAGGACCTCCCGGCGCTGTACAGGGGGGCCGACGTGTTTTGCTACCCGTCGTTGTACGAGGGCTTCGGCATTCCGGTGCTCGAGGCGATGTGCTGCGGGACGGCCGTGCTCACCTCGGGACGCTCGAGCATGCCCGAGGTCGCCGGCAAGGCGGCGCGCTACGTCGACCCCGAGGACACAGCCGATATCGCACGTGGGCTGAGCGAGTTGTTGAGCGATTCCCCGTTGCGCGAGACGCTGGTGGCGCGCGGTTTGGAGCGTGCCCGGCAGTTCACCTGGGAGGGCACCGCACGGGCGGTCCTGGCGGTGCTCGAGGGCCAGGCCTAGTCAGCCGTCCTGCGCGGGTCGGCGGGCGAGCAGCCAGACGTTGCGACGGTGGAAGGGCAGCCATGCCAGCGCTGTGAACAGGCGCGGGCGCCGTTTGCGTTGCGTCCTGGCAGACAGCACGCCCACCCCCGGCATCACCGACTCGTAGCCGACCTGGTCGACCGCGAAGCCCTGGTCTGCGAACAGCAGCCGGAAGCTCTTGCGCGTGTACGGGCGGCGGTGGGTGTAGTCGTCCCACACCCAGCGTTGCGCGTCGGGGGAGGAGGCAAAGAGGATGCCGCCGGGCCTGAGTACGCGCCGGGCCTCGCGCACGAGCGCGGTGGGGTCGGCGACGTGCTCGAGCAGGTCCTTCATCACGATCGCGTCGAATGAATCCTCGGCGAACGGCAGCGGCCGATCGACGTCGCCCTCGATCACGTTGCGTCCGAGCCCGGTGGCGATCTCGACGGCGTCCGCGGAGCCGTCGATGCCGGTGTAGTGGGGGAAGTGCTCGGCCAGCCAGCCGGTGCCGCAGCCGATGTCCAGCAGCTCCGATTCGGAGGGGAAGTGATGCGTTACATCCGCCCAGTAGCCGGGCTGCTCATGCCAGTCGAAATAGCTCACGGGCGTGCGCACCGTAGCATCGCGTGCGCATGTTCACTCCCAAGCACGTGCTGCTCAACGCTCTGTACCTCGCTCCCGGCGTCTCAGGCGGGCCTGAGACCTATCTGCGCGGGCTGGCGCCTGCCCTGGCCGAGGAGTTTCCGGACCTGCGGCTGACGGTGGCGAGCACCCCGTCTGGCGCGGCGGCGCTGCGGGCGGACGGTTGGGAGCGGTGGGCGAGGCTGCTGGCGCTTCGGTGCGAGGACGGCCAGCGCGTCAGGCGCCAGTGGGCCGAGCAGGTGCTGCTTGGCCGCGCGGCGCGCAGGGAAGGCGCGCAGATCGTGCACAGTCTGGCCAGCATCGCGCCCGTGTATGCGGGCGCGCGGGCGGTGGTGACGTTGCACGACGTGACCTTCCTGGTGAGGCCGACCTTCGGTCGGCTGACGACCTGGGGGATGGGCGTGCTCGTGAAGGCGGCGGCCCGGCGCGCGGATGGGCTGATCACGGGCACGGCCGCGGCGCGGGAAGAGATCTGCGCGGTGCTCGGCGTCGATCCCGCGCGCTTCACCGTCGTCCACCACGGCCACGAGCCCGGGCGTGCGGTGACGGCGAGCGGCGCCGAGCCGATCCGCGAGCGCTACGAGCTGGGCAGCTCGCGGGTGGTGCTGTGTGTGGCCGCCAAGCGGCCACACAAGAACCAGGAGCTTTTGATCCGGGCGGCGCGGACGCTCGATTCTGACATCGTGATCGTGCTGGCCGGCCACGCCGAGCCGTACGAGCTCGAGCTGCGCGCGTTGGCGCGTGAGCTGGGGGTGGAGAGGCGGATCCGTTTTGTCGGCTACGTCTCAGACGAAGATCTCGAGGGCCTGTGGGGGGTGGCGGACTGTGCCGCGTTCCCGACGCTCGGCGAGGGCTTCGGCATCCCCGTGATCGAGGCGCTCGCGCACGGCGTGCCCGTGGCGGTGTCCGACATCCCCGTGCTGCGCGAGGTGGGCGGCGAGCTGCCCCACTACTTCGACCCTCACGACCCGGTCGACGGGGCGCGGGCGATCCGGGAGGCACTCCGCGATACGGACGCCGTCAATCGTGGGCCCATGCACGCTGAACGGTTCACTTGGAGTGCTGCGGCGCGGGCGACATATGAGGTCTACGAGCGCGTGCTCGTCGAGCGAGGATGACCCCGCAACCCCACGCGCCGTACGCGGCTGCGGCCGCCAGCGAGCCGAAGGCGGGGACGGTGAAGCGGTAGTCGTACTCGGAGGTGAGGATCGGCGCGACGAGCAGGACGAGCGCTGCGGCCAGGAAGAGAGTTGCCGCGCGCCGCTGATCTGCGTGCGTGACGAATGGCGCGGCGAGTGCCAGCAGCAGCAACAGGGCCATCGCGGGACCCTCCAGGCGGGTGTCCTTTTCGTAGGTCGTGAGGAAGTTGATGCCGTCGTGGACGGTCACATCGCCCGGGTAGTATTCGCCGATCACCACGGCGGCACCGGCTGAGGTCGATGCAAGGAAGTAGTAGCCGAGCAGGCTTTCGGGTGTGTTTCCGTATCCCGCATTCCCGATGCGCGCATATGGAGAGCTACTGAACGACGGGTCCACGATCCGCACCAGGTCCCGTCCCACGTATTCGGCGTAGCGCAGCGGCTGGCCGAGAATCGCGTCGATCGCAAAGCGGCGAAGCTGGGCGTTCTCGCCCGGCGCGACGGAGATGTCGGGGTCGCCGAAGACGCGGAAGGCGGGCGAGATGGTCGTGTACTCCCACTCATCGTGTCCCGGTCGCTGCGAGACGGGTGTCGTGATGCACAGTCGCTCCAGTTCCTTGGGCGGATGGAACTTGCCGCACTGCGCAAATGGCGCCACGCGGGCGTAGAGGTCGAAGTAGCCCGTGCTCGTCAGGCCGCCGCGGCCGATGGTCGCCTCGCTCTCGTGCGTGTAGTAGAGGACCGGGCTCACAGCGCCGGCCACCAGCAGCACGGTCACCAGCAGCCGCCGGCGCCAGCGGCCGGGCGTCAGCAGTGTGGTGATGGCCATCACCACCACGACGGCCTGCCCGATTGCGCGCACGTCGGTGGCTGCTCCGAGGGCCAGGCCCGCGAGCAGCGCCCATGCCGCGTGGCCGTGCCAGGTGCGCACGAGCGCGTAGAGGGCGAGATCGACAAGGAAGATGAACAGCGCCTCGCTCAGAGGAGCGTGCTCGAGGAAGAGCTCCGATCCCCCGAGCATCACAACGGCGGCCGGAACCAGTCCCAGCCAGCGAGGGCCGCCCGCGCGCCGCATCGCTGCGTATAGCAACAGGCCGCTGGCGATTCCCAGCAGGTGCTGGACGCCGATCGCGAAACGCAGGTACGGTCGGACCCCATGCATCAGACGCAGGAACTCGCCGTAGCCTCCTGCACGAAACGGGTTGTCGAAGATGCCCGTATGGGCGATCTGCATATATGTGGTGCTGTCGGGAAAGCCGACGAGAGCCGGGCGCCAGCGGATCAGGAAGTACAGGCGCAGCACGACACCGATCGCGACGATCGCCACCAGCGCGAGCGTCTCGGGGCGATGCAGCTCAGCCCAGGCCCGGCGCCGCGCATCACGCGCTGCACGGCCGAGGACTTGGAGGGCATGCCCTGAGCGGTCGATGGCGTTCTCGACGGCTGACGACACGGCGCGAAGCCTAGCTGGGGATGACGTCTCGCCCGAATCGCGCACGATCGAGCCCATGCGGGGCCGTGGCATAGCCTTCATGGCCTTGAGCGCACGGCAACCGCACATCGGCCTGAACCTGATCTTCCTCGTCCCCGGCGAGACCGGCGGGATGGAGGTCGCCGCGCGCGAGCTGATCCCGGCGCTGCTCGCCGAGGCGCCCGGAGGGATGCGCTTCACCGCGTTCGTCAACCGCGAGGCGGCCGCTGCGGGCGGTCCGTGGGGCGAGCTGCTGCCGGCAGTGACTGTGCCGGTGAACGCGCGGAACCGCGTGCAGTGGGTGCTCGGCGAGCAGACGCTGCTGCCCCCACTGGCCATGCGCGCCGGCGTCGATCTGGTGCACAGCCTGGCGAGCACCGCGCCGCTGTGGGGGCGCTTTCGCAGGGTCGTGACCGTGCACGACCTGATCTACGCGCGCTTTCCCGACGCGCATGCCGGCATCCGCGACAAGGGCATGCGGGTGTTGGTGCCCCAGGCGGTGCGCCGTTCGCATCGGGTGATCGCCGATTCGCTGAGCACGCGCGATGACCTCGTCGAGATGCTCGGAGTCCGCGATGATCGGATCGACGTTGTGCCGCTGGGGCTCGGCGGCGTCCAGCGCGCGGCGCCGCTGCCCGAGCAGGAGGTGCGCGCGCGCTTTGACCTCGGCGAGCGCCGCGTGCTGCTGAGCCTGTCCGCCAAGCGCCCCCACAAGAACCTGCTCGCGCTGATCGGCGCGCTCGCGCGGATTCCCTCCGAGGACCGTCCCGTGCTCGTGCTGCCCGGCTATCCCACCGCGCACGAGGCCGAGCTGCGCGAGCGCGCGGCGAGCGAGGGTGTCGCCGGCGACGTGCGCTTCCCGGGGTGGGTCTCCGCCGCGGAAGTCGAGGGTCTGTGGGCGCTCGCGGCGGCGTTCGTGTTTCCTTCCCTGTACGAGGGCTTCGGGCTGCCCGTGCTCGAGGCGATGGCGCGGGGAGTGCCGGTTGCGTGCTCGAACGCCTCCTCCTTACCCGAGGTCGCGGGCGAGGCGGCGCTGCTGTTCGACCCTCACGACGAGTTGGCGATCGCCAATGCGCTTCGAGGACTACTCGAGGACCAAGCGCTGTGTGATCGCCTGCGCGCCCGTGGACTGGCCCAGGTGGCCGAGTTCACCTGGGATCGCACCGCGCGCCTCACGCTCGAGAGCTACAGGCGTGCACTGGGCCCCTGACGGTCCCTACGAGGTTCCGGCGCGCGGTGTCCAGGAACTCGGCCGAATGGGGGCTCATATCTTCCCCGAGAGCACGATCTTGTCGCGGTCGACCTCGGCAACGAAGAACGAGCGGATCTCGCGACGCTGTGCGAGCCATGCTGGCGTGTTGACGTGGATCGAGAACGAGAATGTGAGCGCCTGCAAGTTGAGCTCGCGCGCCGCCGACTGTAGAGCGGCGTGCACTTTCATCTTGGATGCCCACGACGCGTCCTCGAGGAGCACCAGCACATCCACGTCTGAGTCCTTTGCCGGCTGCTCTGCCCGGGCGCGAGAGCCGAACAGCCAAACCGCCTCTGGCTGCAGTTCCTCGGAGTACAGCGCGGCGGTGAAACGCGTCAGCAGCGCCCGCTCCTCGCTACTCAACGACGCTTGGGCAAGCGTGGTCATAGACTCAATGTACAGCGGTTGATGTGCTCGCATAGCTCGCGAGCACCTGCTCCAAAGAGGACTCCAGCGACAGTTCTTTGGCGTGCTCGGCAAACCAGCGAGCCGTGCTCTCGCGCATTGCCAGCCCTGCCTCGTGTACGAGCACGATCGCAGCCGCGATCGCCTCCGGATCGGCGCTGGGAACGACCACCCCGTTGACCCCGTCCTGCACGAGCTCGGTCGCGGCGTTGTCCTCGCCGGTCACAACGATGCTCGGGGTGGCGTGGGCCGAGGCCTCGACCGCGACCATCCCGTAGCCCTCCCGTCGCGAGGGCAAGAGCATGCAGAGCGCGCGACGCATGTCGGCCTCGACCAGCTCGGCCGCGGCGAAGCCGGGAGCGGCGACGAACGCCTCGGCCCCGTGCTCGGCGATCGCCTCATGCAGTGCCTCGCGCTCAGGCCCGTCGCCGTAGAACACGCCCTGTAGGCCCTCGATCCGCTGTGCGGCGAGCGCGACGGCGGCGACGCCGAGCGTGACGCGCTTCTCGGGTATCAGTCGTCCCGCGAACAGCACGAGCGGATCCGCCATCCGCACGGCCGCCGGCTGCAAAGAGCCGGCGTAGAGACCTCGCAGCACGGTGACCTCACCACGCAGCCCCTCCGCGCGCAGTCTCACGGCGTGCAGCTCAGAGAAGCAGAACGCATGCTGTGGTACCGCAGCACAGGCTCGCTGCACCAGTGCGCCGATCCTGCCCTGGAGGCCACCGAGGTAGTCATGCCAGTAGGAGCGGCTCCAGACCTCAAACCAGTCGACGAGCAGTCCATAGCGTCGCAGTGGCCGCAGCGCGGCGGCCGCCAAAAGCGAGAAGTAGGGGAAGGCGCAGGTGTGCACGACGTCGTAGCGCCGGCCGTGGCGCAGCAGGTGCCACAGCACGCCGAGCCCGAACACGAGCGGCGGCAGGATGCGCCGCCGGCCACCGTCGGTGTAGAGCGCCATGCGCGGACCGACGGCAACGACCTGCACCGGGCCGGCGATCTCCGGTGGCGCACCACGATCCCACTGGCGCAGCGTCAGGTAGGTGACCTCGTGCCCGGCCGCCGCGAGGCGCTCGGCGAGGTTGCGATACCAGCGCTCGGCGCCGCCGACCGTGAACGGGAAGAGGCAGTCGTAGATGACGCAGATGCGCATGGCGATAGCATCATCTCGCGAATCCGCCACTTTCCGCCCCCTCG
>Ga0302325_10033411_pt1 | contig 10539 bp, 8 predicted proteins | sample Palsa_T0_2_FD_201948 | JGI IMG/M metagenome (GOLD analysis project Ga0302325, IMG submission 201948) | Peat permafrost microbial communities from Stordalen Mire near Abisko, Sweden - Palsa_T0_2 | ecosystem: Environmental > Terrestrial > Soil > Palsa > Peat permafrost | place: Sweden: Abisko...
GGTCAGCCATTGCTCAGGTAAGGGCAGTCGCTTCTAGACCGGCCCGGATTTCCTCTACGCAGCGCCAGCCAGTGCCGCGTGTTCGACTTTCAACACAGAAAGTCGCATGAAGTAATTTGCCCCGGCCACGCTTCACAGGAAATACGGGGCGCAAAACGTGGACTCCATGTCGATCGCCCAGGGATCTCGACAATTCCGCATAGGCTCATAGAGGGGGCATCCGATGATTACGACCTTTCAGCAACATATCCTTCAGCAACAGCGAGAAGTCCCCTATGCTTCAGGAGACTTCTCGTGGCTTCTTTCAGGGATCACCCTCGCCGCGAAAATGATTGAGGCGAAAATCCGCTGTGCGGGATTGTGCAACATCATTGGCACTGCCGGGCAAACCAATGTACAGGGCGAGACACAGCAGAAGCTCGACGTATTCGCCAACGAGGCGCTGCTTCATTGTCTTGGTGTCCGTGACTCGGTCGCGATGCTCATCTCCGAGGAGAACGACGAGCCGGTCACTTTTGGCAGGGAACCGGACACCGGAAAATATGTCATCGTCTTTGACCCCCTCGATGGTTCCTCCAATATTGATGTCAATGTAAATGTCGGTACAATCTTCTCGATTTACAAACGCAAAGGCGACCTTTCTCCAAGCAGCGTCGAGTCCGTCCTGCAGCCTGGCAGTTGCCAGCTTGCCGCCGGCTACGTTCTCTATGGCCCCTCGACGGTTCTTGTTTACACGGCCGGCCGGGGCGTGTTCGGGTTCACGCTTGATCCAACGATTGGAGCTTTTGTCTTGAGCCATGAGCAGATGAAGATGCCGGACCGGGGCAAATATTATTCGTGTAACGAAGCCAACAGCGACCTCTTTCCCGAGCATTATCGGGCTTACATTCAGGCGCTGCGGTCGCCCGGAGTGGGAGGCGCATATAGCTCGCGCTATATCGGTTCCCTGGTGGCCGATTTCCACCGAACGCTTTTGAAGGGCGGGGTCTTTTTGTACCCTCCAACGGAGAGTCATCCAGGTGGCAAGCTGCGTCTGCTGTATGAGGCAAACCCACTGGCGTTGATTGCGGAACAGGCAGGAGGCATCGCTACCAACGGCGAAGAGCCGATCCTGAATATCATCCCGAAAGGCATACACCAGAGAACGCCGCTGGTGATCGGTGGGCGATCCGAACTAGAGGCGTTTTCAACCCATGTCCCGGCTCGTAGTCTTTCCGCTGTTTGACGGCCGGAGAGGTTGGATTCCGCAGAACTCGACTCGATGTTTTGACCTTTCTCCTCAAGCCTCGGCACCTCGATTAGCAAGCGGGAGATCGAGATTTGCGGTATCCCACATCTCGCGAAAAACGAGCGAGATATGGGGCACCCGAGTTCGTGGCAGGGAGAATTCCTGAAATCTCGTTCTCACGCACCTTCTGTAGTCCGTGAGCGCGATCTTGGATCGAACAACCATCAAGCTCTCTGATTCCACCAAACCCAACATCCCCATCACTTCCAGAATGGCTTCCAACATGAGAGTTGCCCCTGTTTCAAGCGCCCGGCGCCCGACGGTTCTTTGCGATAAAGCGCCTCACCCGATCGAGCACGGCGTCCGTCTGTTGCCGGTGAGGGAGATGTCCGGTGTCGGCGAACATCTCATGTTCCACTTGCGGTAATGCGGAGAGCAGCGCATCCAGGTGCCGTGTCGTTCCGAATTCATCGTTTGCACCTTGCAGCACCAGGACCGGACAGGAAATCCGGGGAAGAAAGTCTTCAAAAGGAGATTCGTTCTCGTAGAGTGTGTCGATTCCAGAGATCCAGGATGCGAAGACCGCGTCCGCATCCTGGTGGTAGCGTGCCAGGCGCTGTTGCAGATGGCTGCCCTGATAGGTTGCCGCCATGTTTTGAATAAACTGATGCGAGCTTCCCAGCGCAATGACAAATGGGCTCTCGAGGATGAGCATTCTTGCGCGTTGGGAATCGCCGGCATACAACATCCCCAGGCCGGCGCCCTCACTGTGTCCATACACGATTGGCCGATCCACCTGGAAGTACGCCAGCAGGGCGGGGATAACCTCCTGCGCCTCGCGAAGATAAGATTCCCGGTTGCGCGGTGCGAGCGGCCCTTCTGAATTGCCCTGGCCCGCGCGCGAATACAACAGTACGTTCGTTCCTGTGGCCAGCGCCAGCTTCTCAGGAAAGTCTTTCCAGTAGGAGACCGAGCCGAGAGCCTCATGCAGCAAAAGGATTGTGTCTGTAGCGGAAGGATACTGATGTAGAGCGGTTTCCACCGATCGGCCGAGCAGCGGCACGAATTCGATCTGGGACTGTAGATCCGTGCTCACCGCGCCTCCCGCCATCGGACCCGCCATAAATACTTACCGAAGGGTAAGATAACGAATGGAGCCTGCAGTTGTCACCTCCGTTTTTGCCGCACCTCTTCGATTTGAACGGGCCGGGCAACACAGGGGAACGCATCTGGCCCGCTGTCGAGTGTCACCGTACAATGAAACAGGTCCAGGAGAATCTCTCGGTTACTCGTATGGCAAAGCGTCTCGTTGCATCCAAGGCGGCGCAGAAAAAAGACCCACCCGCCAGCCGTCGTGAACCCTGGAAAGCCTTTCAGGCGCGGCAGAGGAGCATGGTCGTGAAGCGCGATGCTGTGCTCAGGACTGCGGCCCACTTGTTCCTCGAGCACGGCTATCAAAAGTCCTCCATGAGCCTGCTGGCGAACCAACTCAAAATCACCAAGCCTGCGCTCTACTATTATTTTCGTAACAAAGAAGAAATTCTGGTTGAGTGCTACCGCGCCGGCATCGCCCATATTGAATGCCTCCTGAAGGAAACGAGCGAAAACCAGGGAACGGGCTTACGCAAGCTCGCCATGTATGTGGAGACGTACGCCGTCGAGCTCGTGTCGTACGACTTTGGGCGTTGCGTGGCCACACTCGACGAGTCCGAACTTTCTCCAGCGGCGCGGCGCGAGGTGCGCACCATGAAGCGACGCATGGATATGACGCTGCGCGGCTACGTCGAGGAGGGCATTGCCGACGGCTCAATCGGGCCTTGCAATCCGAAGCTGGTCTCGTTTGCCATCGCCGGCGCGGTTAACTGGATAGGCACCTGGTACCGGCCCGACGGTGACCTGCGCCCGCACGAAATTGCCGCGGAGTTTGCCCGCATTCTGACTGGCGGCCTCGGCCCGAAAAAGTCTAAGGATTAATACGCGGCGCCAGGTTTCCTTATTAGATTCAAAGTGTGCCTGATGGGCGCCCATCCCGCTCTGCGTCCATTGACTTTCTGACCAATCGTTCAGTATTCTCAGATGTAGTCGAACGGGGCATTGCGATGCACGTTCGATGTATGTTCGACTGGCAGTAGAGGAGTGAGCTCATGCCGCTGGTTTCCGATTCCGTGGCTCAGAACACGCCGGCCTTCGAGCAGGAAAATCGCCCCAATCGAACGTTCAACATTCGGCGTGCGGCGGTGCTGGGCGCAGGCACGATGGGCGCGCGCATAGCCGCTCACATCGCCAACGCGGGTCTTCCTGTACTTCTACTCGATATCGTTCCTGAAAAGGGCGACCGCAACAGCCTCGCTGCGGCGGCGCTGAATACCCTCAAGAGCGCAAAGCCCGCGGCTTTTGCAGTCGGCTCCGTAGCAGCGAACATCCGTGTCGGCAATTTTGAAGACGATCTGCCCCGGCTGAAAGATTGCGATTGGATCATCGAGGCAGTCGCCGAGAATCTCGATATCAAGCGCACCTTGCTCAGCAAGGTTGCACCGCACCTCCATGGCGAAGCGATTCTAACCACCAATACCAGTGGTCTGCCGGTCGCTCAAATCGGCGCGCAGCTGCCTGAGGCTCTGCGGCGGCGCTGGTTCGGTACCCACTTCTTCAATCCGCCCCGTTATATGCGTCTCCTCGAGGTGATCGCCACACCAGAGACGGATCCGGCCGCGGTTGCTGCCATTGCTGAGTTTGCCGATCGTCAACTCGGAAAGACTGTCGTCCCCGCCAACGATGTGGCCAATTTCATCGCCAATCGCGTGGGCACATTCGTAATGCTGAATACCTTCAAGATTATGCACGAGCAAGGGTTGAGCATCGAGGAAATCGATATTCTGACCGGCCCCGTGATCGGCTGGCCGAAGACCGGTACGTTCCGTCTTGCGGACATGGTGGGCCTTGATGTTCTGGGCAGCGTAGCGCAGAACTTTGCGAAAGCCGCGACCGATGAGCGATCAGACGTGAAGCTTCCTGAGGTTATCGAGCAACTGATCGCGCGCAAGTGGCTCGGGGACAAGACGAAGCAGGGCTTCTACAAAAAAGAACGCGCTGCCGATGGAAGCGAAGTGCGCTCTGTGTTGAATGTGGAGACCTTTGAATATCGGCCTGCTACCAAGCCAGCCCTTCCTTCGGTCGAGCTGGCGAAGAGCAGCGATTCGATTGCCGGCAGACTAAAGACAGTGCTCGATGCGGATCCCGCCAGGGATCGGGCTGCGAAGTTTTATTGGCGGACGCTTCCCGAGCTTTGGGCATACTCGGCCAACCGCATCGGCGAGGTCGCCGGGACGCTTGTCGATATCGACCGCGCGATGACCTCCGGCTTTAACTGGAGTTTGGGGCCGTTTGCGCTATGGGACGCTGCCGGTGTTCCCAAAACAGTAGAGAAGATGCGCGCGGCCGGAGCCGCCATTCCGCCGGCAGTCGAAAAGCTCCTGGCAGCCGGCGGCACCTCCTGGTACCGCGCCGATGGAACCGAATACTTTGACGTGACGACGGGCGCGTATCGCCCGGTGCACCAAAATCCAGAATTGAATTCGGTGGCCAGCTACAAGCGTTCAGGGCTCACGCAAACCAACGGCATCTTCGCCGAAAATTCCAGTATCTCTCTGATTGATATTGGCGACGGCATAGGCTGCTTCGAGTTCCATTCGAAGATGAATTCGCTAGGCTACGACATCGTTTCCTTTCTGCTGCAAAAGCTCCAGCCAGGGAGCGACGCCGTCCGGAACTTCGATGGCTTCATCATCACCAACGACGCAGAGAGCTTCACTGTCGGCGCTAACCTGATGCAGCTCCTGCTGGCGATACAAGACGAGGAGTGGGACGAGATCGAGCACAACGTTCGGCAGTTCCAGGGGATGACCCAGGCAATCAAGTTCTGTCCGCGTCCGGTGGTTGCAGCACCCTTCGGCATGTGCCTTGGCGGCGGCACTGAACTCAGCATGCACTGCGCACTGCGCCAGCCGCATCTTGAGCTGTATGCCGGGCTGGTGGAAACCGGCGTTGGTCTCATCCCGGGCGGCGGTGGATGCAAGGAGATGCTGCTGCGCGCCCTGGCTGCTGCAGATGCAGTCCGCAGCGATGCCAGGGGCGAGTCGGTTGAAGTGATCGAGACCCTCAAGAACATCTTTGAGACCATTGCCATGGCCAAGGTATCCACCTCCGCCGTCGATGCGCGTTCCATGCGGATCATCGAAGACATCGATTCCATTTCCATGAATCGTAGCCGTTTGGTGAGCGACTCCAAGGCGCAGGCCCTCCGCCTTGCGCGCTCCGGATACACGGCGCCTGGTGTGAGGACGAACATTCCCGCGCCCGGACAGACGATTCAGGCGACGTTGAAGCTCGGCGTCTACCTGCTGCGCGAAGGCGCGTACATCAGTGAGCATGATGCCAAGGTCGCCACCCACGTGGCGCGTGTACTCACCGGTGGCGAGGTCACGCCGGGGACCCTGCTCAGCGAACAGAACTTGCTCGACCTGGAGCGCGAGGCCTTCCTCTCCCTTTGCGGCGAAGCCAAGACAGTCGAGCGCATCCAATTCACGCTCAAGACCGGCAAGCCGCTCAGGAACTAATACGTAGTCCCCAAAATTTCGTGAGCATTCTGGATGGGAAGGCAGGTTATGAAGGAAGCAGTCATCGTGAGCGCAGTGCGTACCGCGGTAGGGAAGGCCCCCAAAGGGACGCTCCGCTTCACTCGTCCGGACGATCTGGGCGCGATTGCTGTTAAGGGCGCAGTCGATCGGGTCCCGATGCTCGATCCCAAAGAGATCGAGGACGTCATCATTGGTTGCGCGATGCCCGAGGGGGAGCAGGGGATGAACATGGCCCGGCTCATTTCGCTGCGCGCCGGTCTGCCCATCGAAGCCGCCGCTATGACCGTGAATCGGTACTGCGCCTCCGGCTTGCAAACAGTTGCGCTGGCGGCAGAACGAATTCGTGGCGGGGGCGCCGATGTGATGGTCGCGGGCGGCGCGGAGTCGATGTCCTACTTGCCCATGGGCGGCAACAAGATCGCTATCAATCCGTGGCTTATGGACAACCATCCGGCAGCTTACATGTCGATGGGGCTCACCGCGGAGCGGGTCGCGAAACACTACGGCATCTCGCGCGAGGAGTCGGACCAGTTCGCGTTCGCCAGTCACAAGAACGCGCTGGCGGCCATCGAGGCCGGTCGCTTCGAAGACGAAATTGTGCCCGTCCCCGTGGTGACTACCGTCATGAGCGCCACCGGCAAGCCGGAAAAGACAGAGAAGACGTTCCAAGTCGACGAAGGACCGCGCGCGGATACCTCGATCGAGGCGCTGGCAAAATTGCGCGCTGTCTTCCATGCCAACGGCGTCGTCACCGCAGGCAACAGCTCGCAGACCTCGGATGGGGCGGCGGCCGCGGTCGTCATGTCTGACACGCGCGCCCATGAGATCGGGGCTACGCCACTGGTTCGGTTTGTCTCCTTCGCCTACGCCGGATGCCTGCCCGAAGAGATGGGGATCGGTCCAATTTATGCCATTCCCAAAGCCCTTAAGATGGCCGGCCTGACCCTCGATCAGATTGATTTGATTGAGCTGAATGAGGCGTTCGCCGCGCAATCGCTGGCGGTGATCAAGACATTGGGAATGGATCCGGCCCGGGTTAACGTGAATGGCGGAGCGATCGCCCTTGGTCATCCCCTGGGCTGTACCGGTACCAAGCTCATGGCCAGCCTGATTGGTGAGATGAAACGGCGCAGAGCCCGGTATGGGCTGGTGACGATGTGTGTCGGCGGCGGCCAGGGAGCAGCAGGCATCTTCGAGAACTTACAAAGTTAATCGGCTGGAGGGATCGCGATGCAACGCCAGTCAGGAGAGGGCCAATGATCACAGAGACTGTAGCCAGGCCGGCAAAACGAGTTACCGGGGGTAGCTTCCTGATCGAAGATCTGCTTCCGGAGGAAATCTTCACCCTCGAAGATCTGTCTTTGGAACAAAAGCAGATCGCTGAGATGACCGCCGAGTTTGCCGACGAGAAGATCCTGCCGCACGTGCAGGAGATCGAAGCGAAAAACTTCGACGTGAGCCGCAAGCTGATGCGCGATCTGGGCCAACTGGGACTTCTCGGCGTGGATGTGCCCGAGGAGTACGGTGGCCTCGACATGGATAAAGTGACGTCGGCCCTGGTCGCACAGAATCTGAGCGTGATGGGCAGCTTCTCCGTCACCTTCAGTGCTCATGTAACGATAGGAACCTTGCCTCTGGTCTGGTACGGAACGCCGCAACAGAAGGAGAAGTATCTTCCCAGATTGGCGAGCGGCGAGTGGATCGCTGCCTATGCATTGTCAGAGGCCTCTGCCGGCTCGGACGCAATGAACATTCGTGCCCGCGCGACGCTGACGCCCGATGGAAAACATTACCTGCTCAATGGCGAGAAGATGTGGATTTCGAACGCCGGCATCGCCAGCCTCTTTACCGTCTTCGTTAAAATCGACGGCGAGAAATTCTCTGCCTTCCTGGTGGAAGCGGGCACGCCCGGCCTCACCGTGGGCGCAGAGGAGCATAAGCTCGGGATTCGCGGTTCTTCCACCTGCCCCCTCATCCTCACTGACTGCAAGGTGCCGGTGGAGAACCTGCTGGGGGAGGCCGGCAAGGGGCATCACATCGCCTTCAACATTCTTAACGTGGGCCGCTACAAGCTTGCGGCCAGCGCGATTGGTGGCGCGCGCAACTCGCTCCGCGACGGCATACGCTATGCCAGGGAACGGGTTGCTTTTGGCAAGCCTATTACCGCCTTCGGCCTGGTGCAGGAGAAGATCGCCGAAAGCGCGGCCGGGATCTACGCCACCGAGGCCGCTCTGTACCGCGTCGTTGGCGCAATCGATGTGGCGCTCTCTGAGCTTGATAAGAAATCCCCGACCTTCACCCAGGAGGTGCAGAAGCGGATCGAAGAGTTTGCCGTCGAATGCTCGATCCTGAAGTTTTTCGGCTCGGAAATGGTGGAGCGAGTCGTGGACCACACACTGCAGATCCACGGCGGCTACGGGTACGTCGAAGAGTATCCGGTAGAAAGAAGCTATCGCGACTCACGCATCAACAAGATATTCGAGGGTACCAACGAGATCAATCGGCTGATCACAACTGGCTGGATGATCAAGCGTGCGCTCCAGGGAACCCTGCCTCTGCTTCCCGCCATTCAGAAGGTGATGGATGAAGTCATGGCCGGACCGGCCGCGCGCGTAAGCTACCAGGGCCCACTGGCTGAGGAGCGCGCGCTGCTTGCGAGTGCCAAGAAGATCACTTTGTTCTGCTCCGGCGCCGCTTCGCAGAAGTTTGGCAACGATCTTGGGGAACAGCAGGAGGTCATGGGCGCGCTGGCTGACATGCTCAGCGAAGTGCTCGTGCTCGAATCGACTATCCTGCGCACCGAGAAGACGGCCAATTCGATTGCAGTCAAGCTGGCCAAGTACTACGCTGCCCGATCCTTCCGCATCGTCGAATCCGCCGCGGAGCGTGTGCTCGGAGCGGTTGCAGAGGGTGACATGCTGCGCACGCAGATGACAATTTTCCGCCGCCTGGCCAAGCACGAGCCCGTCAATACTGTAGCCTTAGGACGCGAGATTTCCGCAGCCATGGTCGAGGCAGGCCGGTACAGGCTGTAAGGCCGGTAGTCCAGGAGCAGTGCAATGCGCATGCTGACCGTCATCCGCCAGGTTCTGGATGCTGAAGAGAGCGTGGTCATCCAGGACGGCGCTGTCTCGCTGCAGGGTCGTAAGCTGGTGATGGATACCATGGATGAGTATGGTGTCGAAGAGGCTCTGCGCCTGCGCGAAGCGGGAACGGAGGCGGAAGTGGTTGCCCTCGCAATCGGGCCTGCTCGCTCCGAGGAGGCTGTCCGCGCGGCGCTTGCGATGGGAGCGGATCGCGGCATTCTCGTGGAGACCGACGGCTTTCTCGACGTCATCGCAGTGAGCAGCGTGGTCGCTCAGGTAGCCCGCACCGAGCAGATCGACCTCATCTTCTGCGGTGGCCAGCAGGCAGACTGGGATAGTCATGCACTGGGCGCAGCCATTGCTGAAAGGCTCGACTGGGCGCAAGCGACATGGACCAATGCTTTGACGCTGAAGGGTAAGGAGCTAATCGGGAAGCATGACGTCGACGCGGGCAGCGAAACCTTCACCTTATCGCTGCCTGCGGTCGTCACCACGCAGCAGGGCCTCAATGAGCCACGCTATCCAACGTTGCCCAACATCATGAAGTCCAAGAAAAAAGAGCTGCGCCGTGTGCCCCTGGAAGGTTTCGGGGTCAGTGCCAAACTCAAGGTTGTAGGCGTCGAAGTACAGGTGAAGGAACGGCGCAAGAAAATTCTCGATGGCAAGAATGCCGGCACCGCTGCGGCCCAATTAGTCGATCTTCTGCGCCATGACGCCCGAGTGATCGAATGATTTTAGTGATTGCGGAACACGCCCGTGGCAAGCTGAGCAAAAGCACGTTTGAAATGGCGACGGCGGCTCGCCAAATCGGTCGCGAGGGTCCGGTCACGATGGTCGTTCTGGGAAGTGGCGTCAGCTCTGTCGCGGAACAAGCTGCGCTGCTCGCAGATCAGGTTTTGGTTGCGGACAAACCCGAGCTCGCTCACTACAACCCAGAAATCTGGGCCAACGCGGTTGCGCAAATCGCAAAAGAAGGGGAAGCGCATACCATCCTCATCGGAGGCAGTCGCAGCGGACGCGAGTACAGCCCCCGCGTTGCCGTCAAGTTGGATGCTCCGTTGATCGAAGATGCCATCAGCCTGGTGGATCGCAACGGCGTACTCGGCGCTGCGCATTACACCTTCCTCGCCCGGGTGACAGAGAGGGTCGAAGCGGAAGGTCCGGTCGTGGTGGTAACGGTAAAGCCGGGGGCGTTTGCGGCGGCCCAGTTGGGAAGCGCAGCCGCGGAGCAATTTGACGTCGATCCTACTTTGCCAAAGTCTCGCCTGATCGTCACCGGCCGCACGGAAGAAAAAAGTGAACGCGTCTCCCTGGCCGATGCAGATCTCGTCGTCGCCGGCGGCCGGGGCGTGGGCAGCCCGGAGGGGTTCACGCATCTTGTCGAGGCTCTGGCCGATCAGCTTGGCGCAGCGGTTGGTGCAACACGCGCTATCGTGGATGCAGGATGGCGTCCGTATTCCGAACAAGTAGGGCAAACCGGCAAAACGGTTCAGCCCAAGGCATACATCGCCGTCGGCATCTCGGGAGCCGTGCAGCACCTTTCCGGAATGAACAAGAGCAAGTTCATTGTGGCTGTCAACAAGGATGC
>Ga0302325_10033412_pt1 | contig 10539 bp, 8 predicted proteins | sample Palsa_T0_2_FD_201948 | JGI IMG/M metagenome (GOLD analysis project Ga0302325, IMG submission 201948) | Peat permafrost microbial communities from Stordalen Mire near Abisko, Sweden - Palsa_T0_2 | ecosystem: Environmental > Terrestrial > Soil > Palsa > Peat permafrost | place: Sweden: Abisko...
GCAAGAGAGACCGCCTCCTCGCCGGCCGCCGGCAGAGGGCCGCGGGACAGACGGCTTTACCGATGCGACTTCGAACGCGGTCGCGGCGGGCGGCGTGGTCTGCGCCGGGGCGCTGACCACCGCGGCGGCCGCCGTGGCCAAGGTTAGCAATCGCCTCGCGCAATTGGTCATAACTTCTGTCTTGCAGTGGCGTTGCGCCGGCGACTTGTGTTACTGGGTGGGCAAGCTAAAGCATGCCCCACCTATTGAATTGGAGGCCGGTCGTTGAAAAGGCGCAGCCATTGGCCCCGCTCGATCTGAATGGCGTCGCCTGTCACTTGAATCGGGATCTGCGACTTCAGCGCCGGCCAGACGTCGTGGCACGAATGCAGATCGATGAAGTGGGCGCCGTCGCGCGCGACTGCCAACAGGTAACCGACATCGCGAGATGCGTAGACCGCGCTCACTTGCGAAACACTGGCCGTACACGCGCCCACGACTCGCAGCGGGCCGAGCCATTCTTTGGGATGAAATACGTCGTCCGGCCCCATCAATTGAACCTTGCGATCGAGCGCCGTGGCTTCGTAAATCTGCGGATCGGCTGCCGCGCGAAATTCGAGTTGGCGGAAGTCCGGCTTGTGAACCAATGAGAGATCGCACGCGGCCAGAGACAGCAGCACCGCAGCCGCCGCCAATCTCAACGCGATGCCCGCGTCAATTCGGCCGCCGCGCCCTGAATAGCCTCGCCGGCATTTTCGAGGATCTTGCCCACCAACACAATCTGTTGGTCGGCCTGTTTCCACTGCTTCTGTTCGATGCTCTCGCGCACGCCGGGCAGCGTCTTTACGCCGTAGCCGGTATAGAATCCAGGGGCATAGATCTCATTCTTGTACCAGGGGCGATCCGGCAGCCCCTCGTTGGAGGTGAGCGTCCGCTCCACTGCGATCAGCCGCGAATTTGCTTCGAGCAGAGTAGCGCGGGCCAGCGCCGATGCGCCATTCTCGGACGCATGGGCTAGCGCCTGGTCGTAAATCTGCGCGGTGTGTTCCAGCGCGACCAGCGCGTTATCGAGCGGCGCGAAGTTCAGAAACGGCGGGACGGCCTCTTTCGCGGGGGCTATGGTGGGGAAGCGCGGATCCATCGCCGCGGTGTATACTCCCTCATCAATTGCGCGATTTTGCGCTTCAATACGGTTGCGCGTATCGGTCGATAGCTTCTCCACTTCAGCCACGTATCGCCGCATAGTCGCGGTGAAGTCGTCGAAATCGAAGGGCAGCAGTTCGGCATCCGCCATGCGCATCACGGCGCTCCCGGCGATTTGCGCCAAGGCTCGGCCATAAACGAAGTCACTGTCGGAGAAGTGAGTGTACCAGTAGAAATCGTCGTAATCGGAGTGATAGATGCCGCTGCGGTCTTCGCCGCCGAAGCCCATATTCAACGAAGCTATTCCCAGGTGGTCGAGAAACGCCGAATAATCCGAGCCCGAGCCCAGCGCGGCGATGCGGAACTCCTGTCCGGCCGCGGACGGCTGCTCGGCGCCTTCCGGCAACGGACCCGCGCCTGGCATCCGGCGCAGCCGCAGCCGCTGCGACACGCTCATCTTGGTCTCGGGATCTTCCACATCGCGCGCTACTGTATTGACGAACTTTTCGAGCGTATGCGAGCCTTCCACGTTCAGAAAGCCGCGTCCGTTCCCATCGGAATTGATATAAACAGCGGCCTTGCGTTGCAGCTCTTCGGCGTGAGTCTCGGCCCATTCCGTGGAACCGAGCAAGCCGGGCTCTTCGCCATCCCACGCACAAAATATGATGGTCCGCTTGGGCTTCCAACCCTGCTTGAGCAACTCGCTCATGGCGCGGGCTTCTTCCAGCATCGCAACCTGGCCGGAGAGCGGATCGTCGGCGCCGTTCACCCAGGCATCGTGATGATTGCCGCGAACGATCCATTCATCGGGATACACGCTGCCCGGAATGCGAGCGATCACGTCGTAGAGCGGTTTGAGGTCAAAGTTGAACTTCAGCTTCATATGAACCTTGGCCGGACCGGGCCCGACGTGATACGTGATGGGCAACGATCCGCGCCAATTCACCGGCGCCATCGGACCGCGCAGGGCCGCGAGCAAGGGCTGGGCATCGCCGTAAGAAATGGGCAGCACCGGTATTTTGGTCAAGGTTTTGACCTCATTGAGCGGCAGCCGCTTGGCATCCTTAGTGGCGCCGACGCCCGGCGTCAGCGGGTCGCCGGGATAGGTGGGCATATCCATCACGCTGCCGCGCTGCACGCCATCTTTGTTGCGCATCGGCCCCTCGGGAAACACGTCGCCCTGGAAGTAGCCGTCCTCGTGCGGGTCGGAATAAATCATGCAGCCGACCGCGCCGTGCTCCGCGGCGACCTTCGGCTTAATGCCGCGCCAGGAATTGCCATAGCGGGCGATGACGATGGCGCCCTTCACCGAAATGCCCAGACGGTCGAGCGCTTCGTAATCTTCGGGGATGCCGAAATTCACGTAAACCAGAGGCGCGGTCACGTCGCCATCGATGGAGTAAGCATTGTAAGAGGGTAGTTGCTCATCGTGCTGGCCCGAGGTAGGGTCGACCGCGACCGTGGGCTCTTCGAGCTTGAGCGCGAAATGCGTGGGCTCCACCATTTCCACCAGACGCTCCTTAGGGGTTGGGAAGAGCACGTCGAACGATTCGATCTTTGCGTCGAGCCCCCACGCCTTGAACTTGGCAAGGATCCACTCGGCGTTGTCCTTGTCATAGGGAGAGCCGACATGGTGCGGCCGCGCAGAGAGACGTTGCATGGCATCGCGCAAATTACCGGGGCTCGGAATGGCTCGGAACCTCGCCTCCCAATCCTGCTCGGTTTTGGAAGCGCCGGCGGAGAAGCCGCGCAACTGAGGAAGGTCGGCCGGGGTTGCGATGGATGCGCACAGCGCGAGGCAGAGGGCATAGCGTTTCATAAGATGAAACTATTCTATCGCGGGCGGGGGCTTCTTCAACGCGGAGCAACGGAGAGGCGGAGGCACACGGAGTCTTCGCCGGATAGCTCTACCAAGTCACGCAAGTGGTAAGCCACCGGTCGCCGGCTTTGACGCAAAAACCCCTTACTTTAGCGCCTCATTCAAAACCCGCGCCAGCCGGTCTCCCGCCTTTTCAATCTGTTCCCGGATCACCGGATCGGCCTTCGCCTCATAATCCGGCGTGATCGTCGCGGGCGTGCCCTTTTCCGTCTTCGGCAACATGCCGTAGGTCACCTTGACGGCCAGTTTGTGTCCCTGCTCCGACCAATCTTCTACGCTGCCCTTTCTCCATTTTTTGGCGTGGCGCTCGGCATCCTCCAAATAAACCGGAAACAGGTCTTCTTCCTTTCCTATATTTCCCAGCAGGCCGCTATCCCAAAGGGAGTGCAGATTCATGTTGCGCCCCTTGTAGACTACCTGAACGTCGTTGCCGCCCTTGTCTTTGTTATCCGAATCATGCAGCGGCTGATGCATGTCGCCCACGAAATGGATCAGGAACATCAGCGCTTCGCGGCGTTGAACCGGCGGCGTGTTGGGATCGCGCAATACCGCTTCGAAATCCTCGATCTTCTTGATCATGCAGCCCTCTTTAGGACAATCGCGCGCCATGTCGAGGTGCGGCTTATCGATGGGGATATCGATGTAATGCCAGGGGCCGGTTTCGGCGCGCGAGCGGCGGACTTCGTCGGCCCAACTCGCCACCGACGCCATGGAAACGTTCGGACCGAGGATTTCGACCACCTTCGCGTGCACTGCCGGGGTGAGTTGCGCTTCCGCGATGCGGGCGATCAAGGCGTGTCCTTCGGTTCCCCAGCTAAAAGCGGAAATCGTAAAACATAAGCTGGCCGCTAAAATCTTTTTGCGCATGAAATGCCAGCGTATCATGCGCGGCGAGCGATTCGACACGCCGCGCGAAAGGCACCGGCCGAACGTCCACGGCAGCGGGGTTTGCTGCCTCAAAAACTTGGATCAAAAAGACGAGGAATTGCGTAATAGTACGCGAGGCGGGACTTTCGCTTCTAATCTTACGTTATCCTGGAGATAGATGTCCGAATCTGGGCCGGAGCGCTTCCGCTTCTGGCGTCAATTTCTAAATGCCTTTCGGCTGGCCATGGAGTCTCTCCGTGCGCACAAGCTGCGCAGCTTCCTCACGTTGCTGGGGGTGATCATCGGCGTGGCCAGCGTGATCATGGTCGGCGCCGCGATCGACGGGCTGGGCGTGTATGCCGAGCAAAGCACCGCTAAAGCTTTCGGGTCGGAATCGTTTATGGTGGCGCAGATCGCCGCCACCGGCCGCCTGAGCCGCCGTGAATATTTCGACAAGGTCAAGCGCAACAAGCCGATCCGCACCGCCGATGCGCGCTTCCTGGAATCGATTAACGGCGACCGCGTGCTCTATAGCCCGTACCGGAATCACACCTCCGATATCAAGCGCGAAAACATCACGCTCGAAGACACCACCGTGATTGGAACCTCGGCGGATATGGCCGATATTCGCGACATCGGCGTGGTTGACGGGCGCTTCTTCACGACGCAAGAGGACCACACGCGATCGTTCGTGGCCGTGGTCGGCGACACCGTCAAGACCACGCTCTTTCCCGGGGAAAGCTCGCCCGTGGGCGGGGTTTTGCGCATCGAAGGCATCGAATTCACTGTCATCGGCGTGGAAGAGAAACTCGGCTCAGCCTTCGGGCGCGACCAGGATAAGAACGTCTACATTCCGGCCTCCGCCTTCGAGCGGATGTATGGCCCCGGCACAGGCTTCGCCGTCTTCGGCCGACCGCGGCCCGGCCTCGGAATGACGCTGACCGATGCGCTCGATCTCACCCGCGTCGCGCTACGCTCGCACTTCCATACGCCGGTGGGGCAGGATGACAATTTCGATACGTTGACGCCCGACGCCATCCGCGGCTTCATCGATCAATTGCTCGGCATGGTCGCGGCCATCGTGGTGCCGGTTACGTTTATTTCGCTGGTGGTGGGAGGCATCGTCATTATGAACATCATGCTGGTGAGCGTCACCGAGCGCACCCGCGAAATCGGCGTGCGCAAGTCGCTGGGCGCGCGGCATGCCGATATCATGTGGCAAATCCTGATTGAAGCTACCGTGCTGGCGATGCTGGGCGGAGCCATGGGAGTCGCGGTGGGCGCCATGGTCACCTTGTTGCTGGGGCAGGCCTTCGATATCTCGATGCATATCACGGTCTTTTACGTAGTCCTCTCGATTGCCGTATCGAGCATTGTCGGCATAGTCTCGGGCTGGTATCCGGCGTCGCGCGCGGCTAAGCTCGACCCGGTGGTGGCGCTGCGTGCGGAGTAAGCCATGAACATCAGCCCCGGCGAAAACATACAAATGGCGATTCACGCGGTCTGGAACCACAAGTTCCGCTCGATGCTCACCATCATCGGCATCGTGATCGGCATTACGACTGTTGTGACCGTCTCGGCCCTGCTCACCGGGCTGCGTGAGGGCGTGGTCGTCTTCTTTCAGGAACTGGGTCCGGACAACATCTTTGTGTATCGCACCTCCGGCGACCCTAGCCAGGACGCGCAGATTCCCAAGGAAAAGAAACGCCGGCCGCTCAAGCCCGAGTATGCCGAGTACGTCAAGCACTGGTGTTCCTCCGTCGCCGATACTGGCCTTGTGCTCTACATTCCGGCAGTGGTGGATGGCAATCCCTTGATCGCGCGCGTGCCTGGTTACGAATCCGACACAGTTAGCGTCAGTGGACTTTCCGCCAACATGTACGATATCTCGCCGCGCGATTTCGACGCCGGCCGTTACTTCACCCCGGAAGAGGACCAGCGCGGCGCGCACGTCGCCATGATCGGCCACAATGTCGCCGATCAGCTTTTCCCCGATGGCCACGCGGTCGACCGCACCTTCATGCTCGATGGCGCCGAATACACCGTGATCGGCGCCTACTCCAAAGCCAAGGGCGGGTTTTTCGGCGAAAACGGGCAGGATAACGAAATCGATATCCCGCTCCGCACGGCGGAATCGCGGTATCCGCAGATCAACCGCTTCATGATAATCGCCAAAGCCAAACCGGGCAAGCGCCAGGACGCTTTCGATGAAACCGAAGGGACGATTCGCCGCCTGCGTCATTTGGAAACCGCGGCGGAAGACGATTTCTCTATCTCGACGCCCGATCAGATCATCCAGCAGTTCGATAAGATCACCGGCCTGATTGGCCTGGTAGCCATCGCTATCTCAGCGCTGGGGCTCCTGGTAGGTGGAATCGGCGTGATGAATATCATGCTGGTAAGCGTTACCGAGCGCACCCGCGAGATCGGCGTGCGCAAGGCCTTGGGGGCGCGGCGGCGCGACATTATCGGCCAGTTCCTGGTGGAAGCCATGACGCTCACCGGCGCCGGAGGCGTGCTGGGCCTGTGCGTCGCCATGCTGATCACCATGTTGGTGGGAGTGCTGGTGCCGTCCATTTCAGCCAAAGTACCGGCGTGGGCGCTGATCGCAGGCTTTTCCGTATCCGTGGCGGTGGGGGTATTCTTCGGCGTGTGGCCGGCCGTGAAAGCGGCGCAACTCGACCCGGTGGACGCGCTGCGATACGAATAATGGCGCTGCTTGAAAGTTGCACCGGCCTTTCCAAAAGCTTTGGCGCGCGGGTTCTCTTTACCGGCATCGCATTGGGCATTTCGGAAGGCGAGCGCCTCGGCCTGATTGGCCCCAACGGCGCCGGCAAATCGACGCTGCTCAAGATTCTGGCGGGCAAGCTCGATTGCGACGAAGGCTCGGTTTCCCTGCGCCGCAAGACGCGCGTGGGCTACGTGCCGCAGCAGGCCGAACTTCCCGTGGGTAAGACCGTAACTGAAGTCATCTCCGATGCGCTCGCGGGCGAGCGCCTGGAAGACGCCGAGCGCGCATCCCGCATCAACCTCACTTTGGGCCGCGCCGGATTCGCTAGCGGCGATATCCGCACCGAAGCCTTATCCGGCGGATGGCAGCGCCGCCTGGCCATCGCGCGCGAACTGGCCGTGAATCCCGATGTCCTGTTTCTCGACGAGCCCACGAATCACTTAGACATCGAAGGCATTCTCTGGCTCGAAAAGCTGCTTACCAACGCGTCCTTCGCCAGCGTTGTGGTGAGCCATGACCGCTATTTTCTGGACAACGTGGTGAGTGGCATGGCGGAGATAGACCGCGTATATCCCGAAGGCATTTTCCGCGTGCCCGGCAGTTACAGCCAGTTCCTGGAGAAGAAGGCGGATTTCCTGCTGGCGCAATCGAGCAGCCAGGAATCGCTCGCCAACATTGTCCGCCGCGAAGTGGAGTGGCTGCGCCGCGGCGCCAAGGCACGCACGGGCAAGTCGCGCGCCCGAACTGACGAAGCCGGCCGCCTGATCGACGAGCTTTCGGACCTGGAACGCCGTTCCGCCAAGGGCGTCGCGCGCATCGACTTCACCGCCACCGAACGCCGCACCAAGCGCCTGATTTCCGCCGAAGGCATCACGAAATCGCTAGGCGGCCGGGCGCTTTTTCGCGATCTGAGCTTCATCCTCTCGCCCGGTGTGCGCCTCGGGCTGCTGGGTCTGAACGGAACGGGGAAAACCACCCTGCTGCGCATCCTGGCCGGCGAAACGCAGCCCGATGCCGGCCGCGTGGAGTTCGCCGAGGCCCTCCGGATCGTCTATTTCGATCAGGCCCGCGAGCGCCTCGACCCCGCGCAAACGTTGCGCGAGGGTTTGGGAGGCCATGGCGACCACGTAATCTTTCGCGGCCAGCCGATCCACGTGGCCGGATGGGCCAAGCGATTCCTCTTCGATTCGGGCCAACTCGACCGGCCCATTTCGAGCCTCTCCGGCGGCGAGCAGGCGCGTGTTTTGATCGCGCGTCTGATGCTGCAGCCCGCCGACGTTCTGCTGCTCGACGAGCCCACCAACGATCTGGACATTCCGACTCTCGAAGTGCTGGAAGAGAGTCTCACCGATTTCCCTGGCGCGCTGGTGCTGGTGACTCACGACCGCTTCATGCTGGACCGGGTATCCACGACCATTCTCAGTCTGGATGGACAAGGCGGCTCGCAAATTTACGCCGACTACTGGCAGTGGGAGCAGGCGCAGACGGCGCCGAAGCAGAAGACGGAGAAGGCGGCTGCGCCTAAACCCGCGCCCGCGGGCAAGAAGAAGCTGTCGTATCTGGAAGCGCGCGAGTGGGAGGGCATGGAAGCGCGGATTTTGGAAGCGGAGCAGGCGGTGGACGCGATCCGCGCCGAAATGCAGGCGCCGGATGTGGTATCGGACGGAGTGAGGCTACACGACTGCTATGAGCGGCTGCAAGTGGCTGAGGCGGGAGTCGCTGGCCTTTATGCCCGCTGGGCGGAATTGGAAGAGAAACGGTAACGCCGGCGGTGTTGCCGCTTCTCACGAGCGCTGCTTGCTGAGCATCATCGCAAGGAGGTAGTTGCCGGCCATCGGATCGGTACGAATGGCATACCAATCCTGAAAAGCCGCCCGGGTCAAATCTAGAATCTCTTGTACGTCTAGCATCGTCCATAGCTCGTGGTTGTCGTAGTCGGCCGCGTGACGTTCATCCTGTAAATCGACGAAGGCGCTCGCGACTTTTCGAATGGCCGGAGGTATCGGCTGTTGGTTGCCGTGCCAATCGTGCCAAGTCTGCTTCTGGAACTGGATTGAGATGCTCTTCATGACGCCGTGTTGGAACCCGCGTTCCACGCCTGTTTGTGCTTCCGGTGAACCACTCCACCGCAGCGCGGCCGCCTCGACTAGCAGATGAAAAAGGGCGTAGTAAGCCGTCGAAACCGCGCGCCTTAGGCTCGCTTGGCTAGGGTTGGAACCTTCATAGGTGGCCAGGTGATCCGCCTGCCTTAGCAGGTCCTCGGCTATGCCCATTGTGGATCTTGCAGCTTGGCCTGTTCGCTTTGAGTCCGAAACCGAAAGTATGGATGCATATCCAAATCCTCCAGCCGAAGCTCTTCAGCAACCTTCGCGCGCACCAAGCCCGTGACCTGCCGCAAGGGTTCGCGACGGCTTGCTTCATCCGACAGAGTCACGCGGAAATAGAGCGACAGATCGTCGGTCCAGTCCGGCTTCACGGCGAGGCGAATCCGAACCACATCAGGGGCAAGCTCACGCGCGATGCGGTCGACTTGTTCTTGCGTGGGGATTGTGGCTGTCATCATTGCGCCTGATTACAGGATACACCCCGTTAGCCCCGGCGGCCTACTCGATCTGCATCGTCACATACACCAACTGGCCGTCCCGCTCCACCAGCAGCGCCAGCGGATCGGTATCCTTCAATTTATCCAGCGCCCCACGCAGCGCGTCCACGCTCGATACGGGCGTGCCATTCACTTCGTAAATCACGTCTCCCAGTTTCAGGCTGTCGCCGGAATATGGGGATTCGCCGGCGCGCGCCGCCACTACTACGCCAATCGAGCGGCGCAGGTCGGGCAGCAATTGCGAGACGCTCTTATCGAGGGCTATGCCCAAAATTCCTAACTGCGGCACGATATTCTTGACCGGATCCACCATGTCGGCGAATCTCTGCGGATCGTCTTCGCGTTCGGTAACCGCCACCGGGTAAGTTACTTTTTCCTCTCCCCGCAGCACTTGCACGTTGACTTTATCCCCCAACTTATAGCGATATAGGTTCACATCCAGTTGGCGCACATTCTCCATGGCTTTTCCATTCAAGCTCAGAACGATGTCGCCGGCTTTCAAGCCGGCCTTATCCGCGGGACCATCGGGTGTCACATCAGAGAGGATTACTCCCCAGTCTTGCAGCAGTTTCAGGGCGTCCGCCAAGGCGGGAGTAATCGTCTGCGCCACCACGCCAATCTCGCCCCGATGCACGTGGCCGTTGTCGCGAAGCTGCTCGAAGACATTTTTGATGATATTGCTCGGAATGGCGAATCCCAAACCTTCACTGCCGCCGGACTGGGAATAAATGAAGGTGTTGAGGCCCATCACGTTCCCGTCCGCATCCACCAAGGGCCCGCCACTATTGCCGGGATTGATGGGCGCATCGGTCTGAATGTAAATCATGAAATCGTCCGGCTTGATCTGCCGCGCCACCGAGCTGACAATCCCCAAGGATACGGAGTTTTCCAGTCCCAGTGGATTGCCGAAAGCCATCACCAGCTGGCCCTGCCGCAGCGTATCCGAATCTCCCAGGCGCAACGGCTCGAGGCCCGTCTTCTCGATCTTCAGTACCGCCAGATCCGTATCGCGATCCACTCCCACCACGCGGGCGTCGAGGATCTTGCCGGCCGGTTGCAAGATGGATTGTCCGGTAGCTCCGTCGGCGGCCAGACGGACGCGCACACGGCGGGCGTTCGACACCACGTGCCCATTCGTCAGGATATAGCCATCGGCGCTGAGGATCACGCCCGACCCGGTCGCCCGCTGACGGGTGAGCATGGCGACCGTCGCTCCCGCCTCGTTAGTATCGCTCAGCGCGTACCCAGTGGAGAAGATCTGCACCACCGAGCGGCTCACGCGGCGAGCCAGCACTTCCATGTTCGCGCTGAGATCGTGGAGGGAATCGAGCTTTCGGG
>Ga0302325_10033413_pt1 | contig 10539 bp, 8 predicted proteins | sample Palsa_T0_2_FD_201948 | JGI IMG/M metagenome (GOLD analysis project Ga0302325, IMG submission 201948) | Peat permafrost microbial communities from Stordalen Mire near Abisko, Sweden - Palsa_T0_2 | ecosystem: Environmental > Terrestrial > Soil > Palsa > Peat permafrost | place: Sweden: Abisko...
TCAATCCCCCGGTGACATGCTGGACGTTGACCGGCTCAACGGCGTACCCGGCCCCATCGAGCAGGGTCGCTTTGGTAAGTCCCGAATTATGAAGCGTGATTGTCGCCTGGGTGTTCCGGATGCGCCAAGGCATCTTGCCGACGCTTACCACTTTCCAGCCTTTGGCGCCCTTTTCACCCGTCGCCGGCTCCTGCTGCCAGCCGCTAGGTCGGGCAACGGTGCCGACTTGAATCAGAATCCGCCCCGAACTCGAGAGCGGTTTCTCGTCCATGGCCACCAGAGTAATCGCCGCATAGTCGTTGTTCGATTCGATGTCGGCGTCCTTGAGGTGGAACGACCCGCCGCCAGCGCTCAGGAACCCGGCAACTCCGTCCGCCCTTGGAGAGTCGAGCTGAAAGAGACCAACCGATTTGTCCAGCTTGATCTCGCCCGTGTCGCTGGCGATCGAATCGCCGGAGATGTATTTGGACAGATCCTTCACGAAGGTCTTCGACGGATCGCCGTCGTACTTCACCTCGACCGGGCCAACCAGGTAGGCGAGTGGGTCGGCAGCGGTGACGGTGCTCGCGCCGGCTCGTGCGTCGCCGCCGTTGTGATTCGGGTCGAACGATGGATCCTCCGAGATCACCGGTACCTCGCGTTGGTTGAGTTCGTCCCTGGTGCGTTCCTCGTGAATCACGGTCGCGCCGCGCTTGACGTAACCTTCGCGGTAAAGCAAAGCCGCCGCCGGAAACTGGCCGAGGGTCTGCGGGTCGCTATCTTCCCACTTGCTCAGCGGATGATCTCCATCTGGGAACGTTACGAAGTTGAAAACCGGGTCTTCCGCGTATTTTTCGGAGCCAAGCTGAAACCAGTAGAGACCCTGGACTCCCGACAGGCTCTCGTAGGCGGCACAAACAAGGGGAGCCTCCGCTTGATAGCCGAGGGGATGAACCCAGCCGCTCTCGGTGACGATGCTCGGATGGCCGACCACGTTCTTGATGTTCACGGGGAGGCTGCGGGGGTCTTTTAGCACCGAGACGTCGCTGAAGAAGTCGCCTTCATCGATTCGCCAGCCATCGTTGGGGCCCTTGTGGATGCCGCCATTGTAGTAGCGGTTGACCGCCACCACGTCGGTCGGTAAGTACGTATATCGCTCCAGGTCGTTCTGTCGAACCGGGTCCGCGGTGATCCAGTTGCTGGCGTTGACCAGACCCTTGTAGCCCAAATCGTCCCGATAGAACCGATCCATCCCCGCGTAAAAGTTCTTCTGGGTATCGATAAGAAAGGCGGTCTGATCGTCCGTGCGAACCTTCATCGTGCCCGTTTGGGGCTGGGTTAGCACCCAAGTATCGAGCATGGCGGGAGCGCCTTGGTCCCAGTCGTCGCCTGGCTGGCTCGCCCCTTGCCACTGCTGACGGGCCGCGTCGAGGTTGCCGTACTTTTTGACGAGCCATGAGCCGAACTGAGTGCCGAGAAGATGCTTTTCGGGCGCTTTGATAGCCTGGAAGGTCCAGAAAAAGAGGCCGTCCTCGTTTTGAACCTGGGCGATAGCGACCGCCGGATCTTTTGCGAGGGGGACTCCGGTGTAGGGATTGTTGTCCAGATACAGGTGCCGGACCCAGCTCTTGTAGCCGTCTTGGAGGCGCTTGTCGAAGAAGAGCAGCCCCCACACATCTTGGCCGTCGTCGTAGCCGAGGCCCCAACTTGCGGCGGCGCCGCTCGAGCCGCCGTTGGCCCAATAGGGCGAGAGCGTGACGTAAATGCCTTGCTTCTCGCAAGCCGCCACGTACCTCTGCACTCGGTCTACCTCCTCGGCGTCGTAGTCGGTCACGCTTTTGCCTTTTCCCTTCGGACTGACGCAGGTGTGAAGCCGCACCATGTTAACGCCCATCTTTGCCAGGAACCTGGCGTTGGCATCCATCTCGTCCGGCTTGAGCCGAAAGCCGTACGAGCAGACAGGCCAGAACCGAACTGGCTTCCCATCACCCCGGACAAAACCGGTTCCATCCGGACTCACCTTGACGTAGCCGGTCTCGCCGGCTTTCTTTTCGTTGAGGTAACGAAGATCCAAAAGGCAGCCTGGGCGGGAATCGTCGGGATAAGAGAAGGCCCAACTTCCGGATTGTTGGGCGATGAGGGCACAAAGAGTAAGCAGCATCGCGTCCCTATAGGTTAACGCGTAAACCGCCCGTTAGTGAGTTGGGTTTCCTTAAGCTCCCTTGCTTTGGCCCAAAACGATCGAATTGCCTTCTGAGTCCTTCATGATCAGGAAGCTGCCCCAGGGTTGTTTTTCCGGCGGTCCGCCGAACTCCACGCCCTTGGCGCTCAACTCGGCGTACGTCGCGTCGATGTCGTCGACCGCCCAGGAAGTGTTCACGAATTCACCCACCCGATCCTCGTGACCCTCCGGTGTGAATAGGGTCACGCCCGTCTTTTCGCCCGGCAGCGAGAGCTCGATCCACCGCTGCTTCTCGTTGAACGGGGCGTCAGTCCTTACGCTGAAGCCCAGCTTTTCGGTGTAGAAGGCGAGTGCCCGGTCTTGGTCAGCGACCGGTATTCCCAAGAACTTGATGTGCTTGATCATAGCGGCTTAGTATGGCAATTGGTGCGCTAATTTACAAGGCCGGCAAAGTCCTCCGTAGTTGTCTAGTCTATAGTATAATTTGCTATAGCAATGAAGTTCGAGACATACCTGTTGGACGCACTGATGAGAGACCTGGTCGGGCACTCCCGCTCCCCCGCCGCGTTCTTGGTCTACCTCCAGCTTTACCGTCACTCCATCGCGGCGGGCCGGGAGTCGGTCTCGATGAGCCATGCGATGATGGCGGACAGCACGGGCCTCTCCAAGCGGGCCGTTCAGTCGGGAGTTGCCCTCCTTTCGGAGCGCCAACTGGTCAGCGTCGCGCGCGCTCACTCGACGGCGGTGCCGGTCTATACGGTTCTGACCCCGTGGCGACGGATCGCTTCGCCCAGGGGAGTGGAGTAATGGGGATCGCTTAGCCTAAACGGCAGAGCACTGGATACGGCTTCCTTTGCTCCACTCAGGCGGGCTATCCGAGTGCCACCCACGTCCCCGCCTTTAAACCTCCATTTACGCCTTGTCATCCTGAGGCCCCGCGAAGGATCTGGTTCCGCTTTCGGCCCGCTTCCAGCTTCGTCGCGGCCTTTCAAAGCGATCCCAACATCGACCCCACATGCATGCAGAAATGGTTCCGCAAGGGGATCGCTTGCCTCCTTCCCAAACAGGTTCAATAGCTGTCGGATGGATTGTGACGTTGCGATCGTGGGGGGAGGGCCGGCCGGTTCTACGGCTGGCGCGATCCTCAAGAAATACTCCCCGGGGCTGAACGTTGCGATCTTTGAGCGAGAGCGGTTTCCTCGCGACCACGTCGGTGAAAGCCTGTTGCCGTCCATCTCCGCGATCCTCGTCGAAATGGGTTGCTGGGAGGCGGTCGAGGCGGCCGGATTCCCAATCAAGGTCGGAGCAACCTACCGCTGGGGACGCTCGCCCGAATTGTGGGATTTCGACTTTCTTGCCGGCAACCCGTTCCAAGATCAAGAACGCCCCGCCCCGTATGCCGGACAGCGACTCTTCACCGCTTTCCAGGTCGACCGCAGCCGATACGACGAGATCTTGTTAGACCATGCGGCGGCTCTTGGGTGCGAGGTCTTTCAGGAAGCAAAGATCGTCGAGGTTGGCCGCACAGGAGACGCGGTCGCCGTACTTCGGCTTGAGTCAGGCGAGACGGTAGTCGCGCGTCACTATCTCGACGCCTCCGGAAGCAGTGGGATCATTCGCCGTGCGATGGGGGTAGCAGCCGACTCTCCCTCGACTTTGAGGAACATCGCGATCTGGGACTACTGGCAGAATGCCGACTGGGCGGTGGAACTCGGCGTCGGGGGCACCCGGATCCAGGTGATGTCCCTTGGCTACGGGTGGCTCTGGTTCATTCCGCTCGGCCCCACTCGAACCAGCATCGGTCTCGTCCTTCCCGCCGACTTCTATCGCCGCAGCGGCAAGCGGCCCGAGCATCTCTACCTGGAAGCTATCCAAGCCGAGCCGATCATCACGTCCCTCACAGCGAACGCCACACGAGAAGCAAAGTTACAGACCACGAGTGACTGGTCGTTTCTGTCCCAGCGGCTGACCGGGGAGAACTGGATGTTGGTGGGGGAGAGCGCCGGCTTCGCCGACCCGATCCTCTCCGCCGGACTCACCTTGACCCACCACGGGGCGCGAGAAGCGGCCTACACGATCCTCGAATTGGAGCGAGGAAGCCTGGACAAGGATTGGCTTCGCACCGAATATTGCAGCCGGCAATCCCAGCGCATCAAGACTCATATCCGTTTCGCCGACTACTGGTACTCGGCGAACGCCCAATTTCACGACCTCAAGGGGTTCACGGCGGAGCTCGCGGCCGCAAATGGGCTCGACCTGTCTCCCGAAAAAGCATGGGCTTGGTTGGCGCAGGGCGGCTTCATCAGCGAGGAGGTCAACTCCGGAACCGGAGGATTCACCCTGCTCTTCCTCAAGGGCTCGAGAGACTACTTGGCCAATCTGGAGTTCGAGTCACCTCTTGAGAGCAACAACGACTTCCGTCTGAACCTGGGCGGAGCAACCTGGAAGGACCGCGCGTGGTACCGCGATGGCGGCGTTGTGAAGGACCCTTGCTACACTCGGGACGGGAAAGTGCTTCCCGTCGGTGAAGCATTCGAGTTCGTGATCCACATCCTGCAGCAGCGGACCAAGCTGCCAGACATCATTCAACTCCTAAACGCGGAGGGCGCCCGGGTTCCGCAGCTCACCCGGCAATTTCCGGAGGCGCTTGAGGCGATGGTTTTCGACGGCTGGGTGACTGCGTCCTATGACCCAGCCTTGCCCCGGTTCCCGATCCGGCAACGCGGCGCGTTTTGCCATTGGAACACCGATATTCAGAATAAGAATTAGGCCAGGCCCTCTGCGACTGACGAGATCGGAAGGTGTCCCTTGGCGATGAGTTCGTCCGCAAGAGCGGTTAGCTGCGGGCCTTTTCCGGCGAGAAGTTGCAGATACTCATGAAGGATGTGGTCGACTCCCACGACGATGTCCGTGAGTTCGCGATGCTTGGCAATCGTCTGAGCCCGTTCGGCGAATCCATGAGAGGCGTCCCAGATCATCGGGTCGCTGACCGAGATCGAGAGGCTCAGTTCGGTTTGCATCGCTACGGATGCCTTGAGCAAAGCCAGCTTCTCTTTCGAGACGGGCGGAACGTACGGCTCGGTGGTGGTCAAGGCCCCTTCCGTGCAGACGCCGGTCAGGATGGCGAGGGCTGCCATCACGACGTTGAGACGGGCGAGCTGATGCATGTAGCCAAGCTCGGTGTGTTCTTCCACCTTCATCACAAATTAGTATAAGAACACAATTGCCGCTATCGGGCAAACGCCTTGTGAAAATGCGGCAGGATCTTTCTGCCGTTGAAGACGTGATCCCCTTCGAACAGATCGCTCGTAAACCTCTCGGGGCTTTTCGCGTAGATCTGCTCCGCCAACTCGCAGGCTTGTTTGAAGCCCTCTTTTGTGAAGATTGTATCTAGCGTGCCGTTCTCGACGGCCAGCCATCTCGGCGCAATCAGACCTGCCAGATCTGGAATGTCCATGAGCAGACCAAACCCAGGGACGTAGTTGTCGGGGCAGTGGGCCACGTTCATGATCGATTGGAACATCGGGCAAAAGTAGCCGCTTACGCCTGCCGCGAGGAACTCGGGATCGAGTGCCGCCGACCACAACGTGGTGAGACCTCCTCCCGAGATCCCTATCACACCAATGCGCGCCGGATCGACTTCCGGGAGCGTGGACAGCGCCCGGCGGCCGGCCGATGCGTCCCGAACCCGCCAGCCAGTCATGGTCTCCCCGAGCAACAGAGCCGCCATGCTGTCGATCGTGCAACTCGACTGTCCGTTCACCTCGCGACTCGAACGGTTGGACCCGAACGAGACCTGCTCGACGGCGAGGGTCACCCAACCCTCACGGACGCTCTGCAGCGCAAAATCGGCGTGGTAAGTTGCCGCGGTTAGTCCAACGATCTCATCCACCCCCGCGCCGTGTCCGGGGAGGCAAACCACAGCCGGCGACTGAGCTTTAACACCGTCGGGGATCATAAGCCAGCCCCTCGCGTCCCAGCCCGCATGGCTCGGAAACTCGACCCGTATCCGCCGATATCCGTCCGCGGAGGTCGAGTCTCCCATGTGCAGCACGGGGTCCGGCCAAGGTTCATTGACCACGCCGACGGCGTCAGAAACTGCTGCCCGCGCTCGCGCAGTCCAGCCGGAATCGCCCGGGTTCCAGCTTAGCGAACGCTGGACCGAAGCCAGCCGCAGCCGCATTGACTCAAAGGGATCGCCCGAGCTCATATGGAAGCGGATTTACCCTATGTCAGCATCGGGTGGCTTTCAATCCGCGAAGCCATAAGATGGGGGACAGGCGTCTTAACTAGAGGAAAGCAGCATGCACCAAGTCCAACTTGAACTTACCGATCAGCTCTACGACCGGGCCAAGCGCCGAGCCGTAGAGGCCGGATTTGAGTCAGTGACCGACTACATTGCGGATGTTGTTTTCGCCGATCTGGCCGAGGATATCGAGAACCTCGATCCACCTCTTTGCTCCGGCAAGAATCGCCCATATCGACAGTTTGATTGCCAAGGTTAAGGCGGGTGGTAAAACCCACACGGTCGCTGAAGTGCGAGAGCATTTCCGAAAGCGGTTCGAAGATTGAAGCGACCTAAAAGTCGACTTCCCGTCATCTACGCCGACGATGCTCTAGCAGAGATCGACGAGATCGCTGACTGGAACGAACAAGCGTACGGCCGGGCTCACGCCAAGCACTCCATTCGGTTTTTGGAGCGCCATATCGATGCGCTAGCGAAGGACTTCGCAAAGGGCAGGGCGGTCAGCACTCGCCCGGATCTGCGCTTCATCCAAAAGGAGCAAAGTGTACGGACACGTTGCCGTTTACACCTTCGATGACCAGGGCGTAACCGTCGCCCACGTGTTCCACAGTTCCCAAGATTGGGAGAACAGGCTGGCCGAAGAGCAGAAATAGGCGAAAACCACCCGAATTTGGGCTGCCTCCACGCCCGATGCTTTAGGCCACAGTAGATCTGAAGAACTCAGAGTTGGCCCGAAGCCGATCAAGTGGCCAGTTCCACCATTTCAAATCGAGGAGTTCCTCGATCCACTCCCCGCCGAAGCGCATGCCGACGAGTCGGGCCGGGACGCCCTCGTATATGCCGAATGCGACACAGTCGCGGTTCACCAGCGACCCTGGCCGGATAATGCAGCCGTCCCCAATCGTAACCCCGCCGAACACATGGACGTCGTTGCCGACCGTGACGTCGCTGCCGATCGTCACCGGAAACTCCTCCGTAACCTCCCGGTAGCGGCTCATTCCGATCGCGCCGCAGCCGTGCGACCAGTCCAGATCGAAGACGTCGCCGAACATAAACGTGCTTGGCAGCTCTTGATGATGCTGCTCATGGGTGACGCAGTGAAATCGCGTCCCGAACCGCGAGAATGCCCCGATCTGGATTGGGGAATGTCCCACAACGGTTGAATGGGGCCCGATGATGCTGAAGCGGCCGACCCGGACGTCGCCCCAAACCACCGCCGATCTGTCGGCAAACCAGTCACAACCGCCGACCGCCTGGCGGCGCTCGAGGTGGGAAGGCAAACTATCGTCCAGCCAGTTCATGCGGCGAGGGAGGAAGTCAGATCGGTGTCAAAGAAGCGGGCGTTCGCCTTGATCTCGTCAGGCGTCCAGTCCCACCATTTAAGCGCGAGAAGCTGGTCGATTTTCTCATCGGTGAATCGCTTCCTGATCAAGCGAGCCGGAGACCCGGCGTAGACGCCATAAGCTTCGCAGGACCCTCGCACAACCGACTTGGCCCCGATAATGCAGCCATGTCCAATTGTCGCGCCGCCGGCTACGGTTACGTGATCGCCGATCCATACGTCACTGCCGATGTTAATGGGCCTCGGTGAGAGCTTGACCGGCACGAAAGCATGGCCTGTCACCCCACCGCCGGGAACCTCGATTCCCAAAACCTCCAGGAACGGATAGCCGCTGATAAGGCCTTCCGGCGGCTCCTCGTGGGTGGCGCAGTGAAAGCCCATGGCGACGGAGCAGAAGCTGCCGATACTGACCGGCGAGAGGGCCGAGATGACGCCGTGGTCACTGACATAGGTGAACCGCCCGATACGGATCTGGCCGATGAGCTTGCACGTCTCATGCACGTAGCACTCCGGTTCCGGAAACGAATAGCGCACCATTCCGGGGCGCAACTCGCCCTCATACCAGGCCATACCTGTAGTTTCGGTTGGCCCGGCAATTTCACGAGGTAACGCTAATAGCTGACCACAATCGACTGCGTAGCCGCTTTGCTCGGGAAGCGCAGCCAGAGCAGGTGTCGGGCAGCGTCGTAGGACTGGTCGGTGATCGTCGCACCGTCGATCGTCGCCGCAGCCGGCTTGGCGGATGCCTTGAGCAAGAGAACAGACGGCACGTCGGCGAGTCCTTCGATCGTTCCACGCCACCTATGGCTGTCGCTCGATTGTTCTACCACCCGGCCCGCGCTCGCGATGACGGTCTTGTCGTATTTGTCAAGATCGACCAGCAGATGCCGCGAAGACGGGGCGACTACAACCGACTCGACCGGCTTCAGCGCAGGGTCGAATAGGTCCACGAAATGGCCGGTCAACGTCTTGCCAGGTGAGGTCGTCTCGTCCAGTCCCGCCGCCACGACGTACGGGCCGCGCCGAAGGACGAACGCGCTGCTCTCTTTCCAGTGCAAATTCGTGGCGTCGCGGTGAACGACGTCGGCCAGGAATGTGGCGCCATCTTTGTCTCGGGACAGGGCGGTCGGGCTCTTCGGGATGTAAACCACGCGCCCCTTACCGACCCGGGTGACCTCCTGGGTCGGCTTCGAAGGAAGTCCAAGAATTTGGAACAACTGCTCACGCGGCGTCGCAAAGTTCATTCCGCCAGTGTTCCACCACTCGTGGACCTTCAGGTACGGGTCCGTGTCGGCGTCCACAAAGACGAGGGTGCCCCCGTTGCGCACCCAGTCGGCGATCGGCTGGTGGACCGACTCGGTGAGCGGCTTCATGCCCTCGTAGGTCATCAGGAGGACCTTGCAGTCGTCCAGATAGTGGGGAAGGGTCACGTTCTCGAGCTGAACCGGCGCTACGGGCATACCCCTCTTGACGAAGGGCAATGCAAGGCCGTAGAAGTGCCCCATTTCGTCGTCGCTCGAGTTGGGACCCCCGCGCTGGAACATCAGGGAGTCACTCACGATGACGCCGACTCCGGGCGAACCACTGTCCCACGACACCTGCGGCTGCTTCATGTCTTTGAGCGCGTTGAAAACGACCTGAAGCTCGCTAGCGTAGGGTCCGGGGATCGGAACCCGCTTCTTAGGATCGGGCTCGGACGGATACTCACCATTGAACACCCGCTCCGGCCAGGGGATGATCTCGTACTGGGAAACCTCCGGCTGGAGGAGCGAACCCACGAGGGTTGACTGGTAGTTGCGCTTGTAGTCGCCCCAGTCGTGGTCGGGATTATCCTCGATGGGGTCGGCGAGATACCAGACGTTGCGCCCGGTCGACCGAACCAGGTTCTGCATCGACCCGTACTCCAGGAACGCGGTCTCGAAGGTCCGTTCCTTGGTGACCCCCTGGTAGATGTTCGGGGTTCTCGCGGTGCCCGTCCAAACCTGGGCAATGTAGCCGTCGCACCCGGCCAGCCGAGCGAGGCTGGACTCCGGGCTCACGATGCCCCATGAGGCGTAATTGATGAGGCTGTGGGTGGGCACATAGCATCGGACATGGGTTCCGTGCCCCGTGTTGTAGTCCTGGATCGAGTCGAAGACCTGCCGTAGCGCCCGCCGATAGAGGAAGTACATTAACTTGGCGGTCTTCCAGCGAGCCTCGGGAGAACTCGTGGGGTCTTGCCATGAATCGCCGTAAAAGCTCTGCCACTCCTTCTTGAAGCCCCCGCCGTAGCCGCCGCCGCACCAGAACTCGGGCTCCTCCAAGTGCACGGCTTCCACTCCGGCGTCTAATGCCCGGCGAACTCCGGCCGCCAGAAACGCGCCGTAGTTTGCCCCTGGAGACATGTAATAGACGTCTCCGCCATGGCCGATCTTCTCGTCGTTTTGCCGAGTCTGGGCCTCGTCTTCGTGGTTGATCCCGTCCCAGCGGCCGTAATAGTAGTCCTGGTATTCGCCCCACGCCACGCCCGTCATCAGGTGGATCCGGTACCCCTTCGCACGCCAACTTGCAATTCGGTCTGGCATGGTCTTGTCGATTCCGTAGACGATCGCCACGTCCGCGCGCAGGTTGATTTTGTCGGCCCAAGGGCTGTGAGTTTGGAAGACGGTCCTTTCTTGGGCGGGGGGACTCGTCTGCCCGGTGAGGATCGCGGCCAGAAGAGGGACTACGAGCATCGAGCCGCCGGGAGTCTCTGCGCCGAAGGGAGACCTGGAGTGAAGGGACTAGAGCAGATTGATGGAAAGGAGGAGG
>Ga0302325_10033414_pt1 | contig 10539 bp, 10 predicted proteins | sample Palsa_T0_2_FD_201948 | JGI IMG/M metagenome (GOLD analysis project Ga0302325, IMG submission 201948) | Peat permafrost microbial communities from Stordalen Mire near Abisko, Sweden - Palsa_T0_2 | ecosystem: Environmental > Terrestrial > Soil > Palsa > Peat permafrost | place: Sweden: Abisko...
ACAGCACCCGCCAGTACATCGCCTTGCGGGATCTCGACCGCCTCGCGGTCCGCTACCGTGAGCTGGCCGCGATCGACGGCACCACCGGCCTGTACAACCGACGCCACTTCATGGAGGGCGCCGAGGCCGCCTTCGCCCATGCCCGGCGGCTCGGCCAGCCCTTCACCGCACTGATGATCGACGTAGACGAATTCAAGCAGATCAACGATCTGTACGGGCACGCCGTAGGCGACCGGGTGCTCGCCGAGTTCGCGCAGTCCTGCCGGGAGCAGGTGCGCCCCAACGACATCGTGGGCCGTTACGGCGGCGACGAGTTCATCATCGTAGTCCCGGGAATCACCAGCACCCGCGCGATCGAACTCGCGGACAGGCTCACCCGCCCGACCGCCCGCACTCTCGGCGGCGACGGCGAGTACATCGCCTACACCATCAGCGTCGGCATCGCCGAATGCCCGCCCGACGCGGACCTGCCCACCCTGCTCATGCACGCCGACCTCGCCATGTACGAGGCCAAGCAGGCCGGGGGCGGCGGCTGGTGCATCTTCGCTGAGACCAGGGAATCCGTCCGAGCCGAGCCGGGGCGGTCCGCCGCCGACCTTGCCCCGTCAGCCGCGGTGCGGAAGGCAGCGGCGACGCAGCAGGCCGGTTCCGTTTCCTAGACCGATGCGCTTGACCACGGCCGATTAGATGCGGCGAACCGTGGCGGGCGACAACGGCCGAGTGGCGAGCGCGACGAGTGGGACAACTCCGGGTCTTTCCTGGTCCTGGCCTCTTGCCCGCGCGCAACCCGCGTACCAGGCTCGGTGGTATGCCGTCGGGCCCGCCGCCACCGGCATTCTCGACCAAGAGGGCGTGCGATGAGCGTTCGGTACGGGCTTGAGGGACAGGTCGCGGTCATCACCGGCGCGGCGAACGGGTTCGGCCTCGCGGTCGCGGAGCGACTGGCGGCCGAGGGCGCTCGGCTGGTGCTTGTGGACAGGGACGAGCCGGCGCTTGCCGCCGCCGCCGAGAAGCTCGGCGGGCTGCCTGTCGTCGCCGACGTGTCGGTCGAGGGCGACGTCGACGGGTACGTGGCGTCCGCGGTCGAGGCGCACGGGCGGATCGACCTGTTCTTCAACAACGCGGGCATCGAGGGCCGGATGGCGCCGATGACCGAGCTGTCGGTGGCTGACTTCGATCGCGTCTGGGCGGTCAACGCCCGCGGCGTCTTCATGGGGCTGCGCGCTGTTTTGAAGGTCATGAAGGCGCAGGGGTGTGGCGTGATCGTGGGCGATCCCGCGTGCCGAGGAACGGTACAACGAGTACCTCGCCGAGCGCAGGAAGGAGACGACTGATGAGTAGCGTGTCGCGCTGGCGCGACTCAGGGCACCTGGAACGCGCCGTCGAGACCGCCGGGGGCCAGCAGGCCTTCAAGGCCGCCGTCGCCGCGATGCTCGACGACGCGCGCGGCTGGCGGCTGGCCGAGATGCGCAAGCGGCGCGGGATCACCCAGGAGCAGGTTGCCGAGCGGATGGGCGTCTCAGTGGCCCGCGTCTCCCAGATCGAGAGCGGCGATGTCTCCACCCAGGACGTACTGAGCCGCTTCGTGACAGCCCTCGGGGGCACCCTCAAGCTGATCGCCGACTTCGGCGACGAGATACTCAAGCTCGCGTAGGCAGGCCCTCGCCACCCTGACCGCTCCCTGTGGATTACAGCGGGCCGGGCGGCTGGCCTTATGCGCCGCGTAGGGTGTCCTTGCCGAGGATGAGCGACAGTTGGGGGCGAGGGATGTACCGGGCGATCTATGCTGTTTTGCTGCGGCGGTTGCCGGCCGAGACGGCTCACCGGCTGGGGTTTAGCCTAATCCGCGCGGCGGCGGGCGTGCCGGTCGTGCCCTGGCTGCTGCGCCGACTCCTTGCACCGCGTGACCCGGCGCTGCGGGTGCACGCGCTTGGGCTCGACTTTCCCGGACCGCTCGGGCTTGCCGCCGGGTTCGACAAGGACGGGGCGGGCGTGCTTGGGCTGTCGGCGCTCGGGTTTGGGTTCATCGAGGTCGGCACGGTGACCGCACGGCCGCAGCCGGGCAACCCCAGGCCGCGGATGTTCCGGTTCACTGACGAGCGGGCCTTGATCAACCGGATGGGCTTCAACAACCACGGCGCGGCGGCGCTGTCCGGCCGACTGCGTGCGCTGCGCGCCTGTCCCGGCTACCGGCCCATCATCGGCGTCAACATCGGCAAGACCAAGGCAGTCGCGGAAGACGAGGCCGTTGCCGATTATGTGCGAAGCGCCCATCTGGTGGCCGACGTAGCCGACTACGTGGTTGTCAACGTCAGCTCCCCCAACACCCCGGGCCTCCGCGATCTTCAGGCCGTCGGCAAGCTCCGTCCGATCCTGTCGGCGGTCCGCCTGGCCCTAGACGAAGCGTCTCCCCGCAGGCGCGTCCCGTTGCTCGTGAAGATCGCCCCCGACCTGACGGACGCCGACCTCGACGCCATCGCCGACCTGGCGCTCGACCTCGGTCTCGACGGCATCATCGCCACGAACACGACCATTTCCCGCGAGGGCCTCCACGATAGCGCCGCCGTGGCGGACGCCGGCCCCGGCGGCCTGTCCGGCGCACCGCTGAAGGCCCGCGCGCTTGAGGTGCTCCGCCGGCTGCACGCTCGCACCGGAGACCGCCTCGTGCTCATAGCGGCCGGCGGCATCGAGACCGCCGACGACGCCTGGGACCGCCTGGCAGCCGGCGCCACCCTCATCCAGGCCTACACGGCCTTCATCTACCAAGGCCCGTTCTGGCCCAAGCAGGTGCAGCAGGGCCTAACAAGCTGGATCCGCGCCGCGAAACCGGAGCTTTAGACCACGAAGCCCGCTGTCTCAAGGGTGAATGAGAATGGGTCAGGCAGCTTGATGCGGCCCCCGATCCGGACCGCGGAACTGCTGGTGTATTCGTCGCTCACCGGGTCGCCGAAAAGCGTGACTTCACGACGCTGGCGATCGATGAGCAGGTAGAGGGGGATCCGCGCGGCGGCGTAGGCGCGACGTTTGGCATTGCGATCATGATCTGGCGAGGACGAGGTGACCTCGACCACCATGGCGACGCCGGATGTCGGCATCCACGTCGGCGCGTCAAGGAACAGGTCCAGCTTCGCGGGCACGAAGGTCATGTCCGGGATAACTCGGCCCTCCCCCTCGACGGCCGGGACAATTAGCCCCTTTTGCCCGGAAAAGTGCATTCGCGTACCACTGCCCGCGAGAACCTGCTCAACGATCTGCATGATGCAGCGTTCGTGGTTGCCGTTGGGGGGTGGCGTCACGACGATCTCTCCGTCAATCAGCTCGGCTCGGTAGCCCTCAGGGGTATCGAAGGAGAGAAAGTCCTGCAGCGTGAAATCCATCTCAGCGTCTGATTCACGGGTCATTACGATCATGTTCCGCTCCTCCCTCGTGATTGAAACACTATCACAGAGCGAACAGAACGCCACCTTTCAGCTACAGATAGCAACCAATTGCCAAATGCACCCACTTGCACAATCACTTCTGTAGCCAGGTTACTACGTTATGACTCAGACACCAGTTCGGCGTCGGCACCAAGGAGCAAGGCGGCGATGCACGGCGTGATCTGGGCGGCTACCCGCCTCAAGCAGCCGGCGGAGGCCTGCCGTTGCGGCAAGCCCTCGTTTCCGCGGAAACGCCTCGTGAACTTTTTCACAAGCAACCTCCGTGGGGCAGCGTTGCCGCAGCAATGCTAGGCACTGGAAAGCGTGATCGGTTTCTGTGTAGCGGGTTCGATACGGATTGCTGTTGTTGCGCAGTAATCTGGGTCGGGATCTGTGGCGGCGGGGCTGGCGGGCTCGCCGGGCGGGTCACGTGGGGCGGGAGACTTGCATGGGGCTGCTGCTTGAGGCGGTGGACGCCGACGGGCCGTGGCGGTGGCGATGGCTGCTGTCCGATGAGGAGACCGGGAACCCGGTAGCCGACCACGTGGTGAACCTTGACCCGGCGTCGGTCGAGGTCGCGCGCTTCGCGGATCTGCACGGGTACGTGGACTCGTATGCCGCACCTGGCCGACGGGCCAGGGACGAGGCGCGGTTCGTGGCGGCGGCGGGCGAATGGGCCGGACGGGAACTGCTCGGCGAAGCCATCGGGGCCGCGATCGTGGCGGCGACGCCTGTCACGGTGCGGGTAAGAGTCCCGGTGGCTCTCGACTCCGTGCTGCTGTGGCCGCTGGAGCTGGCTCATGCGGACGGCCGTCCGCTGGCGGCGCGAGGGGATGTGGCGCTGGTCTACGACGTCGCCCCGGACGCCCCCGCGCCGCGCAAGAACGAGGCCGGCACCACTTTGCGGGTGCTGGCGGTGTTCTCCCAGCCGACGAAGACGGATCTGCTCGCGCTGCGCCGGGAAAGGTACGCGCTCGGCCAGCTGATCCGGCGGCTCCGGCGGGAACGCGCGATGGTCACGCTCCAGGTGGTGCAGTACGGGGCGACGCGAGAGCGCCTGCGGCAGATCGCCGAAGACGGGGACGGGTCGGACGTGCTGCACCTGTCCGGACACGGAGCGGGCGGGGTAATCGCGCTGGAAAAGGCGGACGGGTCGCCCGATCTAGTGCCGACCGCGGACCTGGTGGGGTTGCTGTGCCCCGTGCGGCGGCGGGTACGGCTGGCGGTGGTATCGGCGTGCGAGTCCGCAGCCACGGGAGCAGGGCCGAATAAAGGGGCGGCGGCCGGTGGGGATGCGGCCACGGGGCCGGGCGCGGGGCCGGGTGCGGGTACGGGCGGGCAGGAAGCTGGCGGTGACCACGCCGGTGCTGGAGATCAGGACGCTGGCGGTGATCATGGCGGTGCGGGAGATCAGACTGGTACGGGACTCGGGCCGGGCCCCGTGGCCTACCGGGTCCATCCTGGCGTCGCGGCGGCGATCGCGGCTGCCGCCGGGCCGGGGGTGCGGGAGGCCGCCGATGCCGAGCTGGCCGCGTTCTGGGTGACGGTCGCCTACCAGGCGCGCGAGCGGGAGGGCGGGGAGGACAGCGGCCTGGTGGTGCGGGCGGGGCTGGCGGCGGCCCCCTACCTGCTGCGCCTCGGCGACTGGGACACCGCCGTCAGCCTGCTCGAGGACGCCGTCAACAGGGACGGGTCGCCGGGGACGGTGCAGGCGGCACTGCCGGGACTGCGGCGCATCGCCGCCGCCACCGGCACGCCCGGCCACACCCGCGGGCTGGCCCGGGCGCTGCGCAGCGTGGACCCGGGCGAGGCGGAGCGACTGCTGCGCGACGCCCTGGCCGCCGCCGACACCGCCGGCAACTACCGGACGGCGTCCGCCGCCGACACCGACCTGGTCAACCTGCTGCGGGATGCCGGGCGGCTGGCGGCGGCGCTGGCGGCGGCCGGGCAGGCGGCGGAGCGCACGCGGCGGGCCGGGCTCGGACCGTGGACCCAGCTACTCGGCGGGGCAGCGGGCGCACCGGCTCGCCGCCGCCCTCATCTACCGGCTGGCCGGCGCGGCCCACGACCTCGCCGGCACGGTGCGCGCCCTAGCGGCCGAACTGCGCGAAGACGACGACGCTGGCCTACCGTCGACCGTCGCGGAGGTGACCGGGATCGCCGAGCGGACCGAGGGGGTGCGCCTTGGCGGCCTGCTCGCCGCCCTGCAGCCCGACCCCCGCGCCGTGCAGGATGCCCTCACCGAGGTCCTGCGCGCCGCCGCGGACCTGCCACCCGGCGAGGACGAAATCGGTATCGCGTCCCAGGTGCGGCAGTGGGAGCCGGTGATCGCCGGCATCGTCGCCGCGTGCCAGGCCGGGCAGGAACCACCGGCGGACCTCCTGGAGTTCCTGAACGAGTATGCCGAGAACCCGGACTGGGCGGCGCTGGCCGCCGTCCTGCGCCGCGTCCTGGCCGGCGAGCGCGGCGACCCCCTCCTCGACGGCCTCGACCCCATCGACACCGCCATCGCCCGCGAGACCCTCGCCCGCCTCACGTAGCGAGGCATGGCCGCATCCGCCTCACGCAGTCTGCGCGACCGCGGTTGCGGCAAGCCGACGTTTCCGCGGAAGCGCTTCGTGAACTGTTTCACAAGCACCCCGCACCGCCGCCGACCAGAGACACTTGAACCGGTAACAGAGAGCCGCCGCCATGCGAGCGTCAAGCCTGTAGTTGCTCACGTGTCTTACGGATATCGCTAACCCATCCCCCACAACAGGCGCCTCGGCCCGGAGAGAGCGGCCCGGAGCAGATTTTCCGCGCTGGCCAGGAGGAGCGGGGCGGCCGCGGTCCGACCGCGCGCGTTCGGGGCCACGCTTTTAGGCCACGATAGCGCGCGGGAGCGACCGCCCCCGCCCCGCGACCTCACCGGACTGGAGTAACCGTGACGCGATCACAAGACGCCCCCAGCAGGTGTGTCCGCCGGGACAACGAGATCCAGATGCGGTATCAGACGCCCCGGTCCGTTCATCCAAATCTTGTTCTTGACCTTAACTCTTGTCCGTGGCGGCGGCGGACAGGCGCGCGGCGGGCTCACCTACCGCGGGCGGGCGGGCTATTCCGCGCGGCGCGCTTCGACGTAGATTGTGCCGCCGGAACGCATGGCCACCTCGATGGCCGTCCCGATCAGGGCGAAGGGAAGCGCGACAACCGCGGCGGCGAGGGCATAGAGCCGGACGGCGGGGTTGGCCGTCGCCTGGCGCGCCTCGCTGCGGCGGATCGCGTCGTACAGATCGGGGTGCCCTGGAAGCCGTATGACGAGACCGTGCAGCCAGCCGAACAGGACCTGACCGCCGCGCGTGTAGCTCACTCGCTCGACGCGGAACCCGAGCTCCTCGATCTGGGACAGCAGCGCGGGGGGGCTGATGTGCACCAGGTGGCGGGGCAGGTCGAGGGCGAGCCAGTAGTCACCGAACAGGCGGGCCTGGAGGCTCGTCGCGTTGGGCACGGCGACGACGAGCACACCGCCGGGTGCCACGAGCGTCGCCGCGTGCCGCAGCGACCTTACCGGCCGGCGAAGGTGCTCAAGCGAATGCCAGAAGATGACCGCGGACCAGGATCCCGTCATCTCCTCAAGCTCAACGGCACGCACGTGCGGGTGGTTCTTGGCCGCGTAGGGATCGACACCGACCGCCTCCCTGCCATGCCGCCTGAACGACGCGATGAGGTTCCCGTCGCCGGCCCCGACGTCGAGGATCGGTCCCGCGGGCAAGATCTTGTGCAGCCGGTTCGCCAGGGTTGACCGCATCCGCCGCAATACCTTGTCGCCCAGGCCGGAGAACCGGCCATCCTCCGGGCGGTACCAAGGCGCGTACGCCTCGCCGAGTTGCTCGTCACTTGGCCATGGCGAGGTGGTCGCAACGCCGCATTCCGCGCACCGGATCCTGCCGGGACGATGCTCGTCCGCGCCGTCGAAGTGATGCCCGCACCAGGCGCACTCACTGGCGGCGGGCGCCGCGATCCGCGCATACGCCACAGCGGGGTTGGTTTCCCGCGGCGAATCACCTTCTGTCGCGCTCACGCTCACGTCAGATGCCGGTTTCACGAATGACAAACAGATCAACCCCTCGACGAGCACTTCCACGGCAAACGTATCGGCTAGCTCACCGGCCTCCCCATGCCCGCGTGCAAGGTACCACCCTAGGGCAAACGAGGCAGGGGCCGGCGGGGAACTAGGCAAGTCTAGGTAAGACAACGTCACTCAAGCGCAATAGGTAGGGTTTTGGTTATGCGCGACCACTCCCCAGTCGGAACTGACGCTGCGACCGAGCAGTCAACGTCGACATCGGCAGGCGAGCTACCGGACCAAGCCGACCAGGCAGGGCAGCTCGGTGACCAGAGCCACTCAGCGCTCGCTGCAGGCCGACGGGTGACGCGCGGCCGACGGGCAGCCGCGGCGGCGGCGTGGTCGGTCGGCGCTATCACGATTTTCCTCCTGTTTCTTAAGATTTCCTTTACTAAATGGGTGGACTCGGACGGGGCGAATAACGCGCTCCAAGCCTATGACATGCTGCATGGCCACATCTTGCTGCACGGCTGGATCATCGGCGACGCGACGTATTACACCTTCGAGCTTCCGCTGATAGCGGTCGTCGAAATCTTTTTTGGCCTGCATAACGACGCCATGAACGTGTCCGAGGCACTGATCTACCTGATCGTTGCCGCCTGGGCCATCGCGATCGCCGTGACTGACAGCCGGGGCACATCACGGGCGGTACGGGCCGCGATCGTGGTGGCCGTGCTCGCCGCCCCCGTCTTCATCAGCTCGGACATGTGGATACCGCTCGGGATACCCGACCACACCGGCACCACCGTCTTCCTGCTGATTACCTGCCTGCTCGTCGACCGCGCGCCAAACCGGCGCTTTACCGCGCCGCTGGTCTGCCTGATCCTGTGCGCCGGCCAGATCGGCGACGTGACCGTCCGCTTTGTCGCCGTGCCCGCCATCGCCCTGGTCTGCGGCTACCAGGTGCTGGCCACGCGTAAGCTCCGCTCAGGCGATGGCGCGAACCTGCTGGCAGCCGTCGGCTCGGTACCGCTGTCCCTTGCGGTCCGCGCGGCGATGCTGCACTTCGGTGCCTACCTGATGGTGTCGCCGAAGACCAAGCTGGCACCGGTCAGCCTCTGGGGGAAAAATGCCTCGTGGACCTGGGGCGCCATCCGCATGCTCTTCGGCGCGCAGGGCGGTCCCAACGCGGCCCCGGCCGGCACGGGCGTCATCTTCGGCTACGGCTGCCTGGTCATCGCCGCGATCGGCATCCTTCGGGTGCTATGGCGCTGGCGCTCCGCCCGCCGCGGCGAACAGGTGCTGCTCGTCGCGATCGCCTGCAACCTCGGCGTGTACTTCCTCTCCACGCTGGCCGGCCCCGCCTCGCCGCACGACATCGTCGCCATCCTGCCGAGCGCGGCGGTGCTCGCGGCACGGGCCATCGTGCCGCACCGCATCACCAGCCGGGTGATGGCCGGCTTCGCGACCGCCTTTGCCATGACCGCCGCCCTGCTGCCGCTGTCACTGGCGGCGTCGAAGCCGCCGCCAGTAGGCTCTAACATCGAGCCGCTGGCCGCCTGGCTAGAGGCGCACGGGCTGAAATACGGCATCGGTGGTTACTGGGACGGGGCATCGGTCAACCTGGAGACGAGCGACCGGGTGCAGATTGGCACGGTCCGCATGGCCCACGGCCCGAACGGGCCGGAGATCGCCATCTACCCCTGGGAGACAAACTCGCTCTGGTTCGAGCCTGCCCGGCACTACGCGAACTTCGCCATCATCAACCTGGCCGGTGGCGACATGATCGGCGCGGGCGCCGCACAGATCCTCGGCAAGCCGGTCAGCACGCACTACATCGGACCCTGGGAGATCCTCGTCTACAACAAGAACGTGCTGACCTACATCAGGTCGGTTCCGCTACCGCCGACCAGCTAGGGCTTGGAGAGCACCACTATGACCAGGCCGGACACGACCAGTGCCGTGCCACCCCAGGTCCACAGGTTGGCCCGCTCATGAAGCACGAGGATGCTCGCGGTCAGGATGACAAGGTAGCCAAGCGCGTTGAACGGGTAGGCCAGGCTGAGCGGTACCCGGGAGAGAGCGGCGAGCCATACCACGGCGGAGACCGCGAAGACCACGAGCCCGAGCAGTACCCAGGGTGAGGTGGCGGCCGCGATCGCCAGCGAGCCGCCCGAGCGATGGGCCCGGGCGGTGGCGAGCTGCATGCCGTGCTTAAGTATCAGCTGCCCACTGGACGCCGCAATGACGGAGAACAGCACCAGCGCCAGGCTTCCTACGGACAAGTGATGCTTCCCTTCCGGATCTTCCGGAGTGACCGGGGTTTCCAGGTCTAGCGAGTTCCGCATTCGTCGTTACTCCTCAGGCTGGCGTCCCAACCACTCAGTTGCTTGGCTGCCCGCCGGCCGCACCCACTACAGCGGCCCCGCCGGAATTGGCCCCGCCAGCATCGGCCCCGCCGACGTCGACCCGGGGTTCGTCCGTCACCTCTGGTGCGGAAGCCGCCGATGCCGCCGAAGTCCTGGCGGGTACGTTCCCAGGCTCGAAATCAAGATAGTCGCGGTGCGCGAGCCCGTGCTTGTTAAGCCGGTAGTCCGCGCAGGTCCGCAGCACGCCGAGACCGTAGCGGATGCTCCGGCGCAGGTTGATCGACGACGAGTCGGCCTCGTAGCGGGTCGGGCAGGAGATCTCGCCGATCCGCGCTCCGGCCCGCACGGCCTGCGCGATGATGTGGTTGTCAAATACGAAATCGTCGGAGTTGCGCTCGAATGGCAGGCTGGACAGCAGCGAGCTGCTGAAGGCACGCAACCCAGTGTGATATTCGGAAAGCTTCTGGCTAAGCGCCACGTTCTCGACGAACGTGAGGAAGCGGTTCGACACATACTTGTACCTGGGCATACCCCGCGCGACTGAGTTCTGTGCCAGGATGCGCGACCCGAGCACCATGTCGTACTCACCGTAAGCGATCATCGACGCCATGGCGGGAACGAGCAGCGGTGAGTACTGGTAGTCGGGGTGGACCATGACGATGACGTCCGCGCCCATGTCGATGGCCTGCTGGTAGCAGGTCTTCTG
>Ga0302325_10033416_pt1 | contig 10538 bp, 8 predicted proteins | sample Palsa_T0_2_FD_201948 | JGI IMG/M metagenome (GOLD analysis project Ga0302325, IMG submission 201948) | Peat permafrost microbial communities from Stordalen Mire near Abisko, Sweden - Palsa_T0_2 | ecosystem: Environmental > Terrestrial > Soil > Palsa > Peat permafrost | place: Sweden: Abisko...
CCGATCATCCACTACGAGCACCACCAACCTAACGGAGCACTAATAGCACGTTGCCTGAGGTTATTCGGCGTGAGGTGCGCACGGGGAGGGTCAAGATCATGTTCCGCTCGTTGCAGACCACCACAGGTCGCCCGAGACCTTCCTGCGCCAGCAGACCGCAGCGCTCGCCGCTGGCGCGCAGCACGCGCTGTGGCAGTACATCTACACCTTCTATTGCGAGCAGGGCGCGGTCGGCACCGGCTACGCGACGAACGCCTTTCTCGTCCATCTCGCACGCCAGGTGCCAGGTCTTGACCTTTCGCGCTGGCAGACGGATCGCCCCGGGCGTCGTTTCGCGCCCAAGTCGCGCGCGACTCGAAGGCCGCCGCACGGCTTGGGCTGGGCTTCACCCCGACGCTGATCTTCAAGGGACCGGCCGGCGTGAAGGGCGTGGTTGGGTTCGTACCGTTCGCGTCAGTCGCCGCGCTGATCCAGGTGGTCTCGGCACGAGCTCAATAGGCCGGTGGCCCCTCGCGCGAAGAGTGGGCGGATCGGTTCGAGTCCCGACGGTGTCAAGCCCGTTGAAAAGTAGGCAGTTTCGCCGGTTGAAAACCAGGCCACTTAAGCGTCGGCGGCGCGGTGTCTATGGCAGGGACAAGGCGACCTGCTCGAGGAGGTCAAGCGACTCGTTGGTGCCGGCTTCCATTCCGGAGTTGAGGTGACCGTCGCGGTTCTCCCGGCTGGTGTGCCGCACCAGGATCGCAAGCGTCGTGCGCCCGTCCACCTCGCTGAACGTGGTGGTTGCGAGTCCGGGCGCGTCGGGCACTGCCTCATAGATCTGGGTTGAGACGATCCGCTCGTTCGGCACGATCTCGCGGTACTCGCCGTGGAAGGCGACCTCAAACTGACCGTGGGCGACCATCACATACCGCCACCGCCCGCCGACGCACAGGTCGATCTCGCATTCGGTGACCTCGCCGCGCTGTCCGGCCCACCACCGCTTGACCAGCTCAGGCGTCGTATAGGCCGTGTAGACCAAATGCTTGGGCGCGTCGAACTCCCGTTCGATCAAGATCTCCTCCTCGCTCGGGAGCGTCACCTTCACCGCCCTCTTATTCGTTGCCGCTGCCATCACCATCCTCCTTCTGTTTGAGGTCTTCCAGACGAGATCCAACGCCTCAAACCGATCGGTCCAGGCGCGCTCGTAGCGCATGACCCAGTCATGGATCGGCTTCAGTGCCGGGCCGTTCAGTCGGTAGAACCGCTCTCGCCCCTCGGGGCGGACGTCAACCACACGGACCTCTCGGAGCACCCGCAGGTGCTTTGAGACCTGCGGCTGACCGAGCCCGAGCAGCTCCACGAGGTCGCCTACCGACCGTTCACCGTCGACGAGGAGATCGAGAATCTCTCGCCGCCGAGGTTCGGCGATTGCGTTGAACGCGTCGGTGGTGGTCGCTGCCCGTGCCACTCCCAAGTATCATATATACCGATATGGGTATATAGCACACGCGGTCCGCACTCAGGTCGCTGCACTGTGCCAGTGGACCAATCCGCCAGACCGCTTGTCCAGACTTATGTCGGCCCGACAATCGTGGTGTCCCGGGTTCGAGTCGGGGTCTTGCCATTCGCGTTTGCGTTTAAGCGCCGACGAGTAGAGCCGCGCCACACGTGCGCCGGAAAACGGGCGTCGCGCCGCCACGCATGAGTGACGATCCAGCGCGAATCGGGGTGTCTTTGGGCCTGCCTCGTTCAAGGTCGGCGTCCCCCAAGCCGATGACGCGGACCATGCACACACCCTCGAGTTCCTCGCCCCCCGAGTCATGCGCGACGACCCGGCGGCGCATCGCGTCCCGTCTTCGGACGCGCGGACGCGCCGCGCTCGTACCGGCCGGCGCCCTGTTCGTCGTGCTCGGATGCGTGGCCCCGGCGCCGGCCTCAGCCTACGGACCCTCCACGCCCGTGATTACCGACTATGCGGGTATCGCCAACGTCCAGGCCCTCCCCACGCCCGGCCTGGCCACGAGCTCTCACCTCGACTACCCGCAGAGCGTGACCGTCGATCCGAGCGGCGACCTGTACATCGTCGACCCCGGGGCCGCTGAGATCGAAAAGGTCACGCCGAGCGGCACCCTGTCGGTCGTCGTCGGCAACGGCACAGGCACGTCGGGCCCCCCGACACCCGGGCCCGCGACGAGCTCTACGCTCGACAACCCGCAGCAGCTGGCCTTCGACTCGAGCGGCAACCTCTATATCGCCGACGACAACAACCACGAGGTCGAGAAGGTGACCCCGTCCGGCCAGCTGTCGATCTTCGCCGGCACCGGCGTATCGGGCGCCCCGACACCAGGGCTCGCCACAAGCTCCAAGCTGAGCAACCCGGCCGGAATCGCCCTGGACAGCGCCGGCGACGTCTACATCGCCGATCAGGGCAACAACGTGATCGAGAAGGTGACCCCGTCCGGCCAGCTGTCGATTTTCGCGACCGGGTTCAGCACGCCGTACAACATCGCATTCGACTCGAGCAACAACCTTTACGTCGCCGACGCGGGCAACCAGCGGATCGCCAAGGTCACGCCCGGCGGGACGGTTTCGACGTTCGCGGGCACCGGCACGGCTGGCAACCCGACGGCCGGCCCAGCCACCAGCTCCAAGGTCGACTACCCGCAGGGCGTGGCCGTCGACGCGAGCGGCAACGTCTACATCGCCGACACGTACGCGTATGACCTGCTCGAGGTCACGCCCGGCGGGACGCTGTCGATTCTGGCCGGGACCAACACGGCGACTGGGCCGACCTTTGGGGGTCCGGCGGCCAGCTCAGCGATCCGCAGCCCCTATGGCGTGGCGGTCGACTCGAGTGGGGTGCTGTACGTCGCGGACGGCAACTGGCGAACAGTCGACCGCGTCGGCCCGAGCGTGCCAGCCCCGCCGAGCATCGAGAGCGCCACGCCAGGGCGGGGCAGCATCGCGCTGTCGTTCGAGCCGCCGGTGAGCGATGGCACGACTGCGATCACCGGCTACCAGGCGAGCACCGATGGCGGCACTACCTGGCAGAACGTAACGACCACCAGTGGCTCGGGCAGCACCCTTCTGTCGACGCTGAGCGGACTGAGCGCTGGTATCACGTATGCCGTGCTCGTGCGCGCCGAGAACGCCTCGGGCCCCGGCACCGCCAGTAGCCAATCATCGGTGACGCTGCCTGTCCCCACGTCGAGCACGACGACCACGAGCACTACCGCGCCCGTCACGTCGAGCACGGCCACGTCGAGCGCGACGACAACGAGCACCAGCGCGCCCGTCACGTCGAGCACGGCCACATCGACCGCGGCCACGCCGGCCCCGGCAATGCCGAACAGCTCGTTCACGCAAATGCACGGCCCGTACGTCAACACGACGACCGGTGCGCTGATGCTCTACGACGCGGTGCAGAACCCCGGCACGTTGACTTGGAAGGCGCTCTATCGCAACGGCACTCTTGGCTTCGTGGCGACGAGTGCCGCCCGCTGTCCCAGCTTCCAGGAGCGCCTGCGCGGCCACTGCCGCCCGGACTGGCTCGTCTATGGGCAGGGGTCGAGCATCGTCACGTCGGCGAGGATGATGCCGCTGGCGATCTCGCCGAGCGCGCTGGCCCGGAGGCTGTTGCGCCGAGCGCGGCGTCAGCATCGCGCGGGCGTGCCTCTGGCGATCGTGATCACGTTCCAGTCCGCTTACGGTGGCGCGCCGGTGACGCACATCGAGACTGTCCTCGCCACGCTGCATGGCCACCGGGCGCTGACGTAGCCCACGCGCCAGTCGTCCGCGGCCCAGCGTGATCCGCCCCGGGTTCCATGGAGCGCAGGTTCAGGAGAGCCAGGCCTGGTTGGTGGTTTGCGGGTGGCGGTCCAGCGATCGCCGCCCTCAGGCTCAACGCGAAAGCGGTGACGCCAGTCATCGCCCAGATGAAAGACGTAGCTGACTCCTGTCCCACCTTGACCTCCCGCGCGACCTTCGGGCGCGCGTGGTCAAGCCACACCACGTCGGGCGGAGAAAGCGGTGTGGTCGACTTCAGCCCTAGGGGGATTGGCCAAACGCCCCTCGCGATCGAGCATGTCGGCATGACCTTCAGACCACAAGGAGACCACGTCATGACCACCACCGCTCCACGTTTCGTTTCCCGCCGTAGCCGCGCCCAGGCGCTTGCCGTCCTCGGCGCCGCTGCCGTCGCTCTGTTTGCCGCCGGGCCGGCGGCGGCCAAGCCGTCGACGACCGCAGGTGGCGGGGCAAGCTGCACCCTGAAGTCGGCGGCGGCCGGCGTCACCTATTCCGTGCCGGACGGCACGGTCGTCACCCGCACTAACGCCGCCGGGGTGAAGGAGACCTGGACCTGCAAGAACGGCGGTTGGTTGGTCTCGAGCGTCGTCGTCGCCGCGCCGGTGACGACGCTGCCGGTGACCACCAACCCGGTCGCCTCGGCCCCGCTGCTGTCGTCTCTCCCCCGCACCCGCTGAGCTGCCATTCGCGAAGCACGCCAGCCCGTCCGTGGCGCGACGCACCGGGAAAGCGATGACCCGCGCGGCTGCAGCGACGACATTGCGACTACCAGAGCGGCAGGTCAGCGTTGTGGACGGGCCTGCCGCTCTGAGCTCGCGTGGCTCAGCCGGGGAGGCGACACCCGCCTCAAGGAACTCATAGCCGGGTCCGATGACGGCAGCGTGAGGGTGATGCGCGCAATCTGCGCGGCTGGTGCTGTCCTGGCGTCGCTTACTCTGGCGGCGTGCGGTGGCTCGGCCGCCGGTTCTGACACGGTGGCGGTCAAGAACGTGACGTTGTCGCTGTTTGCCGCGCTGGAGCATGACGACTACGCGTCGGCGTGCGCGGACTACACGTCAGCGACTCGGACGCTGGTGGAGCAAGCGGCGCTGAAGCTTCAAGGAGTGTCGACGAGCGACTGTGTGCTGGCGCTGCGGGCAGTCGAGAGGGCATCGGGACCTAGCAACTACTCACAGCTCGGGATTCCGCAGTTCACGCGCGTCGCGGTGTCAGGGAACACCGCGACGGTCGCGATCACGGTGGAGGCACCTCATGGTCTAATCGCGCACAGCACCTTCAGCGTTGTTCGCGACGGGGCCGGATGGAAGGTTGACCGCGCATCTTCGTTGCAGTTCTCGCCAGCCACCTAGTCTCAATCCAAACGGCCCGTGTCGAAAAATGAAATGCATAAATCTGAGTGGGTTTGCGCGTCCACACGCCGGCGCTCATGCTGCGGCATCGCCGTCGCGCTCGCGTTCCTCGTGTCCGCAGCCGCCGCCGGCGCGGCCACCCAGTCGCCGCTTTCGGTCACCGGGACCGCGCTGCCGGGGCTCAGCGCCTGGGACACCGCGGCCCAGCAGGTGATGACTCGCCAGGGGATCCCGGGGGCGGTCCTAATCGTCAGCTACCAGGGCCGCGTCGTGCTGGAGCAGGGCTTCGGATACGCGGACGTGGCGACCCACCAGCTCATGCAGCCCGATGACGCCTTCCGCCTCGCCTCGGTGACCAAGAGCCAGACCGCCACCGGGATCGCTCAGCTGATCAAACGTCACAAGCTGTCGCTGAGCACCCGCCCGTTCGAGACGATCCTGGGTCAGCTGCGCGGACCCCATGGCGCGAAGCCGGTTGACCCGCGCATCTACGACATCACCATCAAGGAGCTGCTGCAGCACACGGCGGGGTGGGACATCGCCCAGATCGGGTTCGACCCCACGTTCGCGCCGACCATCGTCGAGGCCGGATTGGGGATCGACACGACCCCGACGTGCCAGCAGGTGATCGAGTTCATGCTCGGTCGGCCCCTCAACGACGATCCGGGCTCGCACTATGCCTACTCCAACCTCGGCTACTGCGTGCTCGGCGCTGTCATCGCCCAGGTCATGCACACGAGCTACGGCCGGGCGATGCAGGAGCTCGTGTGGGGTCCACTGAGGATGACCCACACCACCATGTCGCCGCCGATCCTCACCTCGCGGCTCGAAAACGAGGTGTACTACTACGGCCAGGGCACCGACTCCGGCTCGCAGAGCCCGTATGCCTTGCCGCTGGTCGGCGCCTTCGGCGCCGCGGGGGTCGTCTCCACCGCCCAGGATCTTCTGCGCTACGTCGTCATCACGAGCGGTGCCGTGCCCGACTCGCGGCCCTGGTATGACCCTGACTCGAGCGTGTTCATCCAGCCACCCTACGACCCGCCCGGCGGCTCGATCGAGTACCAGGTCGATGGCTCGCTTCCGGGCACGACAACGTCGTGGGGGATTGACAACGAGGTCGACTACGTCTTCCTCGGCAACTCCCGCAACCCGCAGCTGGAGCCGGACAACTCACCGTTCTTCACGGCGGCGATGGATCAGACGAGCTGGCCGCGCGGGGACCTGTTCAGCCCGCCGATCCCGTAGATCTCCGGAGGCGACAGGGGCGCGGGACATCTTCTGTCCCCCGGAGGGAAGGAAGGGAGCGGACGGGCGTCTCAATACCCGAACACGATCCCGACGACGTGGAGGAATCTCCCCTATGAAGCGTTCTCTCATCACCGCCGCGAGTGTCATCGCGGCCAGCGCCGGCGTCACCGCGACGGTGGCAACCACCAGCAGCTCCGCGGCTACCGCTCACGCCGCGAGCACGGCCACCGTCCAGCTCAGGAGTACCGGGAAGGGCAAGATCCTCGTCAACGCCAAGGGCTTCGTGCTCTATGACTTCGCGAAGGATCCAAAGGGGGGCGAGGCGTGCCAGAAGGTGAGCGGTTGCCTGAAGGTGTGGCCCGCTCTCATCAGCAGCAAGCCCACCGCCGGCCCCGGGGTCAAGAGCTCCCTGCTCGGCACCGTGAAGCTCACCAACGGACAACGGCAGGTGACCTATGCCGGTCATCCGCTCTACGGCTACGTCGCGGACGACGCGCCCGGTGATACCGATTACATCGGCGTCAGCCAGTTCGGCGGCGCTTGGGACGCGCTGACCGCGTCGGGCGGCATCGTCAAGTAGAGCCAATGACCCCGGCTCGACGGGGTGACGGTCGGGCGACGCGCGCGCCGCGTCGCCCGAGGCGACGGCCGAGCCAGGGCGCGGGGGCAGCAGCAGTTGTGCTCACCCGACAACGGCCGCGCCGACCGCTCCGACCCCGAGCGCTATGGCGACCATGCGCGCCGCCATGCGGGGATGGCCGGCGAGCTTCTCGCCGGTCATCAGAACGGTCAGAATCGCCATCCACACGGGCATCTGCGCGGCCGGCACCGCAACCATCGCGACCATCGATGGCCAGCACGAGCGCACACATGCGCGTCCGTTGAAGGCGCCAAAGCGGGCAACGGCGACCGTCGCCGCGCGGCCGGCGGGCGGCAGCGGGATGCTGCGGTGACAATCGCGCATCGCTCGTCGCTTGTAGGCGCTCAGTTGCCATGTGGCGCCAACCGCGAGCGCGAGCGCCAGCTCGAGGCTCGCGTTCGCGTGCAGGAGGCTGGAGAGCGTGAGCGCAACCGCTCCGAATCCGACCCAGACGGCCAGGAACGTGCCGGCAAAGCAACCGGTTGCGCGTAGTCGCCGCCAGCGAAACGAATGGGACGCGACGTAGGCAAGCGCTGGCAGCGCACCGGGCAGCATCATCGCGACAGTCATCAACGTCCACATCGGCAGTCCGGCGAAGGCGACCGCGGCGGCCGATGGGTGGGTGTCCATCGTCATGCCCGGCATGGATCCCATGCCGGCCATCATGTTCATTGTCCGCGCATTCCCGGGGGCACTGGCGGCGGGCGAGCTGCTTGCCGCCGCGCTCCAGCCGAGCAGGCCGACCCAGCTGGCGGCGATAAGCGCCTCAAAGGCCGCGGCAGGTCCCAGCCGCGGCACCGTGGGAAGCCGGCCAAGGATTGGTCGGAGGTGGGCCGGTGATTGGCGCGTCACGCGTAGTACACGCTGATGCTGCCGATGCTCGCCGGTGGGTCCGGCTCAGAGACGACGGGCAGCTCGCCCTCGGGCGGGATCAGACGGAGTGGCTGGAAGGTGAGCGTGAGCGAGCTGTCGTTCCACTCACCCGCTGCACGCTCGCTCGCCACCAGTTCGGTGATCTCGTAGGTCAGGCTCAGGCCGTGGGCCTGCTCGTCACCGCGAGGATCTTGCGCGCGCTTTACGCCGAAAAAGGACAGCGTGCCGACGTGGTGTGCGTCCTGCTGCTGGCTGGTGGCGTCCGGGGGGAGGTTCACGTATACGCCGTAGACGGTTCCCGGGATCTCCTCGGCGTCGATGTTCTGTATCTCAAGCAGCACTCGCGGCGCGCCGGATTCCGGGTGAGCCTGGAGGGCGGCGGCGGCGGCGCGGGGATCCAGCTCGATGCTGGCCTGCGCAGTGTCGCCGGTGAGCTCGACCGGCGTGCTCAGGGCGCCTACCAGCTCGGGTTCGTGCTGCAGCGACGAGGACATCTGGGCGGCGAGCCGCGATGGCGGCACGCCGGCGGGAGCGGCGCTGGAGGGTTTGGGGGGCGGGGGCGAGCCCACGAACTGATCGTAGGTGTAGCTCAGGTCGGCGACGGTGTCGAGTACGTGCGCGGCGGTGATCGAGACCGCCTGGCCGTGCTCGTCAAAGAACGAGAAGGATTGCTGGGTCCATTGGGCCTCGGATGGGTCGGCGTGGCCGTGGCGAGCCCACAGCGCCCACAGCCGGTCGATGTTCGCATGGTGCAGCCAGAAGATCGGGTCCTGAGCGGCCTGGTCGGGGTCGTTCATCCAGCCGGTCGTGCCGCCGACGGTCCCGTGCACCGCGTTATGCGGCGTCGCCTCGAGCTGACCGGTGGGTCCCTGGAAGTGCTGAAACAGCACTCCGGTACGGCCGCCGCCGAACTCGGCGGCGCCGATGAACACTGAGCGCGACAGCGCGTGCACCGAACTTGTCACCTGTGGCGGCAGGGCGTGGCCGGCGTTGATCCCGTTCGCGCGCTGCGACACATACAGCGGGTTGCGCTGCCCCGCGTTTGTCGGCGAGCGAAACGCGGCCGGTATCGCGGCGCTGGGACCACCGAGTTCGTAGTTCCAGTACGGGAGCGCCCAGTCGGTCGGGCCGCCCGATTCGATCACTGCCGCGCGAACGATGCGCTCGAAGTAGTACACGAACATCCGGTGCCACGACACGAAGAACCAGGTAGCGTGCTGGCACTGGTTCTGCCCGCTGAGCGGGTTGGCCGCCAGCGTGCCGTGTATCGCCGCCTGAAACGCCCAGCTGGTGGGATCGGACGCGGCCCGACTCTGCATCACGCCCACTGCGCTGGCGTAGGCCGCCAGCGTCGGATCGCTCGCGACGAGGCTCCCGACCTCGCGCCGCACATAGACCGTCGAACTCATGCCCGATCGTCCCCCGCCCGTTGTCGTGCCGCGACTCGCAGCCGTTCGGCGAGTTGCGTTTCCGCCGCCGGGAATAGTCACAGAAGGCGGTCGCGCGGTCAATAGATCTTGAGTCGCGGGCGGCTAACCACCGGGATGGGAGCCGGTTTCTCGGGCTTTGAGTCGCCGCCAATGCGAGCATGTGGTAGGTTGCGCATGACATTGGCATACGGCCGCGTTTATTGCGTTTGCGGCGGGTGCACATTTCGGGTCGAAGGTTCCAGGGACGGGTGAAGTCAAACCGGTGGCGGGAGGGCGGATGCTGATTAGGTGGCCGTTGCGGCTTGCCGCAGGCGGGGTAGTTGTCGCCATTTTGGTGATGGCATTGGGGTTGGCCTCGGAGCATCGTGCGTCGCGTGCGGTGTCGCGTGTGTCGTCCTCGTCGGTGTCGGCTCGTTCGATGCGTGGCCCGCGTATCCGCCAGGCGGGGGTGGTGGGCCTGTCGTCGTCGAGGGCGTTGTCGCTTCCGGCGCAGCTCGCGGTCTCCCGTGGTCTTGGTGCCGATCAGCCGGCGTTCTGGGTTCATCGTTCTGGTGGTGTGTTCAGTGCTCGTAATGCGCGTCAGCGGGTTAGTGCGTCTTTCTTGGTGCCGGGCGTTCGGCTGCGTGCGGCTGGCGGCACGGTCGGTTTGTCGCTGACTGGTTTTGGTTATGCGTCGGCGTTGGCGCCGGTCGGTGTCGCCCGCATCCAGGCTGCGCGTAATCGTGTGACGTACAGCTATGGCGGGGGGGTGACGCAGTCGTGGTCTGATGGTCCGTTGGGGTTTGAGCAGGGTTTGGTGGTCGCGCGTGCGCCGGTGAGCGGCAGCGGCCCGCTGGTCTTTGGGTTTGGTGTTTCGGGTTCGCTTTATGCGCGCCGGTCGGGTGGGTCGATCGTGTTCGTCAACGCGGCGGGTCGGGTGGTGTTGCGGTATGGCGATCTGAGCGCGACCGATGCGCGGGGCCGCGCGCTGGCGAGCGTGATGAGCGTGCGTGATGGCCGCGTGCTGCTGCGGGTCAACGCCAGCGGTGCGCGGTATCCGATCACCGTTGATCCGCTGGTGCAGGTGGCGAAGCTGACGGCGTCTGATGGTCAGGCCAGCGACAGTCTGGGTGAGACCGGCGGGATCGCGGTGTCGGGTAACACGGTGGTGGTGGGCGCGGCGGGCGCGACGGTTGGTGGCAATGTGGGTCAGGGCGCCGCGTACGTGTTTAC
>Ga0302325_10033417_pt1 | contig 10538 bp, 7 predicted proteins | sample Palsa_T0_2_FD_201948 | JGI IMG/M metagenome (GOLD analysis project Ga0302325, IMG submission 201948) | Peat permafrost microbial communities from Stordalen Mire near Abisko, Sweden - Palsa_T0_2 | ecosystem: Environmental > Terrestrial > Soil > Palsa > Peat permafrost | place: Sweden: Abisko...
TGCTATATCCGCGAAGGTCCAGACTCGTACTCCGTGAAGCGCCACAGAGAACGGATGGCTGATTACCTATGGGTCAAGGAGGAAGGAATGCTGGTGAACGGTACTAATGGAGTCCAATGCTGGGATACAGCCTTCACTATCCAGGCTGTGATGGATGCCGGACTAGCAGAAGATCCCAAATGGAGGCCAATGCTCAATCGTGCTTTGGAGTTCCTTGAAGACCAGCAGATGCGAGAGGACGTCGATGACCAAGCTACGTGCTACCGACAACAGCGGAAGGGTGGATGGGCTTTCAGTAACAAGGTCCAAGGATATGCCGTGAGCGACTGCATTTCGGAGGCTCTCAAAGCTGTTCTTTTGCTTCAACGCACGCCCGGATACCCAAAGCTCATTGAAGACCAACGTATCTACGATGCCATCGACACTTTACTCACTTATCAACATGCTTGGTCTGGAGGCTGTGCGTCGTACGAGCCGGCACGCCAAGGGGAATGGCTTGAGCTCCTCAATGGCGCCGAAGTATTTGGTAGGATCATGGTCGAATACGACTATCCGGAGTGCACAACTGCTGTAGTGACGGCACTCTCATTATTCTCGAAATGCTACCCAGACTACCGCGCGGCGGATATCAAGATTTTCAAAGCGAAGGCAGTTGGCTACATTCGTAACGCCCAATTTCCCAATGGAGGCTGGTATGGCAGTTGGGGAATCTGCTTCACCTACGCCGCAATGTTCGCCCTAGAAAGTCTTGCTAGTATTGGGGATTACTACGAGAACAGTCAGCATTCGCGAAAAGGGTGTGATTTCTTGATCTCTAAGCAAAGGGCTGACGGCGGCTGGTCGGAAAGTTATAGGGTATGTTCTGTTCTCGATTTTCATTCTGACGCTAAGGGAAGTTCTAGTCTTGCGAGACAATGACATATATTGAGCATCCATCTGGATCTCAAGTGGTCATGACAGCTTGGGCGATAATTGGCTTGATGGAAGCAGAATACCCTCATCGCGCGCCAATTGAGAAGGGACTGAAGCTCATCATGAGCAGGCAACAGCCGAATGGAGAGTGGCTACAGGAGGCCATTGAAGGAGTATTCAACAAGAGCTGCATGATATCGTATCCGAACTACAAGTTCATCTTCCCGATGAAAGCGTTAGGCATGTATGCCAAGAAGTATGGGGACAACCCACTGCAGTGAGAGGTAAGCGGGTAGTGCTTGCTAGATATTATAACAATTATTATGGAGCGAAAGACTAGCGATAGATAGATAGTAATATGGTATATAGTGGGTGGCATAGAGCTGCCAGATGTGGAACTGCCGAGTGCAAACTCGGTGACTACCTGGCATGTGCCAAAGTGCAGTTAATATAATGATAATCTAAGCATCTCAACCATTCCCTAGCCCAACTCTCTCCGTGCTCAAGCTATTTTCTTATCTGTGAGAGAAATAAGCCATGAGGGGCCTGATGAGGACTGCAATGATCTACAACCACGGTGTCAATGTGGCTAACTAGAAGGATATCCAAGTAAACAACATCGAAACTAGCAATAGACATGGCCACAAAGCACACAAGGAAACAACTCTACTCCGGCACTTCCAGCTCGACCTCAAATTTGCTCTGGCTAAATTACTAAATTTGTCCTTATTACATCAGTACTTACCTGAGTTTCAAACTGACGAACTCTGAACATGTAGCACGTGATGGGGGTCTAACCTTAATCTCAAAAGCGGCACGACAAGGCTGAGCTTCTGGTGCCTTCTCCAACTCCCCTGCCTGGTTGCAACTTCTTCACAAGGAAGTCTCACCAACACAACAACAAAGACAAACTCTCCATCATTTGGTCGCAAGACAAATTTGACGAGATGTCTAACACCGACGCGACTCTCGGCCAAGCCGCGCTTGCCAAATCCGACTACCCCCTCGCAATCCAGCACCTCACCCGTGCACTCTCGTCTCAAAGCAACCCTTCTCCCCTCTGGCTGATCCAGCGTTCCACCGCATACCAACGAACCGGCCAACATGCTCTCGCTCTCGCAGACGCCGACAATGCCGTCCTCGCGGCACATGCACGAGGCAAACGCGAGCTGATCGCGACTGGACATTTCCGGAGAGCGGTTGCACTGCATGGTTTGGGACGATATGGCGATGCGAGAATGTGCTTGATTTGGTGCCAGAAGTTCAATGAGAAGGAGAAGGGGGTCACGATTTGGATGGCGAAGGTTAAGGGGGATTATGAGCAGGCGGGTGGTGACGGGGCGGAGTGTAACAAGGTGGAGGTTAAGGAGATGCCTGACAGGGTTGAGGAGGTGAAGCAGGCGGGGAAGGAGAAGCAGGAGGGTGAGAAGAAGCCTGTTGAGGTGAAGAAGGGCAAGGAGAAGGATGTGGAGAAAGTCGAAGAGAAGACGAATGCGCCAGCAACGGTGGTCCAAACACCAAAGGAGAAGATTAGGAATGAGTGGTACCAGTCGAACACGACAGTCACGATTGAGATCTTTGCAAAGGGTGTTCCTAAGGATGCGGAGGTTAACGTTGAGGAAGGCAGTGTAAGTTTTCTCGACCTCTTTTTCACTACCGTCATTACCCCGCGACTGTATAATATGGGGCCTCCTAACACGGTACAGCTCGAGGTTAGCTTCCCTATTGCAGCATCGAATTCCATATACGACTATACTATCAGCCCTTTCTTCTCAAAGGTCGACAAGTCGAAATCAAGCTTTCGAATTACCCCACACAAGATTGAGATCGTTCTTCACAAGTCGATGCCAGGTTTGAAGTGGTCTTCCTTAGAAGGCACAGCGCCAATCGAAGCTACTACACTTCCCGAACCAACCACCAAAATTCCCGACGAAGTGATCAAGGCCCAAGCTCCCGTGTACCCAACCTCGTCCCGCAAAGGACCCGTAGATTGGGACAAGGCTTTGGAAGGTGAAGACAAGGACGATGAAGGCGAGGAGATCGATGGTTTCTTCAAGAAGCTGTACAAGGATGCGGACCCGGATACCAAGCGGGCAATGATGAAGAGCTACCAAGAGAGTAACGGAACCGCTTTGAGCACATCCTGGAGCGATGTTGGCAGCAAGAAGGTTGAAACTGTCCCGCCCGAGGGTTTGGAAGCAAAGAAGTGGGAGATTTGAGAATTCGGGTCTCAGGGCTGAGGGTCGCTGGGAGGGGTCTGCTTGTTATGGGTGCCAGATTGATACCAGATCGGCGTGGCTTTTGCTCGGGAGAATGATTTTGCGTTTTGGCGGCATGGTTTGGCGTTCTGCAGGCTTGTCACAGAGCCTTGATAACATCATAGCGCGGCTTTGGGCGTCCAAAAATCCAACAGACACGAACTTTACGGAGCTTCTTCCCTCTGTGCTGGCCCTGTCCGGGGAGGTGCTGTGTTTGAGAAAGTGCCATATCGTGAGCGGGAGAACGCCCCCCCCCCCTCCATTCGCGGTCCCTGTGTTTTACTCGTTCGTTCCTCCCACCACTCTTATACCACGCTCGGATATACAACGTAGAGTTACAGGTGGATTCGGTGACCAAACTATGTTGGGGTGTGTTGGGGGTTGCAGCCTTTTCCCAGCAGCCGAGCCGTCACACACAGGTAGTTCCTGGCCTGATGTCTTCCCTGCAGACTGAAAATAGGGATCGGCCGTGGCTGCGCGATGCCCCATTGGGCCCACCCAACCTAAGTCTGGGGCCGCGATCAACATTCACCGAAGGCTGCATACTCCTTCCCTTGTCCCAAAATGAGACATTTCATGACTTTTTAACTTGTCTGGTGGTATGATCTGGCAAAGATCGCTGGCAACCGATCACCAATTCGCCTTCTATGGGAGCCTTGAACGAGCTCTGAGAGGCAGGATTAGTGCTGCTTGGTATCGGAGCTGAGTTTTGGGGACCCATGCTTAATCCCGTGTTCCCCATTGAGCCTCCTTGTGCTCGTTAACTGCGTCAGTGGATTGCCTTCCTGGCACCTGGAGCCTCGATACCCATGCTTTGTTGTCAGCATATCATGCTCGACCTCAACCCCCTTATCCCTTTCCCTTCTCAGTTGAGTTAAAAACAAGAATGATCTAAAACATTGTTGTGCAAATCTTCATTCATAAACATTGCACTCTCCACCTGCCTGCCCTCTGACGCAAAGAAACTCCCTGATTGAGACATACGAAGAAGCTTGGGAGCTACTCGACCAGAACTTCGAGCACATGTGATCGCCTTGGATTCGTCAGAAAAAGCCCAGGCCAACATAGCCTAAGAAGATGCTCTTTTGTACGTATTGCGGAAAAAGCTTCACGAGGAAAGAACATTTGGAGAGACACATCCCCCGGCGTAAGCTTCACCTCCCCCCGCCCCGCCCCCACCTTGACAATGCTGTTGTCAAGAAATCCTAACTTTGTTGCTGACAAGATATCCAGATACAAATGTGATGCCATATCGTTGTGGCTTGTGTCAATTGTCCTTTCCTAGAAGGTACGAAGCTTCCTGCACTCAGACATACGTGCAGATTGCTAACAATGGAACTCCAGAGATCTTGCCCAACGACACCACTCAGCGTACCACGAAACCAAAGACTCAATGCTATCTTCACCCTGCGAGGTTCCTGCCATTGCTTGCATCCACTGTGCAAGTGCGAAGACACGGTGTGACAAGAGGGTCCCCTGCTCGCGATGCGCAGAGAAGGACTTGCAATGCGAGGCCCGGTTTGCTCGTCGAAGACGCACACAAAGAGTACCTATCCGGTCCCCATCAAAGCAGAGTGATTCCACGTTGAGCCCAAATTCCGGGAATGGCCTCGTGGGTATGGTTCCACCGGACCCCCACGCCGAGAGCTCCACCATACAGCCCAATACGCCACTGCCGCCGCATCGGCCTGACCTCCCTCGAGTGAAGACATATCCTCTTCCCAATGTCATCACAAATGGTCATGCTTTTGATTCACCTGACTCATCAGGCCGTGAGCTTGATGCCATCATGGGGCTCGACCAGGATCTCCTTGAGGGAGAGTATCAAGATCTTATGATGTGGAACCAATATTCCCTATTTCCAGACCCGGATGAGCTTCAAACAACTCCGGGGATGCCTCCGACCATGGGGCTCAATGGAAGCTCAATGGGCTCAGAGTCGCTGTCCCTCGGTTATCCCATATCGACGGCGTCGGCCATGAGCTCGACCAGGAACGGGAGTACCAGTCTGGAAACTGTGCCGTCGCTTTCACCATCACACACTAGAACTGCCAGCATGGCTTCACATATGGACTTTGACCAACAATTTGATATGGTCGATGTCGCTGTCGCTAACATTCAAGAGGTCATGACGCCTGAGCTGGAGATCGTCATAGCAGCCGAGGCAGCATGGCCTCTTGCGCGATGTAACGCACCTATTTTCTCTGGGTCCTGCCCGCGCACGGCAGTTACGCATCTTGAGGCTCTTGAAGAGCACTCCAAGCATGAGACCTGGACGCGGTTAGCCCAAAATATTACCGCGGCTGAAGGTGCCTTCTCAGACCAGATCTCGGTCGTACCCCTGGATGCGAATACGAGAGATCGCATTCTGGCTATCACCCAGAGCTTCCTGCACAGAGCGCTTGAAACGCACAGTGGGAGGATGAAAGGATGGGAGAAAACAACGAGTGCTGAAGGCGGATTCAACTTCCTTGTTTTGCCTCCTTCCAATATTTTAGAGTACTTTCTTCGGAGTTCTTTGCGCAATCTTGGCCTTTATTATATGATGATCCAGGGAGGCACCCTCGATCCAAATCACCTGATGCCTAATAGCCAAAGATCTACTCTTCTCTTACTCTTGATGATTGCTCACGGGGCTATTGCTGAAGCCCGAGTCTTGACGGCAGGCTTGGTCGAGGCTTGTCGCATCTCCCTCTTCCATGTTATTGAAAAGGACGTCGAGTTATCGGCTGATCCCACGATCTTGAGATGTGCTCTGCTCTTCATCATCTTGGGAGCATGGAGTGGCGATGCCTGGCATATGAATATTGCGATGGGCCAGCGAGCGATGTACCTTGCAGTAAGTCTCCATCATCAAAGCAAGTCCGTTCATAGTTGACAAGTTGCAGATGCTTAAGCATGCAGGAATGCTCGAGCCTTCACCGACGATGAGTATGTTGAGGGAGTTTCCGAGCTCAGAACTGCGATGGAGAGCATGGCAGCAGCAAGAAAGCAAGAGCAGGTAAGCGTTTCAAGTGTTCTTTATCATTCTCCCCTATTCGCTTGTTCGGGTGATCCGCCTATGCCTACGCCTCCAGCAACGGGCCTACGCAATGGCCAATGACATCTCCGTACTCCGTCATCTCCCCAAAACAAAATTCCGCTAAGCGCTCTTTAGGCTGGTCTACAACTGGGTCATGGTCGATCAAGAACTAAGTTTGTTTCATGATACTGCACCCATTCTGTCCATCACGGAGGTCGGGGCTCCTATGCCGGGCTCCGACTTCCTCTGGTATGCAAAGGACCCTAGTGAGTGGTTGGCTGCCATCCAGACCCAGAACCAGTCCCCTATTGGTACAACTACTACTACCACCAACTGGATGAGTCCTACTGCCCTCCCCAACCCACCTACCCAGCCTTCCCTCCGCGAGATCTTTGAGGACCTCCTCAACGAGACACGTCGTTACGGCCAACTGTCCCCACTAGAGCTTCGACTCCTTCTTCATCCCATTCAGTCTCTTCTCTTCCACCTTCGCCAGGTATCATCCTGCTTCTCAGATCTCTTCTCCTCTCGTCGCGGCTCCCGCACTCTCACCAAGACCTCTACTCTCCTCCGTCTTGAAGAGATCCAATCCCTCCTCCAAAAATGGTACGAACTCTCCACTCTAAACACCAGCAAACAACCCCCCTGCCTCATCACCCAAACCAACCTTGTACTCTACCACCTCATCTCCCTCAACGCCATCACCTCCCTCCCAGAAATCGAACGCCTAGCTCGGCGCGAAGCCTTCGACGGCTCTAGCCGCGACCTGCACCCGCGGTACAAACGATGCATCCACCAGCCTGAAGAAGCAATCTTCCACGCTGGACAGATCATCCGTCTCCTCTCCTCTATCCCGAAGAATGAGCAGCCGTATTGGTGGTCCACGGCTTTTTATCGAGCGACGATGATATTATGGGTTGAGAGTCTGTTCCGGCTTGATCAAAATACACAGGCTGGGTTTGAACAGTCGGCGAGAGGGGAGAGTTTCCCGATCAATGTTGTGGATGAGAGTGATGCGCTTGTGGCGCAGTGGCTGGGGAATGGAGAGGGGGTCCCTGTGTTGAGGTTGGGTGAGAGGGAATATAAACTCTTGCCGGAAGAGTTATTGAGTTTTGCAGTTAGGGTTGTGACGGAGGGAGGACAGAGCTTGAGGATCAGTGAGGGCATTGCGAGGAAGTTGCAGCTGCTTGGGGCGAATTGGGGGATGAAGGTTGCTTAGTGTCTTGGGAAAATAGATAATGGTTTGAGACTGGAGTTGGAAAGGGGATAATTGGTACTAGGTAATGATTATGATATCCTGTATTTACATTGAGAAATGAATTTATGATTCCTGGTTACATGCTACCTTGAATTGATCCATCTTTTGTTCAGCCCTTCAAATTCAGAAAAAAAAACATTTTTGCAAAGTACGCTATCGAGAGGGTACGTACAGGGCTGAGGCTCAGCGTTCACACCCCGCACCTCTAGCGACTCAGGCGTCAATTTAGTGGGCTCTGTGGCTGGAATCAAGCAGTTTCAGGCTTTTGAAACGCAGCCCATATTTTAATGGTGGCAATATCCCCACGGGGCTGACGGTTCGAAACGGCGCCTACATCATAGCGTTGTGCGGGAATTGGTGGGGCTTGATTAATGCCCGACCGAGACAAGAGCTCGCTAAAGAAGGGGGGATAAACAGTGATCAGAAGCCTAGAAATATAGTGATGGGTAGCCTGGAGCTTTAGTGACTGCAGCCTAGAGTTGGCTCTTTACGGGGCTTAAAGTGAGAATTTCAGGCGAAAGCGTCAGGCGATGAGCAGTGGGAATCTGGATTCAGGCTCCGGGCTTGAAGTTGGGGATGTGCGGTGAAGGAATAGGTTGTTTAAGGGCCCAGAGGTCTGCGGGTTGCGGGTTGCGGGTTGCGGTCGAGCCCCCTCTCGGTAAAGAAAGGGGGATAGGTACTTCCGTACTTCACACTGCTGATTTGGAAATTGAGTATTTGTGTGAAATCCAGTCATGATTCATTTGTGTCATTCACTTGGTAGACCCTTTCTCTCACTTAGCGCTAGATTCTACAAATTGTTGCTTATGCTCTATCACAACACAATATAGATGTCGTTGCAGCTTGTCTTCTCTAAGGCTAAAAAGGGAAAGGTCTGTAGGCCTAAGTGGTACGCTGAAGATTCGCTTAAATTGGGCAACCCCTATTTCGACGACCGCCCATCGAAAACGAGTGTGTCCGGAGCCGTTACCGATGAAAATCTCAGATGGAGTCTTAAGATGTACATACAAAGTAATACATGAAGGCGGGATGCCTAATGTATCCACCACACCCCCGCCCCGAGAGGCTCGGGCGGAGTTCTCAGCCCTGCGCGCCAAGCCGTGTTGGGGCGATCTGCAAGTGCTAGCCAAAAACGCACCCATTGGAGGAAGTCCGAGCAGACGGGCCGACGCTGCATCAAGTAGCATCATACTGTCTCACCCGCGAGGCCAACACAACAATCACGTACGAGCAGTGCCATACCGTCATACGACCGAGTCGTGCATGACCGAGAGGTGCAGAACTCGTGCGCAGTAGGCATCCGACCAGTAGGGACGACGGATTCCTAGGGTGGTGGCAGCACTAGCTGATATGTAAACCTTCGGACGGGAGCAACTATCCTTTCTTAGAAAGTGGATCTTATCTAGATGATCTGATAGCGAAGCAGTGTTTCCTTGGCGTTTGCAGGTGATCAGAACACGGGCCTGGCTGGTCTGTGATAGGCCTGTGAGAAGACTCAGAGAGAGATGGTGTTATGAATGCAACCTCAGGTATTTGAGTCTTACACCAGTGAGAGCTTATGTGGCATGCCGCAAGTGGAGCAAGGCCTGCCTAGCTCACGAAGTCTTACTACACGCTCATTTTTCGTCCAAATCTCGTATTTTAAGTGGAGGAATGGGCTGGCAGCCATGATTCAGCCTTGGCTAAATCAATAGTTTGATGTGTAGTATTGATGGAGACGAGATGGAGGGGTTCTTGAACTTTATTTTGAGTTCTATTGCTCGGATTCAGCTTGTCGGGACCTTCTTAAGTATGGGATGGCCCTGAATATGAAGAATGTCACTGCTTTCGCATAATTTCTAATCTAACTGTTCAGGTTTCACTCTTTTGAAACACAACATGCTTATTACATTCGTTTCTCTTCTGCTCTCATTGGTGGCAGGTGCCGTTGCAGGCACTGTGACTTATGACTGGAGCATCGACTGGGTGACAGCTGCACCAGATGGCTTCTCCAGGCAAGTGATTGGCATCAATGGCCAATGGCCTTGCCCCCCAATCGAAGCCACCGTTGGAGATACTGTTGTGGTCAATGTTTACAATAATCTCGGATCCGAGTCAACAGGGATTCATTTCCATGGACTTAATCAGAAGGGTACCCAGGTTATGGATGGACCGAGTGGAGTTACTCAATGTCCAATTCCTCCTGGATCACACTTCACCTACAGCTTTCAGGTGAGTTGATTCCAGAATTTCAAATTCAAGACGGACCTCATTTCTGTAGATTGATGCTTCGGGCTCGTACTGGTACCACAGTCACAACAAGGGACAATACCCAGATGGCTTGCGAGGTAAGAATTCAAAAAGCAAATAAAATGACAAATGTTGACCTCACCAGGCCCCATCATTGTGCACGATCCAGCGGATCCTTACGCAGGACAATACGATGAAGAGCTGGTTCTCACAGTTTCAGATTGGTACCATAACACGGTTCCCGTGCTTCTCCAACAACTGCTAAATCCCTCAAATACCATCTTTTTCCCGCCTCTCCCTGACTCCCAGCTGATCAATGACTCTCAAAATGTAACCTTCAATTTTGATGCTGGTAAGACTTACAAAATCAACATCATCAGCATGGCAGCCTTTTCTTCAGCTCTCATCCAATTTGACTCCCATACTATGAGAGTCATTGGAGTAGACGGTGTTTACATTCAAAAGCATGATGCGTATCAGATCCGTGTTGCACCTGCCCAGAGGTACACAGTTCTCCTGAACGCGCAGCCAACGACGAGACGGAACTACGCATTCCTCGCCTCATTAGACCAGAATCGAGATTTCGCAAATAATCCAGCCCCAGAATATCCCCACAATGTAACAGGCTACCTTGTTTACGATGCCACGAAACCACTGCCTGGTCCCTATGTTGTCAATCAATGGAACATTGTGAATGATTTCACTTTCGTGGCGTTGGATAACCAGGCACTGCTTGGTGAACCCGACGTTGAGATTACGCTGGATTTCGCTTTCTGCATTAAGGATGGAATTCCGAGGTACGTACCTTCCATGCCCTTGAATTTGAACTTCAAAGAAAGCTAATTTTGAAAAGGTCATG
>Ga0302325_10033418_pt1 | contig 10538 bp, 10 predicted proteins | sample Palsa_T0_2_FD_201948 | JGI IMG/M metagenome (GOLD analysis project Ga0302325, IMG submission 201948) | Peat permafrost microbial communities from Stordalen Mire near Abisko, Sweden - Palsa_T0_2 | ecosystem: Environmental > Terrestrial > Soil > Palsa > Peat permafrost | place: Sweden: Abisko...
ACTGATCACGGCTCTCGTAGGGCGCCGGCAGCGCGGCCGATAGCGGCAGCGCCAGGCCGATCGCCTCGGAGACGCAGGCCATGGTGTTGGCGGTGAACTGGCCGCCGCAGGCGCCGTCGCCGGGGCAGGCCACCTGTTCGAGGCTGCAGAGGTCGTCCAGGCTCATGCGGCCGGCCGAGTGCATGCCGACGCCCTCGAACACGTCGACCACGGTCACGTCCCGCCCCTGCCAGCGGCCGGGCAGGATGGAGCCGCCGTAGAGGAACACCGAGGGCACGTTGAGGCGCAGCATGGCCATCATCATGCCGGGCAGCGACTTGTCGCAGCCGGCGACCCCGACCAGGGCGTCGTAGCTATGGCCGCGGATGGTCAGCTCCACCGAGTCGGCGATGACCTCCCGGCTGACCAGCGACGAGCGCATCCCCTCGTGGCCCATGGCGATGCCGTCGGTGACGGTGATGGTGCAGAACTCGCGCGGCGTGGCGCCGGCGCGCTTGACCCCTTCGGACACCGCGTGCGCCTGGCGCATCAGCGCGGTGTTGCAGGGCGCCGCCTCGTTCCAGCAAGAGGCTACCCCGACGAACGGCTGGTTGATCTCCCGGGTGCCCAGCCCCATGGCGTAGTAGTACGACCGGTGAGGCGCCCGGCTCGGCCCCTCGGTCACGTGGCGGCTGGGCAGCTTCGACTTGTCCCAGCTTCCGTCCGGCTTCTTGGTCATGGCGCGCGCTCCCGATTTTGGGGGCGCATCCCTAGCCGAGCGCGGCGGCGGAGCAAAGCCTTAGGCGAGCGACGCGGCGGCGGCCTGGTAGCGGGCGGCATGGACCTTCTCGCGCTCGGCGCTCCACGGCGTGTGGACCGCGTCGGCGGCGCCGGCCAGGCCCTCCAGGTGGGTGTGCCAGCCGGCCGCCACATCCTCGAGACTGGCCTTGACCAGGTGGGTGTTGGTCAGCGTCAGCATGCAGCCGGTCCCGTCCGGCTCGAGCTCGAAGCGGACGACGGAGGCGGGCTTATCGGCGTCCTTCGGATCGGGCCAGGTCCAGGCGATCAGGCGCGGCGGGTCGAACTCGACGATCTCGCCGGCCATGCGGTAGTCCTCGGTGGGAAAGTGCAGGGCGAAGCGGGCGCCGAGGCGCAGCGACGGCTCGATCGAGGCGTTCGCCAACCAGTCGGCGATGCGCTCGGGCACGGTGAGCGCGGCCCAGACCTTCTCGATCGGCCTAGCCAGCCGGCGGCGGAACACCACTTCGTAGGTATCGCCGGTCTTGCGGATGACGCCGTCGGTCTCGTCCATTTCATTGCTCCTTGTCGAGGTGCTGTTCCAGGGCGTCGAGGCGCCCGCGCCAGAAGTCGCGATAGGGCTCCAGCCAGGCTTCGATCTCGGCGAGTTCGCCGGGCGCCAGGCTGTAGAGCCGCCGCTGGCCGTCGGCGCGCACCCGCACCAGCCCCGCCTCGCGCAGCAGCCGCAGATGCTTGGAGACCCCCGGCTGGCTGATCGCCAGCGCCTGTACCACGTCGCCCGCCGGCCGCTCGCCGGCCCGGAGCAGGTCCAGTATCCGGCGGCGATTGGGTTCGGCAATGGCCTCGAAGGCGTCCATGACTAACAAATACCTCATTGGATATATAACTCACAAGAGATTCTTTGCTTCACCTCCCACCTCCTCCGCTGTCATCCCGGCCAAGGGCCGCCGGAAGGCGGTCCGCAGAGCCGGGATCTGCTTCCGAGGCGGCGCAAGTAGATCCCGGATGAGTCCGCCGCGCGGCTCTGCGGGATGACAACCATTGACGGGTCGGCGCGCTCGGCGTGGTGGCGGGGAGGAACGGCCTCAGCTATCCCTGAACCGTCTCCCGCAAGGATCCGCCGATGAATCTCGCCGCCGTACCCATCGGGGTCGATCCGCCGAACGAGGTGAATGTGGTGATCGAGGTGCCGATCGGGGGGGAGCCGATCAAGTACGAAATGCACAAGCCCTCGGGCGCCCTGATGGTCGACCGGTTCCTCTATACCGCGATGCGCTACCCCGGGAACTACGGCTTCATTCCGCATACCCTTTCGGACGACGGCGATCCCTGCGATGTGCTGGTGGCCAACTCGCGGGCGATCACCCCGGGGGCGATCATGAGCTGCCGGATCATCGGGGTGATGATCATGGAGGACGAGCATGGCGGCGACGAGAAGCTGATCGCCGTGCCGGGGCGCAAGCTCACCTCGCGCTACGATCACGTGGACAATTACACCGACCTGCCGCAGATCGCGATCCAGCAGATCGAGCACTTCTTCCGCCACTACAAGGACCTGGAGCCCGGCAAGTGGGTGAAGATCGTCCGCTGGGGCGACGCCGACGACGCCCGCCGCATGGTGCTGGAAGGGATCGACCGGGCGAAGGTGGCCGCGAACGATTAACGCGGCCGGGCGGCTGTCAGAGCGGGAAGACGGCCGCCGCGATGGCCGCGATCTCGGTCAGGCCGCCCGCCAGCTCCGGCGCGAACCAGTCGTGGAAGCACACGAAGCGATGCTGCAGGGCCAGGGCCATCAGCCAGCCCGACGGGTCCGGCTCCGCGATCTCGATCCCCGCCGCTGCCGCGAGCCGCCGCTGGGGCCCGGCGCGGCCGCGAAACAGCTCGAGGCACGGCGCGACGAGATCGAGCGCGGCCGGCGCCGGCATCGAGTCCGCGAGGTCGAGGACGCCGGTGACGCGCCACTGGCCGTTGGCCCGCCCCAGCAGCACATGCTCGGCGGTGAGGTCGGCGTGGACCAGCACCGGCGGGCCGAGGGCTTCGAGCGCGGCGCGGCGGCGCTCCACAAACGCCGCGATCCGCGCGGCCAGGGCCGGATCGTTTCCCCGCGAAAGGTGCAGCGCGCACGGGTCGGCGAGGCAGGCGGCGAGATAGCGCGGCCAGGGCCCGAAGGCGCGATCGAAGCCGGCTGCGCTCACCTGGTGGAAGGCCTGCATGAAGCCGCCGAGCTCGCCGGCGATGCGCTCCAGGTCCGCCTCCGCCAGCCGGGGCAGGACAGCGCCCATCGGCGCGCCCGCCACGTGGGTGGAGACGAGGTAGGGCCAGTTTTCCAGTCGCCCCGTCTGGACGATCTCGGGGACCGGCAGCGGCAGGCGCCCCGCGACGCGCCGGCTGACCTCGACCTCGGCCTCGAAGGCGTCGGCAAAGAACGGCGGGCTGAGCTTCAGCCAATCGCCGGCGCCTGTCCGGAACACCAGGCTGGAGCCCTCCGGTCTCCGCACCAGCGGCCCCGCCAGCCCAAGCCGCGCGGCCACGACCTCGGCGAGGTCGAGGCCGAAGGCCGGATCGGCGAAGCGGTGGCGATAGGCCGCCTGCGTGATGCTAAGCGTCGCCAGGGTCATAGCCCGATGCTGTGGCGCGCGGCCAGGCGCGTCAACGCCGCCCGCGCGGCGGCGCGGACGGCGTCAGGCGTAGCTCGAGCCGGCGCGCTGACACGCGCGCCTGGCCGTCAATGGTGGGGGTGCACCGGGACGCCGTGGTGGATCGGGTGGTGGATGACGGGGTGATGGATCGGGTGATGAATGGGATGGCGGATCGGGTGATAGACGGGATGGCGGCGGGCTTCGGCGCTGGTGAGGCCGATGGTGGCGAGCGCCAGGGCGCTCAGAGTGATGGCGATGGCGCGCATGGCGCTGCTCCTTCAGATGACAAGACGCGGGCCGCGACAGGCCCGCGCCGGAGTGGTTGCCGCGGCCTCAGGTCGCGGGGAGGCCAAAAAGAGCACAAGTTTGCGTCTCGGCTGTGTCTGGTCCGAGACATTCCGCAGCCCCGCAACGGCCCGGCTTCAGACGGCGCACCACATCCGGACGAGATTGTGGTAGGCGCCGACCAACGAGACGGCGGCGGCGTGAGCGTCGCCGAGTTCGGCACGCGCGGCGGCGATGGCGCGGTCGAGGTCATGCAGCAGCTCGCGCCGGGCGCCGTCGGCGACCATCGACTGGACCCAGAAAAACGAGGCGCAGCGCGTCCCGCGGGCCACCGGCTCGACCCAGTGGACGGTGCTCGCTGGGTACAGCACCGCGTCACCGGCCGGCAGCTTCACGCGGCGAGGCTCGTAGGCGTCGCCGATGACCAGTTCGCCGCCGTCATACTGGTCCGGCTCGGTGAGGAAGAGGGTGCAGGAAAGGTCGGTGCGGTAGCGCGCGCCGCCGGCCGAGGCGCGCATGGCGTTGTCGATATGGGCGCCGAAGCCCATGCCCTCGCGGTAGAGGTTGAACATCGGCGGGAACACCTTCAGCGGCAGGGCCGCCGACATGAAGACCGGGCTGGCCGCCAGCGCGGCCAGCACCACGTCGCCGAGCTGGCGAGCCTCGGCGGACGTCTCGTCCAGCTGCAGATTGCGCTTGGCGCCCCTCGACTGATCGCCAGCGGTCTCGCGCCCGTCGCGCCAGTCGGCGCCCGCCAGCACGGCGCGGCAATGGGCGACCTGGCCCGGCGACAGCAGCTGGGGGATGCGAACGATCATCGTTGGGCCCAGACCGCGGCGGCCGCTTTGGCCATCGTCGCCCGGCCTTCGGGCGGCGCGCCGGCCAAGGCGGCTTCGAGCCAGCCGCGCGCCGCGTCCGGCCGTCCCTCCCGGACCAGCCAGGTGGCGTAATTGTACTGGCCGCGGAAATAACCGGCCTCGGCGGAGCGGCGATACCAGCGGCGGGCGGCGGCGAGGTTCCGCCTCACGCCCCAGCCCTCCTCGCAGCAGCGGCCCAGCAGGTTCATGGCCCGGGCGTGGCCGTGCTCGGCGGCTTTTCGATACCAGACGCAGGCCGCCGCCTGGTTCTGGGGAACGCCGCGGCCGTCGAACAGCAGGCCTGCGTAATTGTACTGGCCCCAGTCGCAGCCGGCCTCGGCCGAGCGGCGGTACCAGGCCGCGGCGGCGGCCTCGTCGACCGCTACGCCCCAGCCGTTTTCGAGGGCCCGGCCGGCCATGTTCATCGCCTCGGCCGACCCTTGCCGCGCCGCGCGCTCGAACCAGGCGTAGCCCTCCGCCGGCTCGTCCGCGTCCAGCCGCAGCTGGCCGAGGCGCAGCTGGGCCTCGGCGACGCCGTACCGGGCGGCGCTCTCGATCCAGGGCGCGGCGCCCTCGCCCGCCAGCACGCCGCCGAGCTCGGCCGCACTCATGCGCGCCAGCCGGCACATGCGCCAGTAGTGGGCCTCGGCCTCGGCGGCGACCGGCAGGGTCTCGGCCAGGGCGGATGCGCGCCGCCGCGCCATCAGAAGCTCGCCCGCGCCGTCAGCTTCACCGTGCGCCCGGCGCCGGGGATGACGTGATTCTCCGCCGCCGAGGTGTAGTAGACGCTATCGTAGTAGAGCGTATTCAACAGGTTGATGGCGTTGACCTGCAGCGTCAGCTTGTCGTTCACCCGCCACGACGCCATCGCGCTCCAGACCAGGTAGGCCGGCACGCTGGCGGTGTCGTAGACGTCGGCGAAGCGCCGCCCGAGGTAGTTGGCGCCGAGCCCGACCTCCCAGGCTGGATCGAGGCGATACTCCGCCCAGACGTTGACGGCGTTGCGGGCCAGGTTGGGGATCACCGTGCCGGCATAGGGACCGGAGGGACCGATGCCGGAGGTCTTGCCGTCCAGCCAGGTGTAGCCGGCGTCGAGGCTGAGGCGCTGGCCGATGTGGCCCGCGGCGCCGAGTTCGAAGCCCTGCACGGTCTCGTTGCCGTCGAGCACGGTGACGGTGGGGTTGTCCGGATCGTCGGTCTGGGCGTTGTCGACCTCGGTGTGGAAGACCGCGCCGGTGAGCAGCAGGCCGCCGCCGAGAAGGCTGGTCTTGGCGCCGGCCTCGTAGGTGGTCCCTTTCACCGGCCCAAGATTGGCGGTCTTGGCCGTCAGCGCCAGGGCCTCGGCCGAGGGGTCGAACGAGGTCCCGAAGGAGACGTAGAAGCTCTGCCAGGGCGCCGGCTTGTAGACCAGGGCGATGTGGGGGCTGGGGACCACGTCCACGCGGCTGAGGTTCAGCACCGCGCCGGTGGCGAGCGTGACCTGGTGGTAGTCGGCGGCGAAGCGGTCGATGCGGGCGCCGAGGATCAGATCGAACTGGGCCCCAAGACCGATGGTGTCGCTGACGTAGGCCGCTTCGGAATTCGCCGTGGTCGCCTGGGTGGAGGAGATCGGCTCGAACGGCGCGGCTTCGTTCGGGTTGGGATCCAGCAGCGGGGTCTCGGGGACCCAGTTGTTGTTGGCGTTGAAGGGATTGACGTCGCGATCGAGGTCGTTGGTTTGGCGCGCCACCTCGATCCCGGCCACCAGCACGTGGTCCAGCGGGCCGGTGGCGAAGCGGTCGGTGAGGTCGAGCTGGTCGGTGATGTTGGTCTGGTCGCCCGAGCTCGAGGGCGAGTCGCGGCCGACCAGGATGCTGGCGAGCGGCGTCGCGGCCGTCGGGGGCCCCTGCCCGCCGGCGGCGGCGCTGCCGAAGTTGGGCGCGTCGAACCGGTAGTCGAAGGCGTAGTTGGCGGCGCGGAAGGTGTTGGTCAGCGAGACGCCGCCCCCGAAATCGTGGCGCAGGAGAAAGGTGCCGATGTCGACGTTGCTGATCGCGCGGTTGGAAGTGAGGCCGAAGTCGGCGCCCCGCGGGACCGGCGCCGGCGCGCCATTCACGAACGGGACGCCCACGTCCGGCGTGTCGTCCTCGCTGAGGTGCAGGTAGGCGAGCGTCACGGTGGTGGCCTCGCCGATGCCGACCGCCGCCGCCGGCGCCACGCCCCAACGGCGATTCTTCACATCGTCGCGGCCGGCGACGCCGGACAGCTCGCCCATGGCGTTGAGCCGGACGGCCGACGTTGCGGAAAGCGGCTGATCGAGGTCGAGGGCGGCCCGGTACTCGTCGTTCGCGCCGATGTCGGCGGTGAGCGTATCGAACGGCGACAGGCGCGGCGCCTTGGACACCTGGTTGATCGCCCCGCCGGTGGAGCCGCGGCCGAACAGGGTCGCGGCCGGGCCCTTCAGCACCTCGATCGACTGAATGTCGAAGGTGTCGCGATTGTAGACGGCCGCATCGCGGATGCCGTCGAGGAAGAAGTCGTTGAACGCCGAGAAGCCGCGCAGGTTCACCGTGTCGCCGCGCGCCGCGCCCTCGCCGGCGTTGAGGGTGATGCCCGGCACGTTCTTCAGGGCGTCGCTGAGCCGGTTGGCAGCCTCGTCCTGCAGCAGCTTCTGGGGCACGACGGTGACCGACTGCGGGGTGTCCTGCGGCGTCAGCGGAATCTTGTCGCCCATCAGCGGCCGCACGCCGGTGACCACCACGCCGGAGACGCTGGCCGAGCCGTCGGGCTGGGGGTCCGGCGCGGGCGGCGCGGTGTCGGCCGCGGCTGCGCCGCCCCACGCGCTTAGGCAAATGCCGAGACCGGTGATCGCCCGGCCCGAGAGCCCGCTCGATCCGTCGTCATCCGCCCGTGAGTGAAACGCCCGCATCCGCCGCTCGCAAACCGTTGTTACAGCAGCACAATCCGAGCCCAACGTGACTCAGCCGGCGTTGCCGCCCCCGCCGATCCGGATGGCTAGCATGCCGGGTCGCAATTGCGAAGCATTATCATTTGCAATGCCCACGGCGCCGCGCGGGATCATGTGGGGACACCCCAGTGGCGCTGGCGCCGCCCCGCGGTCTAGGGTGGCCGGCGCCGCGGCTTGGCGTGTCGCGTCATTCGGGAAAGATCGCGTGGAAGACATCGACGCCGGCGCAAACGGCCGGACCGCCATGCCAGGTTCGCGGGCGCTTCGGGCGGCGTCCGCGGCGCTGGCCATGGTCCTGGCGACGTCGCTCGCCGCAGCCGCCGCGCCGGCGGACGCCGCCAGCGCGAAGGCCTTCATCGCCGGCCTTTACGCGCACTACCTCCAGCCCTTCAACGTCACCTGGGACTATGTGGCGCCCGTGGATGCGGCGGTGTACGAGCCGGCGCTTGCGAAGGCGATGGACGCCGACAGCGCGCTCCACCCCGACGCGCCGGGCGCCAGCTGGGGCGACGTGGACATCCTCTGCATGTGCCAGGAGTACGACAAGGTCACGCAGACCACGGTCGTCCAGCCAGTGCTGGGCGATCACCTCAAGGCCGTGACGACCGTGACGGTCATGGACGCCGGCAAGCCTCACAAGAGCGTGCTGCACTTCGATCTTGTCCAGACCGACGGCCAATGGCGCATCTACGATGTCGGCGAGACGGGATTCAGCTTCAGAGGCGCGGTGCTCAGCGAGCTCAACCAGAGCCGGCCGCCGTCGCACGCCGGCTAGGCCGGTCGGGGCGACTGGCCGGCCCGCGTTGCAGCGCCCGTCGTCCTGGCCTAATGGCCCGACGCTGGGGCGCTCGCGGCCAGCGCCGCCAGCGAGCCCCGGATTTCGCCGGCGCGCGCGATGTCGGCCCTGAGCTGGCGCACGTCGCTGCTGGCGGCGGCGCTCTGCGCCAGGCCATCGAGCTGGCCGAGGTCGGTCTTGGCCTCGGCGGCGTGGTCCTGCAGCGCCTTGTAGGCGTCCTTCTGCTCGCGCGAGGCGAAGAGCCAGGGCCTGGAGGCGCTGGCGGCCCCGGCGATGACGCGCTGAGCCTCGGCGCGGGCGGCGTCGGCGGCCGCCTGGAACCGGGTCCGCAAGGCCGGCGCGTAGAAGGCGGCGGCGGACGTGTAGTCGGCGCGGACCTGGCCCCACGCCGCGAGCGCGGCGCGCAGGGCGGTGAGCGAGCCGGCGGCGTCCGTGGCGCTGCTGACGCCGGCGGCCGCAGCGCCCAGGCTTTGCGTCGAGCTGCGCAAGGCCGCCAGCGCTTGCGTCGCGTCGGCGGACGCGCCGCCGCCACGCAGCGTGCTCTCGGCCTCGCCGGCCATCGCCTCGCCGGCGTGCGTGAGCGTCGCGGCCTCGGCCTGGGCGCCCGTGGCGGCCGCCTGGTTGAGCTGGGCGGTCAGGGCGGGGACCTGGGTCGCGGGCGCGCCGTGCAGCTGCGCCAGCAGGCCGTCGATCTGGGTCGCCAGCTGCGTGAGCTGCGCCGTCTCGCCGGCCGGCCGGCCCTGGCTGCGGGCGTCGTCGGGGAGCGCGGCGGCGGCCTGGGCGATTTGTTGGTAGGCTGGGTTCAGCGGCGCCGGCGCGGCGGATCCCGGATGCGGCGCGAGCGCGGCTGGAGCCGGCGACGGTCGGTGCGGCCCCGGCAGCACGCTCGCCAGCCAGATGCCGCCCGCGACGGCGACGACCGCGGCGACCGCGCTGATCGCGATCAGGGCGACCGGCGGCCCTGGCCGGCGCGACGCGGCCGACGGCGCCAGCTCTGTCGCGGCGGAAGCCTCGGCACGCGCCGCAACGGCGGGCGCGCCCACGAGTTCCGGGATCAATTCCTCGTGGGTGGGCGGCGCCTGCGCGATGATGGTCGGACCCCCGGGTCGCGCCGCATCCGCTGGCGCGTCTACGACCTCGCGGGCCGCGTCGGCGACGGGCGCGTACGACGCGACTGGCGACGGCGCGGCCGGGGCGATTTCTGGCCGCTTTCGAGGCGGGGCGGCGGGCGCCGGCGGCGGCGCCGCAACGGCCGGATCCTCCGCCCGCGCTGCAGGCGGCGGCTCGCGCACGACCGTCCGGCTCACCTCGCCGCCGGCCGCGGACGCTTGCACGGGCGGCGGCTCGGCATGGGCGAACACGGCCGGCGCGACCCTGGTCCCCCCTGTCCCGGCGGCGCCATCGCTCACGAGTTCGGCGACGCTCTCGATCACCTTGCGAAAGCCCCTGTGGTCGGGGTCCCCCGCCCAACCGACGAGGTCGGCGCACTGGATCTGGTCGAAAGGCATCGGCAGGCGAGTGCCATCGACGGAAAGCTGGACCAGCTTCCTCATCATCCGGGCCCGGTCGGCCTCGGAGCGCACCCACACCGATTGCAGCGCATCCGCCGACCAGATCACCACCACCGCCTTGGCGTTGTGCAGCCGCTCCTCGATCACCTCGCCGTAAGCCCGGTGCGCCGGCAGCTGGTCGTCGCGCCAGACCGCGTAACCGAGGCTGCGCAGGGCGTCGGTCATCCGGTCGGCCAGGGCCTCCGTCGACCGTGCATACGAGATGAAGACGTCGGACACCGCTACGCCCCCTTAAGGGAAAGCCACCCTAGCGAGCCCATGTCACACCGGGCAAGGTAAAGCTACCTCCGGACCGTTCGGCGCCCGCTTCCGGGGCGCCGCGCCGAGCACCGGACTCCCGCCTCCGCGACCTCTCGACGTCGGCGCCATCGTGTCCTCCAGTTCACGCGCAGACGAAGTGCTTGGCCAGTTCGCCGCGGATCTGTTGCATGTGCTCGTAGTACTGCAGGAAGCCACCGTTGTAGTTGCCATCCTGGCGGCGGTTGAACTCGCCCTCGAAGTTGTAATAGCCGGGCGTGCAGTCGGCGTTGCGGCTGGTCTTGCCGCGGTGGGCGATCACCTCCTGCACCCACCACTCCTCGGTCTGCGGGGCCACATCGATCTCGGCGGCGCCGCGCGCGCGGGCCATGGCGATGCACTCGGCGATGTGGTCGCCCTGGGTCTGCAGCATGAAGGTGAGGTTGAACTGGAACGAAGCCTGGTAGC
>Ga0302325_10033421_pt1 | contig 10537 bp, 10 predicted proteins | sample Palsa_T0_2_FD_201948 | JGI IMG/M metagenome (GOLD analysis project Ga0302325, IMG submission 201948) | Peat permafrost microbial communities from Stordalen Mire near Abisko, Sweden - Palsa_T0_2 | ecosystem: Environmental > Terrestrial > Soil > Palsa > Peat permafrost | place: Sweden: Abisko...
CGACTTTGGTGTGCAACTTGGTGATAACTGCTTTCGCCTTACGCCATCTCTTCGAGAACTTCTTTTTCTTCGCCAAACGGCGCCCTTCGGCATGGATTCGAATTTGAAGGCTTGCAATCTCAACACCACCCTCACTATGCCATTGGTCTATGCTATTGGCTATTGTCCAGCGATATTCGTCATGGCAGGCATTGCGTTTTCGCATTGCATGTCCACTTGGTATTCGTCACCAAATATAGAAGAAAGGTATGTCACGGAGACGCTATCCAGCGGCTCAAAGTCATGTTCGAGAAAGTTTGCACTGACTTCGGGGCGCAACTCGTCGAGAGGAACGGTGAGGCCGAACACCTACACTGGCTCATCCACCACCCTCCGAAGCACTCGGTGTCGAGCATGGTTAACAGTCTCAAAGGCGTTTCCAGTCGGCTGGTCCGTATCAAGCGGCCTGATCTTGAGAACGCTATTGGAAGAATGTCCTGTGGTCGCCGTCTTACTTTGCCGCCAGTTGCGGCGGGGCACCGCTGGCCATCATCCAGCAATACGTTGAGCAACAAAAGACCCCGCTTTAACCCGCCTTATATCCCCGCCCTGAAGGACCGGGGCTTTACGGCCCGACTGGTAAGACTGCGAGAACTCCCGCCGGGCGGAGTTCTTTCTGCGCCGAAATTCCTATCCGCAGTAGCTCCGGGGCCACCGCCATCCATTCGGCAACGGTCCCCTGCTCAATATGTGCATTCAATTGCACATAGGGGCTCAAGGTCACCCTGGTCGAATGACCACTAACACAAATTAATTCAACATCTTACGACCACGCCCGCTATTGGCTGACAAGCTGCAATCTCCTAGTTGCCTGCGCTGGTTAAGCGAGGCTGGGGTGCCACTTGACTACATTATTCGGTTCCACATCAGTGATGCCGGTCGCGGTTTCCAAGGAGAAGCGGGGCCTTCTCCCGGTGCTCACGATTCTGTTCCTGTTTTCCTACGGACTGATGACCGTGCTCATCGTTGAACAAGGTTCGGTCATCCAATCGCAGCGCAACCTGATTAAGGTTTTGACGCGCGACAGCACAGAGCTGTGGATTGGGAAAGGCAAGGCCATCGGCGATCAGCAGACGGCCCGGTCACAGGCCCAGAGCCGCGCGCAAGCTCCGTCGTCCCAAGCTCCGTCGTCCCAGGCTCCGTTGTCCCGGGTAGTACCGCAACGCCATGCTCAGAGCCGCACAGGCAAGGTCCTTCCTCCCGTGCCTGCTTCGGATTTGGTAGACCGGCGTCGCGCTTTGACTTCGATCTAGTACCCAGGTGAAGCAGTAAGCATAACCAGTAACCGTACAAGGATGTTTGGAGAATTGGGCAAAATGAAGTCCCTGACCCTAGCCTTGATGTTTAGTATGACGGCGGCGCAGCCGGCACAGCCAGTGCGCCAGCCATCCGGTCACCTGGAGCACTCCATGGTCGGACGCTGGTACTTTGCCGCGAACGGCCATGCGGTTTACTGCTACGGGCCGGTGATGACCCTGCCCCAGGCCAACGGGGATCTGCAAAAAGTAGCCACCTTCTGCCGCGACGGCGAGACAGTCGTACCGTTGAAGGATTAGCCCGCCGCGGTACTGCAAAATCCTCGAAGATTGCCGCCAAACCCCACCTGCCTTACACAACGCCCTTGTACACTGAGGAGTCATGCCGGAACTCCCCGAAGTTGAAACCATTGCCCGCGGACTGGCCAGGCGCGTCTCCGGCGATGTGATTGAATCGATCTGGCTGGGCCGCAAGCGGGAGCCGCTGAAGTCTTCGGCGCGGGAAATCGCCGCTACGCTCGAGCACAGTCGCATCGCCGGGGTGCGGCGCATGGGAAAACACATCGTCTTCGATCTGGAACATCAGGGTGTCGGCCCGACCGAAGCTGCTCGTACCCAAACCGCGCAGTGGATCGTCCACCTGGGCATGACTGGCCGCTTGCAGGTCTGCGAACCGCAGGCAGAAGTTCTCAAGCACACGCATGCGATTCTCAAACTGGCCTCGGGCATGGAACTGCGCTTTGTCGATCCCCGCCGCTTCGGACGGCTGAGCGTTGCCCGCGTCGGCGACTTCGACGCGGGGGGCATTGAGCCGTTGGAAGCCGATCTCGATCGCTTCCTCATTTTGTTTTGCGGCCGCAAGACTCCCATCAAGAGCGCGTTGCTCAATCAGAAACTGCTGCGCGGCGTGGGCAACATTTATGCGGATGAGTCCCTGTTCCGCGCCGGAATTCGCCCCCGCCGCCGCGCCTCCAACATTACTCGCGACCAACTAGCCAGGCTCCTTGCGTCAGTGAAAGAAGTTCTCGAGGAGGCGATTGCTCTGGGCGGCTCCTCCATCTCGGACTACGTTGACGCCGACGGCGAAGAAGGCTTCTTTCAATTGCAGCACCGCGTCTACGGCCGCGAAGGCGAGCCCTGTCTCGTCTGCAAGACGCCCATCAAGCGCATCGTGATCGCCGGACGGAGCAGCCACTATTGTCCGAAGTGCCAGAGGTGAAGTGCCAGAGGTAATGTGGCGATTGTCGATTCCTGGCCTCTGATGGTTGATTGAAAACCTTCCCGGCTGAGCTTTTCAATCATCCATCATCAATCAAGAATGAACACGTCCGCCGCAGTTCTGATAACCTTCTGATCCATGCCTGATTTTTCCGTCGGAGTTGACCTTGGCGGTACCAACCTGCGCATTGCAGCCATGAGCGGTGAGGGACAGCTCCTGGAGAAAGTGACCCTTGGGACCAAAGTCACTCTCGGCAGCGACCACGTCATCAACGAAATGTGCGATGCAATTCAGCGTCTCTCCGGCAAATACAAGGAGACGGGAAAATTCCTTGGCGCTGGCATCGGAGTCCCCGGCATCATCGACATGCAGACCGGAATGCTGCGGAAGTCGGCGAACCTGCCGGGATGGGAAGACTATCCGGTGCGCGCGGAGATCGAGCGCCGGCTGCGCAGTTCGAATAAAGACGTCCGTGTCGTCCTCGAAAACGACGCCAATGTGGCCGCGCTGGGCGAGCAGTGGCTGGGCGCTGCCTGCGGCGTTCCGAACGTGGCAGTGGTTACGCTGGGCACTGGAATCGGCGGCGCCATCGTGCTCGGAGGAAGAATCTGGCACGGCATGAATGGCATGGCGGGCGAGTTTGGCCACCTCACCGTTGAACCGGAAGGCCATCCCTGCGGCTGCGGCAACCACGGATGCGCCGAGCAATATGCATCCGCCAGCGCGATTGTTCGCATGGCCCGCGAAGCGATCGCCAGCGGTGCGGCGCCATCGCTGGCCAGGGCGGCTTCGTCCGAGGCTGAATTCGGCGCGAAGTCAGTCTACAATCTCGCGATCCAGGGGGACGAGCATGCCCGGCGCATCTTCCGCAGTTTCGGGCGCTACCTGGGCATCCTGCTCGCCGACCTGATCAACGTTTTGAATCTCGATATGTTCGTCATCGGCGGAGGCGTTTCGAGCGCCTGGGATGCTTATGCGCCCAACATGTTCGAGGAGTTGCGGGAGCGCTCGGTGGTCTATGCGGCAACCGCCCCCGCCGATCCGCTGAGCAGCGATTCTTTAGGAAAACAAGAAGGCGCCGCGGCGCAGACCGAAAGCCGCAGCGAACGAAAAACCATCATCACCCGCGCCCTGCTGGGAGGCGATGCCGGACTCTATGGGGCTGCACGCGTAGCGGTGCTGGCCGGGTAGAACCTTTCGCGCCCCGCCGCGTTCGAGAGAGGCCGGTTCGGCCCCGCCCCGGGTCTTATTGACGAGCCTGATAGGCCCCATAAGAAATATGAATTGGACTCATTCGATGCCTGCCTTTATCGTCGGCGGTACGTTTGAGTCCGATTCTCGGGCCACCAAGACTGATGGAGGACTCCGCTCACGGTCATCGGCGCTGTGTGACGCGTCGTGTGAGATGTAGTCGCGTACCATCGGTATTTGCTGGCGCTGTTCGAGCACCCGCACGACCCTCAGTGAATTGCCCACCCTTTATAAACAGGAGCAACCAGACATGATAAAACCAGGGCACAGGCTCTTCCTGCGCTTGTCGTTATTCTCAACGACATTATCAGCGAAATTGTCTGCCACCGCATCGGCTGGCGCTGCCATCCTTCTTGCAGCCGGACTGTTGGCAGGGGTATCGGCACGCTGCTTTGCCGACGATGGGCCCAAGCCTGATCCATCCGGCATCGCCACCGGGGACAAGACTAACGCAGTGGACGCGGCCGGCAATCCCTTTGTGGTGGCCGAGCCGACCGACAAATCGGCTCCGGACTATGCGGCGAACAAGAAAGCGTTCGACGACTATCAGGCTCAGTCGGCGAAAGAACCGCTCGCCGTAAAGCTGGCCGACGATGTCGGTCACGTTCGCCTGGCGACAAATTTTGCCTGGACATTGAATACGGGCTACCTCGTCCTGTTCATGCAAGCGGGCTTCGCCCTGCTCACCTGCGGGCTGGTCCGAAAGAAAAATGCCGCCCACTTGATGATGCTGAATTTCGCGGCTTACGTGTTTGCCTTCCTCGCTTATTACGCCGTCGGATATGCCTTCCAGTTTGGCGCCGTCGCCATCAATGCCGCGCCCACCAATCTGGGCGGCATTCCGGCGCTCAACCACTTTCTAGTCGGCAGCGGGCAATGGGGTTTCGTCGGCGGGAAGGGCTTTTTTCTTGTCGGTCCGGCCTATGACAGCGCCAGCAACTGCCTAACTTTGTTCGAAGTCGTGTTTATGGAAACCGCCGGCTACATCATCGTCGGCGCCGTCTGCGAGCGGATCACCTTCTGGGCATTCTTGCTTTGCGAACTCTTCATTGGCGCAATCCTTTATCCGATCTCGGGCTGCTGGACCTGGGGTGGAGGATGGCTGTCGCAAGTCGGCTCCACATTGAATCTGGGCCACGGTTACGTAGACTTCGCGGGATCGACTGTCGTGCACGCCGTGGGCGGCTTCTGCGCCATGGCGCTGGCGATTATTTTGGGTCCGCGTCGGGGTAAATATGGTCCAGGAGGGAAGATTCGCGTCTTTCCCGCGCACAACATTGTCTATGTCGTGTCTGGGACCTTCATCCTGCTCTTTGGATGGATGGGATTCAACCCCGGCTCCACTCTGGGTGCGACCGATCTGCGCATCTCCGTAGTCGCGGTGAACACCAATCTGGCTGCTGTGGCAGGATCCGCGGCAGCAATGCTTCTGTGGTATTTCCTGTTCGGCAAGCCCGATATCACCATGGCCTGTAACGGAATGCTCGCGGGATTAGTCGCGATCACGGCGCCGTGCGCCTTTGTGTCTCCGACTTCGGCAGTAATCATCGGCCTGCTGGCGGGAGGTCTGGTCTGCGCTGGCGTTCTCTTCAACGACCGCGTTCTCAAGATCGACGACCCCTGTGGCGCGATTTCAGTTCACGGCTATTGCGGATGGCTCGGCGCCGTCAGCGTTGGCATCTTCGCCGACGGCGTCTATGGCGCGGGATGGAACGGAGTAGGCGCAACCACGTACCTGGGCCACGCGGGCCAAGGCGTGACGGGATTGCTCGGCGGCGATACGCGCCAGTTCTTGTGCCAGCTCATGGGAGCAACTTTGTATGCCGCCTGGGCGTTCGGCGCAACCTATGCCGTCTTCTGGTGCGTCAACAAGGTAAAAAGCATGCGCGTGGCGCCCGAGGTGGAAGAGGAAGGTCTGGACGTTCCCGAGTTTGGAATGCCGGGCTATCCGGAGGATGCGGTGGTTACTCCGTACTAGTTGTGAATGGGCTGTGGAGGATTATTTTGCGCGCTGGAACCACGCGAGGCAAGCCGGCGCGCCGCCTGCAGAAAGGCCTGGTTCTGCTCGGGCGCGCCAATCGTTACCCGAATGCAATTCGGCGCGCCCCAATGTCCCAGCGGACGCACGGCCACACCCTCATCCTGGAGCCGGAGGGCGAAAGCCCCGGCCTCTTCCGCTAAATCGCAGAATAGAAAATTCGCCGAGGTTGGAACCACGCGATATCCCAATCCCGACAAACCCTGAGCGAGAACTCGCGACTGCAGGAGATTGTTTTCCACCACGCGCTGAATGTGCTCGCGGTCCTTGATGGCTTCGAGCGCCGCAGCTTGTGCGACCGACGACACAGAGAATGTGTTGCGCATGCGCGCGCAGTATCCCAGCAATTCCGCCGGGCCCAGTCCGTAGCCCACGCGCAGGCCCGCGAGTCCGTGCGCTTTTGAGAACGTTCGCAGCACGACCACGCTTGCGCCTTGGCGGAGATAATCCAGTGAGTTCGGGTATGTAACTCCCCGCAGCGCCGCGAAATGCAGCGCGAATTCGTAGTAAGCCTCGTCCAGCACCAGGACCACGTGGCCGGGAAGCTGCGCCAGAAAGCGCTCTACCGCGCCGGCTTCGAGCATCGTGCCGGTAGGATTGTTGGGATTGGCCAGAAAGACGATGCGCGTGTTCGTGTCGATGGCAGCGAGAATCGCTTCGAGATCGATACTATCTTCTCCAGAGCGCATGGGAGCCTCGACGAGACGCGCACCCGCCGCTTGCACCGCCATCGAATACACAATAAATGAGCGCTCGCTGGTCACCGCGTTCAGTCCCGGCGCGAGCAGCGTCTGGCAGAGCAGGCTCAACAGCGCGGTTGAGCCCGCGGTCCCGAGCACCTGCTCGGGGGGCAGCCCGTGATGTGCGGCCAGCTTGCGGCGTAGCTGACTGGAATCATCATCAGGATAAAAGTTCGCTGCGTTCAGCACTCCTCTCATGGCATCGACGGCGCGCGTCGAAGGCCCAAAGGGATTTTCATTGGAATCAAGTTTGATAAGGCGCGAGCGGCGCTCCAGCGTCGCCGGCGTCGTGCTCGGAGCATTCATTGCGCCCAGGTCGCGGGCCGGCTTGGAGACGATGTCGAAAAAGCGGCTCATGCTTGCGGCTCATCATGCACGGAATGCTTTGTTCCCGCGATCGGTTTGTTGCAGGCGGTCCGCAGGCGATCGACTTCCTGTAAAGTCAGGGCCCGAAAATGCCCGGGTGGAACGTCGAGGGTAAGAGGGCCGTATCGGAGACGTTTGATTTTCTCCACGTGGTGTCCGACTTTCTCAAACATGCGCCGGATCTCGCGATTGCGGCCTTCGATCAAGGTCACCTCGTACCAGGGATTGGTGGCTTCCTTAATCAGGCGGATTCCCGCCGGCGCAGTCCGCACCCGCCGACCATCTTCGGTCGCAACCGAAACCCCGCTGCGCAGCTTCTCCAGCGCTTCCGGGCTCGGAGCCCCCGAGACTTTCACCACGTAAGTCTTGGGCACCTGCGATGCTGCTTTCATTAACTTGTTCGCCAGTGCGCCATCGTTGGTCAAAAGCAGCAGGCCCTCGCTGGCATAATCGAGCCGTCCTACGGGATAGACTCGCTTCTTCACGCCGCGGATCAGTTGCATCACCGTGGGCCGGTGCTCAGGATCGCTCACGGTCGTGACATAACCTTTCGGTTTATTAAGCAGCAGATAGACATGCTGTTGTGCGCCTTGCAGCAGCTTTCCATCCACGCGGATATGATCGGTATCCGGGTCCGCCTTGGTCCCCAATTCCGTCACCACATTTCCATTCACCTTAACGTGGCCGGCACTGATCAGTTCCTCGGCTTTGCGGCGGGAGGCAATCCCAGCGGCGGCAATTATTTTTTGCAGGCGTTCAGCAGGCATTGACGGGCTTCCAATCTGGCAGGACAGTTATTCTTTCTGAGCGGTGGTCTCTCGGACGTCTTCCGGCTGCGGATCGGCCTCATGGGCCTGCGCCGCGTCTTCGGCCGGAATCAACTCCCCTTGGAACGATTCCGCCACCAGCTTCTCGAACTCCTCCATGCTAGGGAGTTCGTTCACGTCGTTCAAGCCAAAGCGCATGAGGAATTCCTTGGTCGTCTTATAGAGAATCGGCCGCCCGATCACCTGCTTGCGACCTGCGGTGGTGATCAGCTTTCGATCGAGCAAAGTCGCAATCACGCCGCCGGAATCCACGCCACGAATCTCGCTGATTTCCGGCACCGTGGCAGGCTGCTTATAAGCGATCACCGCCAGCGTTTCGAGGGCCGGCAGCGAGAGACGAACCGGCGGTTTCAGGCTCTTGGCGAAGCGGCGCACCATTTCGTGCTGCTCGGGCTTGGTGGACATGCGATAGCCGCCCGCCACCTGGCGAATCTCGATACCGTGGTCAGGACCGCCGTAGTCCGCAACCAGTTCTTCCAAGCGGGAGCGCACCCGCGACTTGACCTCGGCTTCGTCCGCCGCACCGTCGGCAATCACCGACTCCTTGACAAGCTGGATCATGTGGTCCGCGGTGATCGGCGTCTCCGCCGCATAAATGATGGCTTCGAGTTGAGCTTTTAAACTCATGAGATCCGATGCCAGTTGCCAGTAAAAGCCGTCAGTCCTGAACCGGCAACGGACAACTGGCGACCGGCAACTGTTCTTCTACCTCCAATCATCGCGCGCTGCCACCTGCTCTTTCATGATGGCGTCGAACCCAACATGCTTGCGCACGGCAATCTCGCCGAACATCTGGTCTTGCCGAACCTGAATCGCCTGCAGCCGCACCAACTCGAGCAACGCCAGAAACATGCACACCAGCGCCGACCGCGAGGGCAGGCGCATCAGAAGCTGCTTCAAACGGATAGGCCGTGATTCCAGCGCCAGCCGCCCCCGCAGATAATCGATCATCTGGCCAACGGTGACGGTTTCCTCATCCACACTGATCACCGGCCGCGTGCGTACTCGCTCCAGAATTTGCTGAAACGTCTTGACCAGATCAATCACGTCCGTGGCGAACTCCGGCTCGGTGCCTTCGGCATCGATGAATTCTTTCAGCGCTGGATTCGACATCACCGCATCTTCGATCTGCTGCTTCTGCAAGAGCATCTGCGCCGCCGACTTGAACTTTTCGTGCTCCAGCAGCCGGTTCACCAGCTCCATGCGCGGATCTTCCAGTTGCTCCGCTTTCGCCGACGGATCGCGAGGCAACAGCATTTTCGATTTGATGTGAATCAGTACAGCGGCCATATAGATAAAATCGGCCGCGACATTCACGTCCAGCTCACGGATCTTTTCGACGTAGGCCAGATACTGTTCCGTGATGCGAGCGATGGGAATGTCGTAGATGTCGATATCCTGCTTGCGGATCAGATCGAGCAGCAAGTCCAACGGGCCTTCGTAGACGTCGCGGACCGAAACCGCAAAGGGAGAATCACTCTCTTCTTTCTTCGCCGACTGCTGCCCGGATGGTCTGATCGGCGCCGGGTGCGAATTCGAAACGAGCGCTGGCAAGACGGATCCGTGCAGGGTGTCCTCGGAGGTAACGATTCTGTCTGCCATCCTACTTTGCACCTTTGCCCTGCCCCGCATCCTCCGCCGCCGGTGGCTCGTACTCGAGCGACATTCCCATGGCATCGCGCACCCCGTCCATGGTCGCAGCGGCTACCTGACGCGCGCGTTCACTACCAGCCTCCAGAATATCCCAAGCCAGCCGGGGATTCTCCTCGAATTTCATCCGCCGCTCCCGCATCGGACTCAACAGTTGCACCAGCGCGTCGGCCGCCCAGCTTTTGCATTCGATGCAGCCGATGCCCGCCGAGCGGCAGCCCGCGTTTACCTTGTCCATGCAAGCGCGATCGCTGAAAATTTTGTGCAGGTCACCCACCGGACATACATCCGGATTTCCGGGGTCCGAGCGCCTCACCCGCGCCGGATCGGTCACCATCGTCTTCAGCTTCTGCCGCACCACTGGCTCTGGGTCGGTCAGCAGGATGGCGTTGCCGTACGACTTCGACATCTTGCGCCCATCGGTGCCGGGCAGCTTGGGTGCGCGCGTGAGCAAAACTTGCGGCTCAGGGAATACGGAGGAACGGCGGAGCCCTTCCTTGTTCGTTTCTGAGCCGCTGGTTCGAGGTTGCGGGTTGCCCGCGCCCCCGCTGTGACGTGGATAAAGCGAATTGAAGCGCCGCGCGATCTCTCGCGTGAGTTCCACATGCGCCACCTGGTCTTCGCCCACCGGAACCACATCCGCCTTGTACATTAAAATGTCCGCCGCTTGCAGCACGGGATAGCCCAGAAATCCGTAGGTTCCCAGATCTTTGTCCTTGATGTTTTCCCGCTGCTCCTTGTAGGTGGGAACCCGCTCCAGCCAACCCAACGGCGTGATCATCGAGAGGAGCAAGTGCAGCTCGGCGTGCGCCGGGACGTGCGACTGGATGAAGATCACAGACTTTTCCGGATCAAGCCCCGCCGCCAGCCAGTCCAGCGCCACCTCCAGCGAATTCTGTTTCACGCGCGAGGTGTCGGCATAGTCGGTCGTGAGCGCGTGCCAGTCCACCACGCAGAAGAAGCATTCATACTCATCCTGCATGCGCACCCAGTTGTCGAGCGCGCCCACATAGTTGCCGAGATGCAGTTTTCCGGTCGAGCGCATGCCGCTGAGCACGCGTTTACGCAACTTGGTCGAAGTTGTCATCCGTTTTTCAACGAGTCGTGGCAGGGCACAACAACACCACAGCGCCTAAATTCACAGGATGCAG
>Ga0302325_10033422_pt1 | contig 10537 bp, 8 predicted proteins | sample Palsa_T0_2_FD_201948 | JGI IMG/M metagenome (GOLD analysis project Ga0302325, IMG submission 201948) | Peat permafrost microbial communities from Stordalen Mire near Abisko, Sweden - Palsa_T0_2 | ecosystem: Environmental > Terrestrial > Soil > Palsa > Peat permafrost | place: Sweden: Abisko...
CGGCTCCTTGCTGAACTGGAACGGTACGGCCTGGACCGTGGTGACCCAGCTTGCCGAAGGCAACACCGCGATTGCCGCACTGTCGGCGACCGACGTATGGGTCGCCGGCGTTGTCTCGCTGACCCACTACAACGGAAGCAGCTGGACTTCCACGTCGGATCCGGCGGGCGTGAACGCGCTGACCGGGCACGCCGTTCTGTCGTCCGGCGACATCTGGTTCTCCGGCTACTACTACCCGTCGAACGCGGTCACGGCGCCAGCGGTGCTGAGCACAACCTCGGGCTGAGGACGGGGTTAGAGCAGGCGGAGCTGGCGGTCGGCGGGCTGGCGGGGGCGCTGGGGAGTTTTGGGGTCGTGCGGGCCGAGGAGGGCCGGGTCGATCGCGGCGAGGAAGGGCGATCGTCCGGCCGGGCGGTCAGAGCCGTATCTCGTGCGGCGGGTGGCGCAGGTGAGGAGGAGTTTGGCGCGGGCTCTGGTCAGGCCGACGAACAGGAGGCGGCGCTCCTCGGCGGTCTCGGGCTCGGCGGGGGTGGACCCGGCGGGGGTGGACCCGGCGGGGGTGGACCCGGCGGAGCCGGGGGCGGTGGCTGAGCCGGGGAGGTGGAGGGGAAGGAGGCCTTTTTCGCAGCCGGCTAGGAAGACCACGTCGAATTCGAGGCCTTTGGCGGCGTGCAGGGTGAGGAGGGTGATCGCTTCCGCCCGGGGGTCAAGGGCGTCTGGTTCGGCGCCTAGGGAGACTTCGGTGCGGAAGCGGTCTAGGTCGGGGCCGCAGCGGCGGGCTAGCGGGGTGAGCAGTTCACCGGCGGCGCGGATGTCGATGACGCTGGCGTCGCGCTCGCCGCGGACGGCGGCTAGGGCTTGGACGGCCGTTCGGAGCTGCTGGAGGGCATCACCGGTGGTGGGGGTCTCGAGGCGCATTTCGCGGATGATGTCGGGGACGCCGGCGCGACGGGTGAGGAGATCGTGGGAGCGTTTGGCGTATGGGAGGCCGGCTCGGGTGAGGGCCTGGCCGAGGGGGGTGGCCTGGGCGTCGGTGCGGTAGAGGACCGCGATGTCGGCCAGGCCGAGCTTGCCGTGGGCGTGGCCGTCGGCCCGGCCGCTGTCGATGGAGTGGAAAGAGGCACCGCCGAGGAGCTGATCAATCTGGGCGGCGATCCAGGCGGCCTCGGCGTGCTCGTCGGGGGTCTCGTGGAAGGTGACGGCGGGGTCCTCGGCGGGGGCGGACGCAGCGGCGGGGGTGGCCTTGCGGGCGGGGACCAGGGTGGTCGGGGCGATGGCTTGCATGGCGGCGGTGACGATCGCGGGGGCCGAGCGGTAGTTCTGGGTGAGCTCGACGGTGGTGGCGCCGGGGAAGTCGGCGGCGAACCGGGCGAAGATGCCGACGTCGGCGCCGCGGAAGCCGTAGATCGACTGGTCGGGGTCGCCGATCGCGGTCAGGCCGGTGCCGTCGGCGGCGAGGGAGCGGAGCACGGCGTACTGGACGGGGTCGATGTCCTGGTACTCGTCGACGCTGATCCGCGGCCAGCGGGCGCGCAGGCCGGCCGCGATGGCGGGGTGCTCGCCGAGCAGGGCGGCGGATAGCTTGACCAGGCTGTCGAAATCGACCAGGTCGCGGGCCATTAGGTGGCGGCGGAGGGCTTGCTTGGCTTCGGTGTCTTCGGGTATCGCGGCGAGGAGCTTGCGGGCGGCGCGGTCGGAGCCGGTGAGTTCGGTGGCGGCGGCCAGGCGGGCGGCCTCGTCGGCGACGCCGAACTGGGCGGGCAGGCCGGCCGCGGCGTGGTGCTCGCGGAGAATGCGCAGGCCCAGGCCGTGGAAGGTGGTGACGGTGGGCTCGTCCTGCTGGGGGCAGAGGGCGGCCAGGCGGTCGTGCATCTCCTGGGCGGCGCGGCGGGTGAAGGTCAGGGCCAGGAACTGGCCGGCGGGGATGCGGCGGTCGAGGATCTGGTGGGCGATGCGGTGGGTCAGGGTGCGGGTCTTGCCGGTGCCGGGACCGGCGATGATCAGGAGGGGACCGGGGGCGGTCGCGGCGGCGTGCTGGTCGGGGTCCAGGCCGTCGAGGACCGATCCGGTGGGTGGGGGCTGAGGTGCTGATGTTGCGGAAGCGACGGATGGTGCGCTGGGGTGATGGGGACGAGGCTGGTGGGGCTGGGCGGTTTCGGGAGTGGCGGTTTCGGGAGAGGCGGTTTCGGGAGTGGCGGTTTCGGGGTGGGGGGCGGGGGGGTTGGGCAGGGAGAAGAGGGCGGCTTCGTTCAGTTCGTTGGGTTGGAAGAGGCGGATGGTGCCGTATTCGCCGTCGTAGCCGGCGTCCCGGATGACCTCGCCGCGGCGCAGGCGGGCGATGGCCTCGCTGAGGACCGAACCGCCGGCCCGGCGGAGGTCGTCGAGCGGGACGTCGCGCAAGATGGTCAGCTCCGGGCCGAGGGCGGCGACGAGGCGGCCGACCTCGCCGACAACCTTCTTGCTCTTCGGGCCGGTGGCCAGGATCTCGCTCATGATCTCGGGCAACTGGACCAGGCTGGTGAAGCCGGCGGCGCCGGGCGGGCGGAACCCCGGCGGGCGGTCGGCTAGTTCGGCGACGCGGTGCAGCACTCCGACGGTCAGCGGCTTGGCGCAGACCGGGCAGGTTTTAGCGAGCTGGCGGGTCCGTTCGGGATCGAAACGGGTGTCGCATTTGCGGTGGCCGTCCAGGTGGTACTTGCCCTCTTCGGGGAAGAACTCGATCGTGCCGGCCAGGCCGCCGCCGGTTTTCAGGGCCGCGGCCATGGCGAAGTAGTCCAGGTTCGTGTCGAACACCGTGGCCTCACGGCCGAGCATCGGCGGGGAGTGCGCGTCGGAGTTGCTGACCAGGCGGTAGCCGTCGAGCGAGGAGCACGACCAGTTCATCGGCGGGTCCGAGGACAGGCCGGTCTCGACCGCGAAGATGTGATCGGCCAGGTCGGCGTAGCAGTCGCGGACCGCGTCGAAGCCGGACTTGGAGCCCAGGACGGCGAACCACGGGGTCCAGACGTGGGCGGGCACCAGGTAGCAGCCGGGATCGGCGGACAGGGTGATCTCGAGCAGGTCGCGGGAGTCGAGGCCGAGGATGGGGCGGCCGTCGGAGGCCAGGTTGCCGATCTTGGCCAGCGACTCGGTGATCTTGTCGGCGGCCTCGAAGCTCGGCGCGTAAAGGAGGTGGTGGACCTTGCGGGTGCGGTCGTCACGGCGGTAGATCGTCGAGATCTCGACGGAGAGCATGAATCTGACCGGGCCCGCGCACCGGGACGGGGTGTCGCGGATGAGGCGTGTTTCCAGGTCGGGGCGGATGCGGAACAGGCCGGGCTCGGCCGGGACGAGGGTTTCTTTCAGCTCCGCGGACCAGGCGGGGTGGGTGAAGTCGCCGGTGCCGAGCACGGTGAGGCCCTTGCGCAGGGCCCACCAGGACAGGTGCTCGATGTCGCAGTCTTTGCTGCAGGCACGGGAGAACTTGGAGTGGATGTGCAGGTCGGCGATGAACATACGGGCGTTACGATACCGGCCGTTACCGAGAAGATGGCACCGGAACCGTCGGGACGGATCCGGCCTGCGCCAGCAGCGCGAGCAGGGTCACCGCGTCGGTCCAGGCCAGCGGGGCGACCGAGGCCGGCTGGCCGGCCGAGTTGACCTGCTCGGGCAGCGAGCCCAGCTTGGTCCGGTGCGCGGCGAGCCAGTCCAGCAGATCCGCGGCCTGGCCGTGCTGCCCGGTCGCGGCGTCGAACAGCGCGAAGAACGCGGTCTCCGGGGTCCAGGCGACGTCGGGCGTGCCCGGCCAGTCGGTGCCGGGGCGCAGGCCGCCGTTGGGGACGGTGAGCGCTTGCTGGGCTGACCTGGCCGCCTGCCGCACCGCGGCGTCCGGTACCGCGAACGGCGGTCCGAGGAACGTGATGGCCGCATCGGCGCCCGACCCGGCCGACGGCGTGCGCTGATAGCCGTTCTGGCCGAACGTCGTCGTGATCGCCGCAGCCAGCCGGGCCGCGGCGGCGGCCCAGCGGCGGCCGTCGCTGGTGGCGGTGGCGCTGCCGATGTCGGTGGCCAGGTCGGCGGCAGCTCGCAGGCCGGCCAGCAGCGGGGCGGCGGTGCCGAGGGTGACCTGGACCGAGTCCTCCCAGTAATCCATGGCCGGGCCGGGCAGGCCGTCGCGGGTCAGCGAGCTGGTGTCGGCGTCGGCGGCCCGGACGACCATCGGCCACAGCCGGGTGAGCTCGCGCTGCGACGGGCTGGCGGGGGTCAGCGGCTGGGTGGCGGCCCAGGACCACACGGCCCACGGCACCCAGCCGTCCGCGTCGAGTTCGGCGGGCCGGCCGTCGCGCACCGGACCCGAGCCATCGGGAGCGTACCGCGCGGCCCAGATCCCGTCAGGGCCCTGCATGCGCTGCAGGAACTCCAGGATCTGATAGGCCATGGCCGGATGCCCGGTGTCAGTGAGCGCCACCGCGACCCAGCTGGAATCGCGCGGCCACGCATATTCATAATTCGAGCCGGGCAGCCAGCCGGCCTGCACGGCGCCATCCGGCCGGACGGCCAGGTTCAGGTCGAGCAGGGCCCGGGTGGCCATGGACCGCTGTGCCGCGGTAGCACCGGGGACACGCCCGGTGTCCAGCCAGTTGAGGTCGGCCCGTTCGGTGGCCGCGGCGCAGGCCGACTCGGCCGGGGCCGTCGGTCCTGGCCCCGCGTAGACTCCCCCGGTCACCCGCATGATGCTGGAGTCCGGCTCGAACCGGCCGCTGAGCCGGGCCGGGACCGGCAGCGCCCGCTGCGGCTGACATGGCTCCTGGGCTAGTCCGGCCACCGTGAGCCTGGGCTGCCCACGCGGCTTGGTCGCCCCGGTGGTCGCCGTGATCGTCACGGCCGCAATCGCCAGGGCGACGCCGACCGCGACCAGCCGCCGCAAGCTCACTGAGGGGCCACGGGGCGGGCGGCGTCTTCTTGCGCCGTGGCCGCCAGCAGCTCGCTGACCGTGACGAACTTGTATCCGGCGTCGGTCATCGAGCCGGTCAGCCGGTCAAGCTGCTTCATCAGGGTGGCGTTGGGCTCCGGCCCGCCGTCGTGAAGGAGCACGATGCTGCCGGGCGAGGCCTGCTCCAAGACCTCGTCGACGTCGACCTTCGCGTTGACGCCGGTGATGCGCTGCGACCACAACGTCACGCCGTAGTTCAGGCCGGCGCAGACCGCCAGTCCGACGCTGTCGATGCGACCCCAAGGCGGCCGGCACAACGTCGGGGCCTGGCCGGTCAGTTTGGCCAGGACTTCGGCGGTGCGCTCCAGCGAGCCGCGGTCAAACGTCTCGCCATGCCGGGTCAGATCGTCGTGCGCCCAGGTGTGATTGCCCTGCTCGTGTCCGGCGTCCGCGGTCTGTTTCACCAGGTCAGGCTCGGCCTGGGCGCGCTGGCCGACCCTGAAGAACGTCGCCTTGGTCTCGCGTCGGCGCAAGACCGAAAGCACCTGCGGCGTCCACTCCCGGGTCGGGCCGTCATCGATGGTGAGCGCGACGAGCTTGGCGGACAGTTGGGTCCGGAACGTCGTCGTGGCCATGTACCGGGCCGGCCCGGCCGGGCGCGCGGTCCGCGCCGTCGGGCCCTCCTGCGTCAGGAGGTGCTCGGCCCCCAACCCGGCCGCGACTCCCGCCACGCCGCCTGCGGTGAGCAGACCGGCCCGGGTGAGGAATCTGCGGCGCTCCATGGGGTCAGTCTCACCTGTTTGGCAACCCGTGTCGACGGCATTAGGACAAGGGGGCCGCCTCGCTGGTGCGAGACGGCCCCACGATACTCACGATGACTGTCGGGACGGGGCGGCGTTAGCCGCCGCTGAGAGGAGTTAGTGCCTCGGGTACAGCGGCACCGAGACGTGCACCAGAACCGGGGTCACGCCGACGACGCCCGCCTCCGGAGCCGGGTTCAGCACCTCGACGTTGAACCCGCACTGGCCGACGGCCGCGCGGCCGACCTTGTTGGGCTCTCCGTTGCCGTCGCCCCACTGGACCGCGGGCGAGTCGTTCAGGCACACCAGGTTGCCGTGGACGACGTTAGTCTGATCCTCGTTACCATCGGGGTCATTGTTGACGATGTTGTTATTGACCATGTTGCCGCCGACGTTCTCGCGGAATATGCCGTACCAGCACGTGGTCAGGTTGGTGACGGTGATATTGCCGCCGATCGAGCCGTCGAAGTAGCCGCTGTACTGCGGGAACCCGATGTCCTGATTGAAGATCCCCTGGTTGACGCAGTTATTGCCGCCGCCGCCGCCGTTCTCGTAGACGTTCCCATAGACCGCGGTGTTGTGCAGCACCACGCCGAGCGTATCGATAGCGATCAGGTTGCCGCGGATCACATCGTGGCTGGACAAGGTGGGGGCGTTCTGGTTCGAGTCATCGATGCAGGGGAATTCGGGTCCGGTGAAGGTTCCTGTGGTCCCCCAGAGGGTAACGAACACCGTGTCGCATCCGATCATCACGCTGGCGTTCTTCTCGACGTACATGTTGCCGTCTACCGTGAGGTTCGAGTTCTTCAACCCGAAGACGGCGTTCAGGGCCGCGTTGGGCGCGACGGTCAGGTTGCCGCGCACGACAACCGGGCCGTTCTGCACCGCGCATTCGCCGGTGATGACCAGGTTCCGGTAGGTCCCCGCTAGCTCGCCCGGGGCCGCTGCTGTACCATTACAAGTCGTTATTCCCGAGTGGTCCGCTGATGCGTTGGCTACTCCCGTGCTCGAGGCGAGTGCCCCGAGCACTAGGCCGCCCGCTCCAAGCGCGCACATCAGCGTGCGCCAAATCGGCCTCATCGCGTTTAGTCCTCCTGCATACGTCCGGGTTGATTTTTGGCCGCAGATATGCCAAGGCCGGGACCCGTTCCACCCCGACAATAGAAGGAACGGCATCGCACATCTTTAAACGGACCGTAACAATGGGCAGTTTAGATCGGTATATGCGCACCTGGCTAGAGATCATGAACGGCGATTTTGCGTCACTAAGCTTGGTCTTTCGAGAGCTAATGGGCGAGCTGGGGTTTTAGCTGAAAGTTTTGCCCTGGCTTCGGAACGTGACGGAGGATGCCAATGCGGACGGTGACACCACGCCCCGTTCAGAAAATAAGATTTAATACCGGCCGAACGGTCGGTGGTGCGTGGGCCACCAGAGCGCCGCGGCTGGACCGGGGGTCAGAGCTCCACGGTGGTGCCGGGTTCCAGCCGGGTGACGGGCGCGCCGCTCGGGGCGGCGGCCACGGACATCATCCTGGTCATCAGGGCAAGCCCGGCGTCGTTCAGGATGGCGTCGTGGATGGCGTAGCCGCGGGCGGGGGCGACGGCGCGGAAGTAGTCGATCATCTCGCCGACTTTGAGCCAGGGGGCGCTGATCGGGAGCAGCAGGGTCTCGGCGGGGTCTTCCGGGACGGTGAACGAGTCGCCGGGGTGGAACACGCGGCCGTCGACCATGAAGCCGGTGTTCTCCACCAGCGGGATCTCCCGGTGGATCAGCGCGTGCTTCTCGCCGTAGACGTGCACATCGAAACCGGCGACGGCCAGGGCGTCGCCGTGGCGGACCTGATGCACCCGGTCGCCGAAGTCACCGAACTGGCCGACCACCGCCGGGTTCGTCCAGAGCGTCAGGTCCTGGTCGGCCGCCAGGGCCGCGCGGACCGCGTCGGCGTCGAGGTGATCCGGGTGCTCGTGGGTGACCAGGACCGCGCTGGCGAGGTTCAGGGCGGCGGGCGCGTCGGTGAAGGTGCCGGGGTCGATGACCAGGACGGCGCCGTTTTTCGCTAGCCTGACGCAGGAGTGGCCGAGCTTGGTGAGCTGCACGGGCTACACGATACAACGGTCAGCGCGGCTCATCGAGGAGTCCCTGACGTCCGCGGTCGAGTAGCAGCGCCGCTTCGGTATCGACGGGCGCGATCACGGGCCGGAGGGCCTCGAGCCCGGCGATCAGGGCCTGCGGCGGCACACCGCGCTGGACCAGCAGAGCCTGCAGCCAGTCGAGGAAATCGACGAAGATGGCGTGGTCGGCGGCGAGCAGCGCCGCGCCCAGGAACCGGACGATGAACACGAGATCCTCCCGGGTGCGGGCGATCTGGCGCTCGTCGTAATCGGCCATCCGCGGAAAGCGGGCGGTGAGGCCGTCAAACCCGGCGGCGCCCAGCGCATCAGCCTCGGCGTTGAGCTGGAGTGCGACCGGGTTGACCAGCATCGGATCCCGGTAGACCGAAGGTGGCTTGGTCTTCCAGGCCAGCAGGATCGCCGCGCCGTCGGCCGCCGTCGGCGCCCACGCGTCGGCGCCGAGATGCTGGGCTCGCCCCGGACCGACGCCGAACGCCAGACCCCCGGCGATGACGGGGATCCCCTCGCGGTGCGCGGCGTCGATGAGGAGCAGCGCGCCCGGAAAGAAGATGGGAATGCTGCACGAGACCGCCAGCGAGTCGGCACCGGAACGGACGAGGTACTCCGCCACCACGTCGGCGGGCGCCGCGGTGCCAAGCACCGTGACGCCCAGGCCATTCTCGCGCAGCAACTCGCCGAACATCTGTGCGGGCAGCGCGTGGAAGTCACCCTCCGCGCAGGTGACCACGGTCACGCCGCCCTCGGCCAGCGAGCTCGTCTCGCCCATGAGCATGTCCAGCGCGGCCGCGGTGACCCCGGAGACGACGTGCTCGTCGGCCGGCGTGAGCTCGTTGCGGTACCAGCGCTGGCCGACCTCGCGCTGAGCCGCGGCCAGCAGGTCCACCACGATCCGTTCCCGGGATACCCGCCGGTCGAGCAGGTCAAGGGTAAGCCGGACCGCCGCGGCCCGATGGCCGGCCACGGCATGGCGAAGGTAGACCGGGACGTAGTCGCGCGGCGGCAGGTAACCGGCGGGCCGGCGGGCCAAGGCCCAGATCCACTGGTCGCGTCCGGCCTTCTTGGCCTGGTAGAGAGCCTGGTCGGCCAGGCCCACGGTCTCGTCGGGATTGCCGGTCGACGCGGCGATACCCGCCGAGAACGTGACCGGAAACGGCCGTTTGGTCAGCCATTCGGCGCGCAGCCTGCCGAGAAAGGCATCCGCGCCGCCGGTATCCGGCAGGATGACCAGGAACTCCTCGCCGCCGAAGCGCCCGACGGTGTCGCGCTCCCGGACGGTCTCGCCGAGCACGTGGCCGAACAGGCGCAGCACCGCATCGCCGGCCGCGTGCCCGAAGGTGTCGTTCACCTGCTTGAAGTTGTCGAGATCCAGCATGATCACGGTGTCGTCGGACGCCAGCCTGCCGAGGGCGCGTTCGAGCATGCGGCGGTTGGGCAGGCCGGTCAGCAAATCGGTCGACGCGGACTCGGCGAGCTGCTCGTTCCGCCCGTTGAGCTGCAGGACCAGCCGGGCGTCGAGCAGGAAGGTGGCCAGATGCCGTTCGAGGAGGGTACGCGCGACGCTGCCGGGCGCGGCCGCGGGCAGCATCGGGTCGCCGTCGCCGAACGAGACGTCGACCGGGATGACGTCAGGCCCGCCGGTTCCGGCCGGGACGAGCTGGCCGCCGAGCTCGCGGACCAGGTGCTCGGCGACGAGCCGGGCGCTGCTGCCGCTGCGCAGCCGGAACAAGGACCGGGTCGCGTCGAACACGGCGCCTGGCACATGCGGTTTCGCTTTCACGCGCCCTAGCTATCTTTAGGTTGCTGGCAGCTATCGGGAAGCAGCACATAACGGCGGACCCCGGTGGCGCGCGGCCGGTCCGGCTCGGAAGGAATCCGTGCGTGCGAAATCCGGTGTTCCTCCGAGCGCATATAACGGCGGAAACTATCGGCGTCGTCCCACCACGACACCAGCTGGAAAACGCCCGGCCGCATGACATCCCGCCAGGTCTCAAGCCGCTGGAAACCAAGGGCCTTTTCGACGAGGTGCAAACGCCCGGCGAACGCGCGCTCGAGCGTCTCCGCGCCCTCCGGCGAGATAGTAACCTCACTACTGACGACAAACCCACGGCCGTCGTTCTGGGCCGTTGCGCCGTGGTCGGGTGTCATAGTGACTTACTATAGTCTGCGGTCGATATTGGCTTCGTGAACGGGTATGGATACTGGGCGGCTATTCATGATAATTCCGGCTAAATTGATATATGACGGCCATATTGGGTTTACTCGGGGAATTGGGGGCTAGCCGTTGCTCGCTCCGGTTACGGTGGCCCGGATGCGCTCGACGATCTCGTTAGCTTCGGCCTCGGTGATCTCGATGAACTCGTTCACCAGGTCACCCCGCTCGGCGGAGACGAGTAGCACGGTGCGTTCCCAGACGAGATCTCGACTGAACGCCTCATCGCGTCGGCCACCGGTTTCGAAATAGATGCGCCTAAGAACGCCAGCGGGCAGCTCACGACTGCTCAGGTCGTCGATAATTGCGTAGTACGTGACCTTATCTGGCATCTGCGCCTCTCTTGGGGTAGTCGGGAACGCCGTCGGCGCCAGGCGGGACCGGCACCTCAGCGATAACTTTCTTCTGAAATGCCTCCAGCACAAGCTCCTCCAACTTATCGGCCTGCTGACTACGGAGCTTCTCGTAGGCGCCATGGGTCAG
>Ga0302325_10033423_pt1 | contig 10537 bp, 17 predicted proteins | sample Palsa_T0_2_FD_201948 | JGI IMG/M metagenome (GOLD analysis project Ga0302325, IMG submission 201948) | Peat permafrost microbial communities from Stordalen Mire near Abisko, Sweden - Palsa_T0_2 | ecosystem: Environmental > Terrestrial > Soil > Palsa > Peat permafrost | place: Sweden: Abisko...
AATGAGATTAGAGATCGCTTGATCAAGGGAGAGGCGTTAGTGTAGACTATGCAATAGGATACCATTCACAACTATATCCGTTGTTCATTGCGGATCGCTGGTTCTTTCTAGCCTTACATGTCTTCAATGACGATATTTGTTTGGCCGGTGGTTAAGACAGCGAAGATTAAAAGGGAATTGTCATTGAGATATCTGTATCTGAGATACCTCACGCACAAATAACCTGACAAACTGAATCACTCAACCTCAATTCAGCGGGGGTTTTGCCACTAATTCTATTCTCTATTTAGACACAGGATATAAATAAACTTCATGTTTCCTTACTCAACGCCGCTGTAACCTTCGGAATAAACACCATATTATCCCGATGAGCGACATACTCTCCATCTGCATATCCCAAAATCCCAACAATTTCATTACTCCGTTTCCCCATAATCCTAGCAATTTCCGTCGCCGAATAATTCACCAACGCTCTTCCGATATCCGTCGTATCCTTGATTCCTCCCGCCGGATCTCTCGCCGCTACCGAAATGGTGACTGCTTCGTCTGCTGAGAAGGAACCTTCGACGGCAATGACCCCAACGGGAAGGAGACCTGCTTTCTCCACGCGGGTAAGTGCTTTGAAGGCTCCTTCGTCGATCACTACTTTGCCTCGAGGAGCCATCCCGTGGAGGAGCCAGAACTGTCGGTCCTTAAAGGAGCGTTTGGGAAGGAATCGTGTATGCAGAGGGACCTCGCCTCGGGGAGGAGGGGATGAGCGAGGAGTCGATATTACTGCAGAGGAGACATGTGATGTAGATGTTGGAGTAGCGGGACGAGATGCCAGGGTATCAAGATGTTTGACGATAGCGAAAATATTTCCCGGTAATGAAGCTCGTGTTATGATAGTTGTGACTCCCACCGACGCGGCCAATTCCGCCGCAATAAGTTTTGTGACCATCCCACCTGTCCCAACGCTGCTTCCTGGGGACGATACTGTTATCAGCGGTGTTCTCGCAATTGAAATACCATTGGCTTTGAGAACAGAGACATCATCCACCACTTCGATGGCTTCGGCATCAGGATTCGTCCGTGGATTATCCGTATACAGACAATCCACATCGGTCATCAGGAACAAGTAATCGGCATTGACCATCCCTGCCGTAATTGCAGATAGAGTATCATTGTCACCAAAGCGAATTTCGCTGACGGAGATAGTGTCATTCTCGTTGACCACGGGGATGACTCCCATGGAAAGAAGTTCAGACAAGGTGTTTGCTGCATTGAGATATTGTGTTCGGTCTTGGATGTCATTTTTAGTGAGGAGAACTTGTGCAATGGGTTGATTCAGGTTCTTGAACAGTTCGTCCCATAGCGCGATAAGTCGACACTGTCCAATTGCTGCCAAAGCCTGATTCATTACTCGGTGGATTGAAGGGACATACCTGTATCGTAGCCAGCCGCTTCGGCTTCTTCGGCATATCCATCCTGCGTAACCCAATTCCTATGGCCCCAGACGAGACAATAATGACTCTATGCCCTTCCCGTCGCAAGCGCACTGAAGTTTCGACGATGAGCGACAGGTTCGAAAGTAGCGGCTCATGAGTGTGCTCATCGCAAATTGAGCTTGTTCCTACGTGTTAAAAGAGCAAGAGCCGACAGTACCAAGCTTGATGACGATTGTCCTCGAGTCTTTGCTCTTCATTGTCGTGCGCTGGACGAGATGCGAGCCAGACGGACGTCGTGGTCGTGACTCAACTCCCGAAAAAAGTCTAAATTTCCGAATGGTGAGGGATCGGCCCAGCGCGCGCCCGTGGCCCGCCAAATTTCATTTCCGTCAGATTGAATTACACTAGACGGTGTCAGATAACTACCATATTCTTCGAACTAGAGTCGATATCACTAACTCACTGGGGATCCGCATATGCAGAATTCATTCTATATACATTGACTTATCTTACCGTACTAGATGTCCTATAAATTCAAACATTCTCCAAAGCGACCTCCCTTCTCTGAGTCATACGAACAAAAATTCCCCGCTGTACATGGAACCACGTATTATTCACCTCCCAATCTTTATCACTTGCAAGCGTCATATCGAAATACCTGAAAATCTGAGGAATAACTTTATTAATTTCCTACTCATCAACCCATGTCCGTGACAAACACCTCCAAGGCCGGATGGGGAATGCATACCATAAGAGAGATATTCTTGCCAACACAGGTCCTACTTCCCGCGCCAAAAGTAAGGGAATATTTCTCCATCTCTTTATTACGGGCTTCACTCTCAAGCCATCTGTCCGGATTGAACTGGTCTGCGTCCGCCCCGAAGATCTGTTTGTCACGGTGCACGACATGCGCGTTCATCCCGACTTGGACGCCCTCGGGGAAGTACTCGCCACAGATCGTGGCTCCACCCTTGGGCGTATAGCGGGGCATACACAACGACACGGAAGGACAAATACGGAGTGCCTCAGAGAGAACAGCTTGGAAATACGGTAACTGACGTGCTTGAGCATAAGTGACTGATTCGGAGAAAAGACCCTTTGCCTCTGCTTCATCGAGTTCTTTGCGGAATTTAGCGTAGCAGGCAGGATTTTTCAATAAATAATAAACGATCGCACGGAGCGCAATTGCCGTTGTATCACTTCCTGCGAACCTACACGCAGTCAGAACGATGCAAACGGGAGGCGACGTACACCGCGGAATTGGCTTCAATGTGCACATCGAGAGGCCTCATGAGATCGGGATTCTTTTGTTGACGTTCAGTGAAGAAGTAGAGGAGGTCTGTTCGGCCGGCGGTAGCGCCTCCATACATTCTCTCCTCGACACATTGGCCTGAGAATTGGGCGAAGGCGCCGACTTTGTTGGCTAGGCTGCGATTCAGCGGGAGGTATTTGCCCATGAAATCCAATGATTTTTTGACGTAGGGGACTTGTCCCGTCTGAGATTAGTCTTAGAGCTAATCATAGCCCGGAAGTACCCAGGAGAGGAAGATGAGGATTTCTTCGATCATGGCGATCCAGCCGATATCCTTGCCAGCTTCAATAAATCCGAATTTCTTGCCGAAGCCTGTCATATCAGATGTGTTTTCTGAGAGGTGAGTTACCGAGTTCACCGACCACATCGAATGCGTAGTATTGCATCCATCCAGAAATATCGACTAACTCCTTACTCTGTGCAATCTTTGCGAACTGCCGGAGAAGCAGCGTCGAACATTGATCCACATACTCCTCCATCCCCAATAATGTACCCAAAGCGTATGCATTGGCAACATTCCGTCTCCTGGCCCCATGTTTCTTCTCATCCTGTAAGGAAAACAAATCCGGCTCAACCATAGGCCACACAGTATACCAGTCGCCTACCCTTATTCATGCTTCTCAAAAGGAAAGGGGGGGAAGGAAGGTACCCTTGGTGAAGCCGCCGCCCGTGGAGTAGATCACTTTGATCGCCTGAGGGTCCGCAATAGCGATCTCGTTGGGTGCAATTCGTACAAAGGGGCCGTATTTCTTGTGCAATGCGCGGATATGTTTATCGTGTCCTCCCGACAAGACTTCTCTGACCATCCACCATCTGGTGATACTCGCCCAGAAGGGGCCGGGGTATTTGGACAAAGGGTGGAAGAGGCGGCGATACACCGCCAAGAGGACAACGTATCCAAGCGGAACAATCAATGCGAGCTGTAGGATCTGAGCAACGCCAATAGGAGCTAGAATGGTCATCTTCACTCAAGATCCTCAGAGGGACTCGGTTTACAGCGAGACGAACTTCGAGACGTATTAGACTTCTTGACAGGTAGGACGAAAGGGGTAGACGGGGAACGGGCGGGCGCTCGCTTTTGTCTTTCTGGGCAAATCCGTTGCTTGGATCTGATAGTAAAACGTGTGAAGTATATTTCAATTGTTGTTAGCTTACTTTGTCTTTCATCTCACTTCTTCAGACGTTATATAGACCCGCCACCTTCAATGGAAAGATATACAACCAATGCTATGCAAACTTAATGACCCTTACCAATGCTCCGCAACAACAATCCCCCCCGCCTTCCGAAAAACCTCCACCATAGCCTCCAACTCACTCCGGTCAACCTGCTCCCTCCTCAAAATCTTCTCCTTGGCACTCTTTCCATCAAAATACTTCCCCAACCTCGAAAACATCCTCCCCCGTCCAGTCAACCCGCCCTCCTCCGCCAGCTTCTTAATCCACTTCAATTCCTCTCTGCTCGCTCTGTACGGATCCACGAGAATCTCATCCTCTGCAGCGTCTTCGGCAGCACGTCTTTCCTCGGGCGAGACAGCGTCGATACAGGCTAGTTTGATTCGTCGCGGGATACGGATGAAATAGAATTGGCGGAGCTGGATTACCCAGCCTTTGCGCATGAGGAAGGGGAGGACGTCAGGGGATAGGCGGGGGTAGACTAGGAGGATTGTGTCCCAGCGTTTGGGTGGGCCGGTCGAGATGGTGGATAGAAGGGTGGGCAGCGAAGGGGAGGTCGGGAACCGGAGCTTGAATTCGCGGGTGAAGGGGGTTATGCTTTGGATTGGAGCGAGGGGTGAGACAATGTAGACTCCTCGATTACTTAGTGGCGGGATTGCTCTTGCCATGTCGATATCGATCAACTCCCTCGCCATACTCAACACAAGCGACAGCGGCAATTTCTGATCCCTCGACAATTTCTTAAATCTGATATTAGCATGACTGCGCGAGGGGATACGTTATCGTGGGCGTGATGGTCATGAATTTTCTCCAATTCTGAGCCCGTACCGTTGGTCGTGTGGGCACCTTCTTCAGAATTTCCTCGGGCTCATCCATTAACAGTAATGTATACTTGGGCGCAAGGACCTGATCTGCTTCGTCTTCTTTCTCGCCGAATCCGTATGCTGTGCTTAACAGGGGTATATTACTCTCGTTGAAGGGAATTGAGCCTAATTCGGGCAGAGAACTGATTTGTGAAATCTGTTTGACATGGAAGGCCAATTCGATGGAATTATTGAGATCGAGGAAGGATACTTTGTTGTGAATTATTGAGTTGTACAGGTTTGCGATTGCTGATGCCAGGTTCGAGGTATTGATAATTTCCTCCCACACCAGCGACATGGGTAATTCTGCTGTCAACTTCATATTTATTTAAAAGGATACCTTTCTCTTCTGCATCACGCATGATCTTGTGGATTTTGTGAGCCTCGAGTGAGATGTATCCCCTCTCATGTTGCTCCATCACACAAGCATCTGTAAACTTCTTTACTATCTCTCCGTACATTTTCTGAACATGCTCATGGTAATCGCCCGTCCATGAAGGATTCATCACAAAGACAGCATGGAACTTTGTCAACTTGACTGTACTCACGATGGCCTCTGTATCGGCATCATCATTGATCGAACTTGACGGTGATGTGGCCAGTAACTCGGGCGCAACTCTCTCATTCGAATTCTCCGTGAAAAGCACCGGATGCCCCAGGAACACCAGATCTTCCAAACCCAATTCGAATTTGCGATTGCACAGCTGGTCTTTCGGAATGAGAATATCGGCCAAGTCGCGCTTCGTCAGACCAAAGATTAATTCCTCCCACTCTGTCGTTCGGCGGGGCTTTCGCCGCCAAGCGCGTTCAGCATCATCTTCGTCGCGGTCAAATCCATCGTGGTGTTCCTCGTTGTCGTCAATTCCGTAGCCCCTGTCGCCGGTTATGCGCGAGTACTTTGAGCTGGGCATGGATGTGGTGCTGCTTCCGCTGCTGGAGGAGGTTGTCGTCGAGGAGGTGTCGGAGGAGGAGTCATCCGGGACTTCTTCGTCGAGGGCGGCATTTGGAGTGGGATGCGGTGGATAGTGGAAGAGAAGATGTTTGTTGGGAGACGTGAGGTGCGAGGAGGTGACAAGCAGAATCGCGAGCAATGGAGCTGTCGACATCCAGGCAGCAGCAGCACGGCTCAAACCAGAGCGCACAGCGATGACTGACTGTCCTCTGTTACACAAGGAGTAGATGTGTAGATATTTAATGTGCGTCGCACCAATTGTCATTGGCGATTGTGTTCGGTCCGATCCTCCGACACGTGCTCAAAATGAGGCCATCGAGCGCGGTTGGTCTCACCTCACTTACAGCTTCCCTTCACCCTTGTCGCTCACAGCACAGCACAGCACAGCACAGCACAGCACAGCAATGTCGCCCAACGATATCGCATCCACGCTTCCCTCAAACACAGGCCTCGGCCATCCCGTCCTGCCGCATCCAGCCCTGGGCGTCTCCGACAACGTCCTCCCGCATATTGGCCACACTCCCTTGATCGCCCTATCCAAAATCGCCGCCGAGGAAGGTTTGCAGTGCACCCTCCTAGCAAAATGCGAGTTTTTCTCCGCCGGAGGCAGTGTCAAGGACAGAATCGCACTGCGCATGATCGAAGCAGCCGAGAAGTCAGGCCGGATTCATCCTGGACGGACAACCATCATTGAACCGACAAGTGGGAACACAGGCATCGGTCTCGCGCTTGTAGCTGCCGTAAAGGGATATCGCACCATCATTACCTTGCCAGAGAAAATGTCGCAGGAAAAGGTCAGTGTGTTGAAGGCTTTAGGAAGCGAGATTGTACGCACGCCAACCGAGGCGGCATGGGATTCCCCCGAAAGTCATATTGGTGTTGCTCGACGACTGGAGAAGGAGATTCCCGGAGCAGTGATTCTGGATCAGTATGGGAACGAGAACAATCCCTTGGCACATGAGTTTGGGACAGCAGTGGAGATTGTGCAGCAGGTCCAGAACTGGGGCGGCAAGGTCGATGTCATTGTTGCTGGTGCGGGCACGGGAGGCACGATCTCTGGAATTGCGAAAGGATTGAGGAAGGTTTGGAAGGACGTTCATGTGTGATCATGGCTGAAGAAGCGATTTAATGGTAGGTTGTTGGAGTGGATCCTTATGGAAGTATTCTTGCGTTACCGGAAGAGTTGAATACGATCACTGGCCCGTACCAAGTGGAAGGCATTGGTTATGACTTTGTGCCTGGTATTTAATCGTCGAGAGTGAGCTGATTGAAGATGTTCTCGACCGATCTTTGGTAGATACATGGCTCAAGGCTGGAGATCAGGAGTCTTTCACGATGTCACGTCGTCTTATTCGCACTGAAGGATTACTATGCGGAGGAAGTTCTGGATCCGCCGTTGTTGGTGCCATTAGGATCGCCAAACAACTCAACCTGGGCAAAGACAAAACTGTCGTCGTTGTCCTTCCCGATTCGTTGCGGAATTATATCACTAAGGTAGCATCCTATGAGACCATCATTAATTTAGTTCCTCGACGATTCTTGGATGCAGAAGTACAATTTCCTTCCTAACCCCCTGGACTTTGGATCAGAAGCACGTCAAACGAAGACATGGAAAGAAGCTAAAGTCCGTGACTTGAAACTCCCTGCGGTAGTCTCTGTAAACGAGAACTCCCCTTGCGAGGAGGCCGTCTCAAAAATGCAAAAAGGGGGATTCGATCAGCTTCCCGTCGTCAACGACAAAGGCGCTCTCCGTGGTCTCGTCACTCTTGGTACGTGCCATTTTCTCTCTATTCCTGAACTTATCTCACTCTAAGGCAACATCCTATCCCTTATGTCTGCCGGTAAAGCCACCCCAAGGTCTTTAGTCTCCCAGGTGATGTACGACTTCTCCCGTCTTCCGGCATCACCACCTGATTCACCCCGTCTCAAAGCCTTGAAGTCCCCTGCGAATCCACATACGCGGCCTTCTTCCCCGGGCCAACCTAATGAGAGACACAAGACGTTGAAGAAGGGTGAGATGTTTTGGGAGATCACACTGGATACGAAACTTGATACACTGAACCGGTTCTTCTTCGATCGGTATCCTGTTGCGCTTGTGACTGAGCGAAAAAAGGATGGCGAGGGACTAGATGTTGTCGGTATCGTTACGAAGGTTGACTTATTGGGTTTCTTGGTCCATATTGGTGGTCTGGAGGGTTAAATTGATGCCCATGTGTTAGAGTTAGATTATTTTGGGTTCGAGGAGGGATGAGTATTGATGAAGGAATACTTTTTGGGTAGTTGTTGGTGATAAGGAGCATGAATAGACTTGTACGCGTCATGATGGGTTATTATAGGGTTTGATAGCTTATTCCATGGACTTGCATCTCAACGGGAAGTCTGCTTTCTCCTTCGGATCTGGTGATGCATCACGGATCGGCACTCCACTCCCACTCCTTAAAGTAACCCTAACCTCGGTCCATAACTGTGGAGGCGCAGCTGGGCGCAGCTTAATAAGGGTAATAAATACGACGTGGACAGGAGCCAAGCACAGCAGGTAATCTCCGGTTCCGAGTGGGAAGCAGCTCTTTTTCGTTTTCGCCATTGCTTGAGTGTTTCCTCACGACATGTCTCCTTCGGCGCCCATTACGAGTATCGAGACACTGCCTGCAGAGCTACTTGAATGGCTAGGCGAGAGGAAAATAAAACCTGGCGACGGTGATCTTTGGGTACCTTGACTCTCCCTCCCTGAGCCGCCCCTGGCAGCCCCTGAGGACGTACGTTTTGAGGGACAGTGTATAATGTGTAGTTGAACCATGCTATGCATTGGGCGGCTATGCAGGGTGCTCTGGACGTGCTTGATTTTCTGTTAGCACAAGGAGCCAATCCCGATGCCAACGATCCTGATCCTGCGTCTGGGTTAATTGCATATCCGCTGCACTGGGCGGCCATCAATGGACGTCTGATGTTCTGTAAGGTGTTGCTGGACAGTGGCGCGCAAGTGGATACAAGAGGCGGTGAATTAAATGCCACACCTATGATGTGGGCCGCAAAGTACTCTCCCCTGAATCACCTCGGTATATTGTGCGGAAGCTGATGGAAGGAACGGACATGTGTATATCGTGCATCTATTACTTCAATATGGCGGGGACCCATTACTTGCCGACTCGCAGGGATTTAATGTTTTGCATCTTGCGACACATTCATCGAATATCATGCTCATTCTATATCTATTACACCAACCTCTGATAACACCTGATTTACTCGATCCTCAAGAGCACACATCGATGATGTGGGCTGCGTACCAAGGAGATGCGCTGAGCGTGGATGTCTTCTTACGATGGGGCGCGGATGTAAAGAGGAAGGACCAAGCTGGTTTGACTGCCCTGCATTGGGCTGTCGTCAGAGGTATTCCCCCTTCGAAACAGGAGATAACAAAAGGCAACAAGATGTGTATGAGGAGACTTATGGAGGAAGGAGCCGATATAAACGCCTTGACGAATGAGAACAAGTCGCCCAGCCAGCTTGCCGAGGAAATGAAATGCAGTCTGGTATTTGAACGAGCACTACAGGATTCAGGACGATATAACGACGATGGAACTCCAGTGGTCAAACCACGGCTTACTAAAGATCAAGCTAAGAAGATCGTTTTCTGCTCTCCATTCGTATGCATTATCGGAGCCTAAGCTAATTGTAGTTCATGCTTTGGATTGCTATTGTCCTATTAGCCAAGCTTCCGTTGTATCTGTCCTCATGGATGCTTCCCGGATGGATCGTAGGATCAAATTACCTCATCCAATCATTTGTGGTAAAGGACCTGCAAGTCGGCGGTCAGATCCATAAAACAGCATATCTCGCAGGCATCTTCTCGGGCACTGCAGCGCTCGTCGCTCTCCGCTGGATATTCACAGTCCTTCCAAGTACCTTTCCCAGCAATCTCTCCTATTATTCTTCATGGGCCCGCTAATGTTAGCAACCTTCTCAGCACATCCCTTCTTCAATATCATTTTCGGACTCGTTTTCGCCACATCAATGTATTGTTTCACGCAAGCAGTGGTTTCGGATCCAGGATATATCCCCCGCCCGGCTGGAATATCAGAACAGAAGAAGATTGTAGAGGAACTTGTTGTTCGTGGAGAATTCGATGCCCGACATTTTTGTACGAGTTGTTTTGTCAGGAAAAGTCTTCGCAGTAAGCATTGTCGGATTTGTGATCGTTGCGTCGCGAGACATGATCAGTACCTCCCCTACGTGGAAGAAGCTAATATTAGTCATTGTCCGTGGGTGAACAACTGCGTTGGAGTAAGGACACATAGGAGCTTTGTGACGTATGTTACGTTGCTGGAGATCGGGATTCCAATGTTTGTATATCTGGCATATCTACGTATCTATCCCTTGAGACTCGGCTAACGATCAGATATTTCTGCAATCCCCGTACCGGCAGAGGCAGAATGTAAGATCCTTCCGTTGGAACTATGTCAACCTCTCATCACCGACGCGTATACCACAATCCTGACGATATGGGCTGCCGCACAATTGACTTGGTTAAGTCTCCTTGTCGTCGTCCAGTACTACCAAATCACACGCGGCATCACAACCCACGAACTGAGCAATCTTCAAAAATACGGATTTCTGGGCGGTGGAAATGTCACTGTCGAAGACCGCATGCAAGAAGGTGTATCCTCACGATTACCACCCATCGCGACTCCGGACGCCGTTCCACAGACGCGTTTCCAGAGATGTCTCCGAATATTAGGCGTCGAACAATTCTTCAGCACATTCAAAGATAAACGAAAACGAGCTGTTGCCCAACGCAGAGGAATGAACCCCT
>Ga0302325_10033424_pt1 | contig 10537 bp, 10 predicted proteins | sample Palsa_T0_2_FD_201948 | JGI IMG/M metagenome (GOLD analysis project Ga0302325, IMG submission 201948) | Peat permafrost microbial communities from Stordalen Mire near Abisko, Sweden - Palsa_T0_2 | ecosystem: Environmental > Terrestrial > Soil > Palsa > Peat permafrost | place: Sweden: Abisko...
TGAAGCCGGTAATGAGGCTGCCGTCGCTATCGGTCCAGCGGTATGGGCCCTGCAAGATGCCGTCCGTAAAGTTGCCGTTAAAGGTCGGCCCGCGGCCGTATCCGACGAGGCTGCCGGATGTAAACGTTCCAGGGCCTTCAAATTGGCCGTTCTGCATGGTGCCCACCAGCCGCGAGTCATTGGAGAACATCTCCGTGGCCGGTCCGGTGAGGGTCGGCGAGGGCGGGTTCACGTCCACCACGAGCGTGCTTTGGTGCACCGCACCGCTGCCCGTATCGTTCGGCAGCTGCCACGTCGTCAACCCGGAGTAGTCGCCATGCTGGAACGACGTCGCGAGCACGGCGCCATCGGGTAAATCGAAACGGGCGGGTCCATCGACCTTTCCGTTCGCATCGAGGCCGCCGAAATACCGGACGCCGTTGCGTAGCAACAAGTCACCATCCGATAATGCCGCGCCATTCCAGTTCCCCGAGGCGCGCACCACGTCCCCTGTATCCGAGGAACTGTACGAAAACGTGCCCGGACCCGATGGCAGCCCTTGCGCGAGCCCACCCGTATAGGACGCACCATCCGGATAGGTCACGACGCTCGTGCCCGTTTCCCGATTCTCGAACGAGGCCGGCACGAATTTGGCCGCGCCTGGCGGAGCGGCCATGCTCCCGGCCGGCGTGTTCTCCACGTTGAGCGTAAAGGAGAACATCGCGATCGGGTTCTGATCGGCTGTTCCGGGTTGAACGTTCATGAGCGTTATCGCGACGACCCCCGGCTGCACGGCCTGGAAGTTTCCCGTATACGCAGTTTGCGCCGTGTCGTAGATGAGGGTCCCGAGCAATTTCGCGCCCGCGTTGGAGATGTTCTTGACACTCCAGGTGGCCCCGGCGACATTCTCCGCCAGGCGCACGGCCACAACGTCGCCGACGTGCAGCACGACCGTCTCGCCGTTGCTTGCTTGGGTCAACACCGTGATGGGTGAGGTGCCCGGCTGCATTTGCGGCTGTTGCGCGAGCGCGGTTTCGCAGGCTCCGGTTGCTAGGGCCGCCGGGAGCAGAAACGCCATGAGCGCCTTAAAAGAGCGACGGTTCGTTTGCATAGCTTTGCTATGATACAACGTCGTTTTGCGCATTCCGCACTCTAGAGCATAAGGGCCTAATATAGAAGCAGGTCAGGACGTTTGGCCCGTTACGGGGTCCGTCGTGCGTCCGACCCCGAGACGCGAATCGTGATCTTGCCGAAATTGGCGTTGCTTTCCATGTACTCGTGCGCTGCTCGTATATCGGATAATGCGAAGGTCCGGTCGAGTTCGGCGCGCAGTTCGCCCCGCGCAAACATCGGCAAGAGTGCGCGTTCGAAGTTCCTCGCGAGGGCGATTTTCTCTTCGAGGGGACGCGAGCGCAGCACCGTTCCGTGGATCGAGCCGCGTTTGGCCATGAGCACGCCGAGGTGGACCTGCGCCTGTGCGCCGCCCATGGTACCGATTTGAACGATCCGCCCGCGAGTTGCAAGCACGCCGGCGTTCCCTTCGAGCATCGGCGCCCCGACGAAATCGAGGATGACGTCCGCGCCGCGAGCGCCCGTCGCCGCGAGGACGCGTCCTTGCCACGAGTCGTCGAGCAGAAATCCGAAATCGAGGCCGTGCGCGCGGGCCCGTTCGAGTTTGTCCCCGGTGCGCGAGGTGCCGATGGCCACACCTCCGGCGCGCTTGACGAGTTCGACCGCCGCGAGACCGACGCTGCTGCCCACGGCGTGAACGAGCGCCGTCTGGCCGAGCGCGAACGCGGCGTGAGCGAAGAGCGCATCGTGCGCGGTGATGAACGCCTCGGGAATCGCAGCTGCGGTGCGAAAGTCGACGCCTTCGGGAATCTTCGAAAGCGTGAGCGCGTTGGCAGCGAGCCGCTCGGCGTGCGCGCCCGTCGGTACGAGCCCGCACACGCGGTCGCCGATCTGCACGTTCGTCACGTGCGCGCCCGTGGCACGCACCGTCCCCGAATACTCCATGCCGCCGATCGTGATCGCCGTGCGCGGCTGCGGATAGTTGCCCGCGCGTTCGAGGCAATCGGCCCGGTTGAGCCCCGCGAACGCGACCTCGATCAGCGCGTCATCGGTCCCGAGTTCGGGTTCGGGCACGTCGTCGCGCACCTCGATCACCTCGACCCCGCCTTTACCGTCGTACGTTGCGGCGCGCATCACGTTGCGGGCTTCAGACGCGGATCCGGCGCCTGGGCCGGAAACGAGAATTGGTCGTACACCGCGTCCGCGATAATGTGCAGACTGCCGATGTGAAGCGGACCGTGCAGCGTTTCCTCATAGTGCGCGTGATTGATGAGCCAGTGACCTTCGAGCATCGCATAGTCGACCACGAACGTGATGTCGTCGCCGCCCGCGTAGCGGATTTCGGCCGGCAGGCCCGAGGCGTTGTCGATGTACACGTCGCTGAGAAAAAACGTCGAATCCGGCCGCACGACTTCGCGCTTGACGAAATCGTACGGCTCGAGGGTGAGGTGCGTCTTGCCGGTTTGGTCGTCGCTCGAATCGGGTGCGTACCCGACCCGATACTGATGCAGCCGCACGACGACCACGTCCGCGTCGCTCTGCACGGCCTTGTAGGTAAGCGGCTGCACGTCGTGCACGTAGGACGACATCTCCATGTGCGCGCCGACCTTCCACGAGAGCGTGAAATTCGAGAGCGCGTCGAAATCCGGCGTCACGGGGAAGCCGTGTGCGAGTTGGTTCGCGCCTTGCGGGAGGTCTTGCACGACGGCGATGTCGTCGCTCGTGCGCACCATCACGCCGCGAATCACGTCGCGCTGCTTACCGATGGACGGCGCGCTCACGTGTGTCGACACGCGATACGTAACGAACGGCGGAGCCTGCCCGATGATGGCGGCCGCGGTGTTGGCGCAATGCTGGAACACGATATCCGGTGCTAGCGTGGTGAAGACTCCTCGAGGGCAATCGGGGGACGCTTCGCCGCCAAGGAGCGCTTTTGCTCGTTTCGAAGGCGCGGACTCCCTCGCTTCGAACCTCAGCCGCAATATGATCGCAAGCGACGCGTTGTACCCGCTGCTCCTCGAACCCCTCGAACGCGAGGTGATCTGGGGCGGTCACGCGCTCGCCGAGCGCTACGGAAAACGGGTCGCGGCGGGCTCTACCATCGGCGAATCGTGGGAATGCTGGGACGGCAACCGGGTGCTCAACGGCTCCGCCGCCGGCGCGACGCTGGCCGACCTGCGTGCATTGCTTGGCGGCGAATTGACCGGGACCTACGATCCCACGCGGCCCTTCCCGCTGCTCACGAAACTGATCGATGCGCGCGATGCGCTCTCGGTGCAGGTCCACCCCGGCGATGAGTACGCGCGCCGGGTCGAGGGCCAACCCAACGGCAAGACCGAGTGCTGGGTCGTGCTCGAGGCGGATCCGGGCGCCCAGATCGTGCTCGGCTGGAATCGCGCGACCTCGCGCGGCGAGTATTTGGAACGCGTGAAGGACGGTTCCCTCGGCGACGTCTTGCGCCGTGTTCCCGCGCGCGCCGGCGACGTGTTCAATTTGCCGGCCGGCACCTTGCACGCGATCGGCGCCGGCGTCGTGCTCTTCGAGGTGCAGCAGGCAAGCGAGCTGACGTACCGGATTTTCGATTACGATCGCCGCGGGCCCGATGGAAAAGCGCGTCAACTTCACGTGGAGAAAGCGGCGGACGTGCTCGATTTCGGCGCTTCGAAGGCGGGGCCGATCGCACCGCTCGCATACGAACTCCACGGCCTCGAACGCGAGGTGCTCGTTGCGGAGAACCATTTCATTCTCGAACGCGTCAGGCTCGACGGCGCTGCGCGCGGGCTCGATCTCGACGGCTCGCCGCTCGCGGTGATGGCGCTTGAAGGACCGGTCGACCTCGAGGCGCGCGGGCACTCTGTTCGTTTAGCCCCATACCAAACGGCCGTGGTGCCCGCCGCGCTCGAGACGCTGATGGTCAGCGCGGCGAACGGGAGAGCGTCGGTGTTCACCGCTGCACCGCCGGCGGACCGCGAGACGATCGAACGCCGCTTCTCCCGTGCGGCCGTGCCGATTTCACAGAGCACCGCCTTTCTCGCGCAGTTTTGATGACGCGGCGCTTCGTGAGCGATGAGATCGTGCCGCTCGGCGGCGCGTTCGATACGGACGTGATGGCACGCGGCGAGCCGTCTCTGCCGCCGGAGTTCACGTGGGGCGAAGAGCGTCTGCTGGTGGCGCGCTGCACGCGCACTTGGCGGACAACGAAAGTCGATCGTGGCGACACGTATTTGAAGCGGCACTACTTCGAATTCGAAACGGCCGACGGGCGCGTCGCCGTGGTGTATTTCGAACGCCAGGCGCGACGCGGAGCGGCGCGCTGGAATCTCTACACGATCGATCGCGAGTCGTAAGGCGCTAGCGTGTCCGGTTGCTCACGGTGACCGGCGTGGTGGTCACGGTAACGGGGATTTTGACGCTGTCGCCGTCGATGCCGGTCACGGTGATGGTCGCCGATCCGGGGCCCTCGGGTGTGACCGTAAAAAAGCCGGCCGTCGCGGTTGTGGTGACGGTCACGACGGCCGCATTGGTGTAGGAGACGGTAAACGCGAGATCGGTATTGCCGGTTTGCGACGCGGTCAGCGTTGCGGAGTTCGCGGAACCCGTGTTCGTAAATGCGAACGATGTGGGCGTCACAACGACCGGCGCCGCGGTCGCGACCGGAGTCGGTGTTGCGCTCGCGACGGGCGTTGGGGTGACGACGGGGGTTGGCGTTGCAGTCGCCGTAGGCGTCGCGCTCGGTGTCGCCACCGGGGACGCCGTGACGATTGGGGTCGGCGTTGCCGTCGCGCTTGGGATCGGGGTGCTCGGCGTCGAGCTTGCGGAGCACGATGCACAAAAGCCGGCGGCTAGGCCGAGCGCGATGGCGCGATAGCTGTAGTTCTTCACCATAACCTCGTTCGCGAGCGACGAGCCGAAATCCAGCATGGGCCGTCGAAAACTCCGCGGGTGCCATTTCACGGCTTGCGGCGCTTCAACCGCTACCTCGCATCGCTTTCCGATTCGGCGACCAATCCGAACCTGTCGTTCTATCCCGGGTTACGCGCGCAACCGTTCCACGATGCGCGACGATTTGCCATCGTGCCGAGGCTCGAGGCCGCGGTGCCGGAGATTCTGCGCGAACTCGGCGCGCTCGAAGATGCGGCCTTTCACGAAGAGAGCGAGCCGATCGCGCGGCGCGGTTCGTGGGAGGTTCTGATGCTCTTTGAGCGCGGCCGCAAGCATGAAGAGAATTGTGCGCGCGCCCCCGTCGCCACGCAGATCGTCGAAGCCGGTGCCACGGTTCGGACGCTCGCCGGTCTCACCTATTTTTCGCGTCTGGCCGCGGGCGCGCAGATCGCCCCGCATCGGGGGCCGACGAACCTGCGCTTGCGCTGCCATCTGCCGCTCGAGATTCCGGAAGGCGATTGCGCCCTTCGGGTCGGCGGCGAAACGAGGACGTGGGAAACCGGCAGGTGTCTGGTCTTCGACGATTCGTTCGAACACGAGGCGTGGAATCGCACGACCGCTGCCCGCACGATCCTCGTCGTCGATGTGTGGCATCCGGATTTGAGCGCCGCTGAAATCACGGCGCTGCGCGGCCTGCATCGGTTCGCCCTCGCTCAGGCACGAAACCTCAATCGGTATTGGAACGCAAACGAAGCCGCACGCGCGAAGAAACGCGAAGGCTATGACTGATCGCGCCGCGTAACCTCGCGCCATGTCTGCAGATGAAAACCGCGCGCTGGCAGGGCGCTTCTACGATAGCTTCGCGCGTGGTGACGCTGCGGGCATGAACGCCTGCTACGCTGTGGATATCGCGTTTAGCGATCCGGTCTTTGGCGTGCTGCACGGCGATCGCGCGCGAGCCATGTGGACGATGCTTTGCGGCGGCCTCGTCGATTTCGCACTCACCTACGAGATCGGCGCCGTCGACGACGTTTCGGGACACGTGCATTGGATCGCGACCTACACGTACTCGGCGACCAAACGCCGCGTGCGCAACGAAGTCGATGCGATCTTCGCGTTCGCGAACGGTCTCATCGCGAAACACAACGACCGCTTCGATCTATGGAAGTGGTCCTCGCAAGCGCTCGGCCTCTCGGGAACGCTCCTTGGCTGGACGCCGTTCGTACGCGCAAAGATCGCGAAGATGGCCGCCGGCCGCCTCGACGCCTACCTGGCGCGCTCGCAGGCTACGTAGGAGAGAGGCCGGCCGCTGTAAAGAACGCAAGCATCGCCGCGACGAGTTCTTCGGGCTTATCTTCCTGGAGAAAATGGCTCGCTCCGGCGATCGTGGGATGCTCGAACGAACGCGCTCCGGGGATCTTTCGCGCGAGGACGGCGCCGCTTCCGCGTGTGATCGGATCGCCGTCCGAGAACGCGCAGAGAAACGGTTTCTCGAAGCGCTCGAGCTCCGCCCAGGCCGCGCGATTGGCGGCGCTTGCGGGGTCGTCCGGGCGCGTCGGCACGAGCATCGGGAACTGCCGCGCGCCGACCGCGTATTCTTCGTAGGGAAAGGGCGCGTCGTACGCGGCTGCAATCTCGGGTCCCAGGCGCGGCGTGCAGGTGCGGGCGACAAAATACCCCGCCGTGAACTCGGGCACCGCCTGCGACGCGGCACGCCAGCGTTCGAACGCTTCGCTCGGCGGCTCGTCGCCCGTTGGCAGAAACGTGTTGGCCGCGACGGCGCCGGCGAAGCGCTCGCTGCGCTCCGCGAGCATGCGCAACCCGATCAAACCGCCCCAATCCTGACCGAACAGCACCGCATCGCGCAGGCCGAGATCGAACACGAAGGAGGTAAGCCATGCGACGTGGTTCGCGAAGGTGTAGTCGGAACGCCGTACGGGCTTATCGCTGCGCCCGAACCCGATCAGATCGGGTGCGATCGCGCGGTAGCCGGCGGCCACGATCGGCGGGATCATCTTGCGATACAGATAGCTGTACGTCGGCTCGCCGTGCAGCAACAGCACGATGCGTCCCTCGCGCGGTCCTTCATCGAGGTAGGCCATGCGCAGCAACTCGCCATCCCCCGCGGGGATGTCGATCTCGTGCGCGGCGAACGCGAACTCCGGCAGGTTCGCGAAGCGCTCTTCCGGCGTACGCAGGGCGTCCATCGTGCGGCTCCCGCTAGGCCATCCGGAAGTTGCCGCCCCCGATATCGAAGTACGCTAGCGGCGTGATCTTGTGGTCCTTGTACTGTGCGACCGTCATGGGGCGGCGCTTCACCGAGTGCGTGTGCAAATCGAATTCGATCGTGCCGACCGTGTTCGCGTCGCCGCCGTAAAGGCTTGGGAACACCGGATTCTCGCGCAGCGCCGCGTCGAGCTGCGCGCCGTCGTGCGGATCGCCACCCTTCTTGAGGACGCGCCGGACGCACTCCCACAGCGTGAAGCAATCTTCATAGGTGTTCGCGCCGTAGTTGTCGGGCGCGTAGACCGGCCCTTCGAGCCGGTAGAATTGATCGATGTAAAATTTGGACCACGGGTTGGCCGGTCGCGACGCATCGAAGTAATCGAAAACAAAGTAGAGGCCCTCGTACGCCGGCCCCGCGATCTGCTGCGCTGCGACCGAGTGGGTGAACGCGATCACGGGTTTGTTGATCCCCGAGAGGACGTACTGCTTCATGAAGTACCCGACGTCTTCGCCGTAGATCACGCAGATTACGACGTCCGGCTCGCTGCCCTTGATCTTCACGAGCGACGTCGAGAAATCCGTCGCGCCGATCTTCGCGGTCTCGGCGACGCCGAGCACCATGTTCGCATGCTTGAAGTATTTCACCGCGTCTTTCGCGACGATTGCGTTGAGCGGCCCGAGATCCCACCCGACGAAGCTCAGCGTATACGAGTCGGGGATCGCCCGGTGGATGAACTCGATCATCCCGGGCAGCGCGTCGTTCGGGGTCGTCGCGACCGAGCCCCAAAAGTACGGCTTGTTCTGGCCGAAAATCGAGGTGCCGCCGCTGCCGTCGATGCTGAGGATCTTGTAGAGCTTGATGCCGCTCAGCATCGCGCCGAGATCGGCCACGTACGACGAGAGCATCATCGGCGTTTTGGCGAAACCGAGTTCGCGCACCGCCTGCACGCCGGCTTGCGGGTCGCCGGATTTATTATCTTTGAGGATCAGGTTGAACTTCGGCCCGCCCATCATTTCGATGTGCCTGAAGGCGAGTTTCGGAATATCGGTGACGTGACCGCCGAAGAGATTGCCGGGTCCAGTGACCGGGTAGACGGCGCCGACATCGAACGTCAAGCCCTTTCCGGAATATTTCGGATCGATCTTGAGCAGCTGCTTGATGCTCTCGAAATCGCCGCCGGCGGCGCCCAAAAGCGGGCTCGCTCCGGCGATTGCAGCGGCGGAACCGAGGCCGGCGAGGATCTGGCGGCGACTAAAACTCATCGTGCTACATTAGCACGCTACGTTTCGTTCCCCCGCTTCGGCGCTTAACTGCCCAAGGGATTAGGGTCTCGCCAGACGCGCTCGAAGGGCAGTCGCCATGCATGCGGGGCGACGAGTTGATGGATCGATTTCGGTCCCCACGATTCGGGCGGATAGAGGCGAACCGGCGGCGGCGCTTCGAGCAACGGTATCGACACTTCCCACAAGCGTTCGATGCCTTCGGCCGTCGTAAAGAGGGTGTGATCGCCGCGCATCGCGTCGAGGATCAAGCGTTCGTAGGCTTCGAGCACGTCGTCGATTCTGCCCGTTTCGCGCATCGCGAACTGCAAACTCAGTTTGTCGAGCCGCATGCCGGGGCCCGGGCGCTTGCCATAAAAGGAGAGCGACATCTTCGAGGCGTCGGCCAGGTCGAACGTCAAGTGGTCGGGACCTTCAGCGCCGACTCCCGATCCCGCGGGAAACATGCTCTTGGGCGGTTCCCGAAAGGCGATCGAAATAATGCGTTGCCCTTCGGCGAGCCGTTTGCCGGTGCGCAGAAAGAACGGCACGCCGGCCCAGCGCCAGTTATCGATCCTGCATTTGAGCGCGACGAAGGTTTCCGTATCCGATTCGGGGTCGACGCCGTCTTCGCTACGATATCCCGTGTATTGCCCGCGCACGACGTCTCTGGGATCGATCGGCACCATGCTGCGAAAGACTTTGTTCTTTTCCTCGCTGATGGGCCCGGGTTCCAAGGCCGTCGGCGGTTCCATGGCCATGAACGCGAGGATCTGGAAAAGATGCGTTACCACCATGTCGCGATAGGCGCCGGTCTGTTCGTAGAAGCCTGCGCGTTTACCGAGACCAAGCGTTTCGGGCACGTCGATCTGTACGTGATCGATGAACGTGCGATTCCAGATTGGTTCGAACAAGCCGTTGGCGAAGCGAAATGCAAGGATGTTTTGCGCGGGCTCTTTGCCGAGGAAATGGTCGATCCGAAAGATCTGGTCTTCGTCGAAGACTTCGTGCAGCTTGGCATTGAGCGTCACCGCGCTCGCGAGGTCCGTGCCGAACGGTTTTTCCATCACGATCCGCGACCCGGCCACGAGATCCGCTTCTCCGAGCAGGCGCACGGCCGGCAACGCGGCGTTCGGCGGCACGCTCAGGTAGTGCAGCCGGCGGCTTTCGCTGCCGAGCGATTCCGCCGCCCGGGCCACCGCGGCTTTGAGCGCTTCGGGGCCTGCGGCGAGCGGCACGTAGTCGAGGATCTTCGCGAAGTCGTCCCAGTCTGTTTCAGACATTTTTCGCGTGGAGAATTGATCGAGCGCCTCGCGGGCGAACGAACGGAAGCTTCCGGGGTCGAGGTCGTCAAGTGACACCCCGACGACGCGGCAACCGGGAATGAAGCCGACGCGCGAGAGGTGGAGCAGACCCGGCAGCAGCTTCCTTCGAGCGAGGTCCCCCGTCGCGCCGACGAGCACGACGACGTGCGGATGTTTCGGACCAACCCCAGGAGGTGCTTTCTTCAACGTACCCATCCCGTCGCAGCGATGTGGGAAGGCATGTTGCGGTTCTCCGCACGGGTCTCCTCGCGGTTCACACGCGCGACAGCGCCGTCTTCACACCCACCGAAAATAGCGCGCCGTGACGGCCGTCCCCGCGACCGCCCACAAAGCGAGGACGATGATCCACGTCGTGTAGTGTGCGAGCGAGTCTCCGTACATCGCGATGCCGCGCAGCGCGTCCACGAATTCCGTCGATGGAAGCATGCGCAGCGCCGCCGCGACGGACGAAGGGAAGCGGTCGATCGGAAAGTAGGCATCGCTGACGAACGCGAGCGGCACCGTCAAAACCGAGGCGACGTTGTTCGCGCTCTCCGTCGATCGAACGAGCGCTCCGACGACGGCGCCGAGCGAGACGAAGGTCGTTGCTCCGAGCGCGAGGATCGTCAGGATCTCGAACGGGTTTCCGATCACGCGGACCTTGAACACGAGCGCTCCCACGACCGCGAGCAGAACCGCCTGGAACGCGAGCAACGCCATCCGGTAGAGCACGAGTGCCGTGAAAAAGATCCAGGCCGGCAGCGGCGTGAGGTAGATGCGGCGCAGCACTTTCTTTTCGCGGAACGTGGCCAGCA
>Ga0302325_10033425_pt1 | contig 10536 bp, 5 predicted proteins | sample Palsa_T0_2_FD_201948 | JGI IMG/M metagenome (GOLD analysis project Ga0302325, IMG submission 201948) | Peat permafrost microbial communities from Stordalen Mire near Abisko, Sweden - Palsa_T0_2 | ecosystem: Environmental > Terrestrial > Soil > Palsa > Peat permafrost | place: Sweden: Abisko...
GATAAAGCGTAAGGCCGCGAGTGGCTTCTTCGTTCGGATCTCTGGCGAAGTTTGGATTGGCGCGAAACTCTTCCAGGGTGGCTACTTGTATCAGATCGCGATGGAAAGCGGCGTCGCTCGCTTCTTCCGAGCCGTGACCTTGATGGTCGATAATGTATTGATGTTGCGTCACCGCAAAATAATATTGCTTGCCGGTTTTTTCCACACGCAATCCGGTAGCTGACCACGGGGACGTGGATGTGCGGATGAAATTTGCGTTGAAACCCGGGCCGGTGCCTACTTTCCCGGCTCTGCGCCTTCCGTACCCCAGATGCAGCGTGATGGAATTCTCCGCGTGGCCCGGCACGATCATGATCCCAGCCTTGGTTTCCCGGCCGTTTAGCTGAAGCTTCACATAGTCGCCCGCCGTGACGTTTAGGTGCTGCGCTGTCCCCGCGCCGATCATGGCTGCGTTGTCCCAGGTCAGCCGTGTATTGGGCTTGGGAAGCTCTTGCAGCCATCCATTATTTGCGAAACGTCCGTCGAAAATTGCGGGGTCAGGGCGGAAGGAAATTTCTAGATCTGGAGAAGAAGCAGCGGTCCCAGGAGCTTGCGCGGCTGCCGGCTTTGCAAAATCCGATCGCGCGCTGACGCTTATCGCCGGCAGCGCCGTACCAGCGATGATTCCATCGTGTAAGGAACGCTCCCAGAAATCCTCGAATGCCTTTTCTTTCTCGGGTCGCTGCCCGGCCCAGTAATCGCGCACGATGTCGTGGTTCGATTTGCCGGGATCGCTTCGCAGCAGGGCGGTGATCTCGTACGCCGAGTGGCAGCCTTCATAAAGCGGGGCAATCAGCGGCTGAATAATTCCGATAGTGCCGTCGTAGGCTCGCGCATCGCCCCAGGATTCGAGGTAGTGGGTCGCGGGGACATGCCACTGGCAAAGCTCGCCGGTTTCGTCGTAGTACAACCCCGAATGTATGCGCAGCTTGACGTTGAGCAGGGCCGGGCCAAAATCGAAATCGGCAGGGGCGTCGTACACAGGATTGCCGCCGAGAATCAGAAGGGCGTCAACTTTTCCGGCCTTCATATCGTTCACAAGGGTGCCCAGCGATTCGATTCCATCAACCGGGTCCGCGTCGAGTGGATCCGTGTAGTACACGGTTTTCCCCACGTTGCCTAGCGCGGCATTCATCGCGTGCGCCAGCGCGTGCACGTGGGCAGGCTGCTCATCTCCTGCAACTACGAGGGACGAGCCGCGATGCTGCTGAAGATCCTTCGCTACAGCGCGTGTCCATTCCGCCGAGATTCCTTGCGCAGGGGCGCCTGCACTATTTGCCGATCCAATTCCCAGTTCGGAAGCAAGGCGAGCCGCAAACTCTGGTACTTCGCTCGCTCGCACCGGTTTGCGATGATCCGCCATAGCGCCTGTGCTAGTGGGCATGCACTCGACGACATAAAGCCGATTCGGATTCGACGACAACGATTCCGTCGAGCGCCGCGAAGAAAAATCGCGCGCGTAGCGCACGTGTCCTGCACCGGTTGTAAGGAAATCCGCGTCCAGGGAGACGATTACGTCTGCTTTATCAAATCTGTAGACCGGATTGACAGGCTTTCCAAACGCTAGTTTTGCTCCGGCGCGCACATTGTCGCGCCCGCACTGTTCATACTGATGCCACTTTGCCTGCGGAAATTGTGTAAGGATGGCGCGAATCTGCGCGGTGAGCGAAGGTGAAGTAACCGTTTCGGTCAGAATTCGCAGTCCGGATCCTTTCGGTGATTGTTGCCCCCGCACGTCGGCCATGGCTACCCCGAACGTGCTCCAATCGCTGATGCGGCCTTCGTGTATGACTGTTTGAGACCGGTCCGGATCGTAAAGCGTCAAAACCGAGGCTTGCGTGAAGACGTCCGTGCCACCCAGGCTGCCGGGATGCTCGGGATTGCCTTCGATTTTCGTGGGCCGCCCCATATTGCTTTCGACCAACAACCCCGTCGCCACTCCCGCTAGTTGCATGGAAGTGGCATAGAAAAGTGGCCTACCGGGAATAATTTCCTCGGGCGGCCTTACATACGGGACGATTTTTTCGGTGGGCAATTTAGTGCAGGCGCTAAGGCCGGCGAGCGCTGCGGAAGCGGCCGCGAGCTTCAGCACATCTCTGCGATCAATACCTTCAGGATTCTTAGCGGTATCGTGTGGAAATTCATGTTCGAGGAATTCGCGATATTCTTTCGTTTCCGACAATTCCTCGAGGCTCTGCCAGAAGTGTTTCTGCCCGGCTTGCGCGAGCTTCGCGCGCACAGCGGCGAGATCGATTGAATTCGGGTCCGGTGCGTTTGGTTTTGAGCTCATAGTATTATTCGTTCAGCTTTCATCGGTGACACGTGGAACAGTTTTGCAGGCTCTGGATTTTATATTCCTTCACCAGCTGCCGCCCCAATTCCATTTGGTTGGACGGCACCACGTAATTCGGATTGAAAACTTGAGATTTCGGCCGCACGTATTTCTCCGGCTGGCGGTGGCAATCGAGGCACCAGGACATGTACAGCGTGCCTTCGCGGTAGGTCAGCGGCATCTCGGCAATCTGGCCGTGGCAAGTGGTGCAGCCGATTCCTTTGCTTACGTGGATACTGTGATCGAAATATACGAAGTCGGGTAACGCGTTCACTCGCGTCCAGGAAATGGATTTATCGGTGCGATAGCTTGAGCGGACGGGCTCGAGCATCGCGGAATTGGTCCAAATCTGCGAATGGCAAGTCATGCAAGTTTGCGTCGGCGGAACTCCCGCGAACGCGGATTTTTCCACCGACGTGTGGCAGTAGCGGCAGTCTATTCCCAGTTCGCCCGCGTGGTGCTTGTGGCTGAAGGGGACTGGTTGTTCGCGCGACACGTGGACATCGGTGTACCACGGCGATAATTCAATTCCGTAGAGCGCCGCGCCCAGCAGCGCAACGATGAACACGCCGCCATAGATGCTCAGGCGCGAGAGAACATTCGTGCTGGTGTGAAAAATTTGTGACATTACATCGAGCCTTTAAACCTGCTATTTAGCTTGCCCTTCTTCGTTTGTTTCTTCCACCAAAGAGCGCATCTCGACGATGGAAATCATCGGCAGGAAGCGGATGAAAAGATAGAACAACGTCAGGAACAGCCCAATGGTCCCGACGTAGGTGGCCCAGTCCCAACGCGTCGGCATGTAGGTGCCCCAAGCCGACGGAATATAATCGCGATGCAGGCTTACAACAACAATCACAAACCGCTCAAGCCACATGCCCACGTTTACGATCAGCGCTACGACGAACAGAATCGGGACGCTGTTGCGCACCTTGCGCGACCAGAGCACTTGCGGAATCACGATGTTGCACGCGATTAGGAGCCAATAGAAAAAGGCATAGGGCCCGGTCATACGGTTCATGATCATGTAGCGGTCGTACTGGTTTCCGCTGTAGAAGGCTATGAACGTCTCCATCATGTAGCCGTAGGCGACGATGACGCCGGTGGCGAGCATCACCTTGGCCATGTTGTCCAGATGACGCATGGTGACGAGATCTTCCAAGTGGTAAAACTTTCGAATCGGAATTGCCAGGGTAATAACCATCGCAAATCCTGAATAAATTGCGCCGGCCACGAAATAAGGGGGAAAGATGGTGCTATGCCATCCCGGAACGATGGCAACCGAGAAGTCGAAGCTCACCACCGTATGCACAGACACGACCAGCGGCGTTGCCAACCCCGCTAGAAGCAAGGACGCCGTTTCATACCGCGACCAATGAACGGCTGAACCGCGCCAGCCCATGGCTAGCACGCCGTAAATAATTCGCGCCGCGCGATTTTTTGCGCGATCGCGAAGGGTGGCCAAATCTGGAACCATTCCCACGAACCAGAAAAGCAGAGATACCGTGGCGTACGTGGACACCGCAAAGACGTCCCAAACGAGCGGGCTGCGGAATTGCGGCCACAACCACATGGCGTTGGGATAGGGCATCAGATAGAAAAACAGCCACGGGCGCCCCATATGCAGCAGCGGGAACATGCCGGCGCAGGCTACCGCGAAAATGGTCATCGCTTCGGCGAAGCGGTTAATTGACGTGCGCCACTTCTGATGCAACAGAAGGAGAATGGCGGAAATCAGCGTTCCGGCGTGCCCGATACCAATCCACCAAACGAAATTTACGATGGCGAATCCCCAGGCAATCGGGATTCGTATTCCCCAAATTCCTACGCCTTTTACCAATAAATAGGTAACGGCTACGTTTAACAACATCAGGAGGGCGAAGGCTATTGCGAAACCGAACATCCAGCCCTTCGTCGTGCCACGGCCCAGCACAATCGAGCTGATCTTCTCGGTAACGGACGAAAGCGTATGGCCCGGCTCCAGGACAGGAGCTTGGCTCGCTTCGTTTATGTTCTGAGAACCCTCAGGATCCACGAAGTAACCTCGGAATCAGAAATACGATGCCAGTGAACTGCCGGAAGGGGCATCAAAGTTTACAGTCGTCGCATCGATGTCCCCCCAGACCCAGTGACGGTCGGAAGCGCATTTGATATTCAAAGAGTGCTATCGAATTCTTACGTCTTTATGAATGATCTTGCTTTTTCACGTTATGGACCACTTAGGACTGCATAGCATAAGACCGGAAAACGCCGTGCGCAAGTTGAAAGCCAAAAAATATCAGTTCGCCAAGACGACGGAGGATATGTCTTTGAAGGATGAACAGAAACTCAATTCGTTCGACAAAGCAGCGTGAGATGCGGATCGATCAGAAGATGCGTGGGCCGAATGTGGGAAATGAAATGGAAGCGAGTGGTGGGACCTGTGGTAATTACAATTCCGAGACGATCCGGCCTTATTCCTGGTCGCGCTACATACACCGGCACGGGGGCGGTAAATAGGTCGTCGACTTCGTCCTGCTCCAGCCGTCCGGTAACAAGAAACTCGTTTCCGTGCGGCTTCACTTCGAATTTCACGGAGTAGTGAGGAATCCCTGTTTCGCGAACCCATTCGTCGAAGAACCAATCCATTCGGCGGGTATCCTCCAAGTCCATTGCCGGAGTCATCTGGCGTTCCACCTCTCGCTGAAAATCTTCGGCCGTAAGCGCTCGAAACCGATATTTCGTGAGAATGGCCTGAAGAAGTTCGCGGAACCGTGCATCACTGTCCTTTGCCGCCGGATCGTGCAGCATCTCGTGGAGCATGTGAATCACCCAGGTTCCTTTCCCGTAGATGATTGTGCGGTACGCATCCGGCATCTTCGACGATCTCAATCGAGGACCGAGGCTTAACGGTCCGGCTTCATCCGTGGACTCACTCGATCCTGGAACCTTGGCAACAAGGTTTTCGCGATAATGTTCGAGCCAAGCCGACAGATAATGGCTGGAAGGCTTCCGAGCATCCAAATAGAGGAGCGCAAGATAGTTGGCCATTCCTTCCTGGATCCATACGTCCCGATAAGTCGCCGAACCTACAACGTTTCCCCACCATTGATGCGCGACTTCGTGAAAAGGCATTAAGTCGCTGGCCTCGCGTTGTTCCCATTCTCTTAATCCCGCACTCTCCTGTGCCTGAGCCGGTAAAAACGCGAGAGTCGACAGATATACCAGGCCCGGCCAACCCTGGCCGAACGAGCCCGGGATTTGCGCAACGTCGAGGTGATCGAAGGGGAATTCCCCGTTCAACTTTTCATAGAAGTGAATCGAGTCAAGAACTCCTCTTCCGAGCTGCTTCAGCACCGCCGCGGGACTGGGCAAAGGAGGAGGTTCAGGCTCCGTGGGATCGGGAACGGCCTGAGAACTCGAATGGCCGATGGAAGGGAGTTGACGAAGCTGCGCGTGCTCGCGCAGACGGGAAGCGATGGCGTCTTCGAGCTCCTTGTTGGCATACAGTTGAATTTTCGGTTGTTCCGCGGCCCTCTCCATCTTGTATTCGCCCAAGTTGAACCCTACTACGCAAAAAGGGACTTCCGATTGCCAATGCCCGGTGATCGAGTCTCCTTCGTCATGTGACTCAATCTTCGTTCCAGTGGCAACCAGCGTAAAGCGCCTAGGCCAGCGAAAGGTCAAATCGAAAGGCACGAATCGCCCGTTGCTTGCTACATGGGCGTACCAATTTTCACGCTCGCCGACGAATTCCACTCCGTTTCCCGATTCGGTAATCACGTTTCCGCGGTAGGAAATCTGGAATCGAAATTCTTGGCCGTCTTGCGCAGGTGCGGCGAGGGCGACAAAAATCACATCATCTCCCCGCCGAAGAATGTCGCGGCGTTCCAAGTCCTTATTCTGAAAGAAAACGAGAGGGGTTCCATCTTCAGAATGGATTTCTTCCACTGCCAAATTGCGAGAAAGTTCCAGTAGAACGAATCGATCCCCGGCGCGCGCAGTTTTCAGCCGCACGGTCGTCTTGCCTTCGAGCGAAAGATCGTTTGCGATTGTTGAATCAATGCGATATTCGACGGGGAGGAAGGGCTCCATCAGCACGGCCGGAGCATCTTGGGCCCGAAAAGAGGCCCAAACATCGTAAAACGAAACACCCTCGGCCGCCCGCGCTTGCCCTATAAAGACTTGCTCGTCCCGCCGCCGATCAACCAGCACATCGAATGCGCCGGTGGAATTGCCGTCGAGCATTGCGTAGAAGAAGGGCAGCGGGTTGTTCGATAACAGATCCTGCATGATTCGAAGCGCTTGCGTCGGCGCGAGAGCCCCAACGACCGCGTTCCAGCTTTCTGCAAACCGCGTGTCAACAGCTTCCGGAGTGCCCGCTGATTTCAACTGTTGTTGGAGCTCAGCGGCGGTCTCGTCCGTGAAACGGATATAGGCGCGAGAAAAGGTCTGATCGAGAATGGGCACGCCGAGAAATTGCGAGAGGGAGCGCCGCTCGCCGGGGTCCCTAGGCGTCGCAAGTACGCGGCCGCGGCCGGCAAATACTGCACCAGTCACGTGACCTCCGATGGCGGGCAGAAACGCCAGCTTGCCCTCGGAAAACGTGATGCTGATGACATCGCGCTTGACGTTCAGGTCGTGAACGTCATACACGTGCGCTCCATCCGGCCGCAGGTCGTTCAGTGCCCGGTATAGCGCGCCGGGATCATCAGGGAGCGAACTTGTCGCGACACGAGCATGTGCATCACCGCACAAGGGAAACGGCGCGATAGCAAGACAAGCAAGCAGCAGGAGAAAGCCGGGCGAAACTCGCATTCTCGGTCGCATTAAATCGACTGTACAACTTAGGGCATGAAGCAGCAAGCAATGCCGAGGTAAAGTGAAATCGCTTGGTAAAATCGGAGTGTGCGTCGAACAGCGCTTATCGGACTGTTATTTGTGCTCGCCGCTTCGTTCGCGTCGGCGGACACGATCGTCCTGAAGAACGGCCGCCGGATTGTGGCTTCGAATGTCACCGAAGATGGCGACCACATCACCTACGAAACTCCGGCCGGCCAGATGTCCATCCCGAAATCCATCGTTGAGCGCATCGACCGAGACAATCTTGGATACTCCTCCGCCGCCGCACCATCGGTTCCGCCGATCTCGGTGGCCGCGGTTGACCCAGCGCGCGGGTATGAGGATGTTGCGCGCCTCACCGTGCACGACAATGCCATCGATTTTGGCTACATCGCGCAGCTGGAAGGCTCTGCGCGGAGCGGGGGCGCGACCGCAGTCGAAAAACTCGCAGCCTCGCACTACGCGGCCGCTCAATTTCTAGTCAGCAAGGGCGACACAGACGCCGCGATCGATCACTATCGCCAGGCTCTTTCGTTCGCTCCGGACAACCTTGGCCTGCTGCTGAACCTCTCTGCACTTTATCTGCGCGAAAGCCAATTCACCACCGCTCTCGAGCCGCTGGAACATGCGCGACGCCTCACACCCGATTCCTCTCCGGGTGCGGCGGATATCGCGAAACTTACCGGCTGGGCTTATTACGGCGCAAATAAAATGGATCGGGCTGTGGAGGAATGGACGCGAGCCGAACGTTTGCACCCGGATCCCGAGGTCGAACATGCTTTGGAAAAGGCCGAGCGGGATAAATCCGAGGAGGAAAGTTATCGGGAAGGTGAAACTGCGCATTTCGCTCTGAAGTACAACGGCAGCGCAACACCGGATCTGGCTCAGGGAATCCTGCACGCTCTAGAAGATGATTTTCGTGACCTGGAGTCGCAACTTGATTACACGCCGCCCGAACAAATTGGCGTAATCCTTTACACCGAGCAGTCCTTTGCGGACATCACTCGAGCTCCGAGCTGGGCCGGCGCTATCAACGACGGGCGCATACGAATTCCTGTTCAGGGACTCACGAGCGTGACCCCGGAACTCGCCCATGTGTTGAAGCACGAACTGACGCACAGTTTTATCGGGCAGAAATCGCATGGTCGGGCGCCGACTTGGCTTCAGGAAGGAGTGGCACAATACATGGAGGGGCGCCGCAGCAGCGCTTCGGCCGGAGCATTGCTGGATGCCGCGAATCAGGGAGCGGTGCCCACTCTCGGAATGCTGGAAGGTTCATGGCTGGCGCTGCCCGGGAATTCAGCGTCCATGGCGTACGCTTGGTCACTTGCCGCTGTTGAATCCATTATTCAGGCAGGGGGAGTGAGCGATATCAGCCATTTGCTGGACCACATCGCCGCTGCGCCCTCGACAGAAGATGCTCTGCGCGATACGTTGCATGAGAATTACGCCGACCTTCAACAGCAGACCATCACGTATCTGCGGCACGAAGACGTCCGCTGAATACGATCGACTAATTCGCCAGAGTAGTTCGAAACATCGTGCAGCTACAGCGAGGCTAGCAGTCCGGCGATCAACGCCGCGCGCTGCGGCAGCGCGCGAATCAGCACGTGCTCGCGCGGGTTATGGGGGTTGTCGCCAACAGCTCCGAGGCCATCCAGCGTTGGCACGCCGAGAGCCGCGGTAAGGTTGCCGTCAGATCCGCCTCCCGTTGCAGCTTCACCGAGCTGCAATCCCAGTTCGCGCATTAGTGATTGCGCCTGACGAAACAAGGCGCGCGTTGCGGCAGTACGCTCCAGCGGTGGGCGACTTCTTTCTGCGCGAATTTCCACACGCGCTCCCTTCAGTATTGGACGCAGGCGGCGAAGCTGCCGCTGGAGGCTTGCTGCGTCAGCCATTCGCGAGTAGCGAATATCCAGTTCCGCGCGCGCGTGGGCTGGAATCACATTTGAAACCGTACCGCCGGCGACAACGGTCGCCTGTACCGTGATTCCGCGCCGTGGATCATTCAACTTCATCATCCGTTGAATCTGCAGAGAAAGCTCGTGCACCGCATTGACACCCTTTTCCGGATCGACACCCGCGTGCGCAGAGCGTCCGGTTACCACAATCTCCGCGCCGCCTACACCTTTGCGCGCCGTTTTCAATCTTCCGTCGAGGCCAAATGACGGCTCTAGAACAAGGACGGCATCGCTACGCCGCGCTTCGCGTTCAATGGCTCGCCGCGAACTTTCGCTCCCGATTTCCTCATCTGAATTCCAAAAAAATACGAGGCGCTTGTTCGGTTTGATTCCAGTGGCCTTCAGCGCATCCACGGCGAAAAGGGCTAAAACAAGCCCACCCTTCATATCGAATGTTCCGGGTCCCCAAGCCCGGCCGCCAGAAACGCGAAACGGCATTTTCGCCAGAGTGCCGAGGGGATACACAGTATCCATGTGGCCGAGAACCATGAGCTGTCGCCGAGGCCGGCGCCCTCGTCCCAGCCACACCTCAGCTCGCACGTGATTGCCGCGCGAGGAATTGCGGAGGATCCGAACCTTCGCGCCGCGTCGCCGCCACTCTCTCGCAACAATTGCACCGAAGCGATCCACCGCAGCTTTATTGTGGCTAGGAGATTCGCATCGCACAAAATCGCCGAGCAGCCGCACCATGTGCTTCTCGCGATTCTTCAATTCGCGGAGAATTTTTCGCATTGCGCCGGTCGGTAGGGTCATTTCGCGAGGGTCCATTACGCGGGTATGCTAGCAGCAGCGCCGGAACGCAGCAACGAGCATTCCAGAGCGATTCAAAAGCGCTCCTGTTTCGTATAGAATCGTCGGATTGCGCGATGGGGAAACATGCGGCTGTAACCTGCGCGTGGAAATAAAACGGAAATTTGAGGACAACGATGATCCTCGACAGTAACGGGATCCAGAAGATTCTCCCACATCGCTATCCATTTTTGCTGGTCGATACCATCGAAGAAATGGAACGATGGAAGCGGATTGTAGGAATAAAGAACGTCACCATCAATGAAAGCTTCTTTCAGGGCCATTTCCCCGGCCAGCCCATCATGCCTGGCGTTCTGATCATAGAGTCCATGGCGCAGACGGGGGGCGTACTGCTGCTGCAAGAAGTGAAAGACCGGGAAAAGAAGCTGCTTTATTTCGTGGCAATTGATAACGCCCGCTTTCGCCGGCCGGTCGTCCCCGGCGACCAACTGCGCGTGGAAGTGGACGTTCTCGCTTGGCGCGGCACATTCTGCAAGCTGGCAGGCAAAGCTTCCGTGAATGGGGAACTCGCTGCCGAGGCCACGCTGATGTGCAAAATGGTGGACATCGAAACAGAACTAAATCCGGCTGCGA
>Ga0302325_10033428_pt1 | contig 10536 bp, 9 predicted proteins | sample Palsa_T0_2_FD_201948 | JGI IMG/M metagenome (GOLD analysis project Ga0302325, IMG submission 201948) | Peat permafrost microbial communities from Stordalen Mire near Abisko, Sweden - Palsa_T0_2 | ecosystem: Environmental > Terrestrial > Soil > Palsa > Peat permafrost | place: Sweden: Abisko...
CTTTTGCAACACAATCGGCCCTTAACGTCATTCACGGCCCTGCAAAAGTGTGGTCGCTATCGGACCAACAGCGGACATTGATCGGCACGGGTACTGAATGTATCGGTCGTGAATGACCCTTGTTGTGTAAAAACGCGCTGCTTCATGTGATTCTCGCGCAGTGATTCTGCTGGTGCTCTGCGGGGGATGGGATGAAGCGCTTTGTTGAGGGTACAGATTGTGGTCAGGCAACGCTGTTTCCCGAGTGCCTTGCTGACTGGCTTGACGAGAACAATGCCGTTCAGGTGATTGACGTCTTTGTCGATGAACTTGATCTGGCGGCGCTGGGATTTGACGGGGTCGAGCCGGAGGCGACCGGACGACCTTCGTATCATCCGTCGGTGCTGCTGAAGCTTTACATTTACGGCCATCTCAATCGCGTTCAGTCAAGTCGACGGCTTGAGCGAGAAGCTGGACACAACGTCGAGGTGATGTGGCTGACGGGTCGGCTGGTGCCCGATCACAAGACGATTGCCGACTTCCGCAAGGACAATGGCTAGGCGAGCACGCCTCCACACCGGGGTCTGTGACTACTCCACGGTTCGGTGGAGTACGCACGGATGTCCGCAACGCGCCCTTCGCGTATGTCCACTCGAGGCAATATGCGTCTGGGTTTGCATCCGAAGCGGACCTGAAACGGTGGGCCTCATTCGGTGGCGATTATCCTGGGCAGGACATTCGAGCGCGGAATGGTGACTGCGTCTCGTCTCTCGTGTCGTCATTTTTGTTCCAAAGCCCCAGACTGCCAGACCGGGATGTGATATCTTTAGTGCCGATGTTGGCGGCTCGACAGGGGCATTCATGAAACGGCGTGAGTTCATCGGTTTTGTTGGCGCCATGGCAATTGCGGTGCCGCGCGCGGCTGCCGCACAGATCTCTCAGATCTATCGCGTCGGTACTCTTACTGTCGGGCCGCCGTTCCCGCCAACGGCCGGCCCAGGGGCGATGCTCGTCGAAGGCTTGGCGCGGCGCGGCTATGCGCTCGGACAAAACCTCGCTTACGAGGCTCGTGGTGCGGCGGGCAAGATGAGCCAAATGTCAAATCTGGTGCAGGAATTGAAAGCCGCCAATGTCGACGTGGTCGTGACCGTCGGCTATCCCGCCGCGACGGCCGCCAAGGCATCGGGTCTGCCTACGGTGATTGCGACGGGGTCGGGCGATCCGGTTGTTACCGGGCTGGTAACGAGCTTGGCGCGACCGGGCGTCAACGTTACAGGAATATCCGACGATGCGGCGACGCTTTCTACTAAGCGCCTTGGGCTCTTGAAAGACATGTCGCCGCAGCTTCGCAAGGTTGCCATGCTGTGGAATAAAGACGACCTTGGCATGTCACAGCGTTATGACGCATCGGCAAAGGCTGCGCACTCGCTCGGCGTCACGGTACAAGCGCTCGGCGTGCGCGAGCCCGACGATTTCAACGAAGCCTTCGACGCGATGAACCACGAGCCGCCGGACGCCATTTTGATGGTCACCGACTCGCTCACTCTCCTCAATCGCAAACGCGTATTTGATTACGCGGCCGAGCATCGGCTGCCGGCAATCTATGAGCAGGACTTCATGGCTCACGATGGCGGCTTGATGTCGTACGGCGCGGACCCAAAAGAATCCTTCGATCGTGCCGCGGCGCAGGTCGCACGCATTTTCCAGGGCGCCAAACCCGCGGATCTGCCATTCGAGATCCCGACGCGCTATCTCCTGGTGATCAACCTGAAGACCGCCAAAGCGATGAATCTCACGGTGCCGAACTCGCTGCTTGCGCTGGCGGACGAGGTGATCGAATGAGACGGCCCGCGCAATATCCCGATGCGGTTCAGTCCGAATCTAGACTTCACGTGTGCGGGAATAGGCGCAGAATAAGAGTCTGGCTGCCTGAGTCCAGAATGAACGAATGAAGGCGGATGCGGATTACAGGAGCGGGCCGATCCGCGCGCTGATTGGTCGCCTTGGCGGAGCAATTTCGGCGGCTGGCGCATCGACCGTGCGTAGCCGGCTCTTTATCAAATATGTTGCACTATTCGTCACCGTGGTCAGTGTTGCGCTCGTTGCCAATGGCGCATTCGAGATCTGGTTCTCCTACCAGGAACACAAGGCGTCACTGATCGGCATCCAGCGTGAACAGGCGCAGGCAGCCGCCGACAAGATCGACCAGTTCATCACCGAGATTGAAAGCCAAGTCGGCTGGACCACGCAGCTACCTTGGTCGGATGGCACGTTGGAACAACGGCGCTTCGATGCTTTGCGACTTTTACGCCAAGTGCCCGCCATTACCGAGTTGGCGCAGGTCGATGCTTCGGGCCGCGAGCAGCTCCGAGTATCGCGGCTCAGCATGGACGTGGTCGGCAGCGGGGTCGACGATTCCAACAAGCCGGAATTTACCGAAGCCGTTGCGCATAAGGTCTACTATGGCCCGGTCTATTTCCGACGCGAATCTGAGCCTTACATGACGCTTTCACTTGCTGGGGCGCGGCGCGGTACTGGCGTGAGTATCGCCCAGGTCAACCTCAAGCTTATCTGGGACGTGGTTACGAAGATCAAGGTCGGCGAGCACGGCCGCGCCTACGTGGTCGACGCCGATGGCCGTCTCATAGCACATCCCGACATCTCTCTAGTGCTGCGTAATACAGACATGTCGCGCCTTGCGCAGGTGCGTAGCGGTCGCGCCGGAATGGGCACCCAGGAAGTGCAAGAAACAGTCGACATCGCCGGTAATAAGGTGCTCACCGCCTATGCGCCAGTTGCGCCGCTCGGCTGGATCGTATTCGTCGAGACCCCGATCGAAGAGGCTTATGCACCCCTTTATGCGTCGATCCGGCGTACTGGCATTGTACTGCTCGGGGCGCTTGCACTCGCCTTCATCGCCGGTATGGTCCTTGCCGGCCGGATGGTGGTGCCGATCCAGGCGCTACGCGCCGGCGCGGCACGCATCGGCCGCGGCGATCTGAGCCAGCGCATCACGATCAAGACCGGCGACGAGCTTGAAGCGCTTGCCGACCAGTTCAACGACATGGCCGGCCGATTGCAGGAATCCTATGCGGACCTCGAGAACAAAGTTGATGTGCGCACCCGCGAGCTCGCGCAATCGATCGGCGAGCTACGCGCGCTCGGCGAAGTATCCCAGGCCGTGAACTCGACGCTCGATCTGGAAACCGTGCTCTCGACCATTGTCGCCAAGGCGGTGCAGCTTTCCGGTACTGAGGCCGGTGCGATCTATGTCTTCGACGACGCGGGGCGCGAATTTCATCTGCGCGCCACCTATGGCATGAATCGGGAACTGATCGACGCACTGACGCATCAGCACATCGGCCTTGACGATCCGAACCTTTCACGGAGCGTGCCGATCCAGGTCGCCGATTTGAGCCGGGAGCCTTCCTCGCCGGTAAACGAGGTCATCTTGCGCGCCGGTTATCGCGCGCGATTGGTCGCGCCATTGGTACAGGGTGAAAATGTGGTGGGCCTGCTGGTGGTCCGCCGCCGCGCTCCGGGCGCCTTCCCGCAGAATACCGTCGATCTGATTAAGACGTTCGCCGCGCAGTCGGTACTAGCGATCCAGAACGCGCGCTTATTTGCAAACGTAGAGATCCGTACCGGAGAACTGGCAAGATCGCTTAAGGATTTGCGAACCGCGCAGGACCGCCTGGTGCAGACCGAAAAACTCGCTTCCCTCGGCCAACTAACAGCAGGCATTGCCCACGAGATAAAGAATCCGCTCAATTTCGTCAACAATTTCTCAGCCGTCTCCGTCGAACTTATCGACGAACTGAGGGAGGCGCTTGGGGGCGTGCAGCTTGACGAAAAGCTAGGTGCTGAGATCAACGAGATCGCGGATATGCTGCAAGGCAATCTTGACAAGGTCGTGCAGCACGGCAAACGCGCCGACTCGATCGTCAAGAATATGCTGCTGCATTCGCGTGCGGGCTCCGGAGAGCACCGGCCGGTCGATATCAATGCCATCGTCGAGGAGAGCCTCAATCTCGCCTATCACGGGGCACGGGCGGAGAAGCAGGGCTTCAATATTACCCTGAAGCGGTCTTTCGACCCGGCCGCCGGCGAGGTCGATCTGTTTCCGCAGGAGATGACCCGGGTACTGCTTAACCTGATCTCTAACGGCTTCTACGCAGCGACGAAGCGCAAAACCGAAGCAAGCGGGGACAACTACGAGCCTACGCTTACGGCCGCGACCAGGAGTCTCGGCGACAGCGTCGAAATCAGGATTCGCGACAACGGGACCGGCATCTCTTCCGAGGTAAAGGAAAAAATGTTCAATCCGTTCTTTACGACCAAACCCGCCGGCGAAGGAACCGGCCTTGGTCTTTCGCTTAGTTACGACATTATCGTCAAGCAGCATTCCGGGTCTATCGAGGTCGATACACGGCCCGGCGAGTTCACCGAATTTCGGATCGTTCTGCCGCGCGGGGTCGCAACCATCGCTGAGTCAGGAGAACAAGCGTGAACATTCTCGTCATCGTGGTCGACGATGAACCCGATGTGGAGGTTCTGTTCCGCCAACAGTTCCGGCGCGACCTTCGCGCTGGCCGTTTCGCAATGGATTTTGCGCAATCCGCCGCCATTGCACTTCAGCGGATCACCGATACAGGCGATCAGTCTCTTATCCTGATCCTGTCCGACATCAATATGCCGGGAATGAGCGGCCTTGAACTACTGCCCAAAGCGAAGGCGATGCGGCCGGATGTTCCGATCATCATAATTACCGCTTATGGCGATGCCGAGACCAAGCGCAAAGCGCTGGAGCGTGGCGCCGAAGCGCTTCTGACCAAGCCCATCGATTTCGGAACATTGCGGAGTGAAATTGATACGCGGGTCGGATCGGCCGCATGACCGTACGAATCCTGGTTGTCGATGACGAGCCGGACCTGGAGGCGCTCATCCAGCAGAAGTTCCGGCACCAGATTCGCGACGGCGACTTCAGCTTTCTATTCGCCCACGATGGCATCGAAGCCTTGGCTACACTCAAGGCAAACCGCGACGTAGACATGATAGTCGCCGACATCAATATGCCGCGGATGGACGGGCTAACGCTCCTCCAGAAGCTGCAGGAGGAGGAAGAAAGGCTCTCGACCATCATCGTCTCGGCCTATGGCGACATGGCCAATATCCGCACCGCAATGAACCGGGGCGCGTTTGATTTTCTGACCAAGCCGATCGATTTTCTCGACCTCGAAACAACGATCGCCAAGACCGTCCGGAATGTCGAAGTCCTGCGCGAGGCGCGCAGGCGGCAGGCGGAGGCCGAGCGGGCCCATGCCTCACTTTCGCGTTTCTTCTCGCCCAATCTGGCCCAGCGACTTGCCAGCGACGCCGGCGCAGTCGATCTTGGCGGACAGCGTCGTGAGATCGCGACGCTGTTCAGCGATATTGCCGGCTTTACCGCGCTTGTGGAAACGCTCGAACCCGACGTTCTTGGGCCGCTTCTCAACGACTATCTCACTGGGATGACCGACCTTGTGTTCGCGTGCGATGGCACGGTTGCAAAGATCGTGGGCGATGCCCTGCACGTGCTGTTCGGAGCCCCGGGCGAGCAACTGGACCATGCCGACCGCGCCATCAATTGCGCGTTGGCTTTGGATCAATTCGCGCAATCGTTCCGCGAGCGATGGCGCGGCAAAGCAATCGCGCTCGGAGTCACACGTATCGGCGTTCATGCCGGACCGGCGATCGTCGGTAATTTCGGCGGCGGCCGGTTCTTCGACTACACCGCCTACGGCGATACAATCAATATCGCGGCGCGGCTGGAGACCGCCAACAAGCAACTCGGCACCCGCATATGCGTCAGCGCAACGCTCGCGGCGAAGGCCGCTGAGTTCCGTGGCCGGCCGGTGGGCGATCTTGTTCTAAGGGGCAGGACCGAGGCGCTGCGGGCGCTCGAGCCGCTTAAGCGCGAGGACTACGAAGATCCCGCGACCAAGAGTTATCTCGATGCGTTCGCTAAGCTGGAAACTGGCGATCCTGGCGCGATAGCGGCTTTTGCGGCGTATGTCGGCAAGCGTGCCGATGACCAGCTCGCCAACTTCCACCTCAGGCGGCTCTTAAACGGCGCAAGCGGCACCCGGATCATTATGGACTAACGGGGCGTAACGTGCCGAGGGCCCGGTTCACCGCTTCCGCGTTTTAGCGATAAATTCAAGCGGCACAACGTCCACAAGGCCGCTGTAGACCCCAGACGTGGCGATGACATCACTTTGAAACTCCATCAAGATCGGCACGGAGGTTACACAGATTCTCTTCGGCGGGAGGCTAAGGAGAAGATCATGACCTCAGACAGAGACCCTTACGACTTCTGATCGCAGACTTGTCAGCGGCATTGGCCCTGTCCTGACATTGACCGGGCCCAAGTTTCCTGCCTGAACTTACGGCTGGTCACTTCAAGTGTGCTGGTTTGGCCCGTTAGGATGCCTTGTCCTAGCTAGGGAAGGCCATGAGGCGGCGCGAGTTCATCACGCTACTCGGCAGCGCGGCGGCCGCCTGGCCATTTGCGACGCGCGCGCAGCAGCCTGACTTATGGCGGTAGCGCCGCATTTCTGGGTGGGTTTTCTGATCTCGGCTACGCCCGCCCACGCGCCTTGAAATCGAGATTACCGAAGACGCGCTTGTCTCTGACATGAGAACCGCAAACGCCACCCTTGCTTCGCTCAAAAATCTAGGCGTGCGCGTCGCGCTCGATGACTTCGGCATAGGCTGTTCAAACTTAAGGTATTTGCTTGAATTGCCCATCGACGTTCAGAAGATCGATCAGTCGTTCGTACAATCCATGAGCGAAAACGAAGATGCGCTTACCATCGTCAAGGCCATCATACATTTGGCGAAAAATCTGGATCTCGAAGTAACAGCTGAAGGGATCGAAACAGAAAATCAGTCTCTCACGCTTCAGGCGGTCGGCTGCGAACGAGGCCAGGGCTTTTATCTAGGACGTCCGTTGCCGGGCGTGGACTGCCAAGGCGATACAAGCACCCTAGCTCAAGAAAGCAAATCCTCGATCAAAAGGATCGCTTAGCGATCTCTTTGATTCCGGCATCGTAACTTCAATAGCGGCGTAATTTTACGCGTTGATCGTCCGTGCTGACCCAAAGACCACTTTGGATTGACGCGTTTATGTGGACTGGGTGTTGGCGACTTCTGTTTTCACCACAACACCGAACGTATCGCTGACGATAGCGCGCGTCGCACTAGTTTCGCCGGCGCGTGAGGCGCGATAGCTCATAATTGCGCAGGCGTGCCCCGCGGTGCGCCGGCGCGCTTGAGCCCAACGACGGTACGGCGTCATGGGCTGGTTCCAAAAACCCCTTGCTCAACGGAATTGCGTGGGTCGCAGGAGCCCCGAGCGGCTTAGTGTGAATCGGCGCGCCGTTTGCCCCCTAATCGGCGTTCAAGGTTGACCCCTCCTTGGATCGCTCAAACATTTGATCCGGCGTCAAAAATTCTGCTCTGATTGGGGTCACTGTTGTACGCCGAACGGGGTCATTATTCAGAGCCGAAACACAGCCCGGCTTGCCTGAAATGCTTGGCGCAGATGGTTTCGGTGCATATATACGGCGGCTGACCGGAAATTTGATCTCCGCTGGTTCGAATGCCTAAGTGCGCGCATTCCCCAAGATTGGGTCTTTAAATCCGTATAGTCCGTCTAGACGGCCGCACATCGTTACTAACTTTGGGATAGGCTACGGAGAGCCGAGCCACGTCCGACGGATGTTATTGAATAGATATGAGCCAACCATCTGACCATAAAGCGCCGGTCGTTGAACCTCCGACGAGTAACGAACAACCCGCTAACCTAACGGGCCGCGCGCTGCGACAACGCATTCGCCAGCAGGAACTTCTTGCCGAACTTGGAGTCCTTGCGCTGCAAGGAACAAAGTTCAGCGACATGCTCAATCACACCGCCCGTATGACGGCCGAGGGACTGGGCGCAGAATACTGCAAAGTTTTGGAATACATTCCGGCAGAGAACCGCCTCCTAGTCTGTGCCGGAGTGGGCTGGGAAGACGGCATTGTCGGCTCGGCAAGTGTCGGTGCCGATCTGGCCTCACCTGCCGGCTATGCGTTGCGCACTGGCAAGCCCGTTATTTCGAACCACCTCGAAAACGAGCAACGATTTAGAACGCCGGAATTGCTTAGCGAGCACGGCATTCATTGCGCGATGAACGTTATTCTGCAAGGCGACGGCGCGCCGTTCGGTGTGCTGGAAGTGGACAGCAAATCCGAAGGCGAGTTTAGCGAGCGCGATATCGCTTTTTTGCAAGGCGCTGCAAACATTCTTGGAATGGCGATCGAGCAACAACAATATCAGCGCAAACTGAAAGCTGCGCTTGATCGTCATCAAATTCTGCTGAAGGAAGTCAATCACCGCGTAAAGAACAGCTTGCAGGTCGTTTCAAGCATGCTTCAATTGCAGGCTAGATCAGGTGGCGATTCGGAACTGAGTGAGCGACTTAATGAAGCATCGAGTCGCGTCAATGCTGTTGGTCGTGCTTATGAGCGTCTCGCTTATAATGCCGACTATGAGAACATCGATTTGGTCGAGTATCTGAGGCAAATCGTCGGTGACCTGCAGCCGACCGTCGCTCCGTGCAAGATCGAGTTTGATGCACCCGATGAAATTCAGCTCGCGGCGGACCGCGCTATTCTTATTGGGCTTATCCTGAATGAACTCGTTTCAAATGCAGGTAAGTATGCGTATCCCGATTCTTCCGGCGGATCGATCTGGGTGCGGTTGGTTCAACCGGACGATAAATCAGTTTTAGTGTCGGTTCGCGACCAAGGTGCTGGTCTGCCCCTTGGCTTTGATCCAACGGCCAGCAAGGGGCTCGGCACGCGGCTGGTCAACGCACTTTCAAAGCAATTGGGAGCTGAACTGACGCGGCCGATGTCTCCCATCGGGACCGATTGCGAGCTGCTTGTTCCACTCAAACCGGCAACCGCTGAATGATTGAATCGGCGGCCTGTTAAGTATTCAACCAACCGTTAAGGTCGGTTATTGATGCTGTGGACGGCTCCTCCACCGGCACGTGAGTGCCATGGATGTGGGTGCTGTTAAGGCCCCCAAGATTCGGAGGAGCCAAGTCATGCAAGCGATCACGACGATCGGTCTGGACATCGCGAAGTCTGTTTTTCAGGTTCACGGCATCGATGCGGAGGGCAATGTCATCCTCCGTCGTCAGCTCAAGCGCCGCTACGTGTTGGTATTCTTCCAGAAGCTGCCACCGTGCCTGGTCGGCATTGAAGCCTGCGCCTCGTCGCATCATTGGTCGCGCGAACTCCAGGCGCTCGGCCACACCGTTAGCTTGATGCCGCCAGCCTATGTGAAGCCTTACGTGAAGCGACATAAGAACGATAGCACTGACGCCGAGGCGATCTGCGAAGCGGTCACCCGGCCCAACATGCGGTTTGTCGCAACCAAGACGTCTGAACAGCAAAGCTGCCTGACGCTGCACCGTACCCGTCATTTGTTCATCCGCCAGCAGACCTCGGTAATCAATGCGATTCGTGCTCATCTTGCGGAGTTTGGGATCGTAGCGCCGGTCGGCCGCAATGGTGTCGAACAACTGCTCGGCGTTGTCTCGGATGCAAGTGACAAACGCTTGCCTGACGTGGCCCGTGCGTGTGTTGCCGCCCTTGGCGCCCAACTGCAGACATTGAAGATCCAGATTCTAGAGTTCGATCGCATGATCAGAGCTTGGCACCGATCCAGCGAGGCCAGCCGGCGGCTCGACGATATACCGGGCGTCGGTCCGGCGTTGGCGACCGCTCTGGTTGCCAGCGTCGCTGATCCGGGGGCTTTCCGGTCAGGAAGGGACTTCTCGGCCTGGATCGGGCTCGTCCCCAAGCAGAACTCGAGCGGGGGCAAGGACAGGCTCGGCAATATCAGCAAACGAGGCGATCGCTATCTGCGCAGCCTGTTCACGGCTGGTGCGCTCGCCGTGATCCGCTATGCCAAGATCCATGGCACCAAGCATCGGCCTTGGCTCACCGCGTTGCTGGCGCGGCGACCCACGAAGGTCGCAGCGATCGCGCTTGCTAACAAGATCGCCAGGATGGCGTGGGCGATGATGGCTAAGGGCGAACGCTACAAAGAACCAGCCGCGCTTGCGGCTTGAACGAGATCACACCGGGCATCCGGCGTGATGTGACGGTTGGGAGGGCGAACAGCACGTAATGCAGAGCCGGTCGATCCGGCGATCAGGACAACCCACAAGGGCCAGAGCATTGTCGAATGCGAGGTGTTGACCGGGACCTGATCCGCGGAGGGCATTATGGCCAGCGGTCATGTGAACCGCACTCAAAGGCCGAACACATGGCTGCACCGACCAATCTGCACTCGTGAAGAAAGTCCTTGCCAACTCGGAGCCGTCCACACATGGCCCTTAACGTCATTCACGGCCCTGCAAAAGTGTGGTCGCTATCGGACCAACAGCGGACATTGATCGGCACGGGTACTGAATGTATCGGTCGTGAATGACCCTTGTTGTGTAAAAACGCGCTGCT
>Ga0302325_10033430_pt1 | contig 10536 bp, 13 predicted proteins | sample Palsa_T0_2_FD_201948 | JGI IMG/M metagenome (GOLD analysis project Ga0302325, IMG submission 201948) | Peat permafrost microbial communities from Stordalen Mire near Abisko, Sweden - Palsa_T0_2 | ecosystem: Environmental > Terrestrial > Soil > Palsa > Peat permafrost | place: Sweden: Abisko...
GGCAACGATGATGGTTTCTCCATAGGTATATACTGTTCTGCTTTTCTTTGAGAGCTCAGACCTCGGGAGTCTTCCGCAATCCCATTTGTCCAGCATCTGAGCTCCCATGTAATTAACTGAAACGCGTACTGATTCAACTCACCAGAAGCAAAAATCGTCACTCCGCTGGCTGTAGTCGCATACAGATTCAAACATAGAGCTCTCAGAAAAGAAGCAATCAGGCTCATGCGCGAGTACCCGAGAAGAGAAGGCTTGAGTGATGGCTGTTTTATTGCCGGGTGCGCCAACTGGCTTGCTGAACTTGAAGAAGAAGGGTTGAGTGACGCGGAGGAATATGTCCCTTATGATTTGGCCGCAACACTGGTAGCACAGAAGTGGGACGTGCTAAAGAGGACTGCTGATCTGGCGGCTGTCATGCGAGATAGAAATTCTCCTGACAAGGCGATGCTGAGGTTTGAAACAACGATACGCTGGTGAGTATATTGGAGGAAATAAGCTTCATTAGGTTTAAATGGCAACACTGCAAATGTCAGTCTCCGAGCCGGTTGCTTTTTATATACTTCAGTTTGACGTGGCCTTGCGTAGGTCTGGGTGCTAATGTCACTCCTCCTCACTCGAGCACGTCGACAAGCAAAAACACCTTCTCCATGCCGTCCGCGAATTCGCGGCTCTACGGGATGTCTGACACGTCGAGAACGGCATGCGAAGCGCGATCTTGGAAAGCCGGGATGCAAGAATTCAGAGAGGCTCAACCTAGAATGCCAGGAATCTGGTATGTACTGGGGGCTCCACTCTTCAGGCAATCCCAATATATCCCGATCTTGAAACCTCTCAAATTTTGTTTGAGATTCAACTGAAAGTGAGGCTGCGAGCGCCGCAAGGACTCTACAAAAGGTGTTGATAAGGGTTGCACCAGCGAAATGTACCTGCGAGATGTACAGTACGAGGATCTGGTAAGGGCTCGAATGAGTCAAACGGATTTTGTGAAACTCTGGCTGAGTTAGAGTACGCTTTAACAAGAATTCCACGCTACATTCAATCACGAGATGTGCATGTGCAAAGGAGATGTTGCACTCTCTCTGAGAATCCGAATAAGTTCACAATCTGACTAGCTTGGACGAGTTTTTCAGCCGCATTTGGTTTCCTCCCAGGTGAGAGACCTTTGCATATCATCTTATCCCCAAGATTGCTCAGTACCGCTAGACTGGGTCATGACTTCCATTCCTACAACTCACTTCCCCATTCACGTGACTTCAGGTGCTTCTCCATCGTCATCCATAGTCTCTGATACCTAATCTCACTGCAATATCATCCAAAAATAATACTCCGAACCTCAATGCTCACTCGACTAGGGGTATCTTTCGGAACTGAGGGATCCATAAAAGCAGAATGTGGACACACTTCATTCGTCAGCTGCCGAGCTGGACATCACAAGTCTCAGAATGAACTTACACGGTGCTTCGTCAGTCGAATTATCACCGAGCTTGAACAGAAGGACATCATCCCACTCCATCCCTTGTTTGTAAAACCACCGCTGATCAGGATTGTACAGGACTTCGTAGGCTTCGTCTTGGTAATGTGGGAAAATTATATCGGCTGGGACGAGATTCCTCGGGTCAACGGTCCGGAAGTCACACATTGCGAGAGGACAGTCTTGGATTGGTGTTGAGATTGGCCTCCATATACTTGGTACCTTCTCAGTCGGGCACAATAACACAGGTTCAGGGGGTTGTTACTCACTTCAGGAAGCGGACCCGTCCTTTCATCAAACTGTGTGCTCGATCTGGGAAGTATAGCTGTAGTCTCTTGAAGCAGGAAGCAGCTGTTGCGTCTGAAACATGGAGATTAGTCATTCGAATTTCTGAGTGTAGTTGATGTGCTTGAACCAAGGAGAGTTGAACACTTACCGCAATGTGCACGTAAGAACGGGGTTTTGGTGGATTTATTCTTGGTATCGCCAGGGTTTTGTCCTCGAAACTTCAGAGGCATTCAGCGTCGCCGGACTGCAACTGAATTAAGAGATAAACTCACATTGTACGCGTATATAAAAGCTGCAGAGCATTGCAAATGCTGGACTAACCATTCCTCAACTTTGGGGATATAGTATGAGCAGACAGTGGAGTCGTTCCACACTTCCATAGGTATTGGTAACTTTGCATACTGGAACCCAGATTTCTCTAACGTAAATTCACTCTCGTGCCCAGAAACGTCGAACACCTCAAGAATGTGACTATCAGTGACTATATTTGTCCTTGGAAGCTTGGTACCTGACGGAAGTCTGCTCAAGTATGGCTTTTCAGTGTTGTAAATGTTCAAAGGTGTCAGGAAATGGAATATAGAAGAATCGACACCGTGAACGTTTGCATACTTGATGAAATCGTCAACATCACTTGATGCTCCAGAATCTTGGGCTGATATCGTTTTTGGAGGCAGAAATTTGGTCACTGGAGAGGGCGATTAACGGTATACGATGAACAGGAACTATCTGCATACCTGTACTTTCCCTTGCAGGTCGAAATGATAGCCCAGCAGCCCGTTCCTGTAATGCCCGAGCAGATCTTGTCCAGCTTCTCCAGGGACGATCGAACGGCTGATGATGGTCGAAGCGCCATGACAGTACTTGGGGAAACTCTGAATGAAGCCATATCTCCTTCGTTTTGTCGCACCTTGGAGGCCAGTAGGCTCGCCATGGCTGACGAAGAACCCCTGTCTCCGTAGCTTCATCCTTGGTGCCTTTGACATTTGTGTCTGCGTCTAGATGCCATGTGATCCCTTGAGTTTGGTTGATCGATTGACCGATATCCATGTTCAAAAAGCTCGAGAAATTATTGATTTCGGCTAGAACAACACAGTATCGAAGATTGCGATCTTAGCTGAACGCACGAGCACGAGGGGATGACGGCCTAAACTCAGAAGAAAGCGGCTCTTTTCCCTCGCCAATCCCCCATAACCCAATCGATCACGGGGTGCATGCTGCTAACCATCCACGATCTGCATAGACGACGAATCAACGAATGTAGCATATGAGGCTGCAGCAAACTGGGCTGAAATGTCCCGCTTTACCTGCCAATCACACATCCCTTTTATTCGGGTGGCCGAGGCTGGAGATTTGTTCGTCAGAGTCAAGATTTAATCTTTTTGAGTGGCCCGGTTGGCGAGAATACGAGCTGTCCATCGGTCATGAGTGTACTCCAAGTCGGTGATTCGGCCTCATCTCGTTGAACACAAACCCAGCACGCCAGCCCGCTATAGCCTGGTGGTTAGCAAAGTTCCTTAAAACGAGAACATTAACCAACTTGCTTCTCATATTAATATGGAAACTGACCTTTGAAATCATCTTGAAGAAATCCCAAAGTTGATGACGACTTTGCGCATTTAAACGTCTGCCTCGGGGGGAAACAGAGCATTGTTATACGTTGGATTGAACCCAGAGAGATACTTATCGACAGCTGAACTGAAAAGACTGATTATAACCTCTAATTGCAGCAGTGTTTGGTGCAGATGTAGAGAAATAACCACGCATTTATTTAAGTGCCACTCGCAAGCCAGTTAGTCGTCACAACTGATGATTGGCGGGGTAGCGGGGTAGACAATTCCCCATTAGGACGCCTGCATATACCGAGCTAGCTGAGTTCGGAACCGGTGAGGCAACGTACAGCCTTGCGGTTGTGTTACCACTTGACGCCGTGAAATCTCAATGGGGCTGAAATCACGACCAGGAACATGCGGTTTCTTTTCCCTTAACAATAACCGCTCATTTGACCTCAAGCACACCACCTACGGAGTTCCGTACACACCGCTATTTAAATCACCCTGATCTCGAGTTTCACCCGAGCTCCTTTCGGCAATCACCCGACAATTCAGTCTCAAGATCCGAAACAGGCACGATGGTATAAATTCAGCTTCCTAATACACTTCGTCATTCCCCTTCTTGCTCTAGTTCTTTCGTCATGGAAACATCCTCACCTTGCGGTCTAGAACCCTTCACATAAGCGTCAACGCACTTCTGCTGAGAGCAGCTACCAAAACATGATTGACGAACAGCCGTCCAAGAGATCACGATCCCTCACGGACCTGTCTCCTGATGATCGACAGGCGTTTGAGATAGTTGCCCGAATCTTGAACAAGCCATTATCCCAGCTCTACGAGGATAATCCACAGCATACAAATATCCGCCAAAACGGCACTGTGCTGGACCCGCGCCAAGGAGAAGATGCCATGTACGCCGGTCAGCAGACATGGCTTCCTACAACGCAGTGGCAAGAAAACGGCTGGCAGCCAGATTTCGGCGGTGGTGGAATGCAGAATCCACACACTAATGGATTATCAGCCCCTTCCTCGGGATCAATTTTTGAGGAAGAAAATGGGGATAGTCTTTTCCAGTGGCCAGAACACATCAGCCAAGGATCAGTTGCCCAAATTGGGGGCGGAGAAACTACTGCCCCCGATGGTAGTAGCAATTGGTTACCTGTACCGACATTTGACCACGAGGATAAAATGATAGGTGATTCCGGAACGAGTTCCAGCAGCACCGGAGTGACACAAGCTATTAATGCGTCCCCTGTTCTATCTAGGGATGATCAGTTCACATCCAATGCAACATACCCAAGACAGGATCAGGATGCCACGGATGGACCATCGACCCCCTCTCGTGCACTTTTTGACAGCGAGGTAGTCGAACCGGGTTGGGTTGACGTGAAGGCATCCCAAGATTCAGGGTTTGAAAGTCAGCCAATCTCCTCTGAAGAAGCTGCAACCTCGGAATGGTCCTTGGTTGAGTCCACCAAGACCCAAAACTCCTTCCTCTTCGATAATTCGAATCCGAAGTCTGTCAAATGGGTCTCATCCGACTCAACAGGAAAAGAACTTTCACCAAGGAAGAAGCGCGGGCCGTTCCAGGACCAACATTTGAGAGAGGAGACGAGTGATACCCGAAAGTTGAAGGCTTGTGTGCGGTGCAGAATGCAAAAGATCCGTGTAAGCGTTTTTCTGGTCGAACGGATTGGGCTCCAAGCTTACGAGAATAGTGCTATCCCAACCCCAATAACCCAAGCGGAGTTTGCCAGACATGTCAGGATGTTTCGAAGCAGAAAATCCACACACTTCCGTGCATGCGGTACAAGCTTACTGAGTGTACTCTGTATCGAACCGGAAAAGCTCCAGGATTGGAATTTACCTTCCGATGGCCAGTGATGAAATTGAAAGATATCTCGGACTGGGCTGCGTCTGACATCAGAACGATCAAAGTTATGTCCGACGTATGCTCGATTCCGCTGGAGCTTTCGGTCAGAAAATTTGTTCCCCATTCTGAAGACAGGTTGACGAGATCGTGGGTGGATGGCAAAATCACGAAGTATGTCCCATTTAGATTTTGATATCCCTCTATATCGGACCTATTAAAATCCGGCATGTTCAAGTGTTTTCTCCCAGACGTCATCTGAGGTTGCCTTTTCAGAAATAGAAGATCGAGGATGCTGACTTCGAGGCTCTCTAGATACAAGGAAACTACTCCATACGCGATTGTGAACATGTCTGTAGCAGCCAAGGACATGCATGAATACATCAACAATTACGTTTTCAAAGCGATGGAGTACTGGCTACAGGGTCATGATGCTTGGGTCCAAGAAACGTTCAACTTTGCTCGGAAATACATGATATATGCCGTGAGTAGGACTGAACTTTATCCGTGAATCTTCAGCTAACCAGGAAAAGCCCCGGGAGGAAAAAGATCTTCTGGCTGACTTCTTCCGACTGTGGTTTGCAGTCCGGCGCACCGCTACCACCGAGTACATTGACGGTGATGACACACTCGATATGGTACCAGAAACAACCGATCGATCGTATCCACTGTTTGGAAAGGTTCCCCTGCCACCCGTCATGATCCAACAGCTGGACATGGTTTTGACGATCGGTTTCCTCCAACCACTTCGAAAGAAAGTTCTTGAAAACTTCCAAAAGATCGTCTTGAACAACAAGCCAAAGAGCTGGATGACCATCTATTTGATCACATTCATGTCTCTCTACAGTTGCGCTAGGTTGACAGCTGAGAACTACCACAATGCGAGAATACATGGGCTCAAGGTATGCTCTCTCAGTGCCTTTCATAATGAGGCACTTCAAAGCTCGAGTTGCTAACCACAAACGGAATAGCGGAGGTTCGCCTTCCCAATGTTCATCTCTGAAAGGCATCACAGTGCGAATGTCTTCTTATCACACTATCATTACTGCACAAAGCCGTGTAATCCATTCCATCTAGATTGGAAAAGGCGTCAGACAACACCCTTTGCAGAGATGACAACTGATGAAATTGACTTCATTCTCAGCACTTCAGAAATGGTGAAGGACAGAAGTAAGGCTCTCAATCAAGTTATTAAGCCCTATACTGACAGATATGACAGAAGCCAGATTCCGTAGGACATGGGAGAATGAGCTCTATGAAGACGATTTTTACTTCGTGTCACAGATGTTCGAAGACGAGTGGATGCCGAGGGATACAAATATCGAATATAACGACGAGACAATCTCTGGAGTGCCGCTACCAAGACATGTTTGATTAGAACGAAGAAGATGCATGATTATAGGACTGTTGCGGACTGCATTCTGCTCATTCGCCTTGTATGGCATAAAAGTTAACGATCTTGGATTTATGAGATCGACTCGACTGGTTAGTCCGCTCTCAAAAATATGATGAATTCTGAATAAAGACAAGCGGCATGAATGCAAGGATTATGAGAGACTTGTGAGTGTGACGGAATTCTGGAGCTCAGGGGGTGTTTACACGTGATCACTGGCACGCGATCACTTTCCACTTCCCCATCATCTGTTCCAGTGGCTTGCGTGACGTAGGAGAGGTTTCACCCCTTGAAACCGGTGAGTTGAGGTATTTTTCGCAGCCGGTGTGCGTGAATTTTCCAGTCTTGCACCCGAGTCGTCCCGTTACAGTAATTCCTACACCGGTTCGGCTCTCTCGGCTGGCTTCCAATAATAGCGCAACAGCGCATTTCCCCGCTGAGACATCAACCAATACCGATGCTTGGTTTGAGACTCAGGAGTAAGCGCAAGGCTTTCTTGACTGGCGAGGCTGATTACGACCACTTGTCGTGATTGTCTCGAACGTTGTTGTTACCTGATGAGGTTTTTCTTACTATGAGCGCGGGGAAGATGAGCGGGGTTTTCTGAAAGCAGGAATCCAATTCTGGGCCACCGGTCTGCTCGTCCGGTGAATTTCCAACTTTGTAGCTCATCTTTGTGGAGTTCTGAGCTATTGATAGTCTCCGGAAGACCCGCACTGTCTTCGTGATGAGGGTTTTTCACCGCGAGGAATGGTGAGCTGTCAAAAGAAGTGGGGAATAGGAACAGTTTCCTCTTGGCTCTGGAGGATTGGGCCTATATAGGGCGTGGCGGTGGTCATGTCGGAACTGTACATCGTTTGTCTTCCTTCGTTGATGTCTCCATCGTTAATTCTTCGTCGCTGATCCGGATGAGAATGAGAGTGCCTGCGAGCAACTCTCATGTACCCAACACCACTTGAGCCAATATCTTACCGCAGGCGTAACTTCCTGCTTATTTATCTCCATTCATAGTGAGGAGAGGAGCAACGGCTCTCTGCTTGCATCTCTTCACCAACCAACGTCAAAATTTGACAGCGGAATATTATCCTCCTTGCTTCCCTCCGCGCCTCCCTCCAGATCTCTGGAATGACGAGACTTTGACATCAAGTTCAGAATGCCGTACTGTAAGAAGACGGCGGATGCGATGTTGCTGGGTTTCTTGTATGATCCGGAGGAGCTCTGTTTTTCTGACTTCGAAATCCTCGATGACGAGAAGGCCTCCCAAGACATGGAACCAGAGAAGTGCGTTGATGGTTGTTCATACATGGAGATGATAAATCTCAATGGTAAGTCCTGCTTTCTGTTGAACCGGTCACAGAATCTGACCGAGTCGAGAAGGCAAGCTAGATTTTCACTCTGGTGGTTGGGAAGAAATGGGCAACTTTCCAGAGAATCTGGACGAAAAGTGTTGGTCCGTGGCCGTCAACATCGACCATGAGGATTTTGAATCTGAAGACGGAGTGTGGTCTTGGTTTCAGTCCTTCACAGATCGTAATCTTGTGAAGGTTGACACGGGCCAGATTTTGAAGTACTGTGTTCAAGTCTTGGAGAGCTTGCTTGGAGCATTATGGGATATTGTTCGATCGATGTTTGGGTACCAAGATGGGTTTGGCCTATGATTGGCGGCACATCTGTAGTATAGAGTCTCGAAATTGTAGAGTTTCGGTGGGGATTGGTAGATACACCAAGAGAATTATCCCACTGACAAATCATATCAGTGGGAAGTCTGTTAATTGAACATTTTCTCAAGCACAATGGTCCTAATTTGTTCTTCGCGTCGCCCAAGTATTTTGACGGTTCTTGAACATTTCGGTTTGATAGCTCGTGGTAATTGCGCATTGTTGTGTCATTTGATGATTCGAAATAATCAGACACGTCGATGTGAACGTGTTATTGTCTAATCGTTGCCTGACGTGTTTGCGTGTTGTTTGCTTCATAAATCGGGATATACGTTGCTTAAAACAAATGTTTGATATATGAACGTGCAAGCCTGCCCAACAAGTGCTTCAATTATCAGCGAATGAATGGCGAGAAGCTTCAAGCAAATAGAGACCTCATGCGCTTCTACGGTGGCCTTTTCACGACTGATAGGCAATAAGTGGGGCACCATCTACCCCCCACCCTCACAAAAACCTCCGTTGATTCTTCTCCTCTCCTCCCATAGCATCTCGACGCTATTTTCGATATCAAAATGCGTCTTCCGTCCTTCCCTCGACCCCATTACCTCCGAAATATTGCCAACCGACTCCCACCGCAGCTGCGTTTCCTCCCTTTTCCCGCTCTCCGAATAATCTCCCTCCTAATCCTTACCAACCTCCTAGTATGGGCCATTGTCGCCATAATCCTGCGCAAAAACGCCAGTCTCTCCTCCTCCGCACTTCTCTCCTACACTCTCGGTCTCCGACATGCCTTAGACGCAGACCACATCTCAGCCATTGACCTCATGACCCGTCGCCTCGTCGCAACCGGCTCCAAGCCGGTGACGGTGGGGACGTGGTTCAGTCTTGGCCATTCAACGATTGTGATTATCACTTGCATAGTGGTAGCTGCTACTAGTGGCGCGTTGGAGAAGCGATTTGAGGGGTTTAGAAGTGTGGGCGGTGTGATCGGAACCGCAGTTAGTGCTGGCGTGCTCATATTGTTAGGAATCGCGAATGCATGGATATTATTGAAGCTAGTACAGAGGATGAGGGTTGTGTTGAGGGAGGAGGCGGTTGGTGATAGAGAGGGAATGGAGGAAGGTGCAGTTGCGGGTCTCAATCTAGAGGGTGGAGGCATCATGGTGAGGATCTTCAAGAAGTTGTTTAAGCTGATTGATAGGCCGTGGAAGATGTATCCTCTTGGGGTACTGTTTGGACTGGGTTTTGATACCAGTAGTGAGATTGCGGTGATCGGTATTGCTAGCTTGCATGGTGCGCAAGGGACGAGTCTCTGGTTAATTCTTATTTTCCCTGTCCTATTTACGGGTATGATTCACGCTCCGATTGCATTTTTCAAGAGGCATTTTTTGGTGGCTGATCTTGAGCAGCTGGCATGTGCCTTCTCGATACTACAGATGGCGCACTCATGATGGCACTCTACACTTCTACCTCCTTGGCAAGAGATACGGTTGCCATTCTATACTATTCAATAGTACTCTCCGCGATCACAGTCTTGGTCGCCATGGTCATCGGGACGATACAGCTGTTGTCTGTCATTGCGAACTACTCAAGCGGGCCGTTCTGGGATGGCGTTAACAGTGTTGGGAACCATTTTGATGTTATCGGTGGCGGTATTTGCGGTGCCTTTGTAGTCTTTGGTGCCGCGTCTGTGTTGCTGTACAAACCCTGGAGGCGAAGGTACGATCGAAGGTCTCGTGTTATGTTTGTAGAAGCTGTAGAGTTACGGACTACAGATGGTAAAGAGATGGACGAAAAGGAGGTAGGAACGAGATCATTGAGAGAAGTGCAAACGTGCCAAGTTGACATAAATACGCATAGCTCTGAGGCTTACGAACAGGGGGTCAATTCGGATCCTCGATAGATTTATCAGGCAATGAAAGGGTCAAATAAATTAGGTGAAAATCACCATGCACGTGACCTCGCGGACTCTGCTAAGCTGTATTTAAGCTCGTCTGGACACCTCCTAAATATTCAAGCACTTTCCCCAAAACCTCAGTGACGTCTTGTTTCCCACTTCGTAACAGTAACTCATTTCTGCTCGCCAGTCACCTCCCATCGCTCTATTGCCCTATCCTCGAAGCAACTACGGCTTCCAAAGAGGAATAGATCCTGTGAGCAAGAGCTCCCAGTGGAGGGAATGTGACTCGAGAATTTGGACCTTAGTGCCACCTAGTCCTCGCCCGCTATTGGGAAAGTCGCCTGTTGAGCAATTCAAGGCTCGGGAATTTGCGGGTCTCGTTATCCTACAGAAGCTGGATTGGGCA
>Ga0302325_10033431_pt1 | contig 10535 bp, 9 predicted proteins | sample Palsa_T0_2_FD_201948 | JGI IMG/M metagenome (GOLD analysis project Ga0302325, IMG submission 201948) | Peat permafrost microbial communities from Stordalen Mire near Abisko, Sweden - Palsa_T0_2 | ecosystem: Environmental > Terrestrial > Soil > Palsa > Peat permafrost | place: Sweden: Abisko...
AAAGTGTTATCTATCAATGTGAGCGAAATCTCCGTTAAGCGCTTTGCTTAGGCGCATTTTCGCAGGCCAGTGACGCGTTGTGGGTTGACTATTTGCCAAGCAGAGCAGGCCCCTGCTTCGTTGCCTCTGCAGGTTGCCGGACTGCGCTCTGTGCGTTGATTATTGAGCAGGTGGCAATTGCGGCGGTCCGTCGGCCGCGCGCAGCTCAGCAGGCCCGTCACGTTCGGCCAATTCGCGTTGCGCTTCCTGACTTCCGGAAGTCAACGAGTGGCCTTCCGCACGTCCCGCTGACGGACGATGTGACGAAACTGCTTGGGCCACAGCCGCGCCCGCAGTGAGGTCGCTGTTGTCGCGATCGTCGTCCGAATGGACGGAAGCTGATCTGTAGGCGGATGACACGTCAGCGCCCTCAGCTTCGATAGTGATCTTGTGAGTTCTCTTGAGCGAGAACGTGATTTCCTCGAACTCTTCGATGACTTGGCGCGCGGTGCGAAGTGGATGCGTTGACGTGTCGATCGCGCGGGCTACGAAATTCGGCACCAGTGGGCGGATCCAGCGAGCGGCTGCTCTGGTGACATCGGGGATAGTTGGAATCGACTGCGTGGCAGGCATATCGGTCGGCTCGACTATTGCCGGTAGATTCCGTGCCTCGCTCACCTCGGGGGTCGCCGACGCCGCGGCAGCGAGACTCGCGGCGTGCGCCTCGGCGGCGATCGGCAGATAGATATCGTCGTCCACCGGTTCGGGGTCGCTTGTCGGGCCCTCAATCGCGGCGTTCATCCGATGACGAAGCTGCGCGCGGTCGATTTCCGTCTGTGCCTCGACCGCCAGCCGGGCTTGCGCGAGTTGCTGTTCAGCCCACATGGCTTCAGCGGCCGCACGCACCTCCGCTCGCTTTACGGCGATCGCTGTATCGGCTACCAACTCGGCGCGTTCACGTTCGGCGCGGGCCTGAGCGTGGCGCTCATGGCTCGTATCCCCGCGCCACCGCCGCAGGATCAGTGGCAATACGCCCAGGGCAATGAAGAACCCGACCGCCAGCAAGCGCAGTGCCAGTGCGCCTGCGCCGGCCGACGTCAACTGCTGCATCGCGACCCAACGCGAGCCCAAACCGTGATCCAAGTCCGCGATCGCATTCTGACGCGCTTCGTCGAGCGCGCGCTCGCCGTGGTTGATTTGGTCCTCCAGCCCGGGGACTCGTCGGTCGCGAGCCGCGACGGCTTGGTCAAGTTCTCGCTGGGAATCCGCGAGAAGCTCATTGGCCGTTCGGGTTTCGGGTCCGGAACCGGGTACGCCGGTGATTCGGGTCTGCGGACACGCCGGAGTGGGATGGTATTCGCAGCGTGCGACGATCAGGGCCTCGTCGCGGTGTGCACGGGCCGCGTCGACGCCCTGGTCGAGCGCGACGCGTGCTTCGCGCATCTGCTGCAGGTTGGTCGATTGTTGGACAACGGCCGGCGCCGAAACGGCGTTGCGCGCGGCCTGCTGCTGAATCACGCGGTCAATCGAGCCGGACAACAGCGCGAGCGCCGCGAATTCGCCGACGACCCCACCCAACGCCATCACCAGGACCACGGCCATCGCCGTCGCTCCGCGTCCGGCAGCACCCCGCGTCGGCCCAGTCGCGATGGCGCGGGCCATCGCGCCCACCAACAGGGCGAATACCAAGGTAAACGGCACCACGACCGGCGCCGACACGTGCACCGTCGGGATGACAGCGAGGGTGGTCACCAACCACGTCAATGCAACGTTGACCAGCACAACCACGCCGGCGACCGCGTGTGTGGATCGCTCGTGACGTTCGTTGAGTTCAAGGCGGTCGCCGCCGCCCAGCCAGGTGAGCGAGGCCAATATCGACGAGCCCGGGGTTCGTGGTTCAGCGATTTGATGCGCGCACATCGGAGTCAGATACCTCCAGAATCTGCCGGCCAGAAAGGCCACGGCCGTGGATATGGAATCAGCGGGTGGGTGTGTGGTGCGGTTCACATACGCAACCGAAGTGCCCATACCGGATCGCACCGGTGCGACGGCTGAATTCTCTCACAACTATCCCCGCGCAGACATTTAGCGCCGTCGGACGACGTGGCAGGCGGACACGATCGGATCAGTCACCGTCGCGGAAGCCGACGTGAGACCGTATTTACTTATGCAGGGCTTTGAGTACGTCAGCTACGAGACGTTCGGACGACGCTTTTTCGAAGTGGCCGTAACCGAAGAACGCGTCGGCGCGGCGTTCGCCGCGATCGCGGGCAGCCAATTCGACATGCCCCCGATGGCTCAAGGTCCGGGCAAGATCGCCAAAGTCAGCGCCAACGTGACCATCAAACAACCGCAGGTCACCCGCAACGTCGACGACAGCATCACTTTTGACATCCACATCCCCCTACTCATCGACCTGCTCGTCGACCTGCGAATCGACAAGCAGCGCTTCACGGTCGACGGCGACATCGGGCTGAGCGCGACAGCGCGCGCGGCTGAGCCGCTGCTGCTGATTGTCGACGTCGCAAAGCCGCGCCCGTCAGACATCACGGTCCACGTGTCGTCGAAAAGTATCCGTGGGGAGTTGCTGCGCGTCGTCGCCGGCGTCGACGGGGAGATCCGGCGCTTCATCGCGCAATACGTCAACGACGAAATCGATACGCCCGGATCCCAAGCGGCACAAGTCATCGACGTGGCCCACCAACTCGATCAGACCTGGAAAGGTATCTGATCTGCGAAACCGCGGTTTATCGAGCGGGCACACCAGGGTATGCACGCCCAGCACGACGGGGTTTTCACATCACAGGAGAGCGAGGCGACGTGGCACGAGTGGATATCTCGACGTCGTCGAAGCTTTCGCCGGAGTCCGCATGGAAGCTGGCGTCAGACCTCAGCCGATTCGGCGACTGGCTGACGATATTCGGCGGCTGGCGCGGCGAGGTCCCCGAGGAGATCGAAAAGGGCACCCGCGTGTCGTCGCTCATCAAGGTCAAGGGATTCCGCAACGTCATCCATTGGACCATCACGCAATACGACGAGCCGAAAGCGATCGAGTTATCCGGACGTGGACGCGGCGGGATAGAAATCACGGTTGCCATGAAGGTGACCGACGAGCATCCGGGGTCCACCTTTCATCTGACCGCCGACGTCGGCGGTGGGCTTCTCAACGGGCCCCTGGGACGCCTGGTGGCACGAATCATCAAGTCGGACGTCCGTAAGTCTGTCTGCAACTTGGCCGGTCTGGAGTAGTTCAGCGGCGCGGTCGGGCGGCACCGTGGGCACTGCTCCATTCCCGTTGAACCTGGCGGACTCGCCGCGCCTCCATGGCCAACCAGGCCAGCGCGGCACCGGAGGCAAGCAACGCGACCATTGCGGCGCCGATTCCAACGTCGACCTGCCGGACGGCGAAGCTGGCCAGGCACACCACGGATGCCACCACGGCCACCGCGACGAAAGCCAAACCCGGCGCCTTCGCCGTGTTCTTCATTGTTTCGCCGGCGAGGGGTTGCGTGGTTCGCTGATGGTCGATGGGATCGCTCGCGGTGTCTCCCATGGGTCTCTCCTTCACTTCCACTGGCTTGGTGAGTGTTGTGATGAGTTACCCGGATCGGCCGGCGAGAAACTGCTTCGCAACTAGCGGCCCCGTAGAAGTCGGTTTGGTGGTCGACTTGGGGCCGCAGCGAGGGTATTCCACTGCCGAAAATTGGCTGAGACGCTGCACGGCAAGTTAGGTTCCCTCCCATGAAGATCGTCGTGGCGGCCTATGGCAGCCGGGGCGATGTCGAGCCCGCTATCGCCGTCGGCGCGGAACTACTCCGCCGCGGTCACGATGTGCTCATGGCTGCAACGGTGCCGCAGGAGATGCGCGCGTACGTCAAGTCGGCGGGTCTTGTTTCGGTCCCTTATGGACGGGATTGGCAGGACCTGCTCAGCGACGAGGACTTCACCCGGATGCTGCAGAACCTCGTCGGCGCAATCCCGCAAGCCGTCGAATACGTTGCCCAGGTCGTGGCGGAGAAGAACACGACGTTGATGTCCTTGACAGATGACGCGGACCTGCTGGTGGCGGGTATGACCGAGCAGGTGCCGGCCGCCAATGTCGCTGAATATCGGCGTATTCCGCTGGCGGCGCTGCACTTCTTCCCGTCGCAGATCTTGCAGCCCGGATCTCCCCAGGGCGGCGCCGCGACCCACGCTGACCGCGCCCAGCGCCAGGCGCTCGGCTTGCCGGACGAACCGCGAGCCGGCAAGCGACCGCTGGAGATCCAGGCGTACGACAGCCTTTGCGTGCCTGCGTTGGCGGCCCAATGGGCGGCTGAAGACGACCGGCGGCCCTTCGTCGGCGCGCTGACGCTCCAGTTGCCCACCGACACCGACGACGAGGTGCTGTCGTGGATCGCCGCTGGACCGCCGCCCGTGTACTTCGGCTTCGGCAGCACGCCGGTGGCGGCGCCGGATGACACGATCGCCGTGATCGGCGCAGCGTGTTCGGGAGTCGGCACTCGAGCGTTGATATGCATGGGCGCGAATGACTTTGGCGGTATCCCGAATGCGGAGAACGTCAAGGTCGTGCGCGAGGTGAACCATGCGGCCGTATTCCCGGCCTGCTGCGCCGTCGTTCACCACGGCGGCGCCGGTACCACGGCCGCCGGCCTGCGCGCTGGAACTCCGACGTTGATCCTCTGGAACGGGCTCGATCAGCCGATGTGGGCGACGGCAATCCAATACCTCGAAGTCGGCTTCGGACGGCGCTTTTCGGACAGTACCCTGGATTCGCTGACCGCCGACCTGCACCAGATCCTTTCTCCGCAATACGCCGCGCGGGCCCGCACCGTCGCGACGCAAATGACCACACCTGCCGAAAGCCTCACCAGGGCAGCTGATTTACTCGAAGACGTGACTCGCAGGGGGAACAGCGACTGATCGGCTCTCAGCCCGAAGAGCCGCGTCGCACCTGCCGCACCTGCCGGTTGTCAATGGCGTCGACCGTCAACACCCGGCTGCGAATCCGCCACTGTGTCTCGACGCACTGATATTCGTCGTCGTATCGCAGATGCCACGTCACGTCGCGGAGCTGAGCCCCATGCTGGATCCAGTGATGCGCAACGCAGGCGATGCGCCCGCGGGCAGTTCCAGGTCGGGGACCGGCGTCATAGACCTCGCCGACAACGGCGTGCTGGGTGCGGATTGTGGCAGCGACGGTAGCCGCCGCATCCCTGATAGCCGCACGACCACGGTGCTGGTGAACCGGCTCCAACGTCGCCGGCGGGTCAGGCAGTGTCAGCTCCGCGTCTTCGGTGAAAAGCTCCGCGACAGAATCGAATCGCCGGTCGTCGACGTCTGCGGCGTAACGGTGTACGAGATCGGTGAGAGCTGCCCGGTCGAGCCCGCTGAGCGTCATGTCGACAGGGAAAGCCGTTGGGCGCAGGCCGACAGCTCGTCCTTGGCCTGCTCGAGATCGGTGGTCGGCGGCATGGCCAGCACCAGTCGATCGGCGCCTTGGGCGACCAATCGTTCAGCGCGCTCGGGGTCGACTTTGGTGACCGAATGGCCCAGCGACACTTCGATATCTGCCGGATTGCGTCCGGCGGCCGACGCCTCGTCACGCATCAGCTCCAGCATTGCCTCCAGCTGGGAACCGGCTACTCCCAACGGCTGAAAGCCGTGGCCGAAGCGACCGGCCCGCCGAGCCGCTGCTTTACTGTGCCCACCGATATGCACCGGAAGATGCTGCCCGGCAGTTGGTTTCGGGCTGCATATGACATCGGCGAACTTGAAGAACTCGCCGTGATGGGTGACACCGTCCGGCTGCTGATCCCACAACGCCCGCAGCACCGCCAACTGCTCGTCGGCACGCCGACCCCGGGTTTCGAACTCGGTGCCGCACGCTTCGATCTCTTCTCGCAGCCAGCCCACGCCGACGCACAACCGTAGTCTTCCGCCCGACAACGCGTCGACGGTCGCCGCCCGTTTGGCCAGCACAACCGGATGATGGTTGGGCAGCACCAGAACTCCGGTGGCCAGCCCGAGTCGATCGGTGTGGGCGGCTAGAAACGCCAGCAGGTCAAGCGGATCGGGGACTGGGCAATCGGACGCCAATTCCACACGGCCCGAAGGGTCGTACGGATAGACGCTGTCGTAGCGAGTCGCCAGGACGGTGTGCTCGACGGCAACGATCGATTCGAAGCCGCACGCTTCGACGTGGCGGGCGAATGCCGCCATCCACCGCGGGTCTGCGGTAACACCGGCAGCGACGGGGGCGACGACGGCGAATTTCACGGTCTTCATGGCAAATTGACGCTAACAGGTGGTTTCGGTCGAGCTGACGGCCGTCTGGGCTCGCATGGCTTCGGCCAGAGCGATCGCTCGGTGATCGGTGAACACGTCTTCGAGCAGGACCGGACGGCCATCGGGACCGCTCAGCGGAACCCGCCAGTTGGGGTATTCATCGGTGGTGCCCGGCTGGTTCTGAGTGCGCTGATCGCCAACAGCGTCGGTCAGGGCAAGCCCAAGCAGCCGCGACGGCGTTCGGCCCAAATACTTGTGCAGGGCGAGCACGGTTTCCTCGACGTCGGCGTGTTTCGACAGCAGGCCGACCCGACGCAACTCTTCCAGCCACGCCGCCCGCTCGGTTTCGGCGGCAGCAAGCTCCTGCTCGACCGGCCGGGTCAACAGTCCAAGCGAATCCCGAAGGCGCACATGCTCGTTCGCTAGATAGCCAGCGGTCGGCGGGAGGTCGTGAGTGGTCACTGACGACAGGCAATATTCGCGCCAGCGTTCGGCCGGCAGCGGCCCGCCGCCACCGTCGCGGTCCAGTTCGAACCACAGAATCGACGTGCCGAGCACGCCGCGGCCCCGTAGATAGTCGCGGACCCATGGCTCAACGGTGCCCAGATCCTCGCCAACCACCAGCGCCAAGGCGCGATAGGCCTCCAGCGCGACGATGCCGATCATCGCCTCGTGGTCATAGCGGACGTAGGTGCCCTCGGTGGGGGCTTGGCCCTTCGGAATCCACCACAGCCGGAACAAGCCGATGATGTGGTCGATGCGCACCCCGCCGGCGTGCCGCAGCACGCTGCGGATCAAGGCGCGAAACGGCCGATACTCCAGCTCTTCCAGGCGGTCCGGGCGCCATGGCGGTTGCGACCAGTCCTGGCCTAACTGGTTGAATTCATCCGGCGGCGCGCCGGCGGACACCCCGAGGGCCAACGCGTCCTGCAGTGCCCAGGAATCGGCGCCGTTGGGGTGCACGCCGACGGCGAGGTCGTGCATGATCCCCAGCGACATTCCCGCGGAGACCGCCTGCGACTGCACGGCGGCGAGTTGCTCGTCAAGCTGCCATTGCAGCCAGCGATGGAAATCCACCGCCGCTTGATGCGCGGCGACGAATTCTGCGACGCCGTCAGCGCCGGGATGCTGCACCGATGCGGGCCACTGGTGCCAGTCGCCGCCGTACTCATCGGCCAGCGCACACCAGGTCGCGAAGTCGTCGAGCGCGGAACCCTCGCGAGCACAGAACGCCGCGTACGCCAGCTCACGACCTGCCCTCCGTGGGACGGCGAACACCAATTCCAAGGCAGCCCGCTTGGCCGCCCACGCCGTGTCGCGGTCGATCGCGTCCAGCGCCGCGGCGTGCTTCTGGACACCGTCCCGCAGCCGCAGTACCCGGCCGCGTTTGCGCAACTGCGCGAACTCGGGAATGGCCTCAACTCGCAAATACAGCGGGTTGACGAACCGACGTGACGTCGGCAAATACGGCGACGGCTCCATCGGTGCGGTGGGGGCGGCCGCGTGCAGCGGATTGAACAGGACATACGCGGCGCCGTAAACCGATGCCGACCACACTGCAAGGTCAACGAGATCGGTGAGGTCGCCGACACCCCAGGACTGGCGGGACCGGACGCTATATAACTGCGTGGCCAGGCCCCAGGCCCGGCGAGCGCCCAACCGTTCCGGCAGTCCCAGCCAACCCGGCGTCACAATCAGCGCTGCACTGGCCTCGTGCGTCTCCGATCGCACATGCACCCGGTGGTAGCCGAGCGGCAAATCGTCAGGCAGCACGAAGCTGGCCTCGCCGATCAAGCGTCCATCCAGGTCAAATGGTCCGTTGAAGTTGTCGACCTGGCGTATGCCGGTGCGGAACGAACCGTCCTCGAGCCGCAACCACACCTCGGCCGGCTCACCATGGGGCACGTGTACCCAGAACGTCGTCTGAACGCCGGGCCGCCCGAGAATCGTCGGCGGCAGCGCGCGCGACCAGTGGGCGCGTTCGTGAGCGGTCTGCGCCGCACGGCGTTCCAGCTCGTCGGCAGCGGCGACGCCGAGCGCGGCCAGCACTGCTATCAACGTGCTGTCCGGGACCGCGATCCGGCGACCGCTCCAATCCTCGTAGTCGGTGGCGATCCCGAATCGACCCGCAAGTTCGGCCAACGACGGCGCCATTTGGCTCATACCGACATCTTGCTTGTCGAGATGTCTCGGATGCGACCCGAGTGTTCACCTCAGCGTTGTCTTATCTGTGAGCTGGGTTTGCTCCGGGCCGTACGATGCGCAGCGACGATTTCTTCGATTCCTTCCCTCCTAATCAATGGCAGGTGACGGCACTGTGGCGCAAACCACTACCGGTGTGTACGCAAATAGCGGCCGCGTCCAAACATTCGCCTGGCGAGGTCGCCTGGGGTGCCCTACCGTTATGCCTGTGAATCGTGGGACTAGACAGCATTCAGGTGCTCGGTCGGCTGGGAGCGTGACCAAAAATGGCCGGTGATCAGCAGCGGGGTTCGGGCTACGGCCTTGGACTGTCCACCCGGACCCAGGTAACCGGTTACCAGTTCCTGGCCCGTCGTACCGCTATGGCGTTGACTCGCTGGCGGGTCCGGATGGAGATCGAGCCCGGTCGGCGCCAAACGCTGGCCGTGGTGGCGTCGATATCGGCCGCCCTGGTGATCTGCCTGGGCGCGTTGCTGTACTCCTTCATCAGCCCCTCCGGGCAGCTGAACGACACACCGATCATCGCCGACCGTGATTCGGGTGCACTGTATGTCCGGGTCGGCGACAAGCTGTATCCCGCGCTGAACCTGGCATCCGCCCGGCTGATCGCCGGACGCGCGGACAACCCGCACAAGGTGCGGGGGAGCCAGATCGCCGAGCAGCCGCACGGGCCGCTGGTCGGCATCCCCGGCGCACCGTCGGAGTTTTCCCCGACCACCCCGGCGACGTCCTCGTGGGTGGTGTGCGACTCGGTGACACCGACGGCCGGTGTTGCTGCGCCGCCGGTGACGGTCACCGTCATCGACGGCACGCCCGACCTGTCGAACCGTCGCCACGTGCTGAACGGGTCCGAAGCCGTGGTGCTCAAGTACGAGAAGGACACCTACGTGGTCCGGCAGTCGCGTCGGTCGCGCATCGATGCCACAAACAGGGCGGTGCTGCTGCCCCTCGGTCTGACGCCGGAACACGTCAGCCAGGCGCGGCCGATGAGCCGAGCGCTGTACGACGCGTTGCCGGTCGGCCCGGAACTGTCAGTGCCGAGGGTGCCGGACGCTGGCAAGCCGGCCGGGTTCGCGGGTGCACCGGGGCCGATCGGAACCGTGATCGTGACGCCGCAAATCAGTGGCCCGCAACAGTATTCAGTGGTGCTGGCCGACGGCGTGGAGACGGTCAATTCGCTGGTCGCGCAGATCCTGCAGAACGCCGGCACCCCGGCAGGCAACTCGCCGGTGGTCGTGGCGCCCGCGTCGCTGGCGAAGATGCCGGTCGTCAACGGCTTGGACCTGTCGGCCTACCCCGACGCCCCGCTCAGCCCGGTCGACCTGAAGGAGAACCCCGCGACGTGCTGGTGGTGGCAGAAGACCGCCGGTGAGGAGCGCGCTCGCATCCAGGTGATCTCCGGGCCGACGATTCCGGTGCCCAACGGCTCGACCGACAAGATCGTGTCGCTGGTCAAGGCGGACTCCTCGGGCCGCGAAGCCGATCACGTCTACTTCGGCCCTGAGTACGGCAACTGGGTCGTCGTCACCGGCAACGACCCGGGGGCGAGCACGTCCGAATCCCTATGGTGGCTCACGAGTTCCGGTGCGCGCTTCGGCGTGGAGAACACTCGTGATTCCCGCTCCGCACTGGGGCTGACGGCCAAGCCGTCGCCGGCGCCGTGGGTTGCGCTGCGCCTGCTGGCACCGGGGCCCGCACTATCTCGCGCCGATGCGTTGGTGCGTCACGACACCCTTCCGACCGATATGAACCCCGCAGAGTTGGTGGTACCCAAGTGAAGCAAGGTTTCGCACGCCCAACGCCCGAGCGCGCGCCTGCCGTCAGGCCGGAGAACATCGTCCTTCCGACACCGCTGAGTGTCCCGCCGCCCGAAGGTAAGCCGTGGTGGCTGATCGTGGTCGGTGTGCTGGTGGTCGGCTTGCTGGTCGGCATGGTCGGGATGACCGTCGCCAACGGCTCGCGGATGTTCCTGGGCGCCGGTTCGATCTTCCCGATCTTCATGATCGGCGGCGTCGCCATGATGATGTTCGGTGGCCGTTTCGGTGGCCAGCAGCAGATGAGCCGGC
>Ga0302325_10033432_pt1 | contig 10535 bp, 6 predicted proteins | sample Palsa_T0_2_FD_201948 | JGI IMG/M metagenome (GOLD analysis project Ga0302325, IMG submission 201948) | Peat permafrost microbial communities from Stordalen Mire near Abisko, Sweden - Palsa_T0_2 | ecosystem: Environmental > Terrestrial > Soil > Palsa > Peat permafrost | place: Sweden: Abisko...
ATTGACCAATATACCCCACTGCTGTACTATCTGCCGTGGGCTTTTTTCAGACCCAATGTGGTCGATCGACCTCTCAGTCTCGACTGCCGGAACATGAGCTAGCTTACGCTAATACTCCTCCAGGATATACGCTAACATCTTAAAGCGAAATTCTCTATTTCTTTATTATTATAAGGGATTTTGGCCTTACTTTAAGGCAGCTAGGTTATCATTTACTCACCTGTACACCACTTCTAATTAAATTTAATAAAATTAGACGTTCGATTAGCATGTGTCAAGCATTTGGACAGCGTTCATTCAGAGCCATCATCAAACTCAATTTTTCATTTTAGTGATTATACACTACTATTGTGTTCATTTTTAATAAAGTATATTTTTTGCTAGGAGTTTTTTGGACATATTTAAGCGAGTTATTGTATATGTTGTACGTGTACTTTTTAAAGCTAAGTATGAGACGTCATTTTCATGGTTTTTTATAAAATGTATTAATAATACATTTATTATATATAAATCCCTTATTTTCTGTTAAATTTCAAAATTTTTACCTTTGTTTTATAAATATATTTATATAAACACATACCAAATTAGCTCTTGACTTTCCTATGTTAATATAAATAACATCATACATGATTAATCACTGTTCATTTATAGTTATTGGCCAGATAATTTATTCATAAGTTTTTAGTTGTTCTAAGCATAAAAGATTATAATCAAAAATATAGTACTGCTGGATGTGTATCATCTATACTTTTTCATATAAATATAACTTATTATAAATTGTTTTCCGCGGAATGATCAATAACATTGTATAGAGTCTTATTTTTTATTATACTCAATAAAAATACAACTTATAAGATCGTATTTTTATTTATAATAAGTACTTAAATACTAGATCACACACGATAGTTAACTGAATTATTATTTTACTCATATGTAAATGGTGCTTTATATATAGAAATATGTCTAAAATAAGGATAAAAATGCACTATTAATGTAATTCCAAAGCATCTTTTATATAAGAAGAAGACAAGACTACAAATACTTGTGCTTGTATAAAAGCAATACCTATTTCTAGTCCTGAAAAAGCTACTATGAATAAGAGAGGCATTAAACCTAAAAAGAAATAAACTAAACCATTACTCATGATATTATAAGTAAAGCCTCCCAATATGTTTAATAACATATGACCGCTTAAAACATTAGCAGCTAGTCTTAGCCCCAGTGATACATTTCTAGCTAAATAAGAAATAAATTCTATTAATACCAATAGAGGTAATAAACCTAAAGGACAACCTGAAGGCACCAGTAATGAAAAAAATTTTAAACCATGTATTTGGAACCCTAGTATTGTTGCTCCAATAACTACAGTAAAGCTTATAGAAAATGTTAATATAAAGTGTGAAGTAGGGGCGAAACTATAAGGCACCATACCTACTAAATTGTTTATTAATATATATATAAATAACGCAGATATTAAAGGAAAAAACATTTGCCCTTTATTTGCGTTAATTTGATTTACTACTATACTGTAAACAGTAGAATATATAGATTCTTGACTTATTGATCAATAATTAGGTGTTAATATATTATAATTAGTTGCTAACAAATAATACATAAATACAAGAAATGTTGTTATTAGTAAATACAAACCTATATTAGTTAACGATACTTGTATGTTAGCTAATAAGTCACCTTTGATACTAAATAGATTTCTTATAAGAAATTGATCTAAGGGACTTTGATTTCAAATTGGAGTACATTTAAATAATGAATCTTGCATATTTAAATTTTTATTTTTATCTATTACTTATTTACAAAAAGCCATTATTGTTGTGGCTAATTTATAACTGTTTTTTAGGATCTTTTTTATTTGAATTAGGCTACATATAATAATAAGAAAGCCATCATTAATGCAAATAAACCTGTGGCTTCAGCAAAAGCAAACCCTAAAATCGCATAAGCGAATAATTGTCCTCTTAAAGATGGGTTTCTAGATACACCTATTATAAGTGCTCCAAATACTACTCCGATTCCTACACCTGCTCCGATTAAACCTGTTGTGGCTAGTCCAGTTCCTATTATTTTAGCTGCTTGTATCATTTATTGTAAAATATTTTACTCCTCCTTATACTAAGAATAGGCGTTCTTTTTAAACGATACCCTCGATATATTTAAAGCTATAAAATATAGCTTGTCATCTGGGTTAATTATAATAATTTATAAGTTTAGGCTAAGAGATATAGACCAATATAAATAAAAAATTACATATAATGCGCAAATTTTCATAATAAATATTTAATACTTAAATGGGCAAGTCTATATACTTGTATTCACTTATATATTTATTTATTGTGTGTTATATGTAATTTTTTGTTTATATTGTCCTCAATCAGAAATAATATATCCTCTAAATAGGTGACAACAAAAGTAAGTGTTTTCTATCATATTATAAATATCCTGAAAGTTTAATTGAAGATCTAAACTTTGTAATAATAAAAAAATGTTTCAACAATGGTGCATATTTTATAAGGTGAAAATTGATTTAAGATAAAAATATTATACATTACATGATACTTATAAGAATCAAAGGAATTTTTATTCGTAAATAAAATTAATATTACTATTAATTTTATATTTAGTATGGGTAGCGCAGCTTTGTAAAGATAAACATAAAAAGCAAAGGGATATTTTAATGTAGCTTGACCTTGAACTAATTGTACGTATAAAATATATAAAAATAGTCAAGTGACTACTACTTATTATACTTAAAGCACGTGATACATCAGGATACTCCACATAGGTATAAATTTAAAATTAAAATTCTAAATGAGTATATTTACTATGGAGCTCTATTTAATGCATCCCGCAATGCTTTAGAATTATGTATCCGGGGTCAAGCATATTGACCTTGTGGCATATTAGCTGTAATTTTATCATACAACTCCGGCTCTAATCTTTGTAAAACTCCCGCGGCAAATCTTTCCATATCTGGTGTTAACATATTATTATTTCAAATATTGGATTTTTTTTGAATATATTGATGACATAGAGCAGTTGCTATGTTTCTAGCTAAAGGTTGAGATGTCCCATTTCAGGCGGATGCTCTTTGGTTCATAGGGTCAAATACTTGCAAAGGATTATGAGAATTAGCTATACCTTGACCAGGTGGGCCTCAACCGTGGTTTATTCTAACTAATACTTCAGCTCCTTGACGTGCATGATATATAACGATTATATCTTTTATTTTAAAATCACCCATACGAGTTTGAACAACGGGTCTAGATATACGATATCCATCTACTGAATGCACTACTTGCCCATCTCCTCCATCGCCTGCTATATCACGCATCCCTCTATTACCTAAAGCGTCTGGCACTAGTTCTACATTAATTTGTGCTATAGGGCCTGCCTCTGGTACCCCTCTATCTTGTATTATAGGGTCTACCTCTGGTATCCTTCTATCTTGTGCTATAGGGCCTGCCTCTGGTACCCTTCTATCTTGTGTTGCAGCGTCTGGCCCTCAGTTAAGAGGTTTGATAATACCGGGGCCTTCTGGAGCTCAATTCGGCATAATAGGACCATGACCAGGCCCAGGACCAACGCCTGGGCCTCAATTATAGGGTACAGGGTTTCTTGAGTCTGGGGGGCCAGGGCTAGGTATAAGAGCGCCTGCGCCTTCTCCAACATCAGGTTTGAAGCTAAATAAAGAATAAACATCATCGTGTATTATATTAACTATACCTGCAGCAATACCTGTTGTTGTGAAAAAAAAGAAAAATTCAGAAGGTTGTTTAATATCTAATCCTAATTTGTTCAATAATATATATTTAATAATAGTTATTAATATAACTGTTATACATATTCTACTAACGTTTTTAAAGGTTAATTTTTTTTTTATAATATCAAAGGTTGAACCCAAAATACTGCTTTGTAATGGTAAACTTACAAAAGCATGTGGCTTAGGTGGGCTATTTAAACTTCATTCAAGTGAATTATAATTTCTATTAAATAAAGTTTGGAATAAATCGCTGAAAAACTGAGGAGTTAATCAAGGATATCTGGATGTGGCTTCACCTTGAACTAATTGTACGTATAAAATATATAAAAATAGTCAAGTGGCTACTACACTTATAATAGAACCGAAACTACTTATTAAATTTCAACCAGCAAATGCATCAGGGTAATCGCTAATTCTTCTAGGCATTCCTTGTAAACCAAGGAAATGTTGAGGAAAGAATGTAACATTAACTCCTATGAACAATATTAAAAAGTGGACTTTACCTAGCATTATATTATAACTAAGACCAGTTATTTTAGGTATTCAAAAATATCATGCACTGTATAGAGCAAAAACAGCTCCCAATGATAATACGTAATGGAAATGAGCTACTACGTAGTAAGTATCATGGAATGCTATATCAAGTGATGCGTTGGCTAAAACAACACCACTTAACCCACCTATTGTAAACATTACTACGAAACCTAATGCAAATAGCATTGAAGGTGTTAAATGTATAGATCCTCCATAAGTGGTTGCTAATCAACTAAATATTTTAATACCGGTTGGCACTGCTATTATTAATGTTGCAGCTGTAAAATACGCACGAGTGTCCACGTCTAATCCTACACTATACATATGATGTGATCAAACTACGAATCCTAAGACTCCTATTGACATCATTGCATATACCATCCCTAGATACCCAAATACATTTTTATTTGAACTAGCTGAAATTGTAGTACTTATTATCCCGAATCCAGGTATAATTAAAATATAGACTTCTGGATGACCAAAAAATCAGAAAAGATGTTGATACAATATAGGATCACCACCTCCAGCTAATTCAAAGAAGGATGTATTAAAGTTTCTATCTGTTAGTACCATAGTAATGGCACCGGCCAATACTGGTAAAGATAATAATAATAATACAGCTGTAACTACTACAGCTCATCCGAATAAAGCTAATTTATGCAGCCTTATACCAGGACTTCTCATGTTTAATATTGTTGTTATAAAGTTCATAGCACCTAATAAACTGCTTACACCTGCGAGATGTAATGCGAATATTGCTAAATCTACGCTGGGTCCACTGTGACTTTGTAATCCAGATAAAGGAGGGTACAACGTCCAACCTGTACCTGCTCCATTTTCTATCATTGCTGCAAATAAAAATAATACCATACTTGGTATTAATAATCAAAAACTTATATTGTTAAGTCTAGGAAATGCCATATCCGGACCTCCTACCAATAAAGGTAATAAAAAATTACCAAATCCCCCTATCATAGCTGGCATTACCATAAAAAATATCATCAGAATAGCATGTGCTGTTATTATACTATTATATAACTGATTATCAGCTATATATTGTACTCCAGGCCCTGATAATTCCAGACGTATAAGAACAGAAAATGCCGTACCAACTAACCCTGAAAATAAAGCAAACATTAAATATAGTGTTCCAATATCCTTAGCATTAGATGAAAGAAATCATCTTTCCTTTCACATAGTTATTTTATTTATTTCTCTGATCATTGATGGTTTTGACCCTTCAGATGATATAATTGCACCTTCCGCTGTAGAATACGACCTAAAGGTCTCTTTAATCCTAAGAGTAGCTACATTAGCCGTACTTATTTCATTCATATCCTGCACTATTATTGCAAAATATTCGTCTTAATGTTGAGCGGACAGAATTGTCTATATTCGTTTTAATATTATATAAAATAGACTATTAAAATATCTATTAAAACAATAGGTTAATGCATGTCTTTATAGATAGATACATTCAATTGTGAGGTAATTATTATAGAACAAGACCTATCTATATATTGTCTGCTGATTTAATCTAGACGTTCCCGTATAATTGCTCACTCTTCGTTGACGTAAACTAAAATTAAATTTTCACATACAAACGTATGCTATCTAGTGTACATCATGTTCGAAATTGTTATTATATTACTAATTATTGTCTTTATATCTTTAGCGCTTTTTAATATATAAAAGTGTTTTAATATATTTATATATAAGAAACAAGGTTACTATCACTAAATCGTAAAGTTATCTTTACTTATCAGATAAGTCTATGAGGGAGGATACCCTGATTCGAACAAGGATATACTATGCCACATACAGCAGTTCTACCATTAAACTATATCCACCTATTTGAGTTGTTTCTTATCCAAGACTCGAACCTGGATCCAAATATTAGGAATATCATGCTCTACCATTGAGCTAATAAGAATGAAACGTTAGTAACATGATAAAATATTTAAACTAAATATTTATATGCTATTGTAAAGCACACCCTTAAGATGACTCGAACATCTATACAAATATTAACAGTATTTTGCTCTACCTTTGAGCTATAAGGGCTTTAAAGAGTTCTAGCTACATTATCATATATGCTACCCAAAATAGTAACTATAACGTCCACAAGATTCGAACTTGTATCGCCATGTCCGTAGCACAGCATTCTAACCATTAAACTAGGGCGTCTATTAGTATAAATAATAATGTACATATAGTTATGTTGGAGCGATTCGAACACTCAATAGTAAATACCAAAAATTTATGACTTACCGATTAGTCGACAACATATATAGCTTATACGTAAAAAACAATAATGTGAAAATGTACATGATAGTTAAACAGATAATGTTTATATAATATTTCACATTATAGGTGACAAGACTCGAACTTGTAAAGTTATAAACTATTCCGTCCTAAGCGGAACCTGGTTACCAAATTTCAGCACACCTATTAAAAACAATGCTCGAGATAAGACTTGAACTTATAGCCTAAACATCTTCAGTGTTCCGCTCTACCAAATTGAGCTTCTCGAACTAAACAAAAAAGTTTGTGGAAATATTAGGATTCGATCCTAAAATAACGATATGCAAAATCGCAGTTTTACCAATTAAACTATATTCCCTATATTTTTACACAAATTCATATCCGAAAAACGACTTGAACGTTTACGATTTACATCAACAAAGCTTAAAATTGTCCTGTCTACCATTTCCAGCACTCGGATTATTTGCGTTAAGGCCAGAATGATTCGAACACTCATCTAAGCTATCATGAGCAGCTGGCTTTACCAATTAAGCTATAGCCTTTTTAATGTATATATACATTTATTTTGTGCGGACTGAGGATTCGCACCTCAATTTTTTGGTCATGAGCCAAACATGCTAACTATTACATCAATCCGCATTATAGTTAAAACAAAAACTTATCCGTCTTACCTATAAGGTTTGCGCCAAATAAGATAAATTATTCAATTGATGTCTTCACTAACATTAATTAACCTTCTTTTAATACTGATCTGGGTATTAAATATTACTTATTATTATAATTACATCGTTATTGCTTACATAGTATTAAATTATTTAAATGAAAACTATGAGAAATAGGTGAGTCGGACACCTGACCCTTCGCGTGTAAAACGACTGCTCTACCACTGAGCTAATTTCTCTAACCCAAGAGAGAATTGAACTCTCGTTTCAACAGTGAAAATGTTGCGTCTTAACCAAACTTGACCATTGGGTCTTAGCCTAGTGTAAGTATTGCACTTACTTCCACCGATTACAAAACGGTAACATTACTTCTATGCTAACCAGGCCCTATGTAATGCCATATTTACAGAATATTTATTTTATTGTTATCAGATGCAAAAAAATTAAGATAATAGCGATATTTAGTAAATTACAAAATTAGTACTTTATGCCTAAAAAAATTAAATTTATTATAACTAAAGCCTAACTCATTACCTGGTTTAGGTTTGATCATCTTTTTAGTTTATTTCATTCCACCAAAGTAATTTCGTAGTGTTTTACTACGTATATAAGAGTATAGCAAAGTGAGTTTCGCGCTTAGATGCATTCAGCACTTACCTTTAATTGACGTAGCTTTCCTGCCGTGCCTATACAGTAAATATATCTTTAGTGAAAGTATACTTTTATAAAATGTTATCTTTATAAATATATAAACAACAGGTAAACCATAGGTCAACATACCCAATTCCTTTCGTACAAGGGGGCTGTCTTTATTTTACTCTAATTTCCTCTAGAAGATAGAAACCATACTGTCTCACGACGTATTAAACCCAGCTCGTGTAGCTCTTTAATCGACGAACAGTCGAACCCTTCATGATTCCTGCGTTCATGTGGATGAGCTAAGCCGACATCGAGGTGCCAAACCGCGCACTCAATTTGTACTCTCTTGCGCACATTAGCCTGTTCAAATTTTGTTAACATAAATATATTATTTATTTCCATATTTTACAATATGGTTCAGACTATTTCATCATTTATTGTTAAATTTAAATAATAGCAACCTTTGTATACCTTGTTACGTTTTATTAATTACAACAATCTCATCAGTAATTATTTAGTTACCACTTACTCAACCTTTTAAACCAAAAGAACCTATACGTGTTTTAGATTTTAATTTAGTGTATTGTAAATTTGATTTTAGATTACCTTTTAATAGTACAGAAGATAGTCCTCTATAAGAAGAATCTATATTTAATAAGTTACCTTTATATCTTAATTTAGAAATAGATCTTGAAGCTGTATAACGTCTAGTTAATCTTCCACTTGCTTCCATTCTAAAACCTGTTACATGTTTGTACTTGATATTATTTAAAACTATTTTTTGTAAGGATTTTTTATCAAGATTAATATTTAATTTATTTAAAACTGGTTGATAGTAAATATTTTTTTTATTATGTATTTTTACTTTTCTTTTTAAAGTATTTAAAAATTTTAATATTTTTCTTCTATTTTTCCTTATTTTTAGAATTAGAGATTCCGATAATATATCACTATTTAAATAAAAACGTTTTAGATTGACTAAATTAAATTCCACGTTTTTGTTATATATTTTTTCTAAATATTTTTTTAAATATTGTAGGTAATTATAATTAAACTTGGATTCATTTATAAGAATAAGTTGTTGGTTACAATAAAACAAAAAATATTTGTCTAATGATTTTTTTAAAAGTTTTTTATAAAATATAGCTATATATTCCGATAAATTTTTGTAATCTAAAATTTCTTTTTTTTTAGTGTGTGATTCCAATGTATTTATTAATAAAAATTTTCTTTTGTTTAATTTTTCTAAAGATTGTAAAGCTTTAGATTCAATCAATTGTCGTCTTTCAAATAAAATATGTAATCTTTTATATAAAATATCTTGGTTTCACCAAGATTTATAAAAACTTTTTATAATTTTCTTATCATAATTAAATTTTTGTCTATTAAATAAGTATAAAGTAATTATCACCTTATTATTTGTGTGTTTAAATTCACCATTACTTACATAAATTTTATGTGATGAAAGTCTTCTTAATCTAAGTAATAATCTACTACTTCTTATTTTACGCTCAAGTTTATAATTATACAGATTAAAATAACTTTTAATTAATTTAAGAGCTAGTACCGTAACCTGAGGTATCAAATTCAGAGTATTCTTATTAAACACGTAAATACTATTATTTCATTCTCTAACTGCAGAAGGATGATGTTTGTTATGTTTTTCTTGTTGATTTCTTTTTTTTTTTTCAGTATTTTTATTAGAATTCAATTTAAATAAATCTAGCATAATAATAGTTATTTTATTTATATTGAAATTAATTAATATTAATTACAATACTTATAAAGCTCAAATATAATTGAGTCTATTTCATTAATGTATATTTATCTACATTAATTATTATTCATATATTTTACAATTTAAATTTAACAATAAATGCTGGATTATTAAGTAATGAGATTATAATTAATCTTTTAGTCGTTGAACGTTCTTATAGTAAAATAAGTTTCGCTTCAAATTAACTATATATTACATAGTTTTTTTTGAAATTTACCCAGATAGTTACCAATATTTTAGAATAATTGGGGGACTCACTTTTAATCCCTAGCGTAACTTTTTCAAAAATCCAAGACCTTTCCTTTCCGTATCTTGCGATCATATGCCCCGCTTACGCGACTGATGGACCTGTAGGTCTGACAGTAAAGCAAGATTAAGCCATTAAACTTTTAAAGTAATATTAAGCGTCATAATATAAATGTTTTTATACTACAAATAAGAACCATTATTATTGTTTAATTAATGATTATTTTTTACATCTATTCACCATATAGTTAAAATCTTACTTAAATAAAATATAAAATCGTATTTAATACAACGGTAACTGAATAATTATTTATTAATAATTAATAGCAAACTAAAAGTAAAAACAGAAGAAAATGAAAAACGAAAGTTTTCACTTCAACTTGCAGAATAAAACATGCAATTTTACAATTAGAATTTTGGATATACCCAGGTACTTTTTATGGGATCTGTGCCCCGCATAAACTGCCTTCCAATCAAAAAACCGTAATAAAGTAAATAAAGGTGTCTCATTTGTGTTTACAAATATAGATTATATATGCTTATTTAGCATATATAAAATCCACACTTAACAACCTTATACACTGAAAATTCTTATATTACAGCCTAAATTAGTAACAGTAAAGCTGCATAGGGT
>Ga0302325_10033433_pt1 | contig 10535 bp, 7 predicted proteins | sample Palsa_T0_2_FD_201948 | JGI IMG/M metagenome (GOLD analysis project Ga0302325, IMG submission 201948) | Peat permafrost microbial communities from Stordalen Mire near Abisko, Sweden - Palsa_T0_2 | ecosystem: Environmental > Terrestrial > Soil > Palsa > Peat permafrost | place: Sweden: Abisko...
ATAAAGCAAAGAAATGTTATTATAGTCCCTTTATAACACATTTGCATTACTTCCTTCTATTTTCTTAATATTGCGTATTTGCAATACTTGTAAAGTATTAGCTTTAATTAAGGCCTTCTTAGCTCTTACTAATATGTATTACTAGAATTTGTTTGTAATATTATTAATATTCTCTTTGGTGGTGTCTATATCTTTCTGCTATAAAGGGCGTGCTGCATTGAGCTTTGAACTAAGGATATTAAGTCCCTTTAAAGTATACTTTTTCTTTTGCTCTCGTGTAATAAGCTTATTACGCTAGTTGACGTATCTAGTAAGAATTGCTATAGGGTTATACGGTTGCTACTAAGTAGTGTTAACTTTTATACTAACGGCCTTAGCTTAACTTTAAAGGGATAATAAGGGACGTCGATAGAAGAAGAGCAATAAAGGGTAATTGGACTTTGTAAGCTAAGATTTGTTAAGATCGGAGAATAACGAATAATTGCGTGAGGCTTGCTTTGCTTATACGAGAAAAGGAAATTAGAGAAAGCGGCGGCTATAGCAATAAGGATAAGGCCCTCTATATTTAGCTGCCCTTTTATGTTTAGCTACCCTCTATATTTAGCTGCCCTTAATGATGCTCGCTTAATTTAGCTGCCCCCTAATGATGCTTGCTTAATTTTGGTGTTCCGACCCCCCAAAAATAGCAATATAACTATCCCGGATCCGGGGATCAAAACACCACTACCTTAACTCTAAAAGTAATCTCAGGTGTGGTGTTTACTATCCCGGGTTTATCCGGGGCTTGACCCCTAATATCCACTAGCATAAATTGACCTTCCCCCTTTTTTTTTTTGTAAACTAGATCTAGACCTGCGAGGGCTTAGCCCGAGCCGTCCTACATAGTCTCGGACTTAGACAGGACGTTAAAAGGACCAATAATAATAATAATATCCCGGGTTTAACGCCCGCCGCATTAGGCAAGGTGTATACACAGGCCAGCTACCGCTTTCAACATCTATCCCTTCGACCGGTAAAACATTGCCCACGCTAGGCATCACAGCTAAGCGGTACGTACCTGCCTAACGATTTTAGCTTTAATGCCTAGCGTGGGCAATGTCTCACCGGTCGAAGGGATAAAGTCGCGCTCCCCCTACTACTCGGCTATCTTCCTCTTTAATCTTTTCTTAACCCTTCCCTCGGCCGCTTAGTGTCTCACCATGTGTTCTCTACCCCTCTTACCTAGACTCACCCAGGGTCTTCTATCAGCCTCGCCTCAGCTAAACACCTCAACGATACGACTAGTCTAGCACTCTAGAGTCGATTCTCTTAAGTCTCTAGGACGGCGATCATTCCTCTTAAGTTAGTCGGATTGGTTGAGATACGAGCATAAACTCAGCTCAGCTCCCTCCTCGCCGCTGCACTATTACAACCCTTACCGGCGATGCCTGCCTACGTGGCTGTGGCAAATTGCAGATTGTATTATCGAAGCTTCCATTAAGCATCCTGCAGACCGAATACGAAAAGACTAGGTCATAAGTGGGCAGGAAGACGTGGGCGATTGCAGGCGAGCAGGGTCGTCTGACCTCAGATATAGCTACTTCTGTGGTCCCTTGTGTGGGTGGAAGGAGCATTGCGTGAAGGCCGTCTACACGGCGCGTTGCAGGAGGCAGATTCACATAGCACCGCCGACTAGATACAAGAATATCGCGCCATGCGACTCTCGTAAACAGCGAAAGTTCGTATGGGCTAAGCTCTGGTAGAGATGGTCACAATCGGCAGCGGATAGGCGAAGGATTAGCCGATCGCAGCATTATCTCTCGATTATCGGTTAAGGTGAAGAAGGCTAAGGCGCAAGATATTGTCAATTATACGACTCACAACCTAGAGAGGAGGAAGGAGATGGCCAAGGGAGATGGTGGGACTGCTTTATACGCTCTTGTATCTACTTCTAGTGTACTAGAAGCTTGTATTAATAGAATAGCAGTTATAAGTAGCAGAGGAGACATAGGGCGAGATTGGAGAGCGATACTAATCTTCGCTTAGTGTTTGCTTATAAAATAGGCTATATAATCCCTTTATACTTTCTACTCTAGAGGTTTTAGCGTAAGAAATCAGCATTTTTACTATATTCTTAAAACGTTCTCCTTTACTACTACCTAATTCTTTCTTAATAGCTTCTATTAACTTGGATTATACCTAATTCTAGGACTTTTATTTAAACTTGTTCCTTTATAAATAATATACTACTTTATTAAATGGTATAAGTAAATCTACTTACTCGATGTTGCATGCAATGTCACGCGCTAGGCACGTGACTCCTTCGGCTGTATATTAATCCTCTTTGCCAGCTTTGCTTGCTTATCGATCATTATTATCAATCATCAATATTATTATTACAGCAATACCATTTTTACTGCAACACTCGACTAGTTCTTGAAATTAGTTAGTACTATTATATAATAAACTAGTTGAATATTTAAATGTAATAACTAATCCACGTCTTTAATTATATAAGCTTAATACGAACCGTAACACTATATAGTCGAAAATAGTGCTCGTCGATCTCGGGGGTCTTAGGTTGCGCGGCTAGCAAAACCTCGGTGGCCTCCTTGTATTTAGGGTCCGTGTTAATAACCTTAACTAAGTCTTGCTAATTACTTATAGCTAGCTGCCTAAGCTCTTTATTCTATGCTATAAGGTCTTCTTGCTATTACATCGCTTCAGCTCCCTCTTCTACTACTACTTTAATCTCTTACTACTCCTATTTAAAAGCTTAAGCTTATAGCATATAAAAGCTTAAATTTATAGCGCACGAAATCTTATATCTTTCATAAATTATTACTAATAAAAATAATATATATAATTAAGGCAATAAAGGCAGTGAGCATAGTGAATATAGTGGATGCAGTGAGTGCAGTGAGTATGGGATTTTGTGCGCTATTTAAGCTCTTATTTGCCATAAATTTAGGCTTCTGTGCGCTATAAGTGATTTTCCTGGATCTTACCGCCCAGACCCACTATTATCGATAATTATCGATAATTATCGGTTATCGACTAATTAGCGTGATACGTTATCGATACGTTATCGAGCTTATCGATGCCCACACTGCGTAAAGCTAAGAGATATCCGATAACTCTATTTATATGCTTTGCTCAACTTCCTCAATGTGTACAATCTCTGAGGCTGCCAAGCAGCTGGCAGTTTGCCCATTTTGCCATTTTCCCTCAAGTCCAAATAGCTCTCTGCGCACCAGGACATCGTGCAAAAGTTGTGACTTTGATGTTGTCGAAGCCACAATCTGCTACATTTCAAGCCATCCCGTCCCATTCCTGATCAAAACCCGCTTTTCGTACCTCTGCGAAGCAGAACCAGCCTAAGAGATCTCCTTGGACTTTCCCCCTTTAGTTCAAACACTTCCTAAGTAGTTAATTTTCTTTCGGAATGGCAATCTTTCCGCAATTTTTTATTGGTGCGAAGGACTCGACGGAGTCGAAGGATTTGCGCTTTTGCTTTTGTTGGCAGGGATTCTGCCGAAAGCCTGAAAGAGAGCCAACCACGGCTTGCGGAACCTCTGCAAGGCTCCCAATGTGCGGATATGTGCTAGCCTTTGGACCCCAACTCGCAGGTGAGGCTGTGGAATGAGCCCGTCAATGCCACCCCAGTAATGCAATGCGACAGTGATAATCACGAGGCTAGTGCCTTACTGGAAAGTTTGAGAGAATATCTTCTTCCCCCGCGTCTTGACTGCATGGTTGGAATTGTGATTGGAAACATTCAACAAGGGTCATGTCCGGTTTGAAGCTGCGGGTAGCAGCTATAAGAGAACCCCGCTAATCCTAGGGTCTGAGGACGAGAAATTTTGTCCGCCCAAACCACAAGGCTAAGCGCCTCGCCTATTTTATCATTTAACACAACGTTCAAAGCTTTGCTAAAGTCTACGCAATAACTCGGTATACAGCCTTGCTACTCGCAAGCATGTTGCTAGCTCGGCCAAGCCGATCCTTCCCGGACCCGGTCTCTAGTGGGAGCGAATACCTCATTACCTCAAAAGCCACTAGTTATTATCTCGCCTGTGGCACTAATACACTTTGTTCTAATCAACCTGTTTCGGGCGCAGCCGAATTAGATGGATGGATAGTCAATTCTATTGGATCGTACTGGCAATTCATCGGCCACGACGGCATCTAGGCGCTCGGCGTACAGAATAAAGTTCAGAAATTTTTCCAACAGACCGGCGAGAAGGTCTTCGCGAACACGGATACCGACGTGACGTCCGGTCAACACCAGGCCCAGCTATGGGCTCTCCATAGTTGGCCTGACGGCTCGTACCAAATTCAAAATGTCCATTGGAACAACGGCGCGCTCGATGTCAATAACAGCGTCACGCCCTTTGTAAACGTCGTCAATGACGACCCCTCGCTTAGTAGCCAGTATTAGTGGTTCCTATCTGTGCAGCCGCAAGTTACTACAACTGTATTCACGACTATCACCCAAACTGTAAATTCGCTTGCCGCTAGCACCGTAACCGCCACAACAACTGTGTGCCCGAATAAGGTGCGTACTCCCCCCACCCTCTTCTCTGCCCGAGCAAAATCGAGTACTAAGATGTTGGGGGATAACACAGCGAGCTTACGTAAACGGTACCCCCCTCCACAAGCGACAAGCAACCGGCTCCGCTATCCTCGACACCACAACCAACACCTTCACTTCTACTATAACCACGACAACAACACAAACCGGTGATACTATCCTCACATCCACTAAGTACGTGACTATAGATCTCTACTTCTAATTATACTATAAGATATCTCTACTCCCAAGATATAACATATCTTTCAAGCGAGCTAAAAGCAGCTCGTGAAACAATATCTTAAAATATTTTCCTTATCAAGCAATGCTAACACCGAAATCATCAGGTTCGTCACCTCTTGCGCTCTTGTCACCCAAGTCTCCGTGGCCACGGCTACAAATACGGTCATTTCGGTTTCTACTGCGACTCGTGGCGGCATTGGTTTAACGGCTGGGGCACCGGGAATTACCGCCACTAATACTCAGAGTGCGCCGACGAGTATTACTACAACGGCTAAGCAGGGTGCTGCAGATGTGTTTCAACCGTGCACCGTTCTTAGTCTCCTTTTCCTAGTAATTTCTGTCATTAGTCCAGCAATGTTGTTTTGAAGAACCACAAGCGTTAGGAGGGCAAGGAGTTTAGTTTCTACAGGTTAGCTTAAGTGACTCGAGGTAATCTTGCAAAGGATTCAAACTTGAAGACTAGGAGATAATTAATAGATTGCAAAGTTGAGTTGAGGGCTGATGGCTGGGTACAGGTGGAGGATAATTTGGTGGGTAACACTATGCTAACTGTATGCAGCATGCAAGAAGTTCAATTTACTTAGTCCACATGCAAGTAAATGAATATATAATTGCATCCCTTAACCTTCCTCCTCCTCAACACCATCACTTCTATCATTCAATCCTCTAAACCCCAAAGCCTTCAAAACAACACCATCATAGGCCGTCTCGTAAACTCCTAAGCTCATGCATTAGCCTAGCATCCGAAGCCATCTCCGCCCCCCATCCAGAAAAATCTATAGCAAGTTCAAGCTCCTCGAAGCTGCACCTCTCATATTCCCCACCCTGGACTCCCTCCCGGACACCGGAAAGGAAAAATAATCAAAAATTAAATCGAACAGATCATTTCAATCGCAGAGCGAAGGCGAAGTTTGCGGCGAGATACCAAGGAGTAAATTGAGTGCTGGGAAAGAGCTGCAGTTTTCTAGTCGATTTGCCGATCTAAATCATCCTGCTAAGGGTGGGAGGTTGATTTCCTTGTTGAAGGGGGGTCATTTGAATCTTAAGGGGTTGAGACAGAGGAGGGGCGTAAAGGAGGATTAAGAGGGCGTATAGGAGGGGGGATAAGACTGGTCCGAATACAGGGATAAGGAGGGGTAGGAAGGAGGGCTTGGTTAAGAGGATGTTAAAGAATAATGTTCCTTTATTTGATAATTGTTAATTTGCTAGGTGAGGAGGAGATGAAGATGGGGATAGAGGTGGTTATCAGTGAGGAGGCGGAGGGGGAGTTGTAATAATAAGCAATGCTTCTTTGCACAAAAGCTCTAAAATTAACGTTAATTTTATCTTACTCTACAGATTGTGAATAACTTCTTGTAAATGTGTTTGCTCGTTAATAACCTTACCGGTTACAATCTGGGCAGCACCCAAAATCTTCCCCCTTTTCTGCCCTTCAAAAATACATGCTCGAAAACCTGTTCTTAACGATTTCGATTTCCCGAGAAGTCTTAGTCGCTTGGCAGCTGTGAGTTTTCTCCTGCCAAGATATCGGGACTACACAAGACAAGGATTATGTGCATGCCTATCCCATAAGTTTCGTAATTCCGTCAATTAATTGGAAATTTGTTTGTTCTTATTAGGCAATAGCGATGTGTTTTCGTCAAATAGTAAGCAACTAGGCATGTTATATTTGGCTCTTTAAATATTTATTAATATCAAACTAAAGCTTGTTTCTTTGTCCCTCTTCCCTCTTCCTTCTTTTCTGTCTTTTGCAACTCTCATTCTTCCAACTACATGCTCTCCCTCATCGGAGAGTGACAAGGTTCAGCCGATTGACAGTGCCGCACTCCGCGTCCCCTTGACGGCACCGGGATGTTGGAAGGACACCATTGAAAGCAACGGTACGCCCTTCTGTGAGTTAATAGTGATAGTGTGCTCAATTCCATTATAAATACTCGATGCAAAGAGGCTGTGCCCCCTAAAAAATAACTATGCCAATCACTTCATTGGATGACTCTAAGTTGGCATTGCATATCAGAAAGAACCTATAGCCCGGCGTCACGAATTACTACTACATCTAGGCCGGAGATTCTAGCCTTACATTTTCCATTTCCACTTTCAAACTTAAGCATACAAGGTTTTCAACTGAGCCGTGACTAAGCCGGCTAGAGTATGTGGCGGTGCGCACCTGGTTCCCCCTTGGCAGCCTTGAGCAGAGATTGAGCTTGCCAAGACTGGCCCGGATTGTTTAATGTTATCTGGCGACTACTCCTGGAGTTAGTTGACCAATGGAAGACTCGTACTTGTCTATGCCACAATGTAATATTCTGAATGTAAGTTGGTAATGCAATTAAGATTCGATCGCAGCTAGTTTTAGGAGAATAACATGAGTTAACCGCGCCCCCTTCTATCCTTAAGGGAACCGCGTCGTTATACAGTCAGTCGGTGTTTCCTTATTTGGGCGATGAGTAACCCTAGAGCGATCAGGGCGACGAGGGCGCCTGTCACTCTCGTCGCTCTCGTCGCTCTGTTACTACCTAGTAAGCTTCCTTCTCACGTGATTACTTCATCAAGCCACATCGCCTGTGGTGGCTTCTGATCCAATTGCTCGTGTGCTTCTTGCAGGTTGCATCGTCGCAACATGGAGTGGATTGAGAAGTTCTGTCTAACCGGCCAACTGATTTACAAGTGCCTGGTAAAAGTGCGCTAAGGTCTTTTGCAAAGTTCTTTTACTAATGTTCGAACCCCTATCCTAGGTTTCCAGGGTGTTTCGAGCTCATCGCTATCCAGACTGCTGTCCGATTAGTTGGACTGGGCATTGCTGTGGCCCGTGGCCTGAACTTCATTCTAAGCCTAAAGGGTTCCAAAGCCAATGAACGGCTTCAAAGCCTATTCCGAAGCCAACGAAAGATGTTCAGGCTTTGACGATAGGAAATTTGGTTACACTCGATAACTGGCTACCCCTAAACCGCAGCAGCATCGAGTGGAGCATCAGCAATAGCGCTCTTATGGCACAAAGCAATTGCCCTTCCTACGTCCAACCAAATCGACCATCTGGATAAGTACACAGTGAATTTCAGGTCCAGGCTCGTTCTCTACCCTGCCTGTGGCTCAGATCGGGGTCCAGAGGTTTCCTTCGAGAGCTACTGTGCGATTGCGTAGATATCTCCAGTAGTAGTTTGTCGGCTGGCCCCCACGCAATTATTATTGAAGATGCAATGATTCCCGGATCACGCTCTGCCATATTCGTCCTCCTATCTTGTCTGTCGGGCAAAATGAAGTTTCCGTCTCACGGTTCACTACCTTTACCCATGCCCATTTTGGTAGTCCTTCCTTCATTTGTGCAGCTGCAAAGCTGGCGCGGAAAGCGATCTCATCCGCCAACTTGTGCCTGTGAAGTGTTCCATCGGCGTCATAGCAAAACAAATCTTGTCCATGTATGTAAGCAGTGTTAATACTTCTATTGGATCTCGGTTCTAGCTTGGCGTTGATAAGCAGTTCCATGTCCAGAGAGCCGAGTGAGATCAAGTTAGCGCAGAACTGGCTAATATCGCGGTCGGTCCAAGTATTCCCTCGGATTAGTTGATAATTTCCTTTGAAATGATAAGTGATGCGATCGACAAACGTGATAGTGCTGTCAACTCCCCGCTCGCCACACAGAATCTCGTGAGCAAGCTTGGACTTGGAAACCATAAGATCGGGGAAGGTCTTCACGGTTACTAATGACTTTAGAATCAGTATAGACTCGTCATCGAGAGGTTCCGGCTCTTGGCGGTAAAAACTGTCTCCTGAGAGTGCCCATTCAATGGCCTCTACCATCGCTTCAGTGGTAGCCTTAGACAGTAGCTCGATGATCTGTTTACGGAACCAGTTTTGTCGGAAAAGAGCGGTTCTCATGTTTATATATTCCGATTTTGCTCCCCTTGGAATGCGATTATGGAGCTGGAATGCGGTCCGGGAGCGTGAATACCTTCTAAACAGTTCAGGCAAGTGATCCCAAAAACCATCGAACGCCTCTCGGATATCACCACCGAGGTAGAGAACTTGCATCAGATCCATTTGTAGAAACTCGAGCATCTTAGAAAAAAGATTAGTGAATAGTCGAACAGGGAGCTCCATTTGCCCTATTAACAAGTTGAGCGCTTCTTCGAGTGGGATGGGCGCGGTTTCATGCTTGACAGCTTGGTCCACAAGCCATTCGAGTGCATCCGGAACAAGATGTAAGCGGCTCTGAAGCACTGCCGCGATTATTTTCTTATCGCCGCCATTGTCAAACAGATTCTGAAGCTGGTCGATAACATCGGAGCCCAAGTCGTCTGTCTCTTGTAGCTTTTGTGCAACGTCATGACGGATATAAGGATCTGGATCCTGGAGCAATCTCTGTCAGTTGGTTGAGCAGTAGTTCCAATTCATGAAGGGTAGAAATGATTGAAGTTGTCTACTGTTCTACAGTGGAATGGAGCCCGTATATATAGAGGCTTAAGGCCCCTATTATTCGGCATCACATGCTACAATACAGGTATATGTTCCCTGTATAGCTGGGCTATTTCAGCTGTACCGGCATCACCGATATTCAGCTTGTAGGGCTCTCATCGGCATGACCGATAATTGAGGCTGTACAGCTGAACCCCCTGTAAACACGTGATTTCCAACTGACAATCTCGCCAACGTTTGAAGTATTCGCGGAGGCAGGCTAGATTGACTGATGGTGAGAGATTTGACCACGAACCGCTTCGTTCTGTGATCGCTGGAACCCGAGTCCTGCTCATTCCAAACTCGGTCAAGGAGTTGGCCCAATTCGTCTATTATCGGGTTTGGTAGGATATGGCGATTAAAAGTTAAATCGGCGACGCCTGAGACGATTTCGTTCGCTATTACCGGGGGTCCCTGCAAAAGCTGTAACAGTCTTGGAAAGATTGTTGGAATAGCTTCGGAGCATATTTTTAATCGATCTATGAATTTCGAGTCGTGGAGAAGGGTCCATTTCGAGCTGCTTTGGCACAGCACCTGAATAGCTTCTTCAAAGTGGTTGATTTGATAGTCCATCAATGCTCTACATTGCCCATCCTGCCAGTGGGCACCCAAAGCGTCTTCCGCAAGGTCTTTTAGGGTAGCGTTTTCCGCGGGGTCTTCTAGGGAAGCGTCTTCCACAAGGGGTTTCAGGGAAGCCTCATTTGACTTCGACCATTCGATTAGTTGTTCAATTCCAGCGCCTTGGAGGTATCCCAAACGATAAAGAGCGTGTGGAAGATGTTTTCTTGGGAGTAACAATACCTCACTTATGATAAAAGGAGCTGCCTCATCGGGTATCTCTGTTTGTTCTTCCAAAGCCCAAAGTCCCCCCGGCTTCTCAAGGGCAACAGTGATGGAATCTCGTGTCATCTTCGCTTTAAACCCATTCGAGCTTAGTGTTTTGGTTGGAAGGTCGTATTCTGCAGCAAGATTCATAGAAAGACGCAAGAGGCTGTTCGAAATGAAGCTTCTACACCTTATCGCTTCAAAGAGAGCCATGCCTGTCGATTCGTGTCGTTTTGGCGCTATTAGCTTTTTGAGCAGTGTCTCCGGAAATGATCTGTGGCTAGCGATGACCGAATCCGGCAACTCGTGGTAACAATGCTTCCATTCGACGGAGAGCCAATCGTCTAGTCTCTGCTCCAGATCTTCTCGATGATTCGAGTCTAATCGATGCTTGCATTCGTTCAGACTTTTCATGGTCAAGTAGATGTGCTGTGTGCCTATGATGTCTCGTGGTTCAAGTTCC
>Ga0302325_10033434_pt1 | contig 10534 bp, 8 predicted proteins | sample Palsa_T0_2_FD_201948 | JGI IMG/M metagenome (GOLD analysis project Ga0302325, IMG submission 201948) | Peat permafrost microbial communities from Stordalen Mire near Abisko, Sweden - Palsa_T0_2 | ecosystem: Environmental > Terrestrial > Soil > Palsa > Peat permafrost | place: Sweden: Abisko...
TCGAGCTCCGCACGACCCGAGACCTGCCACAAGCCGGTAATCCCGGGGAGCACGCGGTAGCGCTTCTTGTGCCATTCCTCGAGTCGCTCGAAGTCTCGTAGTGGCAGTGGACGGGGACCGACCAGTGACATCTCCCCGCGGATAACGTTCACCAGCTGCGGAAGCTCGTCGAGCGAGAACCGGCGCAGGAAGCGTCCGACCGTGGTCAACCGCGGGTCCTGGCGGATCTTGAACAGAGCCCCGGACTGCTCGTTGAGCGACTCGAGGTCGTCCTGGACCTGATCGGCGTGCTCACGCATGGTGCGGAACTTGAAGCAGCGGAATGGCTTGCTGGCCATCCCGGGGCGAACCGAGGGATAGATCACCGGCCCGCGGGAGCTGAGCTTGACGGCCACGGCGATCGCCAGCAGGATCGGTGAGAGCACAATCAGTGCGACCGTCGAGATCACCAGATCGAAGGTCCGCTTGACGGCGTAGTCGATGCCCTCGAACACCGGCGGCCGGAGCGTGAACAGGGGAACCGTCTGCCCGGGGACGAAGTCTGCTCGGTCGATCAGGATCTCCATCGTCGAGGGCGCGACGTGCACCGTGACACCGCGCTGGTGGCAGCGGTCGACCAAGTCCACCGCACGCTCCTGCGGGAAGTCAGGGTCAGCGATGATGACCTCCTGGATCCGCTCGGCGGCCAGAATCTCGGTGAGCTGATGCAGTGTTCCCAGCGAGCGCAGGCCGTTCTCGGGCCGCCGGGTCAGCGAGATATACCCGACGAGCTCGACGTGGCTGCGAGCCCGATCGTCGAGCGCGTGCGCCACCGCCTCGATGTGCTTGCCGGATCCGACCAGCAGCGCGCGCCGACGGTAGCCCGCCGACTCGAGCAGTGCTCCGGTGATGCGCAGGTAGATCTCGCGCAGCGCGGCGATGTAGACCGTGCCGAAGAACAGCGAGCCGTAGAAGATGTAGTAGCTCGAGAAATGATCACCGTTGGCCAGCGCGAAGACGAGCGCGATCACGGTGGCCAGGAACAGGGCGGACGCGATCTTGGCCATCCCCGGGCGCTGGGCGCGCTCCGCGTACAGATCCACCCGGGCGAACATCAGGACCGTCACCAGGTACGCAAACGCCACCCAGAGGCGCGTCTCTTGCCAGGCGGCACTGAGGTCGAACTTGCCTTCGATCGCCAACTTCAACGACAGCGCGGTGAACAGCGCGCCCGCGACTCCGAGGAAGTCGAGCGCCAGCAGCGTCGCTACGCGGACGATCCGGCGCAGCGTTTCCACTCTGAGCAAGAACAGCAGCAGCGTCGGGCGCTTGCGCCTGACGTCCCGTTCGGGCAACACGGCCGGTCCGGCACCGCCATGGGCACTGTTCCTACCGATGGGGCGGGCTTCATTCTGCTCGATCGTCACGTTGCGCTCAAGCCGTTCACGTTCCCCCCACTAGGTAACGGTATATTGGCATTGAAGTTACGGAGAAGGTTGCGGAGGGATTTTCTGCTGGCTGGGGGCTAACGGGCGAAGCCCACCAGCGCCTGCCTGCCGGAGTGCTCGATCGTCCGCTCGAGCCCATCTCGCAGTTCCACGACCGGCTCCCAGCCGAGGATCTCCTGCGCCAGTCCGATATCAGGCTGGCGGACCTGCGGGTCGTCCGTGGGCAGGGCTTCGAACACGATCTCCGAACGCGAGCCGGTGACCTCGATCACGGTCTCGGCCAGCTCGAGCAGCGTGAACTCCTTCGGGTTACCGACATTGACCGGGTCGTGATAGCCGGACTCGGCGAGGGCGATGATCCCTCGGATCAAGTCATCGACGTAGCAGAAGGAGCGCGTCTGGGCGCCGTTGCCGAACACAGTGATCGGCCGATCCTGGAGGGCTTGACGAAGGAAGGTGGGAATCGCCCGACCGTCGTGGGGCCTCATCCTCGGCCCATAGGTGTTGAAGATCCGCACGATCGCGGTATCCACGCCCTGCTGGCGGTGATAGGCCATCGTCAGCGCCTCGGCATAGCGCTTGGCCTCGTCGTAGACGCCGCGGGGGCCGATCGGGTTGACGTGCCCCCAGTAGCTCTCGGGCTGCGGATGAATCTTGGGATCGCCGTACACCTCGCTCGTGGAGGCGGTGAGGAAGCGGGCGCGATGCCGCTTGGCCAATCCGAGCGTGTGATGGGTGCCGTATGAGCCCACCTTCAGCGTGTGCAGCGGCAGCCGCAGATAGTCGATCGGCGAAGCGGGCGACGCGAGGTGGTAGACGAAGTCGATCGGCTCCTCGACGTAGTAGGGCTCGATGATGTCGAGGCTGCGATGCACGAACTGGTCGGTCCGGATGTGCTCGATGTTGGCCAGCGAGCCGGTCTCGAGGTTGTCCACGCAGATCACGCGGTGGCTGCGGCGGAGCAGCTCGTCGCACAGGTGGGAGCCGAGGAACCCAGCTCCGCCCGTGACTAGGCACGTGGACATGAGGTCAATCTAGCTGCTCGGGCGCAGAAAGTGCTCGTCCCCACGGCGGATCGTCACGCGCTCTGAGTCGAGATGCTCCAGGAGCGCCTGCGCGAACTTGCGCGATGTGCCGAGCTCGTCACGGAGCCCGGCGAGCGTGATCCGGCCTTCCTGATGCTGAGCGAACGCGACGACGCGGGCGCGGATCGCCGCCAACGCGTCGGGGTGGTAGTGCAGCGTCTCAGAGACACGCACGGCCCGACCGGCGCAGCGCAGCGCAGCTAGGTCGGTCGGATCCAGCTCCCGATCGGCCGGGGGCTCGACGCCCGCGTCACGCAGGCGCCGCTCAAGCTCAAGCGCAGATTCCGACAGCGGCTGGAGCTCGCCCGCGACCCCCGCGGGAAGTCCCATGCCAGAAGAACCCCGGGCTTGAGCGGATTCCGCACGACCCGGGACTTCCACATCCCCAGCTTGCTCTGGGACCTTTGCCCGCGCGGAAGTCCCAATGGAATCGGCGCCAGCCGATTCCACCGCTTTAGCGGATTCCACAGTTCCACCCCCGAGTGTGTCGGGCGGCGCGATCCGACGGACCACGAAGCGGTCGCCGGCGGCGGCGATCAGCGGCTGCTCGAGCTGGAGCCGCCATCTGCGGCCGCCGAGCCGGACCAGTCGTGCCGACGTGTGGCGGGTGCCGTGATGGATTTGGACCCGATCGCCGTGCGCCGGTTCGTCGGAGTCGAATGCGAGCACAGCATCGATCACGTAGGTGGGGCGGAGCTCGGAGCCGGTCGATGTGAGCACCTGCCCGCGGGAGATCTCGGCCACCCTGATCCCGGTCAGGTTGACAGCGACGCGCTGACCTGCGTGCGCCGCCGGCAGCGGTTCGTCGTGGACCTGGACGCCGCGCACGCGAACCCGCCGGTGTCCGGGCAGCAGCTCGAGCGTGTCGCCACGGGCGATGCAACCGGACCACAGCGTGCCCGTGACCACAGTTCCGGCGCCCCGGATCGTGAATACTCGATCGATGTGGAGTCGGGACGGCCCCGGTGCGGTGGCCCGGCTGGGCAGCGATTGTGCAGCGCGATCGAGCACTGAGCGTAAACCGGCGAGTCCCTCGCCGGTTCGGGCTGACACGGCAACCATGGCGACGCCCGGGAGCAGCTCTGAAGCCTCGATCATGGCCGGCCGGTGATCGGTCAAATCTGACTTCGTGATTGCCACTACGCCGACCTGGACGTCAAGCGCTCGGAGCACCGCTGCGTGCTCGCGCGTCTGCGGCATCACGCCGTCATCGGCGGCCACGGTCATGAGATACAGGTCGATGCCAGAAGCGCCGGCCACCATCGTGCGCACGAAGCGCTCGTGTCCGGGCACATCGACCACGGATACATGACGACCCGATGGCAGGGTCAGGTTCGCATAGCCAAGCTCGATCGAGATTCCGCGGGCCTGCTCCTGGGGCAGACGGTCCGTGTCCACGCCGGTCAGCGCCCGGATCAACGCGGTCTTGCCGTGGTCGATGTGGCCCGCGGTCCCGAGCGTCAGGGGCGCTGTGCTCTGCCCGGCGGCCGTCCCGAGCGTGAGTGGCGACGCGGTCATCGGCAGGCCAGCACCTGGCGAACCGCTGTGGCGGCGAGGTCCACATCAGCTTCGGCGAGCGTGCGCGGATCGAGCACGACGCGTCCATCGTGGATCCGGGCGATCACCGGAGGATCGGCGGCTCTCAGGGCTCGCGCCACCGCGGCGGGGTCGTCGGCGGCGCTCAGCGCGACCGCCGGGCCGGCCAGCTCGAGCAGCGGCAGCGCACCGCCGCCCACCTTCGCGACCGTCCGGATCACTTCGGCACTCGGCCCGATGGCGGCCTGCATCCGCGCCGCTCGCGCGGCGAGTTCCTGCTCGCTGCACTCGAGCATGGCCAGCACCGGGATCTCGCGCCGGGCGCGTAAGGGATCCCGGTAGAGCATCAGCGTCGCTTGCAGCGCAGCCAGCGAGAGCTTGTCGATCCGCAGCGCTCGCGCGAGCGGATGCCGGCGGGCGGCGTCGATCGCCTCGCGTCGGCCGATCATCAGCCCCGCCTGAGGACCGCCGAGGAGCTTGTCCCCCGAGCAGCAGACGATCGCCGCGCCAGCCGCGACCGAGCGGGTGAGGCCCGGCTCGTCGCCGAACCAGTCGATCGCGTCGGCGCTTGCGAGTACGCCGGATCCGACGTCGTCGATGACCGGCACGCCGAGTGAGCAGAGGGCCTCGATCGAGACGTCCTGCACGAACCCGACCGTTCGAAAATTCGACTGGTGTACGCGTAGGATCGCCACCACCCGACTCTCCGGCGCAGCGACCGCGCGCTCGTAATCGCGATCGCGGGTTCGGTTTGTGGTTCCGACCTCGACCAGCTCTGAGCCCGACTGTGCGATCACCTCCGGGATCCGGAAGCCGCCGCCGATCTCGATCAGCTGGCCCCGTGAGACGGCGATCGCGCGGCCCGGTCCGGCGAGCGCGGCCGCGCCGAGCAGCACCGCCGCCGCGCCGTTGTTGACCACCGTCGCGGCTTGCGCCCCGGTCAGCTCGCACAGCAGATCCTCGACGTGCGCGTGCCGCGATCCGCGGGCCCCGGAGCCCAGCTCGTACTCGAGGTTCGAGTAGCCCTCAGCGACCCGGGCAACGGCGTCGCGCGCAGCCAGGGGAAGCGGCGAGCGTCCCAGGTTGGTGTGCACGATCACGCCGGTCGCGTTGAGCACGCGACGGAGTGACGGCTGCGCCAGCGCGGCCAAGTGCGCGCGGGCGATGTCAATGATGTTCCCGTTGGCGTCGGCCCCGGCCCATATCGCCCCTCTTCGCTCCTCGATCGCGCGTCTCGCAGCCACGACCGCAAGCGCATGTGGCGCGTCGAGTGCTGCCGCGAGCTGATGAACGGCGGGGAGCTCGCTCAGCCCGGCGTCACGCCGCTCACCCACTCGCCCTCTTCCCTCTTCCAGATCGGTGCTTGGGCCTTGATCTCATCGATGATCTCCCGCGCGCCTGCGAACGCCTCGGGACGGTGGGGCGCCGAGACGGCGACGGCGACTGAGGCCTCGGACAACGGCACCGTCCCGATGCGGTGCTCGGCGGCCGCTGCGCACAGTGCATGCCGCTCGATCGCGACGGCGACGATCGCGGCGATCTTCGCCTCCGCCATCGACACGTAGGCTTCATACTCGAGCACGGCCACGTCTCGGGTCACCCCGAGAAAGGTGACCACGGCTCCGGCGCGTGGGTCGCGCACCAGCTCGATCAGCGGATCGAGCGCCAGCGGCTCGTGGGTCACCCGCACGTGCACGACGCCGACCTCGCCCCCTGACACGGGCGGGATCAACGCGACCTCGTCCCCGGCGTGCAGGACCGCCTCGAGATCCGTGTACTCGCGGTTGACCGCCATCACCACTGGCACGCCGTCGGTGAGCGCACTGATTTGCGCCAGCGCGTCACTGACCAGCGAGCCCTCAGGAAGCTCGAGCTCGACCTCGTCGGCGCCGGCTCGCTCGCGCAGCAGGGCAAACAGGCGGACGCGGACTTGCATGAAAGACAGGCTATCCGCTCGGTCGTGGGTAACCTCTATGACCGAGATGGCCACCGCCGACGAGCACCGCACGATCGCTCCGATCGTCGGTCCAGACGATCCGCGTCGGTTCACCGACTCCGGGATCGAGGTCAAGCCGCTCTACGGCCAGGATGACGTCGGCGAGGATCTGTCCGAGCGCCTGGGCGAGCCCGGGGAGTACCCGTTCACCCGCGGCGTGCACCGCGAGATGTACCGCCAGCAACTGTGGACGATGCGCCAATACGCCGGTTACGCGAGCGCGAAGGAGTCCAACGAGCGCTACCGCTACCTGCTCGACCACGGCTCCACCGGCCTCAGCATGGCGTTCGACCTGCCTACCCAGCTCGGGCTCGACTCGGACGATCCGCGCTGCCTGGGCGAGGTGGGCCGCACGGGCGTCGCGATCGACACGATCGACGACATGCGCACCGCGTTTGACGGCATCCCGCTCGACGCGGTCTCCACCTCGATGACGATCAACGCCCCGGCGGCCGTGCTGTTGCTGCTCTACGAATTGGTGGGCGAAGAGCAGGGAGTCGCCTCCGAGCAGCTCCTGGGGACGACGCAGAACGACATTCTCAAGGAATACATTGCGCGGGGGAACTTCATCTACCCGCCCGAGGGAGCCATCCGGCTGACCACCGATCTGTTTGCGTACTGCAACGAGCGGATTCCGCGCTGGAACACGATCTCGATCAGCGGGTACCACTTCCGGGAGAAGGGCTGCTCCGCAGTCCAGGAGGTCGCGTTCACGCTCGCCAACGGTGCCGCCTATGTGCAGGCCGCGCTCGACGCGGGACTCCAGATCGACAGGTTCGCGCCGCGATTGGCGTTCTTCTTCAACGGGCACAACAACGTGTTCCAAGAGGTGGCCAAGTTCCGGGCGGCGCGCCGGATGTGGGCCGAGATCATGCGAGAGCGCTTCCGCGCGCAGGACGAGCGTTCGTGGCGGTTGCGCTTCCATACCCAGACCGGTGGCGTGACGCTGACCGCCCAGCAGCCTGAGAACAACATTGTGCGCGTCGCCCTGCAGGGCTTTGCCGCCGTCTGCGGCGGCACGCAGTCGCTCCACACCAATGGTTTCGACGAGGCGCTCGCGCTGCCGACCGAGCGGGCGGCGAAGATCGCCCTGCGCACCCAGCAGATCATCGGGTATGAGTCCGGTGCGGCCGACACCGTCGACCCGTTTGCGGGTTCCTATTTCGTCGAGGCGCTGACCGACGAGATCGAGCTCCGAGCGCGGGAGCTGATCGCCAAGGTCGATGAGCTTGGCGGTTCCGTGCAGGCGATCGACTTCATGAAGAACGAGATCGAGGAGTCGGCGTTCGGCTACCACGAGCGCTACCGGATCGAGCAGGACATCGTCGTCGGGGTCAACAAGTTCGTTCAGGACACCCCGGAGGTACCGGATACGTTGCGGGTCGATCCCGAGTCCGAGCGCCATCAGGTGGAGCGTCTGAAGGCATTCAAAGCCGACCGCGACCGGTCACTCGTGCAGCGCCGCCTCGAGGAGGTGCGGGAGTGCGCGCGGGGCACCGACAATCTGCTGCCGGTCCTCCGCCAAGCCCTCAAGGATCGCTGCTCGATGGGCGAGACCTGCAGCGCGATGCGCGACGTGTTCGGGGAGTACAAGCCGACGTTCTGAGCGCGGGTGGCCCGGCTCCTGTCAGCGGCCGGTACGTTTCCTGCCCTTGGTGCTCACCGCAGTTGTTTTCTGGCAGGTCATTCTCGCGCTCCACATCGCGGCGGTGATGATCGCGTTCGGAGTCACGTTCGCCTATCCGCTGTTCGTCGTGGCCGGCGCGCGCATCGACCCGCGGGCGATGCCGTGGTTTCACCGCGTGCAGGTGGTGATCGGACGGCGTCTGATCAGTCCGGGCCTGGCCGTCGTCCTCCTGGCCGGGATCTACCTGGCGTCCAAGCTCCACCAGTGGCACGCTTTCTACGTCCAGTGGGGACTGGCGGTGGTCGTCGTGCTCGGCGCGATCGAGGGGGCAATCATGATTCCCCGTGAGCGAAAGCTCGCGGAACTGGCCGAGCGGGACATCGCCGCCTCAGGCTCGGGCGAGGTCGCGTGGAGCCCCGAGTACGCCTCGTTGCTAACACGGGTCAGGATCGCCGGCACGGTCGTGAGCCTGCTCGTGCTGATCACCGTGTACCTGATGACCGTGCAGGCCGGTACGTGAGCGCCGCTCAGCGTTCGCTGTCCAGAGCGATCATCTGCGCCTCCCCGTAGCGCTCGCCGGCGACGGCTCCGGGGGGTATCGCCTGCTCGATCCGCTCGAGGTCTGGGGCGCTCAGGGTCAGCCCGAGCGTCTGCAGCGCTTCGTCCAGGCGTTCACGGGTGCGCGCGCCGATCACGGGGATGATGTCCTCGCCCCGTGACAGGACCCACGCGATCGCCAACTGGGCGACCGACGCGCCCGTCTGCGCTGAGATCACGCGCAGCTGATCGACCAGCGCGAGGTTGCGCTGTGCGTTCTCGCCTTGAAAGCGGGGGAACATGGCCCGAGAATCGCCTTTCTCGGGGCTCTGATCGGGAGACCAGTGGCCGCCGATCAACCCGCGCGAGAGCACTCCGTAGGCGGTGACGGCGATCCCCAGCTCGCGGCACGCAGGGAGGATCTGGGTTTCGATCCCGCGCGAGATCAGCGAATACTCGATCTGCAGGTCGGCGATCGGATGCACCGCCGCCGCCCGACGGATGGTCTCGGCGCCGACCTCGGAGAGCCCGATTCTTCGCACGTAGCCCGCCTGCACCAGCTCGGCGATCGCCCCGATCGTCTCTTCGATCGGCACCTGCGGGTCCAGCCGCGCCGGGCGGTAGACGTCCACATGGTCGGTTCTGAGACGCTGCAGCGAATAGGCGAGTGCAGTCTTGACAGCGGCCGGCCGCGCGTCATAACCGAGCCAGCTGCCATCCGGGCCGCGCTGGGCGCCAAACTTGACGCTGATCAGCGCCCGATCGCGGTGAGCGCCGTGAAGCGCTCTGCCGATCAGCATTTCGTTGTGGCCCATGCCGTAGAAATCGCCGGTGTCGATCAGGTTGATGCCGGCGTCGAGGGCGGCATGAATCGTCGCGATGCTCTCGGTCTCGTCGGCTGGCCCGTAGGTTCCCGACATCCCCATGCAGCCGAGCCCGAGCTTCGAGACAGCGGGTCCGTCGGCGCCAAGCGTGGTGGTCATCTGCGTCCGGTTTCCTCTCGTTTCCAATCTCAGCCAATGCTCCTCATGATGCCGAATGCAAGCCTGCGCTCCGGGCAGGAGTCGTGCGTGAGCGGTCGAACCACGATCCATGACAGAGCACGAGGCAAGCCGAACGCTGGTCAAGTCACCACCCGAGTTGTGGGCGGAATGCAGCGATGCGGCTTCGCTAACCCGTCATCTCGGCCAGTTCGGCGAGATCCGCATCACGAGGCTCGAGCCAGAGACCGCCGTTGCCTGGGAGGGCGAGCATGCGAGCGGCACGGTGAGGCTCGAGCCGTCGGGATGGGGAACCCGGGTGATTCTGACCGCACGCCGGGTCGCGGGCGAGGCTGGCCCGGCGGTTGAGGCTGGCCCGGCGGTTGAGGCTGGCCCGGCGGTTGAGGCTGGCCCAGCGGTTGAGGCTGGCCCAGCGGTTGAGGCTGGCCCGGCGGTTGAGGCTGGCCCGGCGGTTGAGGCTGGCTCGGCGGTTGAGGCTGGCCCGGCGGTTGAGGCTGGCCCTCCGGACCAGGATGGTGGTGGGGTCGATCCGGTCCAGCCGGCGTCGCGAGCCCGGGTTTTGGGGCGTTTGTTGGGCTTGTTCCGGCGCGCGCCCAAGGCGTCCGGGGTGCAACGGCCGGCCGTGGAGCCAGCTGGGTCCGAGCCGGCCGGGCTTGAACCGCCTCGGTCGAAGGCCGCATTGGGGAGCGTCGCTGCAGCGTCGGCGGCACTTGGCGAGGACGGGCGCTCTGAAACGGCGCCAGCCCCAGCCGCGATCGACTCCCGGGCAGCGCTGGCCTCAGCTCTGGACAGCCTCGGCCAGGCCCACCACAGGCCGTTTTCACGGGGCTGAGGGCCAACTTTGGCGTTTGGCGTCCACCCCTTGGACGCCAAACGCCAAGGTTCAGCGCGACCTTGAGGCTGATGCACGCATCGCGTGGCTAGACTCGCGCCCCGAGTGCGCGACAAGGCCCCCGAGACATACGAAGAGAAGCTGGGCCACCTGGAGGAGCTCCGCTACGAGGCGATTCACGCCGGCTCTGAGGCAGCGGTCGAGAAGCAGCACGCGAAGGGTAAGTACACCGCCCGCGAGCGGATCGAGAAGCTGCTCGACCCGGGGTCGTTCCAGGAACTGGACACGTTCGTCCGCCACCGCACGTATGAGTTTGAGATGCAGAGGAACCGGCCCTATGGCGATGCGGTGGTGACCGGCCATGGGACGATCGACGGCCGACGCGTGTGCGTGTTCAGCCAGGATTTCACGGTGTTCGGTGGGTCGCTGGGCGAGGTGATGGCCGAGAAGATGTGCAAGATCATGGACCTGGCGGCGAAGATCGGCTGCCCGG
>Ga0302325_10033435_pt1 | contig 10534 bp, 5 predicted proteins | sample Palsa_T0_2_FD_201948 | JGI IMG/M metagenome (GOLD analysis project Ga0302325, IMG submission 201948) | Peat permafrost microbial communities from Stordalen Mire near Abisko, Sweden - Palsa_T0_2 | ecosystem: Environmental > Terrestrial > Soil > Palsa > Peat permafrost | place: Sweden: Abisko...
GATGGCGCAAGATCGGCGCGGTCGTCGTCCGCTGGCCCGGGCCGATCCTGGTCGCGACCATCGCCGTGGCACTGGTCGGGCTGCTGACCCTGCCCGGCTACCGGACCAACTACAACGACCGCAACTATTTGCCCGCCGACCTTCCGGCCAACGCCGGCTACGCAGCCGCCGATCGTCATTTCTCCCAGGCGCGGATGAATCCCGAGTTGCTGATGATCGAAAGCGACCACGATCTACGCAATTCCGCGGATTTTCTGGTCATCGACAAGATCGCCAAAGCGATCTTCCGAGTGTCCGGCATCGGTCGGGTGCAGGCCATCACCCGGCCTGAGGGCACCCCGATCGAGCACACCTCGATCCCGTTTCAGATCAGCATGCAGGGCGTCACGCAGCAGATGAACCAGAAGTATCAGGAAGATCAGATGGCCGATATGCTGCGCCAGGCCACCATGATGGATTCGACCATCAACAGCATGGTCAAGATGCAGAACTTGACCAAGCAGATGTCCGACGACATGCACGTGATGGTGCAGAAGATGCATTCCATGACCATTGATGTCGCTGAATTGCGCGACAGGATGGCTGATTTCGAGGACTTCTTCCGGCCGATCCGCAGCTATTTCTACTGGGAGAAGCACTGCTTCGACATCCCGGTTTGCTGGTCGCTCCGGTCGGTTTTTGATGGGCTCGACGGCATCGACACGATGACCGACGACATCGAAAGTCTGCTGCCCGTCATGGATAACCTCGACAAGCTCATGCCTCAACTGACTGCGTTGATGCCCGAGATGATCGCCAACATGAAGGACATGAAGACCACGATGCTGACGATGTACTCGACCCAGAAAGGGCTGCAGGATCAGCAGAAGGAGTCGCAGAAGAACTCAGCCGCGATGGGTAAGGCGTTCGACGAGTCGAAGAACGACGACTCGTTCTACCTGCCGCCGGAAACGTTCAAGAATGCCGAATTCAAGCGGGGCATGAAGAATTTCATCTCGCCCGACGGTCATGCCGTGCGGTTCATCATCAGCCATGCCGGCGATCCGATGACAGAAGAGGGCATTTCGCACATCGACGCGATCAAGAACGCGGCCAAGGAAGCTCTCAAAGGCACGCCGCTGGAGGGCTCGACGATCTACCTCGGCGGCACCGCGGCCACATTCAAGGATATGGCCGACGGCAGCAACTATGACTTGTTGATCGCTGGAATCGCTTCGCTGTGCTTGATTTTCATCATCATGCTGATCATCACGCGCAGTGTGGTGGCGTCAGCGGTGATCGTCGGCACCGTCTTGCTATCCCTGGGCGCGTCGTTCGGGCTTTCGGTGCTCATCTGGCAGCACCTGATCGGCATCGAGCTGCACTGGATGGTGCTCGCGATGTCGGTCATCATCCTGCTCGCCGTCGGCGCCGACTACAACCTGCTGCTGGTGTCGCGGTTCAAAGAGGAGATCCACGACGGCCTGAATACCGGGATCATCCGATCGATGGGCGGCACCGGGTCGGTGGTCACCTCGGCCGGGCTGGTCTTCGCCTTCACGATGATGACCATGGCGGTCAGTCAGCTGACGGTGATCGGTCAGGTCGGAACCACCATCGGGCTCGGTTTGCTCTTTGACACCCTGATCGTGCGGTCGCTGATGACGCCGTCTATCGCCGCGCTGATGGGGAAATGGTTCTGGTGGCCGCAGATCGTCCGGCAACGACCAAAGCCGTCACCATGGCCCGCGCTGGCGGAGAAGAAGGACGAGTCGCTGGTAAACGCTTGATAGGCAGCGTTATTGGGGTCAATGGATGCGTGCGCTGCCGCCAAGGCCGATCTCGAGGACGCTGCCGGTGATGACCCCTGGGTCGGTGACCAGGTACAGCACGCCCCGGCTGACGTCCTCGGGCTGCAGCCATGGCTGAGGGATCGGATTGGCTTTCATCATCCGCCGCACGAGATCGTCCGGGATGTCTCCGCCGCCACTGGGTTGCACCATCGGTGTTTGCGTCGTAGTCGGGCAGACGACGTTGATCGTGATGCCGTCTTTGGCGACCTCCAGGGCAGCGGATTTTGCGAGGCCGATAACACCCCACTTGGTGGCGTTGTAGGCGCCTAGTTCGGGGATTCCCATCCGACCGCCCATCGACGAGGTCACCACGATTCGCCCGAACTGCTGCTGTCGCATCACCGGGATGGCTGCGCGCAGGGTGTGAAACGCGCCGGTCAGATTGGTGTCGATCAGCTGCTGCCAGATGGTGTCGCTGACCTCGTCCAGCGGCCCGGTGCTGACGATTCCGGCGTTGGCCACCACGATGTCGAGGCTGCCGAGATCGGCGACGGTCTGTTTGACCGCGGCGTTGACCGCGGCCGCATCCCGCACGTCCACGGTCAATGGCATGCAGCGCCGGCCCAGCTCATCGACCAGCTTTGCCGTCTCGCGTAAGTCGTCCTCGGTGCCCAACGGGTAGGTCAGGTCGGCCATCGCAGCTGGAGCATCGGCGGCGACGATGTCGGCTCCTTCAGCGGCCAACGCCAACGCATGTGCGCGGCCCTGCCCGCGGGCTCCGCCGGTGATCAAGGCAACGCGTCCATCCAAAGCACCCATAGCTGCTTAAGCTACCAGTCGGGTGGTGGCCTAGACGCGAAACCGATTGCGGCGGGCTTGATTCCGACGTCTCGGCGCCCCTAGAACAATTATTCGACGCCGATCTGCACCAGCAGGAGCAGCGGCAGCTCGTACTCGTCTTACAACGACTGTTACGGCGGATACATGGTCAATGAGCGCCTGGTCAGCAACGAAACTTACCTGGTGCGACCCGACACTGTGCTGCCTGACGAACCAGGGCATCTGGGTTAACTCGCCCCTGGGTGCGCTGAGTTCCTCCGACATGAGTGCCGTGCACGAAAGGTCGATGTACCGTCGCCACATGGCTGAAGGTCGTCTCGCCGATCCGGACTGTTCGTTGGGAACCGACCCTCGGTCGGACCCGCGAATGGTCGCGGCGTTGGCGCAGTTCGGGCTCGACGCCAACATGCCCGTCGTGCCACTGACCGTCGATGCGCCCCTGGAGGAACGGCTCGTGTACGCGGAGATGTGCGAGGCGGGAATCGGCGCTGTACTTGAGGCCTTCGCGTCCGGCGTTCCCGACGCGGATGGCGTCACAACTACAACGAAGACGATCACCGGTGAGGACGGCAACGACGTCACGTTGTACATCAGTCGCCCGGACGTCGACGGTCGCCTTCCGGCGGTGGTGCACCTTCACGGTGGCGGCATGGCCATCGCCAGCGCCGCCGACCCGATGTACTCGCGAATTCGGGAGTACCTGGCGGGTACCGGGCTCGTCGTTGTCGGCGTCGAATTCCGCAACTCCGGGGGAAAGCTTGGCCCGCATGCGTTCCCGGCCGGATTGAACGACTGCGCGTCGGGCGTGCGATGGGTCGCGGCGCATCGCGGCGAACTTGGCGTAAGCCATCTGATTGTCTCCGGCGAGTCCGGCGGGGGCAATCTCACTCTCACGGTGGGGCACAAGGCTAAGCGAGAAGGATGGTTACCCGAGATCGCCGGGTTTTACGCACAATGCCCGTACATCTCCAACCGGTGGCACGAGGTTCCCGACGAGTTGCCGTCGCTGCGTGAGTGCGACGGCTACTTCATCAACCTTCAACAGGCAGAACTCCTCGGCTCGATCTACGACCCCGACGGTGCGCACTCGAACGACCCCACGTGTTTCGCCGGTGTCGCGACCGACGACGACCTGAGTGGTCTACCCCCGCATGTGATTTCGGTGAATGAGCTCGACCCGATGCGCGACGAAGGCTTGGACTACTACCGGCGCCTGGTGCGTGCGGGCGTGCCTGCCGTGGGCAGAGTGGTTGCGGGTACTTGTCACGGCGGTGACATGTTGTTAGCGGGCGTGATGCCCGACGTTTTCGCCGCCAGCGTGCGCGATCTCAGCGGTTTCGCGAAGGGCCTCGGCTAGACCGGACCGAGTTCTAGATCATAGGAGACCCGATGGCCAAGGCACTGGGCGGAATTCGGCAGAAGCTGAGTCGCGCCGCTGAGATGGCAAAAGGTGTACAGCGACTGCACGCCAGCGGCATCGTCGACCTCGGCAACCTCGGCGTGACGCTGCAGACCGTGAAGAATTCGCGCGTCTACGGACCGCAGGCGACGATGGCGATCCAGGGCGGTCGCAAATTCCCGTCACTGCCTGCGATTGTCGACGAGCATGGAACCTTGACCTATAAGCAGGTCGACGACATGTCCAACGCGCTCGCCCGCGGGCTCAAGAGCCTCGGCGTCGATGAAGGTTCGGTGGTTGGCCTGCTCTGCCGTGACCATTCCGGACTCGTCGTCGCGATGGCATCGTGTGGAAAGCTCGGCGCCCGGACGGTTCTGATGAACACGGGCTTCGCGAAGCCGCAGTTCGCGCAGGTATGTGAGCGCGAAGGCGTCAAGGTCGTTCTCCACGACAGCGAATTTTTGAGCTTGCTCGACGCGCTGCCGGGCGGGTTGCCTCGGGCGTTGACCTGGGTGGACGAGGGCACCCACCCGCCCGAAGACATGCCAACGATCGAGGGCATCATCGCGGCGAACAGCACCGAACCGTTGCCGCCGCCGACCAAGGCTGGCGGCACCGTCGTCCTCACCAGCGGCACGACTGGGCTGCCAAAGGGCGCGCCGCGTGCCAAGCTCTCGCCATTTGCGACAGTGCAGTTGATCGACCGAGTCCCCTATTTCAGGAAGGGGACCATGGTCATCGTCTCGCCGATTTTTCACAGCACCGGTCTGGCCACCTTCTTGGTTGGGGAGGCGCTGGGAAACAAGGTTGTCACTGCCCGGCGTTTCGATCCCGAAGGCACACTCAAGCTCATTGCGGACCACAAGGCCGACATGTTGGTGGCGGTCCCGACGATGCTGCACCGCATGGTCGAACTCGCGCCCGACATCATCGCCAATTACGACGTGTCGACGCTGAAGGCGATAGTGATCGCCGGGTCGGCGCTGACGCCCGAGCTGTCCAACCGCGTACAGGACACATTCGGTGACGTGCTCTACAACATGTATGGCTCCACCGAATGCGGGATCGCAACCATCGCGACACCGGATGAACTCCGCATGGCTCCCGGGACCGCGGGCCGCTCACCGGTGACGTGCGAAGTGGTCTTGTACGACGACAACGACCGTCGTGTCTATGGCGCCAACAAGCGGGGTCGGATCTTCGTGCGCAATGCAGCGCCATTTGAGGGCTACACCGACGGCCGGCACAAGCAGATCATCGACGGCTACATGTCCAGCGGCGACGTGGGCTACGTCGACGAGAACGGATTGCTGTTCGTCGACGGGCGCGATGACGACATGATCGTTTCCGGCGGTGAGAACGTCTTTCCGCAGGAGGTCGAGAACCTGCTTGTCGAGCGGGACGACGTCTTCGATGCGGCGGTGGTCGGTGTCGACGACTCTGAGTTCGGAAAGCGGTTGCGCGCCTTCATTGTTTCTCAGCCGGGCGCACCGCAGAACGTCGAGGAGATCAAGCTTTACGTCAAGAACAACTTGGCGCGCTACAAGGTCCCCCGAGATGTAGTTTTCGTCGATGAGCTGCCACACAATGCCACGGGCAAGCTGCTGCGGCGGGTCTTGACCGAGATGGACGTCGATAGCTGAGTCCGCCCGCTCAATGTGGAGCCGATGGCGGCAATCGAACCCGCGTATTCAGCTTCGGAAGCAGATACCGCCGCCCTACTCGGTCTTCTGCGGGGCGGACACCATGCGATTACTCGGCATCTGGCAGCAATGTATTAAACATGTAATTGACATCTGGCCGCCACGGCGGAGAATATAGACATGGACAGCAACAGCGCGGATGCAACATCTCTCCGCACGGTGGACGGCGACGAATTAGCGCGCCGTCTTACAGCGCTCGCCCAGGCCGGCCAGATGGACGGCCAGGACTGGCACGAGGTCCAAGACGAACTTGCCCGACGACGAGTCGAGCAAGTGCGCCAAACGCCCCTGCCGTCTGGGGAATCGTTACGTAGCCAGATCCTTAAGCTCTTGACCACGGCACCGGATAGCACACCGTCGCAGTTAGCGAAGGCGTTGGATCGCCGCACCACCGTCGTCTCACGCGTGCTAACCAGCATGCTGGAGGCAGAGCAGGTCGCCTTCAAATCAGACTTCAACGACGGGCGCATCCGCCACTATTGCCTCTCTTCTCCCGTCACGGTGTCGGAGGATGGCGAGGTCGCGCCGCTGTCGGCCGCTGAGGAGGAACGGCAGTACCTCGGTCTTGTGATTGATGCGGCCGTGAATGCGCGCCGCCGACGCAACGACCTGGACTACGCGGCGGACCGTTTGACACGGGTACTGGAACAGGCCACGAATCTGTACGCATATGACCTCGCGCTGATTGCACGAGCTGAGCTGGCCGCCACACTCCGACAGGCAGGTAAGTTGCCTGAACTCGACACCCAACTGCGCGTCCTCGCTGAGATCGCTGCCGGCAAAGCCGACTTCAACCCGGACCTAGTGGCCCCCGCCGCCGCTTGCCTTAACTACGAGTTAGGACGCCGGGACTCCCTGCCCCCGCGTGTGCGGCTTGATCACTTGACCACGGCAGCGACTGTCTTCGCGCGGTGCGCGCAACTCGACGAGGCTCACGACTGGGCGTCGCGCGCGGGCTGGGCGCTCCTTGCCAGTGCCGAGGTTTGGGTTGAGCAGACCCAGTTCGATGCGGCTTTCGACCGCGCGACGCAAGCTGAATCGATCTTCGCCGCTCACGGCGACACCTACGGGTCGGCGGAAGCGACGCGTGTACTGGGGTTGTGCCAGCGGCTCCGCGGCAACTTCTCCGAAGCGATCACTGTGCTTGAGCGGGCCGGTAACTTGGCCAGTGCTTATTCGGCCGAACGCTGCCGGGCGGACGTTCTACTCCAACTGGGCGATGCGTTGCGGTGCGCGGGTGACCTGAAACTCGCCGCTGAAACTTTAACCGAGGCAGCCGAAATGGCCCGCCGGATGGAACGTACCCGCACACTCGGCTTCAGTCTCACCGCCCTCGCCGCGGTGAACTATGCCTCAGGGCAACTAGATCAGGCTTGGGACCTGGCTGCCGAGGCTGAGCAAAAGCTCGAGTCGTCTCTGCCGGGACTCGCGCTCAATACCCGACGCCGAGCCGTAATCGCCCGGGAGCTCGCCGTGGGTGGTGATCAGTCCAAATGGGACCAAAGCGTGAACTTCTTCCGCCGATCGATTGCGCAGTACCAGAGCCTACGGAGCCCCGCGGGGATTGCTGCTTGCTACGTGGGCCTTGGCAAGGGCTACCAGAAGCGAGGGACGCTCGGCGGCGTGGCCGACGGCCTGGTTGATATTGCGAGTACCCGGGCCGGTCGGCTTCTTCTCCCCATCGATCCGTGGATACCGGGTCTCATGCGGCAGTGGGCGGAGGAATCCGGGGATCCCGCGGTACGCCGAGTTGCCGACTGGACATACCGGAGCGACGAGTCACCGGAGATTGCCGACGTAGACGAGATGGCCGGTGAGCCGCGTCGGGTGTCTGAATTGCTGATCGTTCAAACCACCCAGGTCCAGTAGCCAGGACCTGTCGGTGGAAGGTTCGGATCCAGCACGCCAGCAACAGGGCGCGGTGCCCCACAGTGGCGGTGGAAATGCGCATGATCTTCCTCAAGCGGTCCCGCCGAACACGCCCAAAGCGGCCTGGTCTTCTCCGCGCCGACCGCCGCTGGGTGACCAGGAGCGTTTGCGATAACGCCGATGCATTGACAGTAACCGGCAAGCATTTCCAGGGCCTTGTCAGAGCCGCCGATCCTAGGCGTCCAGGAGGGCGAAAGGAGCAGGTTTACCCCTGCGCACGTCATTGCCTGGACTAGGTCGAGTGAATTGAGGTCAGAACAGATCGCAATCGCAAGCCGCGTGGCTGTTCCGGCTGCTAGCCGAAGCACGCGCGGCGGTCGCCTGATGTCCTCGGTGAATGAGACGGGTGTTTTTTGATCGTCCTTGCCGCGCATCACGAACGGCTGGTACTTCGAGATGCTAAGGATTGGGTGTCTGTCGAGCAACACGTGCGACGTATTGGCACGCACACCCCCCACATCAACGTGGGCGCTGCCCGCGACGACGAGTTCTGCGAGTGGCAGCGTGGTGTTACTAGCGATCAGCGCGTCGAGCCCATCCGGCGAATGAAGGGTGAATTCGGGCAAGACTGCGATCGGGGCGTGACCTCCAGCCTTCGCGAGCGCGTCAAAAGCCTTCTGGTGAGTTTCCGCCGAAGAATACTTGGCGCGGACCCCGAAAAAGCGCTTGGGGCGACCAGCGTGCACCAGTTTCGTCATATCCATGTCGTCGCCATCGAACGGATGCACCGTTGCAATCTTTGGAAGCCCGTATGCCAACCGTCTTATTACGCCGCTCGCATCGACAACGTCCTCGCCGGTGAGCCGAACCGCACACACGAGGTCTAGGCGATCGCGAAAAGTGTAGTCGAGTTCAACCACCCACTCGGATTCCCACAAGACAAAATTGCACCATTCACCGAGCAGGTTCGGATGCATCGTCGTTAGTTTGGGAGTGGTGCGGATTTTCGCGAGCCAGCGCTCGGGTAGTGGCAGGACCGATCCGCGCTTCACGGTCACCATCCCCGAAGCCCTGGCAAAGTAGATGCGCGCGGCGCCAGCGCAGATTCCTTCGAGAATCGTGATCGTGGTCAGCGCGGGCGTTATCGATGCTCCGCTTACCTGCTTCCTGAGCTCAGCGCTAGGGCCACCGCGGCGCGTGCCGTCGCTGTTCCATATCTGCTCGCTTTCCTCGGCGACCAATTGGCGAAGCTTGTGAAGCCTGTCCGACGGGTCGGCGTCTCTATCGTTTTCTACCTCTTGTCGTCGGGCTAGGCAGTCATTTCCCAGTGCGGTGACCACGCTATCCAGGTGACCCTCGCCTTCGAGCACAGCTATGAGTTCGTTGGCTTCCATTACTTGGCTGTACCTTTCCAGCGGCCGAACCGATGCTAAGTGGATGCCTACCTGACGACAGAACTTACATCGCGCCGGCGCGGCTTCGTTGGGAACGGCGGGCAAGCGGGCTTGCGGTGCACAATCGTGTTCGTAGATGACGAACACGACACCTCCCTGTCACGATCGCACTCGGCTTTTCGTGCTTTTTGCGATATCCATGTGGTGGCTGACAGCTAGGTCTTGACAGGAACGGTAATCCTAAGCGTCACAGAGCGTTTCACAAACTAAAACCGAGCGCGACCGCGGCGGCTCGGCCAGAAGTTTGGGAATCACTGAATAACCACGGCTCCGGCAGCCGCAAAGCACCGAATGATCTCCGACTCTGACCATGTCGCCGCAGCGAAAGTGTTGCGCCGCAGCCGCATCTCTCCTAAGCGATGCGCCGACCACCGGCCGAGTAGTGGGCGCGACAACGACGCAGACTCATCGGGGCACACGCCTAGCGAGGTAGTACTGGTGCTGTCGGGCGTTGTCGACGGTATAGCCGATCGCCCTGGTGACGCCGTCACTGTCGTAATCCAGCCAGCGCTCGGTGCGTTGGCGCTCAAATTCACTCCAGGACGCGACGGTGAACCGCTCAAGGAAGATGTCGGGTTGTCCGACGCTGTGATACAGCCGCCAACTGTGTCCACCCGTCCGTAGCCGCGATCGCCGGACATCGCCCATCGCGGTGACAAACTTTTCGAGGTTCTCGGCCGACACCCGGTAGCGGACGGCAACCAGCACCGGGCCGTCCTGAGGGCATGGCTCAAACATGAGCGTCGGTGTCGGCCACGCATTGGAAACCTCGACGTTTATCTTCCCGGTCGACGGCGGCAACGGCAGCACGGCAACGCTGAGGACAACAACGCCCAGCGCCACCGCCGACCCCAGCAGCGCGACGTCGAGTCCCGCCGTGGTGGCAAGAGCGCCCCAGACATAGGAGCCGATCGCCTGAGATCCGGTGGCCACCAACAGATACACCGACAACCCGCGGGCCCGAACCCAGCGCGGCAACGACAGTTGGGCTGCGGCGTTCAACGTGGTCAACGTGATCAGCCAGGCCATTCCCGAGATCACCAGGAAAGGTATCGCCGCGGCGAACGGAAGCCAGGCTATGGCCAGTACTGAAAGCCCGTACGCGGCGGCTGACGCCGCCAGTTGCAGGTTGTCGGACAGTTTCAGGCGTATCAGCCCGGCAATCGTGACAGCGAGTACGGCGCCTAAACCGACGGCCGCCACCGACACGCCGTAGCCACTGGCTCCCAGGTGCCATCTGCGCGCGGCGACCACCGGCAGGAGTGCCAAGAGGGCCGAGGCGGGAAACAGGAAAAGCGCTGCGTGCAAAAGGATCCTGCGAAATATCGGAGCGTTGTCGACGAACATCAGTCCGGTGACGATGGCCTGGCCGAACTGTTCTCGTTCGAGTGGCGCGATTTGCTTGGGTCGTTTCCACACCAGCAGGGCAGCGATGATTCCTGCGAACGAAATCGCGTTGATCGCGAAGACCGCTGCGGGACCGGACAATGCCAGGAT
>Ga0302325_10033437_pt1 | contig 10534 bp, 6 predicted proteins | sample Palsa_T0_2_FD_201948 | JGI IMG/M metagenome (GOLD analysis project Ga0302325, IMG submission 201948) | Peat permafrost microbial communities from Stordalen Mire near Abisko, Sweden - Palsa_T0_2 | ecosystem: Environmental > Terrestrial > Soil > Palsa > Peat permafrost | place: Sweden: Abisko...
CTTCCCGGGGGCCTGGTCAAGCAATTTCCAAAGAATCAAATGCAAAACATGACCGTTTCGGGTGCGAAGGGCAGTGCTGTCAATGCCAATCTCATTTCCTGCAACCTTGGCCAGCAGGTTTTAGAGGGTCGTCGTGTTCCAGTCATGGTCAGTGGGAAGTCTCTGCCTTGCTTTAGGCCCTTTGAAACAGATATTAGGGCTGGAGGATATGTAGTGAACCGTTTTTTAACGGGCATTCGCCCCCAGGAGTATTATTTCCACGCTATGGCTGGAAGGGAGGGCCTAATCGACACTGCAGTCAAAACATCTAGGTCGGGGTATCTACAGAGGTGTCTCATCAAGGGAATGGAAGGTCTCAAAGTCGAATACGATACCTCTGTCAGAGACTCCGATGGCTCAATGATCCAATTCCTATACGGCGAAGATGGTCTCGATGTGACGAAGCAAAAGCATTTGACCGACTTCAAATTCCTTTTGGAGAATCTCATTTCTGAATGCGAGCAATTGAATTATGACGACGCGAACTATGCCACCATCTTCGAGGAGAAGGATGCCATAGTCAAGCAAATGAAGAAGGCGCTCAAATATGCCAGAGCAAACAATCCTAACGGACCTGATCCAGTTCTTGCAAATTTCAACCCTGGAAAATACGGTTATGCGACTTCTGAGAAATTCTTCGACGCCCTGACAGCCTATCTGAAAGCAAATCCCGATGGAGTTGTTAAGGATAAAGAGCATCCAGATGGAGTAGGCACTCGCAAAGCTCTGGAATCGGTATTGGCTGCCAAGTATTTGAAATCTGTGGTGGAGCCAGGGGAAGCTGTGGGTATCGTGGCAGGCCAGTCAGTTGGAGAGCCGTCAACGCAAATGACTCTTAATACCTTCCATTTGGCGGGGCATTCCACTAAGAATGTCACACTCGGTATTCCCCGGCTCCGCGAGATTGTCATGACTGCAAGCAACCACATCTCCACACCGTCAATGACACTACGCATTAATTCGGAGCTTTCATCGGAAGATGGCGAAAGATTTGCCAAATCCATTAGTGAGCTATCCCTCTCCGAGGTTGTAGATGTAGCAACAGTCAGCGAATCCATTGGCCAAGGTGTTGCCTACGCCCAAGCCAAGACCTACAGCATTCATATCAAGCTTTTCCCGTCGAAGGAGTACTCAGAGACGTACTTTATTACCGTTGAAGACGTGCTAAGGACTTTGGAATGGAAGTTTGCACCGAAGCTGCAGTCTCTCGCAAGGAAAGCCCTTGGGATGAAGAAGGGAGAAAAGAGTTTGAAGTCTCTTGCGAATACTGCAGCTGTTCCTGAAATTGGGAAGTCTGTGGGTAATATCGAAGAGGCCCGGGCATCAGCAGAGCGGGAGGCTGGTGAAGACGACGATGACGATGATGGAGACGACGACGCAACAAACGATAAGCAACGAGCCAACCGCTCTGAAGCCGTAAGCTATGCTGCAAATGACGAAGAAGACGACATAGTCCAGGCCCAGATGCAGAAAGAGGCTGAGCCTGAACAAGTTGATGAGGATATGGAAGACGAAGGCATTGGAGGCAGTCCTCGAGATCCTACGAGCGACGATGAAGATGGTGAGGGTAGAGAAGGGCAGAAGGAAGTCGCACAGCTCACGGCTGTAATAGCAGAGCGGCGTGAAGGTCGGGTCATGAATAAGTGCAGTGATATCGTTCGTTTCCGGTTGGACGAATCCGCGGGAGAATGGTGCGACCTCGCTCTCGAGTACGCTGGGGACGTTCCCAAAGTCCTCATGCTCTCCATCGTCGAAGAGGCGTTACGAAACTCTTTGATCCAACAAATCCCTGGACTGGGAACGTGCACATATGTGCCCGACGAAGAGGTTAAAGATCCAGCCACTGACAAGCTTATCAAGATTCCCGTTGTCCACACTACCGGCGTCAATCTCAAGGCAGTGCAGGCTTATCCTCAATTCATAAATCCCAACACGATCTCCACGAATGACATAGCGGCGATGCTCACGAATTATGGTGTGGAGGCTTGTCGAGCTGGAATCATTCAAGAGCTCTCGGGCGTTTTTGGCGGTCACGGAATTAGCGTTGACCACAGGCATCTGAACTTGATCGCCGATTTCATGACTCGGGGGGGAGGCTTCAGCCCGTTCAATAGGAACGGCTTGAAAGGCAGTGTCAGCCCGTTCATGAAGATGAGTTTTGAGACAACTGTGGGTTTTCTGGCGGATGCGGTTTGTGAGGGTGATTGGGATGATTTGTCAAGTCCCAGTTCTAGAATCGTTATCGGCAGGATGAGTAAAGTTGGGACAGGCGCATTCGATGTATTGACGCAGGTGCCGACAAGAAAGGATGACGAAGTCGCAATCTGAGGTAGCATTTTCAAGGAGTTCTGTTGCCAAGTTGGCTGGAAGGCATGGTATAAAATAGCAGAATGGCGTTAATAAGTGGATGGGTAAAGTCTTGCATCGCGATGCCAAGTTCAATTCATGCTCTAGTTATAGTGTCTATTCGCATGAACTTAAGCCTCCAGTCCGCCACGCTCGGCCAAATCATATTGAAAATCATGAGCGGGCAAACAACATCTATTGGAACAAAGGAGCCTTGTTGGCGGTCATTGACTCAGAGTTGGGTCACCCGCATCCCAAATGTAAAAGCCTCCTCCGTTGAGTCCCGATTAATTCGCAGCACGGGAGATTTCGACGAGAGTATGGGAACGTGTCTAAATTGACGCATGGTTGGCATCGGGATCCCAGGACATAGCTCTGACTTGGTCTCCTCAGCAACACTTTGCTATGTAATTCTTCCCAAATAGAGTTTTCTCTTATAATCCCCCTCCTACAAATCCCTATCATGACCAAAATATTTTCAACGCCTGCTAATAGACCCTTTGAAAGCATCTGTCACAGTTCATCTCGACATCCAGACTAAAAATGCCTTTACAAAGAATGGTCCAAACATGTTGGCTTCGCTCCATGCGAAGTCCCCAAAATCCCGATCGTAGAAAGTTCATAAAAAGTGGTATCCAGTGGCTGCCTGAGCCAATCCGTACCCACATCGGACACTGGCGCCGGAAAGTTGTTGAATGAATGTAGTATCGTCGTAAACTCGTAAATCGTAAACACTTGGAAATAAGCAATAAATCATCTGGCATACGGCTTATTCATCGCAGCCACCTCGCGAGCGATATCCGGCCACTCCAATTCTCTTCTAAACTTTCCTTCCGGATGGGAATCTCGTCGGAGTTTCTCTTCCCATTTGAGAAGCTCGTAAGAAAAGCGAAGATGTGGCTGAATTATGACATTCAATCGCCTAGCTCTTACGAAACAGTATGCACGAGGAAACGAAAGCCCCAAAGAGCGCATTACCTCCGCGATGCAAATTGTTGCTGACCTTGAGACCCCAACACGACAATGGACCAGTGTTGCGGTGCCATTCGCTTTGCCACGATCTATTCGCACAGTGAGAAATGGCTCTTTTTAGCCAGAGCTGAAAGGGGCTGGCTAACCTATGAATTCCAGGCACCTCTCAAACTCCTCGGTCAAAGGATCAACACCGTTGTCCTGTACCCTCTGTACAACCATTACGTTATCGTTTCCCCATCTGCTCAATTCTCCATCTTTCCAAACAGCAGTTTCTCCTACGCTAAGAATCTGCCTGATTCCCATTTGCCTAAGAAGATCAGGATTGTTTGCATGACCCAAGTTCCCTAGATACATGTAACCAGTAACACGACTTGGCAGAGATCCGTCCATATTCTTAATCCACTCGGGCTCGGCCTTCGCCAGCTCGGTGATCTCGGAAAGGGATTTTTCAGTATGGACCGGAGATTCAGATAGCAAGCGAGGGGCAATCGTCGTGAGTAATGCTACGTCGGAAGGATATGCAAAGAAATTGCGACCTTTGGAGACATGTAAATCAAGCCACGCCGAGGGGACTGGAAGACCCGTGGCATAAGTAAAATATGCCAGGCCGAGGAGTGTTGATTCGGTGTACCCATCGGTACAATGGATCAGTATTTTCCTTTCCCGAATGGTAGTAGGAGGTGGCGAGGAAAAAGGCATGGGGGAGTCCCCTTCAGCATCGTTCTCTTGCACTTGGGAGCTGGAGGGTAAGCTCCCATGGGAAAGGTTGTACAACCACTTGCAGGTCTCAAGGATGCCATCCGCTTCTGCTTGAGACCACGTTGGTGGCATAATGCTGCCAGATGATGGGAAGTCGAGATGATACGGATAGTCATCAGCTTTATTCTCTGCAATTGCCCGCAGCGAAGCTGGGTTCAATCGGCCTAAATCACTGCATTCGACGAGGATGTCGAATTGCTCATCGCTGCCGAGCAAAGCTGGATCTATTGAAGGATCAGGAGTTGGCCCCAACCAGACATTGTGATCGATTTCCGAAGCCTTCGTCATCGTACACATCTCTAGTCTTTCTTGGTAGAAGAAATCCATCACATTGCCGGTCATCTGACCCCTGGAATCAGTAGCAACAATTTCAGGATATTTCTTTTCGAACTCCTCGAATGGGCTTGTGCAGACAAAGGTATTATACCTTAGCAGCTCATGCCCCCTTTCCTCATGGGTGTCCCGCCATGATTGCTGGGCTGCTGCAACGTCCCGAGCGAGCCTCTGGACTTCGAACTCATCTTCGCCATAAACCAAAATGTCGGACACCATGGCAGACTTGGCGGCTTGAATTTGAAAGTTCCGCACCGAGAACCCCTCTGGTGGATCAACTTCTCTGAAGACAGCTCCAGCAAGGTCCTGAAGCAGAAACTCTTCCGGGGCAATGGCGCCTTTAAGCCTCGAACAGCTCAGATCCCCGCCAGCCTTGACAATTGTTATGCCTCGCAAACATTTTGGGGTCTTCCTCAAGTTTCGCCGTCTGGCGATGAAAAACGCTTGCTGAATGTGGTTGCACGGGTGCAGGCCATGAAACCATGGGAAGACCTGGGATGGGTCTGGCAGAGGTTGTCCTGCAATATGGTCCAGTGCAGCAGCCACGCCGGCAGCGTCAATTTCATAGATAGTGGTCGTCCCCAGAAGTTGTGCTTTGTATTTATCGGGGGGGTAAAGGAGAGAGCGTGGTTGGAGAGAGAGCTCTTTTGACGGTGGGGATTGTGGAGGAGTGTCAGGCTTCTCGGCCGGTGCAGGTCCGGGAGGACAGACTGGTAGATGTTTGTTGGGAATAGGAATTGGACATGCTGCAGAGGAGTTGATATGATCAAGACTAAGATTGGGACCTAGGGGTCGCGGGGAGGATGATCGAGTGTGGCCTGAAGGAATCGGCAGACGAGGGAGAGCAATTGTAGCCATCAAAGCTGCATTGGCTGTGGTGCCGGCACGCACTTCAATTAAGTAAGTTATGTTGTCGCCTCAGCAAGTTCGAGGCACGCGTTTCTTATCAGAAAGGACAATCGGTGAGGAATGCAGAGGATTTGCCTGAGACGGGGAGTCAACAACGCCCGCTGGCCGAAAAGGAGCCCGGCACGCTGCTCAGTCGAATTCGAATCGGTCGAGGTCGAGAGTGCTCTGGACGAGAAGGAGAAGGAGGAGGAAGACGACGAGGACGAGGACGATGAGAATCGAGGGAGGGGGTGCAGGGAGAGGAGCCACACCTGGCGCACCTCGCACGGAATGCTGGAAGGTCTGAGGTTAAGCGCAGACGCAAACGCAACGAGCTGATTGAATGACTTTGGGGGGGAGCAAGGGACCAGGCTTTCTATTTCGCGAAAGATAAGAGAGAAAACGACCGGGAGGGGCAGAGGGCACACCACCGTTGGAAGCAGCACGCACATCCACGACCACGTCCCGCGTCCCACGCCTCTCACCATTCTCATTCTCTCGGCAGGCGTACCATACAGCTACCTCCATACAGCTCGCAGGTGGTGGGGTGCTGGTGGTTGTCTCGATAAGGCCAGTCATCAGGGTCTCCGCCAGCCAATGCGGGCCGTGTGTTACAGCCATCAGACATGGGTGCAGCAATACTGGACAGTAGTGTAGAGAGAGAGAGGGCGCCGAGCGACGCCTGCGGGGACAGGGTTGGTGTTGGTGCTAATGTGGTTCCTCGGCTGTGGCTGGTGACTGGTGGCTGGTGACTGGCAGTTGGGTGGCTGGTGGGTTTAACCGATTTGGACAACATATCTGCATCGAGTTAATATATTTTACTCAAGCCCGAAGCAGCGTGTGCGTCTCGCGTATCCTCGCCGTCGCCGTGTCCATTGCCCATCATTGTCATTGGCGTCTCCCGTTCGAGCATTCCCCAGTGTCGTCTATATTGGGCCTTTGCCCCACTAACCGTCTCCTATAAAAGCGGGGTGGCCCTTTCCCCCGTTGATCAAGTGTGTCGGCCGAAACGTGAAGGGATTGGGCCTCCTGCAGTCCAAAGAGGTTGAGAGACTCACAGCACAGCAACGGGCTGCATTTTCTGGGTCCATAGCCTATGTCAAAGGGTATCTCTCCATTGCTAATCTGCTTGCTATGCTCGAGAGGGGTAGCTCTAGCTGGTCCTCAAATGCTCAACCGCGAAAACGCCTCATAACAATGCTGAAAACAAGCCCCGGGGAACTAAACCGGAAATTACCCAAGAACTTCATCAGAACGCCAGAAAAGAACAACATTACCAAGTACAAATCCGGGTCTTTGGTGCATCTCTCCGTTCAATTGGTATAATCAATGGCTGATTGGTCGAGTTTGTCGTCTCCTTCTAGGACGCTGCCAGAAGGTTAGCCATCGTCGAAGAAGCCCAGACATCAACTCACGAATACTGCTTGACCAAGATACCTTCGCCTCCGGTTTCCATGTCGATGCTGAAGACGTAGAAACCTCCATCACTAGTGACCAACATCACTTGAGGACTGCTGCTACTCATAGCAACCACACTCCGAAGCGGACCACCTGTCGAGTTTGTGCCCATACCGCTCTTGGGAAGCTTGATGAAAGCAAAGTCTCGCATAGGCTCCCACATTTCTGTCACCGCTTGTGGTAGGTAACCTCCAACAACACCGGCAACGCTCTTCCCCATCATTTGTGATGATCTTCTAATCATGCTGCCAAAAGTACCGCTCGTTTTCCTTGCAGCAGCCGGACTTTCTGCACTGTCACTACCGGGCGACGTTCCTGCGGTAGGAGATTCTGCGCCGCTATCGAAGCTTCTAGACCGACTCCATCTATCGTTTAAGGACTTCGGCGAATCTGGTAAGGCTGGTCCAGGTCCTCCTAAACGAAAAATATGAACTGTGTCGGTAGTCGACGAAACGCAGAGTAAAGTTGAGCTTAAATTAAACGACATGCTATAGATTGTTGATGGGTATGTACCTCGTCGAAATTGGTATAGCTTCGTTCCTTTGGGCAGAGAGAAGACCCTGATGATCGTCCCCGTCTCTGAAGCTGTTGCGAGCAGAGTTCCTTCGTTATTCAGAGCAATACAAGACAACGGTGCGCGGTGTGCTTCCACAACATTCAAGGCCTCTAACTTCAAAGTATCAAATATCAAGACCTCTCCCGTAGTCGGCGCGACGTAGGTCGAGAGGGGTGGGGCATGTGACGGCCGCTTGTCCCCTGTATCTTCTCGCGGCTTTGGGAGGGGGTATGCGATATAGCAATTCTCAGACGAAGGTGCCAGTGCACATATGGCGTTAGGATTCGGCGATGTAGCAATTGTGTAGAGCAGTGTCATGTTCGAGATGTCGTACAAGTAGATCTCTTCCTCCAAGACCACAGCAAGCCGTTTTCGATTGAGCCGGACAGCAAGAACCGCAGAAGGAAACGTGAGTTCACAGATGATTGAGGATCTCTGGCAGGATAATTAGCAGCCAGCACTGGTCTCAGGAGGGCAGCTTTACCTTTGTATTCTGAATGACTAAGTGTCTCGGAGAGAGTATGAGAGCAACCAAGGATGTAGAAAACAACATCTCAATCAGAGCTACATTTCCATCGTCGCTGCTGAATATCTTTGCGAAAGGGTCAGTATGGTATATCCTGAAACCCCGCGAGGTACCTGGGCGACAGATTGTTAGCTAAGATCGCTGCACGGAGGAAGAACAACGCACCAACAGCAAGGCAGCTGTAGTCCTGGTTGAAGGTCACAAAATTCATCGCCATTGCCGGATATGATACCGCACGTCCTGCACAGCGAGAGTCGTGGTTTTGGAGGACACCCGTTGAAGATTGGGATGCGTCGGTGGCGGGGAAACTGCAGGCAGGCAACTGGCGGAGAACGACCTAAATTCGGGAGCTGTATCAAGAACACTTCTGGTAGCTGGCGTGACCATGGCATGTGGTGTATTGTTGATGCGTCAAAATATGCAGCTCGTCCTTATCCTTACTTTGCTGGTTGACAAGCTTTAGCGGGGCAGCAACGCCGTAAGCCATAGGTAGTTCTGCCACCCTTGATCGGCTAAAATTCTCAACTGCGAGTAACTACCCATTTCCCTGAAAACGTGACCTCTCCCGACAACACTCGCAATGGAAGGCCGCGAGGATAAAAGTCATGCTCCCAGAACGCTGGCAAAGCCAAAATCGCAAGTCCAAGATGAATCAATCATGGGGGTGAGATTTCTCCCCTGTCATGCCCCGGCAAATTCAGTCTTTTGACGACTTTGCAGACGAACAATAGCAGCATCGTCTCAAAAAGAAGCGTTGAGAGGCTGTACTTTTCCAAGGAGCCTCATTTCTTCCGCTACTTCGTCAAGAAGCCTCAGCGGCGTTCACCACTTATTAATCGTGGCTACGTACGTATCCGAATTCTGTACTTCTCCACCCAGGTCACCACCCAGATTCCTTCGACTGAAGCACTTTCATGCTTTCCCCTTTGGTTTATTCAGAATATTCATTTATTGACAAGTCAATCTTAAGTGGTTGAGAATGCGAGCAATCGATCAGGTTGTTCACCGTTTTTTGCAACAACATCCCGTGGATAAAGCAAAGGTGGTCATAAATCTGGGCTGCGGCTAGTGAGTACAAGTTTCCAGACTGGCAAGAATGCAGACCTTGATATTTTAATAGTGACCCGCTGCCATGGCAATGTTTTACCAGGTATTCATCGGCCTGCGAAGGGGTCACGTTTGTCGACATTGATTATAGAGAGCTAATGTTGAAGAAGCGGGACGTCGTAACGAATACGACTGCCCTCAATTCCATGCTCACAAACATGCAGATCCCTCTAGACGGTGATGTTTTGCTACGAAGTGATGAGTATGACTTCCCCATCGTTGTCTGGATACCGCAAAATGGAGGGGACGACACACAGTTCTTACCTTTTGATTGGCGGTGATGCATATCCAAAGTTTATCCTCGCCCACTACCTCGAGATTGAAAGGACTATTGGTCTTCCTCCATATATTGGAAGATGTTGAACATGAACCCTTCCACCCTTCTTAACCAACTCATACTGACCTGAGAATTTCCAGATATCTCCAGTTCGGCTGCGATTTACGGGATCTCAATAGCCTTGAAAAAATTCTAGCAAGTACTGTCAACATTCAGGAATCGCTAATACTCCTCGTTGCGGAAGTTTCAATCACGTATATGGATGTTGAAGCAGCCGATGCTTTGATACGATGGACCGGCACCTTACCTCACGGTGAGCTCATTCTTTCACCGACTCAGTACCCCACTAACAACCTGTCAGCCAAATTCTGTCTTCTTGAGCAGCTTCTCCCGGAAGGAATAAATCATCCGTTTGCTAAGACAATGATGGCACACTTCGACAAATTACAGACGCCTTTAAAAGCTGTTCAGAAGTATCCGACTACAACCAACCAGTGCGAGCGATTCAAAAAACTTGGATGGCCTATTGTCTCAGTATGCAACCTTTGGGAGTTATGGGGATCATCCGACTTCGCTAGCATATCTGAGCGCAAAGAACTTGACAAAATTGAACCATTCGATGAATGGGAAGAGTTTGCTCTGTTCGGATGCCATTATTTCTTGTTGATTGCCGATACTACTTCAATCCCGTCTCAAACTCTTGGTTCGAAGTCAAAGATTCAAGAAGACCAATCGAGGACCTTGAGAGGTAGTGAGCAGGAAACACAATTTCGGTTTTTTTACGAAAAGTACCCCAAAGCGCAAGGTTGCAATAGATTTGCAGCCGCATTGCAGATCAGAGGTCAAAACCGCTCTCGAGATGCAATAGGCGTTTTTGGAGGAATGGGGCAGTCAACGAGGATAAACTCGGTGGATATCTACAATGATGAGGGAACTTCTGTCCCTTCTCAACTAAGCGTGGCTTCTTCATTTCCGTCAAGCAGGATGTGCCACACCATCACAGATATCGGCGATGAGGGTGCATTACTTGTTGGGGGTCGAACTTCTCCAGACAACGCGTTAGCAGATTGCTGGATATTTCACAAATGGTGAGTCTCCGATTTTCGGGCAATATCCCTTCCAGTTGCGGTGTTTGATTCGTGCAAGCGAACATACCCTGAAGAGATTATTTGGGCACCAAGTTCCAATCCTATGGGCAACTCTGATCCGAAATTTGGCAAACCAGGCTTAACCTTTGGGAACGCGTCGACGATCTCCCCGTTTGTCTCTA